>Ga0194129_10001164_pt1 | contig 44770 bp, 40 predicted proteins | sample TA2KigCa35mmetaG_FD_150862 | JGI IMG/M metagenome (GOLD analysis project Ga0194129, IMG submission 150862) | Freshwater microbial communities from Lake Tanganyika, Tanzania - TA2015038 Kigoma Deep Cast 35m | ecosystem: Environmental > Aquatic > Freshwater > Lake | place: Tanzania: Lake...
GACGAACGTCACCTGGGCAGCACCGAGCAATCTGGTGTCGAATCCAAGGAGTGTTCCCGAGCCCGCCAGGTTGAGGGCCCAGAGCAACCCTGCGGTGGCCGAGCCGAACAGGAACATGACCGAGACGACGACGAGAGGTACAGCCGGTGTCAGCTTGAACCGGCCCCTTCGGAACGAATCTGCGATCAGACCCAGGATCCCGACCACGGGAAGTGCGATACCGAGAGCGAACAAGGTCCACACGATTGTGTTGATCGAGCGGTCCGACTGCGCCCACACGCCGATGGAGAGCACAGCGAAGGCACCCACGAGACCCTGCGCCAACCCGTAGAAGCGGATCCGAGTTCCCGTCACCGACGAGGTCACGTCGAGCGCGATCCCGAGGATTGGAATGGCGAGCACGTAGACGGCCGGAGCCCGTGACATCCAGAGGATGCCGCCGACGAAGTTCTGGGCCAGCCCCTCGGCGTTGGCCCGCGAGACGTGTCCGACGACGACGTGAGCGAACGCAGACGCCATCGTGATGATCCAGAGACTCGATCCGAGGAGTGCGGCCCACGACGAGAAGGGCACCCGAGCCAAACCCATCCCCGGAGGACGATGTGTCAGCACCGTCGTCGCCACGCACACCGCTGCGAGGGACAGCGACGCCAGGATCACCCCGAGTGAGACATTGCCCAGTCTGGCCGCCTCGGTGTTCGCACCACCGACGCCACCGTCGAACGCCACGCTCACCGTGAAGATGAACATGGCCAACGACCACGCCCAGAAGGCCAGAGCCGCTCCCCGGGGGTAGGAGATCGCCGGCGAGGCGAGTTGCAGCGGAACCAGGACGTAGAGCACTCCCATGAGGGCTCCGGCGAGTCCCAACGGCCCGATCACACGGGCACTGTTGGACACGACGGCGAGCCAATCACCGAGCACCCCGTTGTCGGCGACCATGTCGGCCCCGACGACCCCTCGGGCGATGATCGCCACCGTGAACCATCCCAATCCGGTCAGGACGAACGCCCGACCGAGAGTGGTGTGGTCTGCTCCTCCGAGGATCCGTTCGAGACCGGTCTGTGACCGATTGGGTGCAGATGCGACAGCGTCGCTCGCCGGTGCTGTCTCGGTGACTGTCATGGCTCGGCTGTCCTCAGGCTTCCGTTCCGACCCGGCGACGAGATTCTGCCGCCGCAACTGTTCCGCTCAGACCCGGAGACACCGGAACCTGGCGCGTTGGCCGACTGGGGGGAGACACTGATAAGGGCTGATTGGAACAACACGCGGACATTACTTCAGTCGCCAACTCGGTTGGCAAACCGCCACAGGTCAGTCTTGGGGCCAGTTCGGGGCTCGGTGGCTCAGAGGCCGAACCGGACGAGGACGTCGACCGCCATGGCGGCGAACAACGCCGAGAGGTGCCAGATCGAGTACTTGAACACCCGCATGGCCCGCTCGGGCGAAGCATCCCGGAACAGGCCGGCACAACTCCAAGTGAACGCAACCCCGCCGACGATCGCCACGGCGAAGTACAGCGCACCGAGGGAACCGGTCACGCCGGCCGCCACGCTGAGCACCACGACCACGACGGCGTAGGTGATCATCTGGCGAACGGTCGAACGATCGTCGGCGACGACGGGCATCATCGGAACATCCACCCCGGCATAGTCGTCGCGGTACCGGATGGCGAGAGCCCAGAAGTGCGGAGGTGTCCAGAAGAAGATGACACCGAACAGCAACCACGCCGTGATCGACACGGTGCCGGTCACCGACGACCAGCCGATCAGGACCGGGACTGCACCAGCGGCGCCGCCGATCACGATGTTCTGGCTCGAGGACCGCTTCAGCCACAGCGTGTAGACGAACACGTAGAACAGACACGCCGCGAGGGCCAACACCGCCGAGATCAGGTTGACCGTGAGCGTCAACCAGAGGAACGCAAGCGCCTCGATCCCGACCGCGAAGACCAGCGCCGACCGGGCGCTGACCACACCGGTGACGAGCGGACGCCCCTTGGTGCGCTCCATCCGGGCGTCGATGTCGCGGTCGACGTACATGTTGACCGCATTGGCGCCTCCGGCGGCGAGCGTGCCGCCGACCACCGTGGCCACCATCAACCACAGCGACGGCAGACCGCCCTCGGCGACGATCATCGTCGGCACGGTGGTCACCAGCAGCAGCTCGATGATCCGAGGCTTGGTGAGCGCCACGAAACCAGCTAGTCGAGTCGACAGCGGGAGAGGAACCGGAACGACGGGAGCGACCATGCCAACTGTGAGAATACGGCCCGGGCTGACCGGGTCGCCAGCACGGTGCCTCCTGCGCTGTCGGTCCCGGGGCCTAGCCTGACATCGTGAATCCGATAGCCGAGCGCCTCACCGTGTCGCCCCGGACCTACCGGATACTGGCAGTTGCCGCACTGGCACTGTTGGCGACCATCGTGGTGACCGGTGCTGCGGTTCGTCTCACCGGATCCGGGCTCGGGTGTTCCGACTGGCCCAACTGCGAGGAGGGCGAATTCCTCGCCGCCTCCACGCCCAACCAGGCCATCGAGCAGGTGAATCGGTTGTTCACCGGCCTCGTGTCGCTGTCGGTGATCGCTGCAGTGCTCGGATCCCTCCGACGGCGTCCGTACCGACGGGACCTGGTGTGGCTGTCACTCGGTCTGGTCGTCGGCGTGATCGGCCAGATCGTGCTCGGGGGCATCACAGTGCTCGTCGATCTCCACCCCCTCGCCGTCGCCGGACACTTCGTCCTGTCGATGGTCCTCGTCTCCAACGCCGTCGTACTCGTGTGGCGTGCCGGACGACCCGCCGGTCCTCGCCGCGTCGTCGTCGACCGGACGGATCTGCGTCTGTCGCGCTCGGCGGTCCTGCTCGCCTGCGCCCTGATGTTGAGCGGGCCACTCGTCACCGGGTCCGGGCCGCACGCCGGAGACGCGGCCTCGCCGCGGTTCGGCTGGGCCATTCCCGACGTGGTGCGGATCCACTCGATCAACATGTGGATCTTCCTGGTGGTGCTGATCGTGTTGATGGTCCGACTCGCTCGCAACCCGCACACCGCTCGCGCCGGGGACGAGCGGATCCTTCGACGCGGCACCACCGTGCTCTCGGTAGTCGTCGCTCAGGGAGGCATTGGCTACCTGCAGTACGAACTCGGCATCCCGGCGTGGCTCGTGCTGCTGCACATCGTCGGCGCGACGTTGGTCCTCTCGAGCACCGTCTGGTTCCATCTGGGTCTGTCCGCACCAGTTGTTGCGGACGAGGAACAGGGCGTGCCGCCCGCAGTTGACGACGCTCTGCGCAGGACCGGAGTCTCCGCCGAGGCCTTCCGGTGAGTACCGCCCCGGTCGAGATCGTCGAACCGGAGACCACCGAGAAGACCGCCGTCGAGGGACCATGGGTGGTGATCGTGTGGGACGACCCGATCAACCTCATGAGCTACGTGGCATTCGTCTTCCGGAAGCTCTTCGGCTACTCCAAGGACGAAGCGGAGCGCCTCATGCTGCAGGTCCACAACGAAGGCAAGGCAGTCGTGTCGAGTGGCGCGCGGGACGATGCCGAACGTGATGTCTTTCGCCTTCACGAACACGGCCTCTGGGCCACCATGCAGCAGGACTGAGGACTCGACGTGTTCCGCTCACCCATCCGACGTCGGTCCGACGGCACCTACCGTTTCCAGATCTCCACCAACGAGCGCGCACTCGTGGTCGAGGTGATGAGTGACCTCCGCGACCGCATCACCACACCCGACCCGACGTTGGAACGGTTGTTTCCGCCGCCCTACGGCGACGACACCGAGCGCAACGCCGGGTTCGCTGCGATCGCCGGTCGCGAACTGCTCGATCGACGGCTCGCTGCCATCGACCTGGTGCTCGCCACCGCCGATGCCGACCGGCTCACTGCGGAGGAGCTCGAAGCATGGATGCGCAGCATCAACGATGCACGTCTCGTCCTCGGAACCCGCCTCGGCGTGGACCAAGCCGGTTCGACACCCGAAACCAGCGACCAGCGGACCCTGGGGGCGTACGAGTACCTCGGTTTCCTGCTCGAACTGACGGTCCGAGCGCTCGCCGACTGAAGGTCGAACGACCGTCCGGCCGGGCCCGGAGGCAGTCCGTTGGTCGGTCATCGAGGCAGCGGCTATGGTTCTCCGGCTCCCCTGATGGGCGACGAGCCCCCATCGTCCAGCGGCCTAGGACGCCTCCCTTTCAAGGAGGTAACACGGGTTCGAATCCCGTTGGGGGTGCAGGCCACAGCCGTGGTCCCGTGGTGCAGCTTGGAGTGCACGCCGGCCTGTCAAGCCGGAGGTCGCGGGTTCAAATCCCGTCGGGACCGCCACTGTGGGCCGGTGCGATGCACCGACCCACATACCCGGTCGGGTAGCTCAGTTGGCAGAGCGTCCGCCTGAAAAGCGGAAGGTCACCGGATCGACGCCGGTCCCGACCACCACGAGAACCCCGGGGTACGAGGCCCGTTGGCCGGTACCCTCACAAGCGCTGCAGTCGAACATCAGGTCGCCTCGGGGGTGAGGTCGAGTGAGCGACGAGGGGACGAACACCGGCCCAGAGACCGGTTCGGATGCCGGCCCAGAGACCGGTTCAGAGACCGGCTCGGATGCCGGCCCACCGACCCGCTCACAACGGGCCCCGGCGCCATTCATCTCCAACGCCGACAAACTCGGTTACCTCCCGCCGTTCGATGGCATGCGGGGCATCAGCGTGTGCCTCGTCATCCTCGTCCACGCCACGTTCGAACCGTTCGGTGGATTCGCCGGGACCGTCGACGTGTTCTTCGTGTTGTCGGGATTCCTCATCACGACGCTGCTGCTCGAAGAGGACCGGCGCGCCGGTCGGGTCGATCTCCGTCGCTTCTTCTCCCGCCGGGCGCTGCGACTGCTCCCGCTCATGTACCTGGTGATCCTCGGGACACTGCTCGCCGCACTGGCGGTGCACCTGCTCACCGACAACCGCGACCTCCTCGACAAGGCCATCAGTGATGCGCTGGCCGGCGGCGCCTACATGTACCACGTGGTCCACCCCGTCCACGTGGAACTGGTGGGCGGCGGTCCCCCGGAGATCCGTCCGTTGCTGCACCTGTGGTCGCTGACCGTCGAAGAGCACTTCTACGTCTTCGGTGCACTCCTCGTGATCGTCGCCGTCCGTCGCAACTGGCTCCAATGGGTCGCTGCGGTGTTCGTCGTGTGCTGGGTGGGCATCGGACTGGCCCGGCTGACGGGCCACGTCGGCCCCGTTTTCGCCTGGTATCAGCGACCGGACTCCCTCATGCTCGGTGTGGTGGTGGCGTTCTTGAACGCACGGATACCCGGCCGACTGAGCGAGACCGTGGGTCGACGTCTGCGTGGGGCGGCCTGGGTCGCCACTGGTGTCCTCGTCGGAACGTTCTTCATCGGGACGTGGTTCGCCAAACCGTTCGGGCTGTTCGTACCGTTCCTGGTCCCCGAGGGTGGATCGCTCGACGACGGGCTCTACTGGGGCGAGTTCGGGTTCAGTGTCATCGCAGCGAGCGTTGCGATCATGTCGATCACGTTCGCCCGGTACCGGGATCATCCGGTCGCACGATTCCTCTCGTGGAAACCCTTCACCGAGCTCGGACGACGCAGCTACGCCATCTACTTGCTTCACGTTCCGATCGGCGTGCTGTTGTTCGAAACGGTCTCGAAGGTCTCCGAGGGCCTCACCCTCCTGATCTACTTCCCGCTCCTCGCAGTGTGCGTGGAGGTGGCCCATCGGCTCGTCGAGCGTCCGGCCATGAAGATGCGTCTCAAGCTCGCAGGAGCGGACGCCTCGGGATCGTCCGCTGCCAACTCCGGATCGGAGACATCCGGTTCGTCGTGAGCCGGAGCCGGCTCAACCCGCTGCTGTCGGGCAGCCCTCGGCAGTGGCGCCACCCACCGCCGCCCGAGCGAACCATGTGGGCTGGTCAGCCGGGTCGCACACTCGGTCGATGGGGAGGGTTCTCCAACCGTTCCGTTCGACTGCGTCCTTCACTCGTTGGTTCGGCTGGAGCCACACCACCAACCAGACCTGATCGTCGGTCACGGGAATCTCGATGATCTGGGCGTCATCGGGGAGTTGCTTCAGGTCTGCAGCAGGCCAGAGGTTTGCGACCTCCGACAGCCGGTACGACGTTCGATCCGACTCGACGGGAACGACCCGAGGCTGGCCGATCACCAGATCCACTCCACGTTCCTCGAGGTACGGCACGGTGGCCATGCGCACGTGACCCGGATAGTAGAGATCGAACGTCGCACCTTCCCGAGCGACCGTGGCGTCGGCCAGCCCGAGCATGTCGATTGTGGGGAGGTCGGCGAAGTAGCCGATCACACCGAGCGGTGCCACAGCGATCGTCGGTTGGTTATCGACGTCAGGGCCTCCCGGGAACTCCTCGGCGAGCCGCTCACCCATCCCCTGCCATGCAGTCGGTGACGAACTCGGCCAGTGGGAGATCTCCCGGAACGTGAGCACCGGATACGGGAGGATCGTCGGAGCCACGGCGTGGGCGGCAGAGAAGGCGAGCAGCGCTCCCACGAGCAGGACCTGTCGTCGGCCCGAAACGATCGGGTCGATCAGGTACGCCGCTACCACGGCGAGAAACGGAAGCACCGGTACGACGAACCGGAACTCCATGAAGTCGGCCCCCACGACGCACACGTACAGGAACCACACCGGCACCAACCAGAGAACCTGCGGAACTCCGGGGAGTGCCAGCAGACTCCGACCGAGACGTCGGGCCCGTCCGATCAACAAGAAAGCGGCGTAGGAGGCGAAGAAGCAGAGGAGGTAGAAGACCCCGAAGAGGAACGGAACGATCGGGTTGGCCGCTGACTTGGCGAAGAAGGTGTTGGGCACCAACGAGCCGTAGAAGTCCCACTTCCAGACGAGCCAGGGCAGGACGACGAGCGATGCCGGGCCGGCAACTAGCGCCCCGGCGGCGATGACCGCTGACATCGGCCGCTCAGCGCCGGCACGTCGCCGCTCCCGCCCGAGGCACACGAGGTGGATGACGACGACCGCCGTCACCAGCACCGCCGAGTCGAGCCTGGTGAGCAGGGCCAGCCCGGCGAACAAACCGGCGGCGATCCGGCGTGAGGTCCACGAGTCGGCCACGGAGCGGGGCGTTCCGTACGGCAGGAGACAGACCGTCACGGCGAGCACCAGCAGGGTCTGGGTCATCGTCTCGAGACCCCCGGTGGCGTAGCCGAGGAACGTCACGTTGGCGACGAGCGTGGCCTGGACGAGCAGTGCCATGCCCAGCGAATCGAACAATCGACGGGCGAGTATGCCGGTGACCAGAACAGCGGCGACCATCGTGACCACCCCGACGACCTGACTGAACAACGGTGTGGACCAGCCGAGTCGCTCGGGAAGCGCATGGAGCGCCGTCCAGAGGAAGTTCGTGTACCCCTCCACCGGCTCGCCGGGGTTGAACACGAGTCCGTCGCCACGAGCCAGGCTGCGGGCGTACCGGTACGTGATGAAGGCGTCGTCCTGAACGAACCGGATGAACCACGCAGCAACAGCAGCAACGGTGACCAGGACCACCTCAGCCAGAACCCACCGGCCCGAGAGCCGCTCGTCGAGCCACTCGCTGATTCGTTCGGGGCGGCGGGTACCGCCGGTGTGGACCGGTGGCTCTCCGATCACGTCGACCACGACGACGATGGTACCGATTCCCGGACGGGACCGAACCGGCGGGCTAGGCGCCGCCGGTAGGTCGGCAGACCCCGTCGGCCCTGGCCGCATCGGCACAGGCCGCAGCGACACTCGGCGCCACGGACGAGTTGAACACCGACGGGATGATGTGGTCAGGGGCCAGCTCGTCGGGTCCGACACAGGAGGCAATGGCCAGGGCTGCTGCCACCTTCATGTTCTCGGTGACCTGACGGGCGTGAGCGTCGAGAGCGCCCCTGAAGACCCCCGGGAACGCCAGGACGTTGTTGATCTGATTCGGGAAGTCGGATCGACCGGTGGCGATCACTGCGGCCACATCGGCGATGAGTTCGGGACGGATCTCCGGATCCGGGTTGGCCATGGCGAACACGATCGGGTCCTTCGCCATACCCAGTACGTCGTCACGGGTGATCAGGTTGGGTCCTGACAATCCGATGAACACGTCGGCGCCGGGTATGACCTGTGAGATCGAGCCCCTGAGGTGCTCGGGATTGGTGTTGTCGGCGAACCACTGCTTGGAGCGATTCAGGTCGGAACGGTCGCGCGACACCGCCCCCTGACGGTCACAACCCACGATGTTGCGCACCCCGGCATTCATCAGGATCTTCGACACGGCCACACCGGCGGCACCGACGCCGGCGACGACCACCTTGAGCTCGGCGATGTCCTTCCCAACGATCCGGAGGGCGTTCTTGAGGGCCGCCAGCGTGACGATGGCCGTGCCGTGCTGATCGTCGTGGAAGACAGGAATGTCCATCTGCGCATCGAGTTGCTCCTCGACCTCGAACGCTCCGGGGGCGGCGATGTCCTCGAGGTTGATGCCACCGAACGTCGGCTCGAGCCGGAGCACCGTCTCGATGATCTCCTCCGGTGAGTTCGTGTTGATGCAGACCGGAAAGGCGTCAACGCCGGCGAAGTGTTTGAACAGGAGCGCCTTGCCCTCCATGACGGGCATGGCGGCGGCCGGTCCGATGTCCCCGAGGCCGAGCACAGCGGAACCGTCGCTCACGATCGCCACGGTGTTGCGCTTGATCGTGTAGTCGTGTGCCGACTCGGGTCGCTTGGCGATCTCCAGACACACGCGTGCGACACCCGGGGTGTACGCCATGGACAGGTCGTCGATGTCACGGACCGGAGCGAGGGAGAGCACCTCGATCTTGCCGCCCTCGTGCAGGTGGAACGTGCGATCCTCGAACTCGAGCACCTTGACGCCGTCGACTGCCTCAACCGCAGCGCGCACCTGCTCCTCGTGCGCCTCGCTCACGCAATTCACGACGATGTCGTTGTCGAGCGAGTCGGTCTTGGCCTCGAATCCCTGGAGGCCGGAGATGTTGGCGCCAACTTCACCGATGGCGATCGCCAGTCGCCCGAGCATCCCGGGCTGGTTGCGCATGCGCACGCGGATGCGGACGGAGTAAGCGGGCGTTGGTGTGTCTGCCATGGCGTGCGGAGGCTACCGCCTCGGCCGAAGGCAACCTGCTTCCGCCCGACTGGCGCTCACGGGCACGACCGGTGCGACCGCTGAGGCCCTCAAGCACCAGCGAAGTCGAACCCGAGGTCCGGAGCCGTCACGAGCGGTCGATAGGGAATCCCCGCCTCGGCGGCCATGGCGGCACATGTTCCGCCCCGATCGACGAGCGGCATGATGAGTACGACCTCCGCCCCGAGGGCCTGCACCGCCTCGACAGCGCTGAACAGCGAGGTTCCCCGGGTCACCGTGTCCTCCGTGACCACCACCCGGTCACCAGCTCGCAACGCCCCCGCCAGGCGCCCGGTGACACCGTGGTCCTTCGCCTCCTTGCGGATCGTGAAGCTGCGCAGTCGTCGACCCCGGGTCGCTGCAACTGCGGCCACTCCGTAGGCGACCGGATCAGCCCCGACGGTGAGGCCGCCGATGGCAGTGGCCTCGCTCGGGATGACCCCGAGGGCAACATCGGCCACCAGGAGGATCCCATCAGGGTCACACGCCGTCTGTTTGGAATCGATGAACCAGTCGCTGCGCGCCCCGGACTTCAACACGAAGTCGCCACGTCGCACCGAGTGCTCCACGAGGTGCGCCACCAGTGCGGCGCGATGATCAGCGTCCGTCGAGCCGCCCGACACGATCAGATGTCCTCGTCCCCGAACTCGATCCTCCGGAACTCCTCATCGGTGAGTCGGTCCTCGGGCGAACCCGACTCCTCGTACTGCCGCCGGCGACCCATGAGCACGGCGAACGCTGCGATCAGCACGAGCCCACCGATGGCGAAGATGGCGATTCCCTGGAACATGTTGGATTCTCCTTGATCGGCGTTCGACGGCCACGACGGCAGTCGCTTCGGTCGAGCGTCACGATGGTGGCCGCTGGTCAGCTCCGATGGTGCTCGGGACGTCGATCACGATTCGCTCAGGGTGCCGGGTCCCAGTCCCGTAGGCCGTAACGCTCGAAGTTCCCGATGAAGAAGAACTCGTGCAGCCCGTGGCCAACAGCCCCATCAGCAGGCACGCCCGACTGGGTGCACCGAGCGACCTGGTCACAGAGTCCGAAAAGCTCAGCGGCCTGGGTGGTGTAGTCCATCCGTCGGGTCTGGACGACCAGCTCGCCCTGCCACATCCCGTGACGCCAGTCGGGGTCGATTCCGTAGCCGGTGCCGTGCATCAGCCAGCAGTCGAGCAGCGGTTCGATCAATATCGAGAACGCACCGCCCGGCGCCTCCGGGAAGTGCAGCGTCGATCGTTCGACGTAGCGGGTACCCGAACGGATGACGCACTCGTGCTCGGGGCGGCCGAGCCACTCCGGCGCACGGCTCGGATCGTGCCAGATGCGGACGGCTTCCTCGAGCGGACGCTCCGGAACCGAGGCCGGATCGGATCCAGCCGCATCGTGCTCGTTGAGGATGTAGAGCAACGAGTGATCGTCGAACTGCATCGGGGCGTAGTTCCACATCCCGGTCATCTGCCCCTCGGTGCGAACACCGGCCGGTTCCTCCTCACCGACCGGACGCACGCCCCAGCTGCGATCACGGGTCCCCCACCACGAGTCGGGTACCACATCGAACTCACCGTCAGCGGTGCGCAGGACTCCCGACCACCGCCCGGTCTGCGCCAGGCGCATCGTGTCGAACAGAACCCGTCCGTGGCGCCGGAGGTACTGGCGGGGCTCCTCGAACGCCGGCATCGATCCCGTCCACTCGAGGTCGAACGAGATGGGCGAGTCGGCAGTGGGCTCGCAGACGATCCGCAGTCGCTCGAGCGGGGCGATGACCTCCACCCGTAGCGGACCCACAGAGGTGTCCATGCGATCACCGAGTCGTCGGGAGGAGCGAACGACTTCGTGCTGGTCGCCGACGACCACACAGGCGAACGCATCCTGGACCTCGAGATTGGGGTACTGACCCAGTCCGAAGATCAGGAACGCCCGGCCGTCGTTGGAGTGACAGTTGAAGTAGTAGCGGTCGTAGAAGTTGCGGTCGCTCGTCGCCACGTGGCGCACGGTCTCAGCAGACTGGTGAACACAGAAGTCGTCCCAGGAGCTGAGCGAACCGTGCACTGCCGGGGACTGGAACTCCTTCACGATCCGAACTCCGGTGACCGAACGTCGGCGAAGGCCTGGACGAGTTCCTCCCGGGTGTTCATGACGAACGGACCGTGTCGGGCAATGGGCTCGCCGATTGGTCGCCCTGACAGCACGAGAATCTCGCTCGGCGACGCGGCGTCGGCCGGCACGCTGAGTTCTACAGCGTCACCCGGGCCGAGGACGCCGAGTTCGGCGGTGGCCAACACCTCATCGCCGACGGCGACGACGCCGAGCAACGGGAACACCAGCACCGTGTGGTTCGGGTCGAAGGCGCTCGCAACCTGCGCCCCGGGTTCGAGTGTCACGTGGGTGTAGGTGATCGGGGTGTGGGTGCTGCCCGGTCCGACCAGGTCGAACGCCTCACCGGCGACGACCCGAACAGTGGCGCCGGGTGACGGGTGGGACACCGCAACTGCGTCAGCGGTGATGTCCTGATAGGCCGGTGGAATCATCTTGGCCGAGGCCGGGAGGTTGACCCAGAGTTGCAACCCGTGCAGGCGGCCACCCCGGGCGAGGAATCCTGATGTCGGGCCCTCCTCGTGCAATACGCCCCGTCCGGCGGTCATCCACTGGGTGTCGCCCGGGCCCAGGGTCCCCTCGTTGCCCAGGCTGTCCCGGTGCTGGAGTTCACCCTCGAGCAAGTAGGTGACGGTCTCGAAACCACGGTGCGGGTGGACCGGGGTTCCGACGGCCTCACCAGGTCCGTGGTCGACGGGGCCCATCTGGTCGAGCAGCAGGAACGGGTCGACCTGCTCGGTGCCCGGTACCGGGAACGGGCGGTGGACGACGAATCCGTCACCCTCCACGGCCCGCTGGGCCGGCAACCTCGTCTCGAGCCTCCGGAGTCTCACTCAGCGAACCGTACCTCTCCGCTACCCGGCACGATCTCGCCCAGCACCCAGGCGCGCTGGCCGTGAGATCGGAGTTCATCGATGGCCTTGGCAGCTCGCCGCTCCGGCACGATGGCCACCATTCCGACCCCGAGGTTGAACACCCGACGCATCTCGTCGGTGCTCACGTCTCCAATCCGTTGCAGTTCGCTGAACACCCGGGGCCACGCCCACGAGGTGGGATCGATCAGGGCGTCGGCCCGATCGGGTAGTGCGCGGTTGAGGTTGCCGGGGAGGCCGCCTCCAGTGATGTGCGCCACAGCGTGCACCTCGGCGTTGCGCTCCATGGCGCGAACCGCTGGTGCGTAGATGACCGATGGGCGGAGCAGTTCCTCCGAGACGGTCGGAGCGTGCGGATCATCCCAGGCCCGGTCCTCGAGGGATCGACCGGCGACGTCGAACAACAGGCGCCGAGCGAGCGAGTATCCGTTGGAGCGGAGTCCTGGCGACGGAAGCGCCACCAGGAGGTCGCCGATCTCGACCCGGTCTGCGCTGAGGATGCGGTCACGGTCGACCACGCCGACGGCGAAACCGACCAGATCGAACTCGCCCGGCTCCATGACGCCCGGATGTTCGGCCATCTCACCACCGATGAGGGCACAGCCTGCTTGGCGACAGCCTTCGGCGACACCGGCGACGATGTCCTTGATCTGATCGGGGTCGAGTCGACTGAACGAGATGTAGTCGAGGAAGAACAGCGGTTCCGCACCCTGACACACCAGATCGTCGACGCACATGGCCACCAGGTCGAGGCCGATCGTGTCGTACCGCCGGGCGGCGGCAGCGACGAGTGCCTTGGTCCCGACGCCGTCGGTGGTGGACACGAGCACCGGATCGCGGTAGCCACGCGGATCGAATCGGAAGAGCCCACCGAACCCGCCGATGTCACCCACGACCTCCGGCCGGAACGTCGAACGGACGTCCTCCTTGATCCGCTCGACGGCCTCCTCACCGGCAGCGATGGAGACGCCGGCCGACTCGTAGGTCTCACCCACGGGACCCGAGTCCGTCAGGATCGCTGACGCCGTCAGCCGAGCGCACGGCGTCGGTGGGGAGTCGTCGTTCATCGGCGCTCAGCAACGACGCCGGGGCAGCCGTCACGCCTTCTGCGGCTGCGACCCGGCCCCCTTCGAGCACGCCCTTTCCGAGTTCGGCCGGGATCGGGACGGGGTACTCACCGGTCAGGCATGCGGCACAGAACCCAGCTCCCGGGGCAGCGACGGCGTCGATCAGCCGATCGATGGTCAGGTAAGTGAGCGTGTCCACGTCGAGGTAACGGCGGATCTCGTCGACATCCATGTTGGCGGCGAGCAGTTCTCCCTGAGTGCCGGTGTCCATCCCGTAGAAGCAGGGCCAGCGGTACGGCGGAGAGGACACGCGCAGGTGCACCTCTTCGGCCCCGGCCTGACGAAGCATGGAGACCATGGCCCGTGTGGTCGTTCCGCGGACGATCGAGTCGTCGACGACGACGAGGCGCTGGCCCTCGATGTTGTCCCGGAGGGGATTGAGCTTCATCCGGACGCCGAGGGCTCGCAGTTCCTGACTCGGGGCGATGAACGTCCGGCCGATGTACCGGTTCTTGACGAGCGCATGACCGAACGGGATCCCCGATGCCCGGGCGTACCCCTCAGCTGCCGGGAGCCCGGACTCCGGCACGCCAACGACCAGGTCGGCATCGACCGGCGCCTGCTCGGCGAGCTGTTCTCCCATGCGAACGCGCGCCTGGTGCACGTTGCGGCCGTAGAGCACCGAGTCCGGGCGAGCGAAGTAGACGAACTCGAACAGGCACAGCGACGGCTCGGGTGCGGTGTCGACGAACGGCCGCAACGAGTGCACGCCGGTCCCGTCGATCACGACCATCTCGCCCGGGTCGAGTTCCCGCACGAAGTGGGCACCAACGGTGTCGAGTGCCGGTGTCTCCGAGGCGAGCACCCATCCGGAGTCGAGCTTTCCCAGACACAACGGCCGGAACCCGTGCGGGTCCCGGATCCCGACGATCCGGTGCCGATCGAGCAGCACCAGTGAGAAGGCCCCCTCGAAGCGCATGAGCGTGGCTTCGAGCGCATGGACCAGGGTGTCCTCGCCGGGCCCCAACCGAGCGCACTCGTGGGCGATGCACTCCGCCATGGCGTCGGTGTCACTCGAGACGAGACCGGGGAGCATCCCTTCGGCCTCGGCCAGAGCGGCGGTGTTGACCAGGTTGCCGTTGTGGGCCAGAGCGAACTGCGTGTGCTCGACGTCGCGGAACACCGGCTGGGAGTTCTTCCACATGCTCGACCCCGTCGTGGAGTAGCGGGTGTGGCCGATCGCCAGATCGCCGTCGAGCGCTGCGAGCGTCCGGTCGTCGAACACATTGGAGACGAGTCCCATGTCCTTGACGACGGTGATGTGATCCCCGTCCGAGCTCGCTATCCCTGCGGACTCCTGGCCGCGGTGCTGCAGTGCGTAGATCCCCAGATAGGCGAGGTGTGCCACTGGAGCGCCGGGCGCATAGACCCCGAACACCCCGCACGCCTCACCCGGTTCGAGCAGATCGGGATCCACCGATCCATCCTGCCACACGCCCACCGGTGCACCGCCCAGACCGAGCCGCGCCCCCGGCCCCAGCAGCCGGAAGTCAACGAGGCCATCGGGTCGGGGTGAGGGGCAACCCCAGGGCGTCGAATCGGGCAAGGAACTCCTCGGCTCGCATCGATGTTCCGGGCTCGGCCCACCCGAGTGATGCTGCGCACCAACCGAGAACCTCTTCGGCGGTCTCGCCGACAGCGAGTCGGTCCCGAAGCGTCACTGCGCCATGCCGCTTGGCCAGACGAGCGCCGTCGGAGCCGACCACGAGCGGCACGTGGAGGTAGCTCGGCGTCGGCAGGGCGAGCAGACGCTGCAACAGGACCTGACGGGGCGTGGAGGTCCACAGGTCGTCACCTCGCACCACCTGGGTGACTCCGGTGTCGGCATCGTCGACAACCACGGCGAGGTGGTACGCCACCACGCCATCGGCGCGCGCCAGCACCAGATCGTCGACCGTCGTTTCGAACTCGCCGAGGCGCAGATCCGTCACCTGCAACCGCACGCCCTCGGCGCGGAGACGGAGCGCCGGGCGGCGCCCCTCACGCTCACGACGGCGCCGCTCAGCGGCCGGGAGCCGAAGACAGGTGCCCGGGTACGTGCCCTCGGTCGGTTCGCCGTGGGGCGCCGACGCCGCTTCACGCACCTCCCGTCGTGTGCAGGTGCACTCGTAGGTGAGTCCCCGGGCCACGAGATCCTCGAGAGCCGCCCGATGGAGCGCGCTGCGTTCCGACTGCCGTGTCACCGGCTCGTCCCAGTCGAGTCCGATGGCCGCCAGGTCAGCGAGTTGCTCGACGCAGTGGTCGGCCGCTGCTCCGCTGGTCTGGTCCTCCAGTCGGATCAGGAACGAGCCGTCCTCCGAGCGCGCCGCAGCCCACGCCAGCGCTGCGGTGCGGAGGTTCCCGAGGTGCAGCGGTCCGGTCGGGCTGGGGGCGAAGCGCCCGACCGTCACAGCGACCCGACGTCAGCCCTGCGTCGTGCCGGCACCGAGGGCGTCGGGAAGCCACGACTGCGATGCGTCGGCGAGTTCGGCCACGGTCACATCGAGCAGGCCGCCGACCGACAGTCGGTCCCCGCCGACGGACCCGATCTCCTGGTGTGCGACCTCGCTGGATTCGAGAAGGCTCCGGAGCGACGTTGCGTGCTGCTCGGCGACGCACAGGAGAACCCGTCCGCCCGACTCCGAGAACAACTCCCCATGGTCGGCGATCAACGATACGGTCGCACCGACACCGCCGTTGACGGCCATCTCCGCCAGGGTCAGCGCCAGACCTCCGGAACCAACGTCGTGAGCGCCGGCGACCAGGCAGGCGTTCACGGCGTCCCGCACGGCGCCAGCTACGCCGGCCACGGCGTGGAGGTCGAGGGACGGGAGCGTCCCACGGCCGCGATGACCACGGCGTGCGGCCCATCGAGACCCGTCGAGCACGGGATCGGTCCGGCCGACCAGGAACAATCGGGCACCCTCCGTGAGCGCCACCGGGGGCGGCACACGATCGAGGGCGTCGACGACGCCGAGCAGGCCCACGATCGGAGTGGGATCGATGTCCCGTCCGCGCGACTCGTTGTAGAGGCTGACGTTGCCCCCGATACACGGCACACCGAAGATCCGGAGCGCCTCGGAGAGCCCGTCGACGCTCTCGGAGAACTGCCACATCACCTCGGGGTGCTCGGGATTCCCGAAGTTCATGCAGTTGACCATGGCCACGGGCCGGGCTCCCACGACCGCCAGGTTCAACAGCGACTCCGCCACCGTCATGGCGCTACCGACCCGAGGGTCGACGGCACACCACAGATGGTTGCCGTCGGTCGTCAGCGCCAGACCCCGACCGGTGTCCTCGCCGGTCGTCGGGTGCTTGAGCCGGAGGACCGCAGCGTCACCTCCCGGGCCGACGACGGTGTTGAGGAAGAGCATGTGGTCGTACTGCGACCACACCCACCGGGTGTCACCGACGAGCGCCAGCAGGTCAGGACCGCAGTCCCCGGGGGCGTCCAGCGAAGCGGCTCGGTCCGAGCGACGTTCCTCGAGGTCAGCGGGGGCGGAGCGGGGTCGGTCGTAGAGCGGGGCGTCCTCCTCGAGCGACTTCGCCGGGACGTCAGCGAGGACGTCGCCGGAGGCGTCGACGACCCGAAGTCGGCCCGATCCGGTGACCGTGCCGATGACCGTGGCCCGCACCTCCCAACGGCGAGCGATGTCGAGCACCTCGTCGAGACGTTCGGGCGTCACGATCGCCAGCATCCGCTCCTGTGACTCCGAGGTCATCACCTCGAACGGCTCCATGCCGGGTTGGCGGCGGGGAACGACGTCCACAGCAACATCCATTCCGGCTCCACCCTTGGCTGCGGTCTCGGAGGTGGCACAGGTGATCCCAGCACCACCGAGGTCCTGGACGCCGATTGCGAGTTCACGGTCGAGCAGTTCGAGGCACGCTTCGATGAGGCGCTTCTCCTCGAACGGGTCACCGACCTGGACGCTGGGGCGCTTCTCAGCGTCGGACTCCTCGTCGGAGAATCCAGCCGAGGCCAGTACCGACACCCCGCCGATTCCATCACGTCCGGTGGTCGATCCGAGGAGGACCGCAAGGTTGCCGACACCCTCGGCGCGGCCGAGCACGAGCCGTTCGACGGGCATGAGACCGAGACACAGGACGTTCACGAGCGGGTTGTCGGCGTAGGTCTCATCGAACACGGTCTCCCCGCCGACCGTCGGTACACCGACGGAGTTGCCGTAACCGCTGATCCCCGACACGACACCCTCAGCCACCCAGCGGGCCCTGGCGTCCTCGAGCGGACCGAACCGGAGTGGGTCCATGACCGCAATGGGCCGGGCCCCGACCGAGAAGATGTCCCGCAGGATGCCGCCGACGCCGGTCGCCGCTCCCTGATACGGCTCGATCGCCGAGGGGTGGTTGTGGCTCTCGATCCGCAGCGCAGCGGCGATACCGTCACCGACGTCGACCACTCCGGCGCCCTCGCCCGGCCCGACGAGGACCCACGGCGCCTCGGTCGGGAACCGACGCAGGTGGATGCGACTGCTCTTGTACGAGCAGTGCTCGGACCACATCACGGAGTACATCGCGAGTTCGAGGTGGTTGGGATGGCGCCCGAGCGTCTCGGCGATCCGTACGAACTCGTCGTCGGTCAGGCCAAGTGACAGGTGGGTCTCATCTGGAGGTGAGAACTCCGGCTCGCTCGACATCGACGCCGAACCTACTGCCTGTGAACGATGCCTCGGCTCATCGTCTCGCCCGGCGAGCCCGGACGCGCCAACGAGAAGATGATCTGCTCCGCCACCTGTCGAGCATCGCCGACATCAACAATGAGTCGCCGACACACATCGCGTTCAATCACGCAATTGCCAACGCCGTGATTGAGGGCAATAGTGACCCCATGCCAACCAAGAAGACCCGCACCATGACGACCGAACACAAAGCGGCAATCGCTGCCGGACGGACCGAGAGTCGTGCCGTGAAGAACTACCTCGAAGCCCTCGAGCGAAACCGGCCGAAGCGAGGCCGCAAGCGCACACCTGATTCAATCAACAAACGGCTCTCGACAATCGACTCCCAACTCGCAACCGCCGACGTCGTCAAGCGCCTCGCTCTGGTGCAGGAGCGACTCGACCTCCTCGCCGAACTCGACCGCCTCGGCGACCAGGAGGACATCTCCGTCGCTGAGGCCGAGTTCGTCGAGGTCGCCGCCGCCTACAGCGAGCGCAAGGGCATCTCCTACAGCGCTTGGCGCGAGATCGGCGTATCGGCAGCGGTCCTCAAGGCCGCAGGGGTGTCGAGGAGTTCCTGAGCTGCCGGCCGGCCGGTCCGGACCGCGCCTGCAACTCCGAGGTTCAGACGGTCCCGCTGTCGAGAATCGAGGTGATCAGCGGACGGCCGTCGGTCGATCCGAGGAGTTCGTGGCAGGCCCGCTCAGGGTGCGGCATGAGCCCGACCACGTTCCGGCCTGCGTTGCAGACACCGGCGATGCCATCGACGGATCCGTTGGGATTGTCGATGTATCGGAGCACCACACGATCCTCTGATCGAAGCTCGGCGAGCGTCTCGTTCGAGCAGGTGTAGTTCCCCTCGAAGTGATTGATCGGGATGCGGACGATCTGCCCGTCGTCGGCAGCAGAAGTGAGTGCGGAGTCCGTGGTCTCGACACGCAATGAGACCATCTCGCAGCGGAACTTCAAACCGGCATTCTTCTGGAGTGCTCCGGGCAGCAGGCCGGCTTCGGTCAGCACCTGAAAGCCGTTGCAGATCCCGATCACCGGACCGCCCTCAGCGGCGAATTCAGCCACGGCGGCCATGACCGGGGAGAACCTGGCGATGGCTCCGGGACGGAGGTAGTCGCCGTGGGCGAAACCGCCGGCAACGACCACTGCATCGGCGCCGACGAGCGTGTCGGCGTCATGGAACACGACCGCTGCGGTCCCGCCGAGCGACTCGACCGCCTCCACCACGTCGAACTCGCAGTTGGTGCCCGGGAACCGGACCACCGCCACGTGGGGAGGCATCAGCTCGCCGGCGACACGACGCTCAGGATCACCTCGGCGTCCTCGATCACGGGGTTGGTCAGGAATCGGTGGCAGAGGTCGTCGACCTCGGCCCGAGCCGTCGACTCATCGATGGCGGTGACGGTGAACCGGATGCTCTTGCCGACCCGGACACCGCTGACACCGTCGAACCCGAGCGCTGGAAGCGCCCGTTCGATGGTCGATCCCTGGGGGTCGGCGATCCCGGGACGGAGGCGAACTTCCACGACGACATCGAAGGTCACTCAGCGATGCTCCCACACCGGGGGACACCCGACGGACACCCGCCGGACTCCCGGATTGCGGTGGTGCACCTCGGGCCTCAAGCGCCGGGCCACTCCGCCAGCTTCAGCCCGCAGATCCGCTCGTACGCCTGCACGTAGCGTCCTCTGGTGGCGTCCACCACTGCGGCTGGCAGCGGTGGAGGTGGCGGGGCCTTGTCCCAGTCGAGAGTCTCGAGGAAATCCCTGACGGGTTGCTTGTCGAAGCCGGATGGAGTCGCTCCGGGCTGCCAGTCCTCTGCCAGCCAGTAACGAGACGAGTCCGGGGTCAGCACCTCATCGGCCAGGACGAGTTCGACCGGACCGTACGGCGACTCGTCCTGCTCGTCACGCACCAGGCCGAGTTCGAACTTGGTGTCGGCCAGCAGGAATCCGGCGGCCTCGGCCCGGGTCGCAGCCTGCTCGAACATCGCCAGACTCGTCGCCCGCGCCCGCTCGGCGAGTTCGCCGCCGACCAGGTCAACGGCCCGGTCGAAGTTGATGTTCTCATCGTGATCACCGACGGCGGCCTTGGTCGACGGGGTGAAGATCGGTTCGGGCAGGCGGTCGGCCTCGACCAGCCCGGCGAGAACCGTCGTGCCGTGGATCGTCCCGCTCTGGCGATACTCCTTCCATGCCGACCCGGTGACGTAGGCCCGGACGATGCACTCGATCGGCAACATCTCGGCTCGATGACACAGCATCACCCGCCCGGCGAGCTCCGGACGGCGGGCCACCTCGGGAAGATCGGCGAGGTCGGTGGAGATCAAGTGGTTGCCCACGGTGTCGCTCAACTCGGCGAACCAGAACGCCGACATGGCCGTCAGTACCCGACCCTTGTCGGGCACGGGCTCGGCCATGACGACGTCGAAGGCGGAGAGCCGATCCGAGGCCACCATGAGGATGCGGTCCTCCCCGGCGTCGTAGAGGTCACGGACCTTCCCCCGGTGGATGTGCGGCAGGCCGACCCCGGGAGCATCCGAGGTCACAGGATCTCCTCGCCGGTGTAGCCCGCTGCGGCCGGATACCGATCGGCGAGGTCGCCCACGGCTGCGACGAACTCGGCCACCTGACGGTCAGCGGTTCCGACGAACGACAACGGCTCCCCCACAGCTGCCCGCACTGCCGCAACGTCGAGGCCGAGTCTCGGGTCAGCGGCGAGACGCTCGATCAGGTCGTTGGAGTCCGATCCGTCGGATCGGAGTGCCAGGGCGACGTCGACAGCGTGGGACTTGATGACCTCGTGTGCGACCTCCCGCCCGACTCCGGCCTGCACCGCTGCGGTCAGCACCTTCGTGGTGGCGAGGAACGGTAGGTACCGGCGGAGCTCGCGCTCGATGACCGCTGGAAAGGCGCCGAACCCGCCCAGGACATCGAGCAGCGTCTGGAACGCTCCGTCGGCGGCAAAGAACGCATCAGGCAACATCACACGGCGAACGACCGAACAGCTCACGTCTCCTTCGTTCCACTGTTCACCGGCGAGTCCCGCCGCCATTGCCAGATGCCCGTTCAGGATGACCCGGAACCCTCCGATGCGCTCACAGCTGCGGGCATTCATCTTGTGGGGCATGGCCGATGAACCCACCTGCCCCTCGCGGAATCCCTCCGTGACGAGTTCGTTTCCCGCCATCAGCCGAATGGTGAGCGCCAGCGATGCGGGGCCGTCCACGAGCTGCACGAGCGTTGAGACCACGTCGAGGTCGAGTGAGCGCGGGTAGACCTGACCGACGCTGTTGAGGATGCGTTCGAACCCGAGGTGTTCGGCAACGACACGTTCGAGATCGGCGACCTGTTCGGCTCCACCGAGGAGGTCGAGTTGATCCTGCTGCGTGCCGACGGGGCCCTTCAGTCCCCGCATGGGGTACCGCTCGATGAGCTGCTCGAGACGCTCCACTGCGACGAGGAGTTCCTCACCTGCACTCCCGAACCGCTTGCCGACGGTCGTCGCCTGGGCCGCCACGTTGTGGCTGCGGCCGACCATCACCGTGGAAGCGTGCTCAGCCGAGACAGCGGCGAGCGCCACTAGCGCAGCCACCGCACGGTCACGGATCAGCTCGAGGCTGCGACGAACCTGAAGCTGCTCGACGTTCTCGGTGAGGTCCCTGCTGGTCATGGCCTTGTGGGCGTGCTGGTGGCCGGCGAGTTCGGAGAACTCATCGAGTCGAGCCTTGACGTCATGCCGGGTGACACGCTCACGAGCGTCGATCGAGTCGAGGTCGACACGGTCGACGACGCTCTCGTAGTCGACGATGACATCCGGTGGGATGTCCACGCCGAGCTGGGCCTGCGCCCGCATGACAGCGATCCACAACTGACGCTCGAGGACCACCTTCTGCTCCGGTGACCACAGCTCGACGAGTTCAGCGCTGGCGTAGCGGCCGGCGAGCACGTTGGGAATGATGGACGGGGCCGCCTCACGGGGTGGTCTCATCGGCTCATTCTCCCCGAGGTCGTGGGTCGTACGCACCACAGCAGTGCAGTTGCGGCGGGGAGGTGCCGATGATCATTCACCGGAGACCGGGAGGTCGCGACGATGGGGTACGTCTGCCAGCACCATCCGAACGAGTCCGCCGTTGGGGTGTGTGACCGTTGTGGGCACACGCTTTGTGACCGCTGTGTGGTCACCGTCCGCGGCTCCGAAGCACTGTGCAGATCATGTGCGCTCTCCGACGCCGGAGTGCGCCGACGGAACTCGCTGCGACCGGCACCGCGACACCACGTGGTCCGCTTGCGCCGGGAGTTGCGCTCCGAGCTTCCGGTGGCCCCATCGGAGGGGGGCGACAACACTGCCAACGGCAGCGACAACACTGCCAACGGCAGCGACAACACTGCCAACGGCAGCGACAACACTGCCAACGGCAGCGACAACACTGCCAACGGCAGCGACAACACTGCCAACGGCAGCGACAACACTGCCAACGGCAGCGACAACACTGCCAACGGCAGCGGGGACACGCTCTGGTGGTCCGAGGAGGAACCAACCAAGAGCGCCTGGAGTCGGCGATTCTGATCGGCGGGAAGCGGGGCGGCCCTCACCGATCGAGGTGTTCGTCCTGATCGAGAGCGTGGCGCTCGAGGCGTGAGCGATACTCCTCGAGCCGGGCCGATAGATGCTCGTCGGACACGGCGAGGATACGGATCGCCATCAGGCCGGCATTGAGTGCCCCACCGATCGCCATGGTGGCGACGGGAACCCCACCGGGCATCTGAACGATCGAGTGCAACGAGTCGACGCCACCGAGGTTCGTCGTGGGGACGGGCACCCCGACCACCGGCAGCGTCGTCAATGCCGCCACCATGCCGGGAAGGTGGGCGGCTCCACCCGCTCCGGCGACGACGACCCGGAGCCCGCTCGACCGGGCCGAACGGGCGTAATCGACCATTCGCTCGGGGCTTCGATGGGCCGACACGACCCGAATCTCGAACGGGACCCCGAACTCGGCGAGCACGTCAGCAGCGGGTTGCATGGTCGGGAGGTCCGAGGCGCTGCCCATGATGATGCCGACGAGCGGGCCGCCAGCGGCGTTGGAATCACTCACGTCGCCATCCTTCCACGCCCCATCCTCCCACGCCCGGGAGCGTCCACCCGTGGCTGTTTCCGATGGGAGAGATCGGATCAGTCGACGCCGGACAGCACGGCAGCTGCGGTCCGGGCACGTTGCCGGGTGAGCGCGCGGTCCGCACCCACCACCGTCACGTGGCCGATCTTTCGACCGGGGCGAGCGGTCTTGCCGTAGAGATGCACGTGAGCCTCGGGCACCGTCGACAGCGCCAGGGCCTGCCGCTGACGTGGGTCGGCTCCGGCGGCACCGACCACATTGACCATGGTTGCGGCCGGGGCGAGCGGACTGGTGGGGCCGAGCGGCCAGTCGAGGACGGCTCGAAGGTGCTGGGCGAACTGCGAGGTGCCGCACGCCTCGATGGTCAGGTGACCGCTGTTGTGGACCCGAGGTGCGACCTCGTTGACGATCACGGTCGGATCAGCCCGATCACCGACCAGGAACAACTCGACGGCGAGCACTCCGATGGCCTCGGCCGCTTCGGCGACACCCACGGCGACGTCGAGCGCTCGGGCTTCGACCTCGGGCGGCCAGCCGGATGGCAGGACCACCTCGTTGCACATGCCGTCGACCTGCACCGTCTCGAGGACCGGCCACGTCGCCACTTCGCCGCTCGGCCGTCGGGCGAGCAGCACGGCGACCTCGCCGACGAGGGAGAGTTCAGGTTCGAGCACGAGCGGGGCGCCGCTCCAGTCCCGGACGAACGCTGCGAGCTCGGCGGGAGGCAGCATCCAGACCCCTCGCCCGTCGTAACCACCCCGACTGGCCTTGACGACCACATGCCCATCCGGAGCCGCCCAACGCTCGGCGAAGGCCAGAGCGGAGTCGACCGTCGCCGCCACCGTCTCGGCGGACCCACCCGGAGTCGGAGCGTCGAGGACCAGGAACGGTGGCACCGGAAGGCCTGCCTCGGCGAAGCGCTGCCGCTGATACGCCTTGTCCGAGCAACGCAGGGTGGCCACCGACGGTCGCACCACCACCCCGGCCGCCTCGAGCTGCTCGAGCGCATCATGATCGACGTTCTCGTGGTCGAAGGTCAGCACGTCGGCCCCCTCGGCCACTCGGGCGAGGGCCTCCGGATCGTCAGGCGAACCGATGACCACGTCGGTGACGACCTCCGACGCCCCTTCGTCGTTGGGCGCTGCGAGCACTCGGAGTCGGATTCCGAGCGGCGAGGCCGCCTCGGCGAGCATCCGAGCCAACTGGCCGCCACCGACGACGGCGACGACCGGCGGGTTCACGCTTCCGCGGCGATGTCACGCCGCATCACCACACCCGGCCAGGACACCTCCGACGCCCCCCGATAGGCGACCGTCCGGGCAGCGGAGACGTCCGGGCCCCGCCCGCAGACGTTCAGGACCCGACCACCGGCCGTCACCAGCGAGCCGTCGGTTCCCTCCCCCACACCGGCGAAGTAGATGCTCACCCCGTCCACACCCGATGCGGCCTCGAGGCCTCCGATCACGTCTCCGGTCCTCGGAGCCGACGGGTAGCCCTCAGCGGCGAGCACGACTGTCACGACAGCGTCTCTGGAGAACTCCGGTTCACGTTCGATCCGGCCTGCGGCCGCTTGCGCCAGCAACTCACCGAGGTCAGAGGTCAGTCGTGGGAGCACCACCTGGGTCTCGGGGTCACCGAAGCGCACGTTGAACTCGATCAACCGCGGGCCGGACTCGGTGAACATCAATCCGGCGTACAACACACCCCGGTAGTCGATCCCGCGACGCACGAGCTCATCAAGAGTCGGCTGCACGAATCGAGAGACGACGTCGTCGACCACGCCGTGATCGGCGAGCGCCACGGGCGAGTAGGCCCCCATCCCGCCGGTGTTCACTCCGGTGTCCCCCTCACCGATCCGCTTGAAGTCCTGAGCTGGAGCGAGCGCCACCGCTCGAGACCCGTCACAGACTGCGAGCACCGAGAGCTCCGGGCCGACGAGACCCTCTTCGATCACGACTGTCCGACCGGCGTCACCGAACGCCGCTCCGGAGAGGTACTCGGCCACACCGCTTCGGGCGTCGTCGAGGGACTCTGTGACGAGCACTCCTTTTCCGGCGGCCAGACCATCGGTCTTGATCACGTACGGCGGGGAGAGAGTCTCGAGAAACGCCACGGCCGGGGTGACGGCGGTGAACGACGAGTACGCCGCAGTGGGGACACCGGCGGCGGAGACGACCTCCTTCATCCACGCCTTCGACCCCTCGAGGCGGGCGCCGTCGGCGCCCGGACCGAACACCAAGTGGCCAGCGGCCCGCAAGCGGTCAGCGAGCCCGTCGACGAGTGGCGCCTCCGGGCCCACGACGAACAGGTCGGCATCGATCGACTCGGGAGGTTCCGGAGTCGATCCGGGGATCCCCGGGTTTCCGGGAGCCACGACCACGTCGTGATGACGTCGGAGCACATCGGCGAGTGCGTGCTCCCGGCCTCCCGAGCCGACCACGCAGACCTTCATGGGCCTTCCCCGGCGGGCGACGATGCAATCCCAGAGGCGCTCATCGGGCAGCGTCGTTGAAGTGGACGTACTGGTCCCGACCGGGGCCGGTGCCGACGAACGTGACCGGGACCCCGACCTGCGCCTCGAGGAACTCGAGGTAGGCCACGGCCTCGGCGGGCAACTGGTGGCGTTCGGTCACAGCGCTCAGGTCGGTGCCCCATCCGGGGAGCGTCTCGTAGACAGGCACCGCAGCGTGCAGGTCCGACTGGTGGTACGGCAAGTGGTCGTGGCGGACGCCGTCGACCTCGTAGGCGACACACACCCGGAGCGTGTCGAGTCCATCGAGGATGTCGAGCTTGGTGATCGCGAGCTCGGAGAGGGAGTTCACCCGAACGGCGTGGCGGAGCATCACTGCGTCGAACCAGCCGGGTCGTCGACGGCGACCCGTGTTGGTTCCGAACTCCCGGCCGATCGTGACCAGATGCTCGCCGACGTCATCGAACAGCTCCGTCGGGAACGGCCCGGCACCGACGCGGGTCACGTAGGCCTTGGCGATCCCGATGACCCGTCCGATCGCCCGTGGCCCGACGCCGGCACCGGTGCACGCGCCGCCGGCCACCGGATTGGACGACGTGACGTAGGGGTACGTCCCCTGATCGAGGTCGAGGAATGTGGCCTGCGCTCCCTCGAACAACACGTGGGCGCCGGACTCGAGTGCCTCGTGAACGAGCGTCACGGCATCGGTGATGTACGGCGCCACCCGGGGTGCCACCTCCGACAGGACGCGGTCGGCGAGTGCGTCCGGGTCCTCGGGGAGACGGTTGTAGACACGAGTGAACACCTTGTTCTTGTCACCGAGTACGGCGGAGAGCTTCTGACGAAAGATGTCGGGGTCGAGGAGATCCTGCACCCTGATCCCGACACGCATCGCCTTGTCGGCGTAGGCCGGACCGATCCCCCGCTTCGTCGTACCGAGCTTGTTCTTGCCGAGGTAGCGCTCGGTGAGGCGATCGAGTTCCTGGTGGTACGGAAGAATCAGGTGGGCGTTTCCCGAGACCTTGAGTCGACTGCAGTCGACGCCTTTGGCCTCCAGGGTGGCCACCTCGGCGAGCAACACGAACGGATCCACCACCACGCCGTTGCCGATGACCGGGGTGATGTGGTCGTAGAGCACACCGGAGGGGACCAACTGCAGAGCGAAGGACTCACCGTCGACCACGAGGGTGTGCCCTGCGTTGTGGCCGCCCTGGTAGCGGACGACCATCTGCATCTCCTTGGAGATGAGATCGGTGAGCTTTCCCTTGCCCTCGTCACCCCACTGGGTGCCCACCACGACAGTCGCCGGCACGAACCGTTCCTCCTCATCAGTCCCCGACCGGGAACGGCGGAGCTTACCGCTGGACCCCAGTGGACTCGCACTGGTTCACTCGGGCGCCGTCCCCGGTCACCTGGAGCGAACAGCGGGGCGGCATCAGGAGTAGACGAATCGGTTCTTCAGGCGCAGCCAACGGCTCTCCCACACCGTCCAACTGATCCGGGCGAGGCCGTAGCTCAGGAACCCGGTGAGAAGGATCTGGAAGACGGCATCGAACAATGGAATGTTGGTCGGGTCGAGGCGCTCGATGTTCTGGGCGATCGGAACCGAGAACACGTAGATCGCATAGGAGTACTTTCCGAGTTGGAAGAGGAATCGACTCCGCAACCAGCGGGTCGGGCGCTCGGCGAGAACCCCGTTGCGGGCAGCGAGGATGAAGCCGAGGTAGCCAACGGCGAGCACCGTGATCCCGATGTAGAGCGCTGCTGTCTCCGGCATCAGGATCAACAGGAACACCGCCCACCATCGACGACCGACCCAGGCGATCGCCGGACGAAATCGCTCCTGGAGATCGTCCGAGGCCAGAACCACCGCACCAGCGGCACCGATCGCCAACGCATCGATTCGACACAGCGTGAAGTAGTACGCAAAGTCTCGACCGATCAGCGGGAAGCCGATGCAACGGAGCACGGCGCTGAACAGCGCCACCCCGAGACAGATCCGGAACAGGTGACGGCGTGGCGCCGCAAGGACGAGGAGTGGCCAGAGCAGGTAGAACTGTTCCTCGATCGACAACGACCACAGGTGCGCCAACCCGGCGAAGGCGCTCTCCCCGCGGAAGGCCTCCAGATTGTTCACCTGGTACAGCCACCCCCACCACTGGTTGTCGACGAGATTCTGAGCTTCGGGGAAACCCAGTTCGTTCTGGACTCCGAAGTGGACCATCACCGCTGCAGTCGCGACGAACACGGCGAGGACGAGGTAGTAGAGCGGGAAGATCCGAACGGCTCGGCGGCTGTAGAACAGTCGGAGGTAGTCGGAGCGCTCGCGCGTCGCCAACAGAATCGTGGTGATGAGGAACCCCGACAGCACGAAGAAGAGATCCACGCCACTCTGGAACAGGAGTCCAGCGAGTGCCGGTTGGCCGGCGTGGTAGAGCAGGACCATCAGCACTGCCAGACCCCGGACACCGTCGAGCGCCTCGTGGCGCTCGATCACACCGCCGTCACTCTCTCGTGGCGTCACTCCGTCGACCGAGTCTCGGCCTCAGGCACCGCCACGGCACCAGCGAGCGTGCGAACGAGGGCACGGCGCTCGAGAAACGCTGCCGGTCGGCCGTGTGAGAACCACACCGCCGTCAGCGATGCAGCAAATGGGAACGCTATCCAGAAGATCCGCGGCGTGAGGTCGACGGTGATGAACGACCAGGCGCACAGCCCGATGCCGAGCAGGACCCCGATCGTCGCCGGATCGATCGTTGCCCCCACGAGTCCGCTGGTGCGTCGGCGTTGTGACCACACCAGGATCGAGGGAACCAGCAGCGGGCCGACACCGATGGCGAACGACATCAGGCTGATGACATCTCCGGCGTTCGCCAGCACATCGGCGAGATCAGGTGTCACCTCCCATGCCGCACCAGGCTCAGGGAGGCTGGCCCGCCAGAAGAACACCCCGACGACGAACGCCACGGCTCCCGCCAGCGCCGGGGCCGCTGCGGCCGCCGGGGACCGCCGACCGGAGCGCCACTCGTTCCACGACCACACGGCCAGCACCGGCACGACGATGCCAAGGCTCTCCTTCAGCGGGTACCCGAGCAGGAGGACCGGCCAGACCAGCCACGGTCGATTGGCGCAGATCAGGTACCAGCACAAGGCCACGGCAGCCACGACACCGCTGTCGATCAGCAACCCCGTCCCGAAGTAGAAGGTGTTCCAACTCAACGCCACCAGCAGACCAGTTGCGAGAATCGCCGGCGGCCCGATGCCCTGACGGCGAAGTGCCAACAGGATGAACCAGAGTCCCAGAACCGTCATGGCGGTGTTGACCAGACCGAGCGCCAGACCTTCCTCCACGGGGAGCCAGTGAGCGATCCAACTCGTTCCAGAGCGGTTGGTGAACGGGTCGTAGAGGCACGCGACCTGGAGGTCCTCCAGCGGCGTGCCCCGGTAGTAGGCCACGAGCGCCAGGTACTGCTGCTCGTCGACGACGATCTTGTCGACGATCCGCCCCGACTCGGTTCGATACGTCCCGATTCGTTCGAGACAGTCGCCGACCTGCCGTTCGGTCCCGGGAGAGCCGCGATTGATCGGCAGGCCGGTCCAGTCGTAACGGGCGAAACGAACCGAACCGACCAGCAGGACCAGCAGGGTGAGGATCAACCCGATCCGCACCAGCGTCGAGAGACTGGTCGACTGCTCGGGAGCACCGGGTTTCACTGAGGCGCTCATGGCCGAACCCGATCCACGTGAGGACTATTGCCCGACGAGTCCGATCCGTCAATCGGTCGAGGGAACCCGCCGATCCACCGCCGTCACGGTTGACGGTCGATCACTTCGTTCACGACGCCCACGTCGATCGGGAGTCGGTGCGATGCGCTCAGAGGAGGACGAAGCTGTCCCCGTCGACGTCGAGCGTCACCACGTCGCCGTCGACGACCTTGTTCTCGAGTAGCGCCAGGGCCAACCGATCACCGACCTGCTTCTGGATGAGCCGCTTGAGCGGGCGGGCGCCGAACGCAGGGTCGTAGCCGTCAGCAGCCAGACGGGCGAGCGCCGCATCGGTGACCTCCAGAGCGATCCGCCGCTCAGCGAGCCGGGAACGGAGATGCGCGAGTTGGATCTCGACGATCGACTCGAGGTCCGACTCGGCGAGCGGCCGGAACCGAACGATGTCATCGACCCGGTTGATGAACTCTGGTCGGAAGAAGTCCTGTGGCTCTCCGGGCAGATTGGAGGTCATGATCAACACGACGTTGGAGAAGTCGACCGTGCGACCCTGCCCATCGGTGAGGCGTCCATCGTCGAGCAGTTGCAGCAGGACATTGAAGACGTCCGGATGCGCCTTCTCGACCTCGTCGAGCAGCACGACGGCGTACGGGCGACGGCGGATGGCCTCGGTGAGCTGACCACCCTGGTCGTAGCCGACGTACCCGGGGGGCGCCCCGATGAGGCGACTCACGGCGTGTTTCTCCATGTACTCGGACATGTCGATGCGGACCATCGCCCGCTCGTCGTCGAAGAGGTAGTCGGCCAGGCTCCGTGCGAGTTCGGTCTTGCCCACTCCGGTCGGCCCGAGGAACAGGAAGCTCCCGATGGGCCGATCCGGGTCGGACAGACCCGCACGGCTGCGGCGGATGGCGTTGGCCACGGCGGTCACGGCGTCGTCCTGGCCGACGACACGCTGGTGCAGCACGTCCTCGAGCCGGACGAGCTTGGCCATCTCGCCCTCCATGAGCCGGACGACGGGCACGCCGGTCCATCGGGAGACGACCTTGGCGATGTCCTCCTCGTCGACCTCCTCCTTGAGCATCTGGCGTTCGGCCTGCAGTGCTGTGAGCGACTCCGTCGCAGCGTCCACCTCTCGCTCCAGCACGGGCAGGTGGCCGTAGGTGATCTCCGAGGCGCGTTGGTAGTCGCCCTCTCGTTCGCATCGTTCGGCTTCGGAGCGCAGGTGCTCCGTCCGCTCCTTGAGCGTCTGGATCTCTCCGATGGCGTCCTTCTCCGCCTGCCAGTGGGCCCGCATGGAGTCGGCCTGCTCACCGAGGTTGGCGAGTTCCTCGTCGAGAGCGTCGAGTCGCTCACGGGCCGCACCGTCGGTCTCCTTCTCCAAGGCGACGCGCTCGATCTCGAGACCGCGGATACGGCGTTCGACCACGTCGATCTCAGTCGGGACGGAATCGATCTCGATCCGCAGGCTGGATGCCGCCTCATCGACGAGGTCGATGGCCTTGTCGGGCATGAACCGACCGGTGAGGTAGCGATCGGAGAGCGCAGCGGCTGCGACCAGCGCCGAGTCCTGGATCCGAACTCCGTGATGGACCTCGTAGCGTTCCTTGAGGCCACGCAGAATGGCGATGGTGCTCTCGACCGACGGCTCCCCGACGTACACCTGCTGGAACCGACGCTCGAGGGCCGGATCCTTCTCGATGTGCTTGCGGAACTCGTCGAGCGTGGTGGCTCCAACCATGCGGAGTTCACCCCGAGCGAGCATCGGCTTGAGCATGTTGCCGGCGTCCATGGCACCCTCGCCGGTGGCACCGGCGCCGACGACGGTGTGCATCTCATCGATGAAGGTGATGATCTCGCCGGCTGACGCCTTGATCTCGTCGAGGACAGCCTTCAGGCGCTCCTCGAACTCCCCCCGGTACTTGGCTCCGGCGAGCATCGACCCCAGATCGAGTGCGATCAACTGCTTGTTGCGCAGCGAGTCGGGGACGTCGCCCTCGACGATGCGCTGGGCGAGTCCTTCGACCACGGCGGTCTTGCCCACACCGGGCTCACCGATCAGGACCGGGTTGTTCTTGGTCCGTCGGGAAAGGACCTGTACGACGCGGCGGATCTCCTCGTCGCGGCCGATCACCGGGTCGAGGCGGCCCGATCGGGCGTCCTCGGTGAGGTCACGGCCGTACTTCTCGAGTGCCTGGAAGGTGTCCTCCGGGTTCTGCGACGTCACCCGGAGGTGTCCCCGGACCTCGGCGAGCGCAGCGAGGACCTGCTCACGATTCACGCCTTCGAATCGTCGCTCGCCGAGAGGGCGGGCCGAATCTCCAGAGACCAGGGCCAACAGCAGGTGCTCGGTCGAGAGGTAGTCGTCGCCGAGTTCGACCCGGGCGGAGTCGGCGTCGTCGAAGAGCGCCAGGAACGCCCGGCTCGCTCGGGTGTCGGTCCCGTAGGCGGTGGGCAGTTCGGCGACGGCCTCATCGACGGCGTCACGGAGATCGAGCGGCGAGAGTCCGAGCTTGCGGACCACGGGAAGCACCACTCCATCCTCCTGACGGAGGAGGGCCGCAGCGAGGTGGTCCGGGGTGAACTCGGGATTGTGGTTGCGGCGAGCCGCCTGCTGCGCGGCCGAGACCGCCTCGTGGGTCTTCTGGGTCCAGGTGTTCGGGTCGAGCGACATGGGGTGATCCTATCAGAGACTCAATAAACCTGCTAGTACAACACTCAAGTTTACTGTGATCTCGCTCACGGGCGTGACACTCCCGGGTTCGTGGGGGGTGGAGCCGGATTCACACCCGGCGCACGGGCTGGAACGGAACGATGTCCCGGCGGTACTGCCGGTGAAGTTGGTCGATCTCGGCCCGGAGCCGCTGCACCTCTGCTTCGAGCTCGAGCACGCGCTTGACCCCCGACAGGCTCAGGCCCTCATTCGTGAGCTCCCCGATTCGCTGGAGCAGATCGATGTCGGCCTGGCTGTAGCGACGGCTTCCGCCCTGGGTCCGGCCGGGACGAAGGAGTCCCTTCCGTTCGTAGATTCGCAGGGTCTGGGGGTGCACACCGGCGAGCTCAGCGGCGATCGAGATGATGTAGACGGCCTGGTCGTACTCAGGCATCCTCAGCCTCCCCACCGGAGGCCGCTGCCGGAGCCGGCTGCGTGGCATCGGCGAGCGCCTCGATGGCCGAGCGCTCAGCGTCGGTCAGATCGGTCGGCACGGAGAGTTCGACGGTCGCCATCAGGTCGCCGGTTCCCTTGGACGTCGTCATGCCACGGCCACGAATCCGGAACGTCCGCCCGCTCTGGGTCCCAGCGGGGATCCGGATCGTCACCGATCCACCGTCGAGCGTGGGGACCGGCACCTCAGCGCCGAGGGCCGCCTGAGCGAACGAGACCGGAACGGTCACCGTGAGGTTGTCCCCGTCCCGACCGAATCGGGAATGGGCGTCCACGTGCACGCGAACGTACAGGTCGCCGTCGGGTCCTCCGTTGGCTCCCGCTCCACCTCGGCCCTTGACGCGGATGCGTTGGCCGTCCTTGACGCCCTCGGGAATGCGGACCTTGACCTGCCGCGGCCGGCGCACCGCACCGATGCCCCCACAGGTCGTGCACGGCGTGTCGATGATCCGACCGCGCCCTCCACAGGAGGTGCATGGACGACTGAACGAGAACGGTCCCTGATCCTCCACGACGGACCCCGTACCCCGACAGTCAGGACACGTGCGCGGCGAGGTACCGACTGCCGCACCGCTGCCGAAGCAGTCCGGGCAGCGGACCTCGGAGGTGACGTTCACCGTCGTGGTGGCGCCATGGGCGGCATCGACGAAGGACATGGTGAGGTCCGCCTCGACATCGGAGCCCCGCCGTGGACCGGTGCTGCTGCGCTGTGGACCGCCTGGACGACCCCGGGTGAAGAGCCCGCCGAACAGGTCGGAGAGATCACTGGCGTCGAAACTGACACCGCCCGGGAATCCGCCACCGGGTCCGAACCCTCCGCCTCCACCGAACGCACCGGCCATGGGTCCGAGGCGCCGAACCTCGTCGTAACGCGCCCGCTTGTCGGCGTCACCGACGACGTCGTAGGCCGAGGAGACCTCCTTGAAGCGGTCCTCTGCGGCGACGTCGCCGGGATTGGCGTCCGGATGGAGTTCACGAGCCAGGGCCCGGTAGGCCTTGGTGATCTCCTTCTGGGATGCAGACTCACTCACGCCGAGGACGCGGTAGTAGTCGGTGTCGAACCACTCGCGTGGCGGAGCGTCCACGGCTCAGCCCACCACGCGCACCATCGCCGGACGAATCACCCGGGTGTTCCAGAGGTAACCCGAACGGAGTACCTCGGCAACCTCCGGTTCGCCGTCGTGCTGGTCGGACTGATCGTGCATGACCGCCTCGTGGACCGAAGGATCGAACACGACGCCGGCCTGGGCCACGCGCTCGAGGCCGAGCTTCTCGAGCGTGCCGAGCAACTGGCTGTGCAGGGGTTCGACGGCGTCGAGCCCCTGTGTGATCGCCGCCTCACCGGCGTCGAGCACGGGCAACAACTCCCGAACGAGGTCGGCCGCTGCTGCACCACGCTGCTCCTCACGCTGGGAGTCGACACGGCGCTTGTAGTTGGCGAAATCGGCCTGGACCCTCTGCAACAGGTCACGGAGCTCGTCCCGTTCGGCCTCGACCTTCTGGGCGATCTCGACCGCCTCGGCCACGGCCTCCTCTGCGCTCAGATCGATCGCGTCGGCCACACCGGTGGCGGCGTCGAGGTCGGCGACCAGCCGGCGCGCCTCCTCCTCGATGTCGAAGTCGGCATCGGAGGTCAGGTCGAACGGCTCGCGCCGTTGATCGGAGGGTCCACCGGAGGAGGACCCGTCGGACTGGTCGTTCACCGGTCGGTCCCGTCCTCGTCGACGATCTCCGCCTCGACCACGTCGTCGTCGTTCGGGGCGTCGTTCACGCCGGAGTCCGACGGCGCAGCCGGCTCCGCCGCAGAGGCCTGCTCGTAGGCCACCTGCGACAGCTGCTGGCTCACCGTGACCACAGCGTCGGTGGCGGCGACGATCCGCTCGGTGTCGGTGCCGCCGAGTGCTGCCTTGAGCTCATCGAGCGCCGTCTCGACCTGCGCTCGCAGATCGGCCGGTGCCTTGTCGCCGAGGTCCACGAGCTGCTTGTCGACCTGATAGACGAGGCTGTCGGCCTTGTTGCGAGCGTCCGCCTCCTCCCGGCGACGGCGATCCTCCTCGGCGTGCGACTCGGCGTCGCGCACCATCTGGTTGATCTGGTCCTTGGACAGCGACGACTGACCGGTGATCGTGATCGACTGCTCCCTGCCGGTGGCTCGGTCCTTCGCCGAGACGTTCACGATTCCGTTGGCATCGATGTCGAAGGTCACCTCGATCTGCGGGACGCCGCGGGGCGCTGGTGGCAGATCGACGAGCTGGAACTTCCCGAGGGTCTTGTTGAAGTCGGACATCTCACGTTCGCCCTGCAGGACGTGGATCTCCACCGACGGCTGGTTGTCGTCGGCAGTGGTGAACGTCTCGGACTTGCGGGTCGGGATGGTCGTGTTCCGCTCGATGAGGCGGGTCATGACGCCGCCCTTGGTCTCGATACCGAGAGAGAGCGGGGTCACGTCGAGCAGGAGGACGTCCTTGACGTCACCCTTGAGCACCCCGGCCTGGATTGCTGCACCCATGGCGACCACCTCATCGGGGTTGACGCCCTTGTGCGGTTCCCGTCCGGTGAGTCCCTCCACCAGTTCCTGCACCGCAGGCATGCGGGTCGAACCGCCGACCAGGATCACCTGGTCGACCTCGTCCTTGGTGAGCCCGGCGTCCTTGATCGCCTGCTCGAAGGGAATCTTGCACCGCTCGATGAGGTCCTCGGTCAGTTCCTGGAACTTGGCCCGGCTCAGCGTGTAGTCGAGGTGCAGCGGACCAGCGTCGGTCGCAGTGATGAACGGCAGGTTGATCTGCGTCGTCGGGACCTGCGAGAGCTCGATCTTGGCCTTCTCGGCGGCCTCCTTCAGCCGTTGCAGAGCCATCTTGTCGTTGCCGAGGTCCACACCGTGGTCCCCCTTGAACGAATCGACGAGCCAGCCGATGATGCGCTCGTCCCAGTCGTCGCCGCCGAGGCTCGTGTCACCGGAGGTCGACTTGACCTCGAACACGCCGTCGCCGATCTCGAGCACCGACACGTCGAAGGTGCCGCCGCCGAGGTCGAACACGAGGATCGTCTGATCCTGAGCGTCCTTGTCGAGGCCGTACGCCAGCGCTGCAGCCGTCGGTTCGTTGATGATCCGGAGCACCTCCAGACCTGCGATTCGGCCGGCCTCCTGGGTGGCGGTCCGCTGTGCGTCGTCGAAGTACGCCGGAACGGTGATGACCGCCTCGGTGACGGTGTCACCGAGATACGACTCGGCGTCCCGCTTGAGCTTCATCAAGATGCGCGCCGAGATCTCCTGAGCGGTGTAGTCCTTGCCATCGATGTCGATGGACCAGTTGGTTCCCATGTGGCGCTTGACCGACCTGATGGTCCGATCGGCGTTGGTGACCGCCTGACGCTTGGCCACCTCACCGACGAGCACCTCGCCGTCCTTTGCGAAGGCGACCACCGACGGGGTGGTGCGGGACCCTTCTGAGTTGGGGATCACCGCCGGTTCGCCGGCCTCCAGGGTGGAGACCACCGAGTTGGTCGTGCCGAGGTCGATTCCGACTGCCTTGGCCATGTGTGTTCACTCCTGCCTGTTCGTGGATCTTGCGTTCTGATGGGACCGGAGTTGGTCTCCGGCGATCCGGTGTCCGGGGTTTTACCCCGCTCGAGGCTGGATACCAACCCAGCTCAGGGTGGCGATAGTAGCAAAACTGAGTTGTTCACACTAAGGTTTTCTATCAACGCTTGAGGTCGATCTCAGCATGCTGGAGCATCAAGCCGCCGTTGAGCCGGCCTGCGCAGCACCTCAGGCGTTGGTGCCGGACGCACCGATCGGCACCACCCGCCGGATCCGGGACGACGTCGAGCGAACTGCGGCGTAGCCCGAACGCCCGAGGACGCTCAGCACAGCCACGGCCGCACCGAGCCGCCAGTACTCAGGCCGACGCCTCAGACCCGGGCTGTGACGCCGGGCCGAGCGCCGGTAGGCGCGTGCGGCCTCGGCATTCCCGTCGTCGTTCAGGCTGTGCCAGGCCAGGATCATCTCGATCCGGCCGAGAGCGACCCCTTGGAGTTCCTGCAGGCGGTCTGCGGGATAGCCGGGTTCACCCCTGCGCCGTTCGAACATCGACGTCAGCAGATGTCGGTACGCGGCATCGAGACTCGCCACGTCGCTCGAGGAGTTGGTGTCGTGCCGACGGTGGTGGCAGAGGACCTCCCGCACGACAGCTACCTGGTGGTGCTCGGCGATGCGGATCCAGAGAGCCCAGTCCTCGACGTCGATCGGAAAGCTCTCTCGGTTCACCTCGAACCCGCCGACCGCCTCGAACACCGCTCGAGGCACCAGGGCGATCGACGTCGCCACCGGGTTGGTGACCAGCAGGCGTTCCCACACCTCGCCCTCGATCTCGCTCGTGTGGATCCGTCCAGTCGGCTGACCGAGGGCGTCGATCACGTCGTACCAGCCGTAGACGAGACCAACCTGCGGGTCGGCGTCGTAGGTCTCGATCAGGCGCTCGAGGGCATCCGGAGTCCAGAGGTCGTCGGAATCGCAGAACGCCACCAACGCTCCACTCGATTCGCGCACCCCCCGGTTTCGGGCGGCCGACACCCCGGCATTCTCCTGGCGCACGACCCGCAGTCGGTCGTCGCCCCGCTGCTTCACCCAGCCCGCAAGATCGTCGTCGCCGCCGTCATCGACGAGCACGACCTCGTAGTCGTCGAACGTCTGGGAGAGCAACGAGTCCACCGTCGCTGGGAGCCATCGCAAGGAGTTGAAGCACGGGACGACGACACTCGCTCGCATGGGCGGCGAGTGTAGGGCCGACCGGGCTGGCGGTTCGCTGCTGCAACAGGGCAGCATCGGGAGTCCACGCACCCATCGGGAGACCCCATGCCTCAGCTCGTGTTGCTCCGTCACGGCCAGAGCGAGTGGAACGAACTCAACCTCTTCACCGGCTGGTACGACTGCGACCTCACCGATCTCGGCCTCGCAGAGGCCCGCTCCGCGGGTGAGCTGCTCCTCGAGCACGACGTGACACCCGATGTGGTGCACACCTCACTGCAGGTCCGGGCCATCCGCACCGCCATCGAGGCGCTGCACGCCGCCGGCAGGACCTGGTTGCCGGTTCGGCGGAGCTGGCGACTCAACGAGCGCCACTACGGCGACCTGACAGGAAAGGACAAGCGCCAGACCACAGAGGAGTTCGGCGCCGAACAGGTCCTCATCTGGCGACGGTCCTACGACATCCCGCCGCCACCGATCAGCGCCGAGAACGAGTTCAACCCCAACGACGACCCCCGATATGCGGACCTGCCGATCGAGCTCGTGCCCAATTCGGAATGCCTCGCCGATGTGGTCGAGCGGATGCTGCCGTACTGGTACGACGCCATCATTCCCGACCTCGCCATCGGCCGGGACGTCCTCATCGTCGCCCACGGCAACTCACTCCGCGCCCTCGTCAAGCACCTCGAGGGGATCTCCGAGGAGGAGATTCCGCAGCTCAACATTCCAACCGGAGTGCCGCTCGTCTACGAGCTCGACAGCCACGGCCGACCGACCGACGACCGATCGGTGGAGGAGCGATACCTCGGAGACGCAGAGGAGATCCGGGCCCGGGCCGAAGCCGTGGCCCGTCAGGCCTCCGGCGGCTGAGCGTCCGACGACACCGCGTCAGGCCTCGGGGCGTCGACGAACCACCCGGCGAACGGGTCCGCAGCGACGTCGGCCGGATCGGACCCGGACGCGGCGGCGTCACCGCCAGGGAGCGCGTCCGACACGACGAGGGGAGGCGGCGAAGCGACCGGTTCCTCCTGCACGGGTCCCGTTGCGCTGGCGAGCGACGTCGGCGTGAGCTCCGTGGACCCGGACTCGCCAGCCGCAGACCCGGGGGCGAGCGAGACCGGCGGCGCCGCCGGGAACTCGGCGTCGATCCCGAGACGTTCGACGATCTCCGCCCACAGATTGCGGTAGGCGGTGGCTGCCAGGTTGCGGGGTGAGACCAGCACCGCAGGCACCTGTTCGAGCCCCATCCGCTCCACCGCCGAGGACACGGGGACGGCGCTCAACGCAAAGCGCCGGTCGGAACGAACCAGATCGAGCATCTGGCGGTGCAGCACCTTGCGTTCGTCGACCATGGAGAGGAATGCGAGCACGGGGAGACCGGAGCGTTGCTCCCCGACGAACCCGGCGAGTTGGTCGAGGCTTCGGACGGCGAGGGGCGCCGGCACGATCGGCGCCAGCACGAGGTCCGAGGCAGCCACGACCGCCTCGGTGACCACCCCGAGTCCGGGAGCGCAGTCGAGGATGACGACGTCGTAGGTGCGGTCGAGCGGGCGGATGAGCTTCCGGATCACCCGCTCGGGCCAACGTCGGGTACCGAGCACGGTGTCGACCACCCGGAAACTCCCGTCCGCCGGGAGGATGTCGAGGCGATCGAAGTCGGTCGATCGGGTGAAGCTCTGCAGATCGCGCTTGCCGCCGAGCAGGCGGCTCGCGCCGCCCTTCACCCGGGACTTCATCCGGTAGCAGTGCGTGGCCGCCCCCTGCGGATCGAGGTCCCACAGCAGGGTGCGCAACCCGGTGGCAGCCGACAGGAACGCCAGGTTGACCGCAGCAGCGGACTTACCCACGCCTCCCTTGGCGCCTGCGACGGCCACGACGCGCATGTCGACTCCCGACTCGGTCGGCGACCCGGACGACCCGTGCGCTCCGACAACCCCGAGCGAGCGCCCGGCGATGGACCCAATCCTGCCTCACGGCGAAGGTGGACCGCCGCCAACTCCAGTTGCACGGCCATCGGGAGGTAGATTTCCCAGCGCCATGACTGTCACCGATTCACCAGAGGTCGACGAAGCAACCACGGTCCCCGGACCAAAGCGTCTGCGACCACAACAGATCGCCATCCTGCTCGGCGTCGGCATTGCGCTCGCCACCATCGTGTCCGGCATCGCCTCGGCGGTGTTCCAGTTCCACGACGAGTCGGCCATCCAACGGGAGGTCTTCGGGGGTGTTCCGACAGCCCTCAAGGTTCTCTTCTACCTGATCATCCCGATCATGTTCATCGTCGGGGCGGTCCTGTTCTCCCAGCGGATCAAGAACTGGGAGCGCGGCGCTCCGGACAACAGGTCCATCACGCCGAAGAACGCCAAGCGCCGACTCGAGCGACTCCGGGCCGGCCTCTACATGCAGACGCTGATGAGGGATCCGGCCGCCGGGATCATGCACTCGATGATCTACTTCGGCTTCCTGATCCTGCTGGCCGTCACGACGATCCTCGAGATCAACCACCAACTCCCAGAGGCCGCCAAGTTCCTGAACGGCCGGTCGTACCAGGCCTTCGCCTTCGTCGGCGATCTCGGAGGGGCGATCTTCCTGGGCGGCGTCATCTGGGCGATCGTGCGCCGATACGTGCAGCGGCCCTACAGGATCCGCATCAAGTCCAAGCCCGAGCACGCAGTGATCCTCGGCGTGTTGTTCGCCATCGGGGTGACCGGGTACCTCGCAGAGATGTTCCGGATCGCCGAGGAGGGCCGACCCTCGTTCGAGGTCTGGTCGTTCATCGGCTACCCGCTGTCGGGTCTGGTCGACGGGATCTCTGGACTGAGCGGGTGGCACGTCGCCATGTGGACGCTGCACGTACTCACCTTCGTGGCGTTCCTCGTCATCCTCCCGGTGACCATGCTGCGACACATCTTCACGTCGCCACTCAACATGTACCTCTCCGACCGTGACCGCCCCAAGGGCGCCATGCGAGCCATGCCCAACCTGATGGAGACCGAACTCGAGAGCTTCGGGGCGGTCCAGGTCGAGGACTTCACCTGGAAGCAGTTGCTCGACACCGACGCCTGCACCATGTGCGGCCGGTGCACCTCGGTGTGTCCGGCACACGCCACCGGCAAACCCCTCGATCCCCGAGAGATCGTGCTGAAGACCGGAGAGGTCATGGCGGCGACCGGCGACCCGAAGGTGTCCCCGCCCATCGGCGTGGACGGCGAGATCACCGTGACCGCCAACTCCGTGTTCGAACGCATCAGCGCCGAGGAGGTCTGGGCGTGTACGTCGTGCAAGGCCTGCGACGAGAACTGCCCGGTGAACATCGAGATCCTCGACAAGATCCTCGACATGCGCCGGTACCTGACGTTGATGGAGTCGGACTTCCCGACCGAACTGGGTATCGCCTACCGGGCCATGGAGAACTCCGGCAATCCGTGGGGCATGAGCCAGACCGATCGGGCGGCGTGGGCCAAGAACCTCGAGGGAATCACCGTGCTCGAGGGCGGCGATCCCTTCACCGCTGAGTACCTCTACTGGGTCGGGTGTGCCGGGTCCTTCGACGACAAGAACCAGAAGGTCACCCAGGCCATGGCCAAGCTGATGAAGCGGGCCGACGTGAGCTTCGCCATCCTCGGTCCGGCCGAGAACTGCACCGGCGATCCGGCCCGCCGGTCGGGCAACGAGTACATCTTCCAGATGCTCGCCATGCAGAACATCGAGACGCTCGACGGCATGGGCGTCCGCAAGATCATCACCCAGTGCCCGCACTGCTTCAACACCCTCGCCAACGAGTACCCGCAACTCGGCGGCCACTACGAGGTGGTGCACCACAGCCGGTTCCTCGAGGACCTGATCAGCTCGGGTCGACTGGACCTGACCGGTGCCAAGCTCGACGAGCGGGTCGTCTACCACGACTCGTGCTACCTCGGTCGACACAACGACATCTACATGGCACCGCGGAACGTGATCGGCCACCTCGGCGGAGTCGAGATCGTCGAAGCGAGCCGGAATGGAACCAAGGGGATGTGCTGCGGCGCCGGCGGTGCCCGCATGTGGATGGAGGAGCACACCGGCAAGCAGGTCAACGTCGAGCGGTCTCAGGAGTTGCTGGCCACCGGAGCGTCTCGCATCGCCACTGCGTGTCCGTTCTGCTACGTGATGATCGATGACGGCGTGAAGTCTCAGGGCGTGGAGGAGGACGAGGTGAAGGTCGGCGACCTGGCCATGCACATCCTCGACGCACTCGAGCAGGCCGAACCAGTGTCGGTGCCGCCGATCGCCGAGATCGTCGAGGCCGCCGACCGCTGACCTCCATTCGGTCTACGACGTTCTCGGTGCCATCGGCCCCGGCCGGCGAAGTTCGGGCCACCGAGATCGTGGAGACCGGCGTTCAGGTTCGGAAGTTCTTCCAGTACTGGCTCGGCGTCGGACCGACCTGCCCGGCGTACTTGGAACCGAGTGGCGATGCGCCATACGGGTGCTCGGCCGGGCCGTCCATGCGCAGGAAGCTGATCTGACCGATCTTCATTCCCGGGTAGAGCGTGATGGGAAGCGTCGCCACATTGGAGAACTCGAGTGTGAGCTGCCCGTGGAAGCCGGCGTCGACGAACCCCGCAGTCGTGTGGATCAACAGTCCGAGGCGACCGAGCGAGGACTTGCCCTCCACCCGACCGACGATGTCATCGGGCAGCGTGAACATCTCAGCGGTGGCACCGAGCACGAACTCACCGGGGTGCAGGATGAACGGCTCGGTCTCGGTTGCGGTGACCTGTTCGGTGAGGTCGGTCAGGTCCTGGCGCACGTCGATCACGGGTCGTGTGTGACTCCGGAAGACGAGGAACCGATGGTCGAGCCGAACGTCGATCGAACTGGGTTGCACCATGGCCGGGTCGTACGGGTCCACCCCGATCCGGCCGGACTCGATCTCGTTGCGAATCGATCGATCAGAGAGGATCACCGCACGAATCGTAGTGTGCCGCTGCGCAGGCCGGTGTGGCCCGACGTCGGGCCGTCACCTCACTTGATGACGGGACCGGCCGACACCATTGGTGAGAGGACGATGGGGACGACCGAGGCCGAGCGTCCGCCGATCGTCGTCTCCCGTCCTGAGGGGAACGACGAGAAGATGGCCCACGGGTTCCCTGCGGTGTCGGAGAAGAAGCTGAGGCCGCCCGTGCCCGACCGACCGTTGCGGGAAGAGATCCACGGGCCGGGTCGGTGGGACGTGCACGGCCCGAGCGGCGTCGAGCAGCGGGCGATGCCAGTTGCGTAGCCGGCCTCGAACCACCGACCAGCGGAGTACGCCAGGACGTAGTTCCCACGGAGTGGGTCGAACATCATGGATGGGTTCTCGATGAAGTGGTACTCCCATGGGTGGCGACGACCCAGGACGATGTTCCAACCTCCGATCGGGTTGGCGTTTCCGTCGAGTTCGATTCCTCGGATCGGCTCGAGGGTGTCGCCGAATGCTGCGAGGAGGTAGGTGCGACCGCTTGGATCGCGGAACACCTCCGGGTCGAGCGCCCCACCCACCTCGCCGATGCCGCACGTCCACGGCGCTGCCTCAGCGACGAACGGGCCGAGTGGGGAGTCGGCCCAGGCCCGCCCGATACATGTCGGGTTCCATGGCTGTGGCGGATTGGCACGATCGGCACTGAAGAACATCACCCACTTGGCGTCGAACTGGGCAACCGTGGGCGCCCACAGCTGGTCCAGCCGAGGCGACCACGGGGGTTTCGCAGGCATCGCCTCGGTGGTGACGGCGTTCTTCTGGTCGAGCGAGAGGACCTGGGTGGGGTCGGTCAGCTTCGTCACGGGAGCCCGGAGGTGGTTGTCGGAGCCGTAGATGAAATAGTCGGAGCCGAGCCGGACAACCGCAGGATCAGATGTCTCCGGCAGGTTCACCGGCGGCACGCTCGACATGGGCCAGATCGGGCCGAGTTCCGGACCACAGGCACCCAACACCAAGCTCAGGACAGCGAAGAGGCCGGCGACGCCGAGCCGGCTGCGCCGCAGAGTCACCTCTCGAGCAATGAACGGTCTCACCTCGATGTCCTCCTTCCACTTCTCCAGTCGGGGAGTCTAGCGGCGAGTCGGAAGACCCGGCACCCGGCCCCCATCGCCGACACCCAGTCCGACGAAACTGAATTGACCGGTGATGACAGTCGGACCACGACGTCATCAGAGCGGTGAACTGAACAGAGCTACGCAGCCACGACTACGCTTTCCGGCGGCTGCTGAGCAGACCTAGCGGGTGTAGTTCAATGGTAGAACTTCAGCTTCCCAAGCTGACAGTGCGGGTTCGATTCCCGTCACCCGCTCCACTCGAGAGCCCAGTCCCTGCAAGGGATGTGGGCTCTCGCCGCGTCTGAGCGGCTCCCCCGTTCCCCCTAACGGTCCCCCAAACCAGCCTCCGCTCTGGACCCCTGGCTCTCCGCGTATCCGGACCAGAACTCGTCAGCGCGAAGCGGGTCCTTGCTCGTGGAGGACCCTCACTGCTGCCGGGCGGACGCGTTGGCGGCGTCTTGGTTGGACGAGGAGATGGTGCTGGAGCGCACGGTCTGGAGCTTATTGGGGTAGATCCCGCCGGAGCCGACGTCACCGCCGGTCAAGTCGGTCGTGACGCCGCCGCTGCATGCACGGTTCGTGACCTGGACCTCCCGGCCTGATCGCTCGCCCAGCTCCCGGGCAGCCAGCTCGCCCCAGGTATTCCGGCTCCGGTAGCAGTCCTTGGGGCCGTAGTAGGAACCCGCACCGTTGCCCGCCGAGTAGGAGTCTCCGAGGATGAGGACTCGAAGCGGATCGGTCTGTGCGCCGGCTGACGACACGGGCAGTACGGAGGCGACCACCAGCGTGGCGGATGCGAGCGCGAGGATCATCCGGTTGCGGGCGATTCGCCTGCTGCTCGACGCGGTCATGACCCGCCGCCGTTCTCTCGTGACGGGTCATACACGATCTGACCGGTCAGGCGCAGTTCATCGACGTCGGCTGGGTCGAGGTCGAATGCGGCGCTGGTGACGTATAGCAACGTGAGCCGCATTGGAGCCTTGTCGAGGGTCGCAGTGAACATGCCCGAGGCACCAGGGTCGGCGTAGTTCGCGAGCAGCGTCCACCCGTCGGCCACAGCGGCGTCGCGGAGCTGGGCCGCAGCGGCCAGCAAGGCGGGCTCGTTCGGCGCGAGGTAATGCCATCGTTGCATGTTGAACCGAACCAGGGTGCCGTCCGCGAACTCCTCGAAGCTCTGATCGAAGGTCACGCCAGATGGGCGCACCTCGTCGATGCTCTCCTCGAGCACCGTGTCCATCGCTGCCTCAGGTCGGACCACCTCGCCCGGTGGCTCACCCGTGTTCGGTTCGGGCGGTGTGCACGCCACCGACCACAGCGCGATCGCAGCCACGACGAACGCAGCGCGCGCATGCATGTTCTTCACGTTGTTCCCCTCCCAACTACTTGAGCAACTGGGCTTCCCCCGAGATCGTGGAGGGTTTCTGATTGGGGTTGCAGCCTTGCACCGGTGGCGTGGTGACGCCAGGGTCGAGGCCGGTGTTCAGGCTGCTCGGTTCTGGTTGTCGGTTTCGGCTGCCCGCTCAGCGAGGAGCCGTTCGTAGGCGATGGGCGCCAGCATCTCGCA
>Ga0194129_10001165_pt1 | contig 44693 bp, 25 predicted proteins | sample TA2KigCa35mmetaG_FD_150862 | JGI IMG/M metagenome (GOLD analysis project Ga0194129, IMG submission 150862) | Freshwater microbial communities from Lake Tanganyika, Tanzania - TA2015038 Kigoma Deep Cast 35m | ecosystem: Environmental > Aquatic > Freshwater > Lake | place: Tanzania: Lake...
GGGCCGATGAGCTCGCCGCCGTTGCCGTTGCCGTTGCCGCCGTTGCCGTCGCCGTCGTCGGTGCAGCCGTCGCAGCCGTCGTCTCCGTTGCCGTCGGTGGGCAGGGGCAGACGGCCGTCGTCGGTGGGCTCACGCTCGATGCTGACGCCGTCGCCGGCGCCCTGCGCGCAGCCGTCGCAGCCGACGGCGGACAGGGCGAGGACGACGAGGGCGAGGGACGAGGTGGCGACCCGCATCATGCCGACAGTGTGTCAGTCGAGCGGCGACCGCCCAATGACAACTTGACCGCCCTGCATCGGTCGCCTGACGGACTCAAAAAAGGATCCGGCCGTGCGTCGGGGGCGGCGAGCGCACGGCCGGCGAGATGCGTCGGTGAGGTGCGCCGCCTTCGTCCGCCTCAGCCCGTCAGCGACGTCGCCGCCGACGCAGCAGCGCGAGCCCGGCGAGGGCCGCCGCGGTCAACCCCGAGTCGCGGCCGTCCATGGCGCTGCAGCCGCCGACCGCCGGGGCCTCGACGACGAGGGGCTCGCTGTCGTTGCCGGCGACGTCGACGGCGACCAGCTGGTAGCGCACCGGCACGGCATCGTCGTGCGTGACCACCAGGGCCGCGCCCGGTCGCGCGGCCTCGACCACGACCGTCGACGAGTCGTCGGCGACGGTCCGCAGCTCGATCACGGCGACGTCGTCGTCGAGCGCGGGCGGCGTGATGGTGTGCACGTCGAAGGCGCTGCGGGTGCCGCACGTGCTCGGAAAGAGGTACTCGAAGGGACCGCTGCCGGGGATGTGCTCGATGGCCAGCTCGGCGTCGCCGGTCCAGCCCGGCGGGGTCGTGTCGAGCCCGTCGCCGGTGGTGAACACGAGCTCGCCGTGCACCCCCGGATCGACGCTCAGATCGTCGCCGGGCGCCGGGCCGAACAGGTCGATCACCGCGGTGTACGTCGTGCTGGGCGCGAGCGTGACGTTGCCGAGGACGAGGCCACCCGGCACGCGCTCGACCGAGGCCGACACCGGCTCGTCGTCGCCGCGCTGCAGGGTCGCCGTGGGCGTGCCGTCGTCGAAGCCGTCGGTCGTGGCGAAGAAGATCCGCGCGTTGGTGGGTACGTCGACGGCCTCGGCGGACGGCAGAGTCTCGCCGCTGAGGCGGGTCACCCCGGCGATGGCCGGCGAGCACGCCTCGGCGCGGGGGGCGTGCACGAGCGCGCCGAGGGCGGGGACGACGACGAGACCAAGGGGCAGGACCGCGATGCGCATGGGGTTTACCTCGCCCACGGGCATCACACGCCCCGTGCCAGCCCCCGCTCGGCGGTGGGACGAGGCGGCGCACGACGGGGACCGATGGATTTTTGACGGGCGCGCTGCGGCGCTGCGGTCCGGTCCTCGCGGTGGCGGCCGTTCACTCGCGCGCCTCGACGATGGTGCAGCGCCCGGCGAAGGTGGCGCCGCTGTCGACGCCCTCGAGAGTGGCCGTGGTGCCCACCGGGTCGCTGAGCTCGAGCGTGAAGGTCTCGAGCTCGAGGCTCTTGGCCTCGGAGATCAGGGTCCCGTCAAGGCCGCCGGTGTCGTCCTCGAGGCGCACGGTGAAGAAGCTGCTCGAGGTCTCGCCGCTGAGCCCAGGCCCGAGCCCGAGCGCGAGCCCGCCGCCCGACGAGCGGCGGCACCCCGTCTGTGGCGAGGGAGCGCCGCCCAGTGGGGTCAGCGTCTCTTCGGTCTGCGCGAGAGGTCGTAGGCCGCGCAGCCGCCGGTCCGGCCGGCGGCCCCGCAGGCCCAGGCGGCGACGACGATGGCGAGAGCGCGCGGAATCGGGAGGTCAGCGCACACGCTGACTCCGGCGAAGGTCGTCGAGGTGGCGAGGAGCGCTGGGTCCTGAGCCCGCACCCGAGCGCGCCTGGCGCGGCGCTGCTCGACAGGCGGCGCCGCCGTGGTACCGGCAGCCATGACGGAAAAGCCGCCTGTCCCTGCTGCCTCGTCGCGCGCGCGCGCGGCGGCGGCCTCCGTCGTCGTCGCCTGCGCCACCGCCGCGGCAGCGTCATCGTCGTCATCCGCATCCGCGTCCTCGTCGCCGTCGCCGTCGCCGCCAGCGACGGCCATCGTCGCCGTCGGCGCGCCGGTGCTGCGGCAGCGGGCGGTGGAGGTCGACGTCGCCGAGATCGCAACGCCCGGGTTTCAGGCCCTCGTGGCCCGTATGGTGGAGGTGATGCGCGCCGCTCCGGGCGTGGGGCTGGCGGCGCCGCAGCTGGGAGTCGGCAAGCGCGTGTTCGTCGTCGAGGACACCGAGGAGCGGATGGCGAAGCTGACCGCCGCCGAGCGCGCCGAGCGTGGCCGGGTGCCGGTGCCGCTGCGGGTGCTCGTGAACCCGGTGGTGACGCCTTTGGGTGAGCCGCGGGCGGTGTTCTTTGAGGGCTGCCTGAGCGTGGCGGGATTCAGCGCGCTGGTGCCGCGCCACGACGAGGTCGAGGTGCGTGGACTGGACGAGCGCGGCCAGCCCGTCGCGTGGCGCGTGCGTGGCTGGCCCGCGCGCATCGTGCAGCACGAGCTCGATCACCTCGACGGCACGCTGTACGTCGACCGGATGCTGACGCGCTCGTTCGGCACCACCGCGCACAACGCCGAGCGCTTTGGCGGGCAGCCCATCGCCGCGGTGCGCGCGGCGCTGGGGCTGTGACGAGCCGACGCCGGGCCGAGGGCGCGAGCGCACCCACCCCGTCGCCGGCGGCAGCCGCGATGGCAGCCGCGACGGCAGCCGCGGCCGGGCGCTTGCGTGGCCGCGGCCGGTTTCCTGACCCCGCGACGAGCGTGCGTTAGCTTGCGCCTCGTCGGCGTCCGTGCGCCGGGAGGCTTTGATGCTGTTCACCGCCTTGACCGTCGCGCTCGGTCTCGGGGCCGCGGCCCCCGAGACCGAGGTCGTTCGCATCCAGCGGCTCCTGACGATGGTGCAGGCCGAGGCGGGCCGCGAGGGCGCCGTCGACGCCGCCGTCGTCGAGGCCTTCGCCGCCGTCGTCGCCGCGCAGACCGCCCGCCTGCTGCCCGACGCGCGCGCCGTCGCCGACGCCGGGCTCGAGACGCCGGCGTTCGCGGCGCACGTGGTCGAGCAGCTGGCCGCGGCGCTGTCGACGGCGCAGGGCGCGCGCGGGCGAGCCCGACGACGGCTGCTCGACGACATCCTGCGGCGGGCGACGACGCGCGACCTCGCCGGCCGCGTCGTCGACGCGTGGTTTGGCCTGCCCTCGCCGACCAGCGGCCGGCTCGTCGCTGTCGGCGACGCCGCGACCCCTGCTCCCGCGTCGTCGTCGTCGTCGTCGTCGTCGGCCCTCGCGGGCGAGCAGGCGGGCGAGCAGGCGGACGGCGCGCCACGCAGCGCCGAGGCGACGGGCCTCGGCGCGCGGGTCGACGACGCGGCGGTCGCGCCGAAGGGCGCGCCCCAGGTCGACCCGCGCCAGGCGACGGCGCGGGCGGTGCTCGCTGCGCAGCTCGGCGTGGCGCCGTCGACGGGGCCGTTGGAGCTCGATCCGGCCAACGCGGCGCTCGACGAGGAGATCGGGGCCGGCGCGCCCAACGGCGTGCTCGACGCCGGCGAGTGGGCGCTCGTGCGGGTGCCGGTGGTGAACCGGGGCACGCTGTCGTGGTTCAGCGCGTCGGTGCGCGTGCTCGCCGACGACGCTTGCCTCTGGGTCGACGCCACGCCGTCGCCGCTGGCCGAGCTGCCCGCCGGCGGTTCGGCGCCGGTGTCGTTCTGGGCCTACGTCGCCGGCGACTGTGCGCCAGGGAGCACGCGGAGCGTGGCCCTTCAGGTCGCCGACACGGTGCGCGGCATCTCGGGCTCGAGCCTGCGGCTCGTCCCCACGCCGTTCCTCGCCCCGCGCGTGCGCGTGGCCAACGCCCGCTTCGACACCGACGACCTCGGCGCCTCCGACGGCAGCAACGTGGCCCAACTCGGCCCGTCGGGCGCCGCCGAATTCTCCGTCGACGTCGTCGGCGACGCTCCGCTGCTGGGCGGACGCCTGTCGTTCGCGGCGCCGTCGACGCTGGCGCCAGCGCTGGCCAAGTTCTCGTTCTCGCCCGACGCGCCGCTGGTCGTCGACGACAAGGGCGTGCTGCGCGCCGGCGACGACCTGGACGTCGCCTTGATCGAAGCCGACGCGCTGCGGGTCGCCGTCGCGCAGGCGGGCGCCGCCGGGCGCTGGCTCGCTGCCGATCCCCGGGACGCCCGAAAGCAGGGGCGGCTGTGGGTCGCCGTCGACGTCGAGGTCGACGCCGTCGTGCCGCCGGCGCTCCTGCCCACGCGCCGCGGTCGCCCCACGCCGTCGTCGTCGCCGTCGACGGTGGCGACGACGAGCCGTCACTACGCGTGGCTGCCCGTCGCCCCCGTCGAGCCCCCCCCCCCCCCCCCCCCACCCCCGCCGCCCCCGCCCCTCCCGCCCCCCCCGCCCCCGCCGCCCCCGCCCCCCCCGGGCGTCCGGATCGACGTCGGCGGTGGCACGCTGCTGTATTCGCATGGCGAGCCGGGGGCGCCGCGGGTGTTCGCGGCGCCGGGGTTGCAGGCGCGCCTCGTGGTCGGCCCCGGCGCGCTCGGGGGCGTCGTCTCCCTCGGCTACAATGGCGGCTACTACGCGAAGTTCGGGCGCGTCGAGCAGTTCATCCTGCAGGAGCTCGAGCTCGAGGTGGGCGCGACGTGGCGCTTCGATCTGGGAGTGCTCGAGCTTGGCCCCTACGCGTCGGTGGGGATACGGCACCGCTGGTCCGGCGACGCCACCCTCGGGCCGCGCCCCGACCATACGTTGCCAGTCGCCACCGCCGGCGCGCTGCTGCGCCGCGCCGTCTTTGGCCCGCTGTCGGCCTTCGCCGACGTCGGGCTGCGCGTGGGCGCCGCCGGGCCGGCGGTGTCCGAGCGCGTCGTCGACGGCGGCCTCGTCGCCGACGTCTTCGATCCGCTCGGCCTGCGGCTGGGCGCCGGCGTCAGCGGCAGCTTCTGAGAGGCCTCCGGGAGGACGAGCGAGCTGGCCGTCCTTGCCCCTGCGGACGGGGGCGCGCTTGACGCGCCACGGACGGGGGCGCCGTCGCGGCGACACCGGCCCTCGCCCTCTCCCAATACTGGAATCCTGGGAGAGGGCTCGTTCTCGTTCAGCATGGCGACAGGAAGCGGCGCTGCTGCACTCGAACGCCAATGCCCCTGCCCCAGAATCGGGCGACGGGGCCAAGGGATGAGGGTCCGGTTCGGCACTGGCGTCGAATCCGAGGTCTTCACGCGCCGCCGACGGCGACGAAGCCGCCGACATGACACCACCACGAGACGCCGCCGCCTTGCAGCGGCCCGAGCTCGGCGAGCGCGAGCAGCAGGTTCAGCGCCGCCCAGCCGCCGACGTAGAGCCACGCCGGCACCTTCCAGCGGATGAACAGGAACACCTGGTACAGCTGCGCCCGCGGGAACAGCGCGAGGTAGGCGCCCATCAACCCGGCGATGGCCCCCGAAGCGCCCACCAGCGGCACGTCACGCGCCGACGACAACAACGCGTGGGTGAAGAACCCGGCGACGCCACAGCCGAGGAACAGCGCGAGGAACCGCCCCCGCCCGACCCGGTCCTCGACGTTGTCGCCGAACGTTCACAGGAACCACGCGTTGCCGACGAGGTGGGCGAGGCCGCCGTGCAGGAACATGTACGTGACGACCGACCAGCGCGTGCGGCCGGCGAGCACCGCCGCCGGCACCGCGCCGTAGCGGCGGGAAAACGCCTCGTCGCCGCCGACGATGGTGCCCAGCTCGACGACGAAGACCGCCACGCACAGCACGAGCAGCGCGAAGCACACCCATGCGAAGCGGCGCCGCGGGTTGTAGACCTCGAGCGGCACCGACGTGAACAGCTGGAACAGGTACCAGCCGACGCACGTCGCGGGTCCATCGTCGACGATGCTCGCGCCTGCGCGGGGGCGTCGGCAACCCTGGGTCGGACGAGCAGGCCTTCGTTCCGGGCTTCACGAGCCGTCGGCGGGGCCGGCCGTTGCCTCGCCAGGTGTTGCCGGCGGAGGAGCGCGAACCGCTCGCGCTCGGTGTCACGCTCGAGCGTACGCTCCCCGTGCTGCCGGTCCGGTGTCCCCCGCGCGTGCGGTGTCGACAGCGGTCATGACGGTGGACGTGACCAAAGACGTGGCGGCAGACCTGACCTCGCCATCGGTCTGCAGCGCGAAGACCGTCGCGCTCACAGCCCGGGCAGCGGCCCGCAGGTCGGATCGTCGCCGATGCCGGCGATGTCGACGTCGAGCAGATGGGCCACCGAGGTCAGCAGGCGATCGTTCGTGGCCGTGGTCCGCACGACCCGCCCGGTGCGCAGCCGACCGCGGGCGCTGCCGGCGAGGACGACGGGAATCCGCGCGATGTCGTGGTGGTGGCCGAAGTGCGAGACGCCGACGACCAGCGTGTGGTCGAGCATCGTGCCGTTGCCCTCGGGTGTGTCCTTCAAGCGCTGCACGAACGCGCCAAACTGCGCCCAATCCCACTGGTGGGCTCGGATGTAGTCGTCGCGACGCTCGCCGGCGAGGTGGTGGACCTCGTCGTGGATCGAGCTGTTCACGCGCACGCCAGCCCACGCGTAGGGCCAGTGGTAGCCCGAGCTGCCCCACACGAGGCCGGCGACCTGCACGCGGTCGCAGGCGAAACCGGCGAACAGCAGGTCGAGGTGGTCAGCACACCGGGCCGGCATCGAGGCATCGGCGAAGTCGTCGCGTGGCAGCGCGCACGCCGCGGACACCGACGGCGCGGCGTCGAGGTCGGCCTGCACGCGCTGCTCGACCCGGCGGATGGCGTCTTCGTGGATGTCGAGCTTCACCCGCTCGACGGCATCGAGCTCACGGCGCACCCGGGAAAGATCGGCGAGAGCGCCGTCGAGGATCGAGCGACGCGAGCGCTGGCGACGTTGGAGCGCGGCGCGCACTGCCGGCTCTTCCTGTGGCGGGACGAACCCACCAAACAGCCGACCCCACGCCTGACCGGGATCCACCGTCGGCATCTTGAAGGCACGCGGCCCCGACGAAAACGGCTGCTCGCGCATCGTGTCGCGCCCGCGGTCGGAGACGAGCAGCTCGATCGTCGCCGCACCGCGCGCCGTGGCGATTACGTGATCGATGCTCGGACCGCCCGGTTCGCCCTCGTTCTCCGCGTCGACCCGCGACTCGAGGATGTCCGCGGCCGTCAACACCTTGCCCACCGAGCGGATGTGGTCCGCGCCGCGCGGATTCAGGCCCGACCGACGGATGCTGACGCCGTCGACGATGACGACATCGTTGCGCACCGCCGACAACCCCTGCAGCATCGGCGACAACGCAAAGTCGGTCTCGCTGCCGCCGTCGGGGAAGAAGGCATCCGGCGATGGATACCCGTTGGAGAACACCCAGAAGAGCACGCGCGGAGCCGGCGCCGCCTGCGCGCGCGCGCGCGCCGCGAAGAGGGGCGACAACAGCGCCGCGCCGGTGGCCGTCGAGAACAGGAACGAGCGCCGCTTCATGGAGCCCCCAGGTTCGGTGCCAGTGTGGTGAGGACGCTGCCATCGACGGCGCGGAGCTCGAGAACGCCCGTCGCGTGTACGTACAGCGCTGCGCCCGGGTTGCCGTCGGTGCCGGTGTGGAAGATCGGCGCGCCCGATCGGGCATACACGACGAGGTTGCCGTCGCCCTGCATCGCCGTGAGGTAGGCGCGCTGCCCATCGGTGCGCGATGCCCAGCGTGCAACCCCGCGCTCATAGAGCACGAGGTTCCCGTCCCGCTGGTAGACGAACGTGAACGAGCCGTCGTGCGCCGTGCGGCTCTCGTCCGGCCGTAGCTCGGTGCCGCTGGACAACAACAACGCCGGCAACACGTCGTCGTCCTCGTTGTCGTCGTCGTCCTCGTTGTCGTCGTCGTCCTCGTTGTCGTCGTCGTCGATGGTCTCGTCGCTGTCGAGTACGCGTGGAGCGAGCGCCGCCTGGACGACGGCGTCCTCGAGGGTGGCGAGCACCCACGCTGGTCCCGACCGCGCGTCGGCCACGTGGCGGCCGAGGGCGACCGCCGGCGGCCCCGATCCAAGGCCGGTGACGAACGCCGCGGCCTGGCGGGCGAAGCAGGCGGCGACCGCGGGATCGTCAGCGAGCAGATCGGTGAGCGCGAGGCCGTCAGGGATGTCGCGCAGGCTGCCGAGCAGCGGAACGTCGTCGAGGGCGGGGTCGATCGGGCGGCCGCGCTGCTCGGTGCGATGACGACCAAGCGCGTCGTAGCGGCCAAACGCAAAGCCGAGCGGCATGAACTGCGCGTGGCAGGCGCTGCAGGCCGGCGATTGCTCCATCATCGCCTCGTACTGCTCGCGCGTCGTCATCGCGGCGAAGCCGGGGATGGCGGCGGCAGCGTCGGCCGCCGCCGCCGTGTTCACTCCTGACGGAGGCCCCACCGACTCGCACAGGAGCTGCGTCTTCACGAGCAGACCGCGCAGCACCGGGCGGTCCTTGTCGACGTCGCCGCTGGCACCGTGGGAAGCGAGCAACCCGGGCTGCGTCAACAGCCCCCGCCGCTCGGCAGCGGGCAGGTCGACACGCACCAGCGCGTCGCCGTCGACGGCAGCGCCGACGAGCGGCGCGGTGTGGCGGTTGACCAGCGCAAACGGGCTCTGCAGCAGCGCCGCGAGCGTGCCGCGGTCCGAGTAGGCGACGGCAGTGACAAACGCGTCGAAGCCATCCTTCAGCGCGCGCCCCTGCTCCGCCGACGCGAGCTTGGGAAAGTCCTCGGGTCGTCGGACCATGTCGTCGAGAGCCGTGACCCGCATCCACTGCCGCACGAACGCAGCGACGCGCGCTTGCCCGGCCGGCGTCGCAAGCAGGCGGCGAGCCTCGCGGCGCAGCGTAGCCTCGGTCAGTCCGCCATCGGCAGCGGCAGCCACGGCGATCAGGCCGACGTCGGGGGCGACGCCGGTCAGGGCATAGCCGAGCAGGTCCGCCTGCTCGTACGGGCCCAGACGCCGCCGGTCGCCTTCGACGACACCGACCTCCGACCGGTAGAGGAATTCGGGCGAGACGAGCAGCCGGGCGACGACCCCGGCGAGGGCGGCGCGGTCATCGTCGACGACCGCGCGGTGCGCGGCGAAGAAGGCGACGAGCTCTTCGATGCGGTCGTCGTCGACCGGGCGCCGCGCGGCCCGAGGCGCCAGCGTGCGCAAGACCGCGCGCACACACGCGACGTCCACGGAGGAGCCGATGCAGGAAAAATCCTCGGGCAGCGTCGTGGCCACGGCCCGTTCCGCCAGGCGCTCGGCTTCGTCGAACAGCGCGACGAACAGCGCCTCCTGCAGCTGACCGTCGGCGCCGGTGTCGAAGCCACCCGCCAGATGCACGTGGTCGAGGGCTGACGATGCTTCGAGCCGCAGGAGATCACGCACCGTCGCCCGGTACTCTTCGCCGCCGAGGAGCCGCAGCCGGGCAGGCAGCGACAGCGTCGCTGGTGTGGACGGCGACGGGCCGGCGGGGCCGTCGGTGTCGTCGGAGGATGACCCTGGCGCGTCGGTGCGGAACCGGGTGTCGGCGGCCGGACCGTCAGCGCACGCGGCTGCGATGACCGCCGCGGCGCACAGGAGGGTGAGGAGCGCGAAGGAACGAACGGTGCAAATCACGGTGACACGGTGTCAGATGCGACTGTGACGACCTCGGTCGAAAGGCCGGTCCTCGGGCGATCGTCGGAGATCCCACGCTCATCGTGCGTTCCTGCCCGAGGATTGCGGTGGCATGAGCGAACGCGGGCGACGCGGCCTCTGCTCGCCGTCGCGCGCGAGAGCGCCGAGCCTGATCCGCCGGTTGCGCGGGCACGCGTCACCGAGACACCGATCCGTCGACGCACCACCCGGGAGTGGACATAAAGCGGCAGCGCCCCTTGCAGGTTCTCTTCGACCAGGTCGCGGCGCGGGGTTTTACGTGGCCGCCTCCGAAGCTGGATCTGCGGTCGTTCCTGACCGACAAGCGCCTCATCGCGTCGGGCGACGTCGCCGCGGCGCGCTTGTCGGTGGCAGTCGAGGCCGCGCTCGATCTCCTTGCGTGGCCCACCGAGCTCGAGAAGGCGACGCTCGACGCTGCGCTGGCGCCGCGGTGGTCCGAGATCCTTCGTGCCCTGCAGCCCAAGCGCACCCCCGAGCGCGTCACCCGACTTGTCTTCGACATCGAGCCGTGGGGACGCATCCAGGCTCGTCTGCAGAAGCTGCGCAAGGATGGTCGCGCTTGGACCCCCGGCGAGGTCGTCGAGCTGCACTCCCTCCGTCACGGCAGCGCCTCCGAGGACGAGCGCGTGCTGGTCGATCGGCTCGCCCGGCTGAACGCCTTGAGCCGGATCGACTGCAATTCAGAGAACCTCCGCGTGCTCGCCGGTCACCCGCACGTTCGTTGGCGGGGTGAACCCTGCAGGGTCGAGACGAAGACGCTGACGGCCGTCGCGCGTCCGAGAGAAGACGGTGGCGTCGCTGTCGAACTGCAGTGGGACGGACGCCCGATCGCCCCGCGCGAGCTCACGGCCTCGCTGCCGGGAACCTTGCTGCACTTCGACGAACAGAAGCGGTGCGTGACCATTGTGGACGTGACCCGCGGGATGGCCACTCTGGTCTGGGCCCTGATGCGGGCGCCGCGCGGCGTTCCGCCCGAAGCGCGCCAGGCCCTGCTCGACGCGCTGGCGGCGTCGGGAGCGCCGGTCACGATCGAGTTGGACCCGGCGCTGCTCGGCCACGCGGTCGCGCTCGACCCGCGCATCTTCGTGCGGCTGGTTTCGCAGCCCTATGGTCTCGACGTCGCCTTCGTCGTGCGACCGCTCGTGGGAGCGGCGGCGTTCCCGCCGGGACGCGGACCGCTGCAGCTGGTCGCGCTGCACAACGGGCAGCGCGTCCACACCGAGCGCGATCTGCAAGCCGAGAAGGCCGCGGCGCGCGCTCTCGTCGACGACCTGCTGGCCGCCGAGGACGTCGCCGCCTTCGATGACGACTTCACTGTGGCGCTTCGGTCGGTCGACCGCGCCGCCGACCTCGTGCTCGCGCTGCAGGAGCGCGGCGTCCCGGTCGAGTGGCCCGCGGGCAACGCGTGGCAGGTTCAGCGCGCGAACGCCCGGCAGCTGCGCATCGACGTCACCGGAACGCCCACCTCGCTGCACCTGCGCGGCGAGGTCGACGTCGACGACCAGACCATCGCGCTCGTGCGGTTGATCGAGGCGAGCCGCGAAGGACGACGCTGGGTGGCGCTCGACGCCGGACGACTCGTCTCGGTCAGCGACGACCTGCGCACGCACCTTGCGGCCGTCGCCGAAGCGGGTCGAATCGCCGACAGCGTCACCGCGGCGAAGAAGGGTGGCGCCGCGGGCGGCGAGGGCGTGAGCGGCGGCATCGCGTTGGCCATCGCGCTCGAAGAGCTCGAAGACCTCGGCGTCACCGTCGAAGGACAGCGTGTGTGGGCCCAATGGCGGGACCGCCTGCACAAAGCGGCCGCCGTCGACGACGAGGTGCCGCGCGGCGTCGAGGCCGAGCTGCGCCCCTACCAGCGCGAGGGGTTGCGGTTCCTGCGGCGGCTCGTGGCGCTCGGCGCAGGCGGAGTGCTGGCCGACGACATGGGCCTCGGCAAGACGCTGCAGACCATCGCCCTGCTCGTCGAACGTGGTGGCCACGGACCCCAGCTCGTCGTCGCGCCGACCTCCGTGGTCGTGAACTGGCGACGCGAGCTCGGTCGCTTCGCGCCGGGCCTCGCGGTGCATGACCTGTCCGAAGGCGATCGCACGGCGCTGCTGCCCTCGTTGCGCGGCGGCGACGTCGTGCTCGCCAGCTACGGCCTCGTCGTGCGCGAGAGCGCGTTGCTCGCCTCGCAGACCTTCGCGACGCTGGTCCTCGACGAGGCGCAGCAGGTGAAGAACGCCGACAGCCAGCGTGCGCGCGCCGTGCGTTCACTGCGCGCCGACGTGCGGATCGCGCTGTCGGGCACGCCGCTCGAGAACCACACCGGCGAGCTCTGGTCGATCTTCGCGGCCGTCTCGCCGGGCCTGCTGTCCTCGGCGGACGAGTTCCGCGCGCGGTTCCAGCTTCCGATCGATCGCGACCGCGACGTCGATCGTCGTCGGGCGCTGGTGCGGCTCGTGCGACCGTTCCTGCTGCGGCGCACGAAGGCCTAGGTCACGCCCGAGTTGCCGTCGCGGACCGAGATCACGATCAACGTCACGCTCTCTGAGGCCGAGCGTGCGCGCTACGACGCGCTCCGCCGGGTGCTGCACGAGCGCGCGCGCGACGGCTCGTTGGCGCCGCAGCAGCGACGGGTCCAGCTGCTCTCGGCGCTGACGCGGCTGCGCCAGCTCGCGTGCCATGCCGCTCTGGACGAGGTCGGTCGCGACCTCGTCGACCGTCCGTCGAGCAAGCTCGAGGCGCTCGGGTCGCTGTGGACGGACCTGAAGGACAACCGCCATCGCGCGCTCGTCTTCTCGCAGTTCACGCGGCTGCTCGATCTGGTCGAGCCGGTGCTCGCCGCGGCGGGCATCTCGTTCGTGCGGCTCGATGGCTCGACGTCGACCGCGGAGCGCGGGCGAGCAGTCGACGCCTTCCAGTCCGGCGCCGTCGACGTGTTCCTGCTGTCGTTGAAGGCCGGCGGCTTCGGCCTGAACCTGACCGCCGCCGACTACGTCGTCCACCTCGACCCGTGGTGGAACCCTGCCGCCGAGGCGCAGGCCACCGACCGCGCCCACCGCATCGGGCAGACGCGCCCCGTGACCGTGTACCGGCTGGTCGCCGCCGGCACGATCGAAGACGCCGTCGTGCAGATGCAGGCCGACAAGCGCGCGCTGTTCGCGGCCGTCCTCGACGACGCGGAGGTTGGCGCAGCTGCAACAGCGTGGAGCGAGGACGATCTGCTCTCCTTGCTGACGGGCGCGGACGCGGCCCGCGCCGCCGATGCAGGCGACGACGTCGAGGCCGTCGAGGAGAAGCCGGCGCCGCGCCGATCGTCCCGGGCTCGCGGCCGCCGTGGATCGAAGTGAACGCAACACCGAGCGAGCGATGTCCCTGACCGTCGCGCTGCCGTGCGTCCCCGCGTCCGCGCGTGGTGCGCATCGTGTGCTGGTCGGCGTTCGACGACGACATCGCCGTCGGTCGATGCTCGCCAACGGAGGCGGGCCGGGCTCAACGCTCGTCGGCCTCCAGCGGCCGCGTCCAAAGCGACACCCCGGCGTCGTCAACGTCGCCCGTCGCTCAAGAAGCCACGGATGGGTTGGCCGCAGAGCCGTCGGCAGCCACGTAACCCGCGCCTCACCACAACTGCCCTCGCACGGTCCGACTCGCACGCCACGTCGGTGATTGTTGCCACGTCTGACCTATGTGGCTACACTTACCGTCTGGATGTTCGCTGCGCTCCCCAACGCCTTCACCTACAGCCTCGCCCATGCGCGGGGCATGTCGGACCGTCGGCTCAAGGGGTACGTCGAGGACGGGCTGCTGGAGCGTCTGGGGCATGGGGTCTATCGCAAAGCCGATGCGCCGCCCGCCGACCTCGACCGGATCGAGATCGCGCTCCGTGCTCCCGAGGCCGCGCTCTGCCTCACGTCCGCCCTCTCGGTTCACGACCTGACCGACGCCATCCCCGCGGCGATCGACATCGCACTTCCTCGATCCAGGCGTCCCCCGCGGGTCAGCGCGCCGGTCCGCTGGCACCGCTTCCACGAGGACACCTTTCTGGTCGGGCGCGAGACGATCGAGGTCGACGACGGCGTCGCCCTGGGGCTCTACAGCGCAGAGCGCTGCATCCTCGACGCCTTTCGGCTTGGCCATCGCGAGGGCCAGCAGCTCGCCGCGGAGGCGCTGAGACGCTGGCTCAAGCGACGCGGGGCTGCACCGGCCACGCTCCTCGCGATGGCGCGCCACTTCCCCAGAGTCGAGCCGTCGCTCCTGCAGGCCCTCAGGTTCCTCACGTAAAGCCGAAGCCCACCCACGCCGACCTAGACGGCGCCACCTACCTCGCGCTGCAGCGCCTCGCTCGCGCGCAGAAGCGCCCCACCGCCGAGCTGCTCCAGCTCTACGTCCTCGAGTGCTTCCTGCGCCGAATCGTCCGCTCACGACACGACGATCGGCTCGTGCTCAAAGGCGGGCTGCTCCTGGCGGCCTTCGAGCTGCGCCGCGCCACGCGCGACGTCGACCTTCTGGCCCTGCGCACCGACAACGACCCCATGGCCGTCGAGCGCCTGGTCGTCGAGGTCGCGTCGGTCGAGGTCGAGGACGGCGTGGTGTTCCTGCCCGACACGATCACCGCCGGAACCATCCGCGACGGTGACGTGTACCCCGGCGTCCGCGCCGTGCTCGAGGCGCGCCTCGCGACCGCGCGGATCAAGTTCAGCGTCGTCGTCAACGTCGGCGACCCCGTGGTCCCCGCGCCTGCCCGAACCGCGGTCCCCGCCCTCCTCGGGGACGAACGCATCGACGTGCTGGCCTACCCGAAGTCCATGGTCGTCGCGGAGAAGCTGGTGACGGCGCTGTAACGCGGGCGCGCGAGCACCCGGTGGCGCGACTTCGCGGACCTGTTCGCGCTCGTGGCAGGCGCGCTGCCCGAGGCCGAAGTGATCGAAGCCGTGCGCAGAACGTCCGTGTCGCTCGTTTATCTCACTGTATTGTTGTTCCGCCTTCGCCGCCGCGACGATCCAAGCGCGCGTGGCGACGTCGAGCGCGTCCAGGACCGCAGCGAAGTCCTCGGGCACCCGCGCCTCCGCCCCGTGCCGCGCGCGCCAGGTCGCCCACAGGCGCTGCGCTTCGGTCGGCATGCCGGCCAGCACGTCGGCGAGCGGCTGGAGGGGGACTCTGATTCAGCAGGTCTTCCGTCGGGCGTCGAGGCGGAGCAGGAGGAGAGAGGCGGCCTCTTTCGGCGAGGACTTGCGACTCCCTTGCTGCCTTCTCCGGCTCACTTCCTGGTGTGGGCGACGAAAGCCTCCTTTCGGTCAAACAGGTCGCTGCCCTGCACGGTGTCTGTACGCGAACGGTGTACGAGACGGTTGACCGGCGTGAGGTCCATTACTTCGCATCCGAAATATGATTGATTGCCGCATTTAGGAGATAAATCACTGGATGGAATCGCCCGAGCGGCAGCGCTGACGTCTCGCGGCGCGTCAGCGCAGGGGCTGCTCGCGTGCGCGATCGGCGCGCGGCGGTTCGCGCGCCTCGGCGCCGCGCTGGGCCGCTCCTGCTGCGCGACGACTGGCGAGCTGACGAGGAACATCCGCGTCGGCTTCGACGGCGCTTGCTACTGGTTTGCTACCAACCGCGAACGAGGACGCCGAAGACGACCCCGACGGGGGTCCCGACGGGGGGGACGGGGAAAAGAAAAACCCCGCATTTCTGCGGGGTTCTTGCCACCTTTCGGCTGGCGGAGCGGACGGGACTCGAACCCGCGGCCTCCGGCGTGACAGGCCGGCGTTATAACCAACTTAACTACCGCTCCAGGACGCCCTCGGTGCGCGATCCCTATCGGGGCTGCGGCGAGGCGTCAAGCATGTTCTTCGGACGGCAAGGTCTCCTCTTCATCGTCCGCGGCCTTCGGTCGACCGACCGACGTCGATCGCCCCAAGGCCGGCCCGTCGTCCGAGCCGATACCCGCGCCGTCCCCCCCGGCGCACACCATGGTCGCCATCGAACGGTCTCGCGCCTCGCACATCCCTCGCGCGGCGTGCCCGTCGAGGACGCGCACGCTGCGCGAAGGCGACCGGGCCGACGACGTGCGCGCGCTGCAGCGCCAGCTCAACGCCCGCGGCGCGCAGCTCGACGTCGACGGCGTCTTCGGCGTCCGGATGGCCGCGGCGGTGGATGGCTTCCAGCGCAGCCATGGCCTCGACGCCAACGGCGTGGCTGGCCCCCGGACGATGGCGAAGCTCGGCGCCGGGCGCGCCGGCCAGGGCGACCTGCTCAAGCGCGGCGACCGCGGCCGCGACGTGCTGGCCGCCGAGCGAAAGCTGCACAAGCTCGGCTACGACACCGGCCGCGTCGACGGTGTCTTCGACGCCAAGACGGTGAAGGTAGTGCGCGCGTTCAAGGGCGACGAAAGCGGCCGCGACCGCACGGGCCGCCTCGGCGACGCCGGGCAGGCGGCGCTGTCGCGGGCGTCGTCGTCGTGGGACCACGCTCCCCTGCGTGGCCGGGTGATGAAGAACCATGGCGCCCGTCGCCGGCTCGACGCGCTGACGGCGACGCAGGCCACGGCGCCGCGCGCCGACGGCAAGGTGGGGCTCGGCGAAGGCGACGCCGGCCGCGACAGCGCGCGCGCGATCTGCAACGTGCAGGCGCACCTCGGCAGCGTCGGCTACGGCGTCGGCAAGGTCGACGGCGTCTTCGATGGCCGGACGACGGCGGCGGTGCAGCGCTTCCAGCGCAAGAGCGGGCTGCCGGTCACCGGTCGCGTCGACCCCCCGACGTGGCAGGCGCTGCAGCGGACGCAGCGCCTCGCGACGTCGTCGACGTCCCCGGCGCAGCGCGTGGGCGAGCAGTCAGCGGCGGTGCGGCACACCGAGCGGCAGCTGTCGAAGCTCGGCTACGACGTCGGCCGCGTCGACGGCCGCTTCGACGGCGTGGGGGCGGGCACGCCGCGGGCGATCGACAAGGCGGTGCGTGACGGCGGCGTCGTGCGCCCCATCGCCGCGCGGCTCACGAGCACGTCGGAGTTCGGCTACACCGGCGCCGATGGCGCGCCAGCGGACAACGGCGTCCGGCACCACGCCGGCAGGGACTGGTTCGCGCCGGGTGGCGCGACGGTGCGCTCGCCGGTGTCGGGCAAGGTCGTCGAGGTGCGCCCATCGCGCGGCAACAGTGGCCACCTGAAGCGCTTCCTCTGACTCTCGACGGCGGGCCCGCGCGACCGGATCGACGTCGTCGGCCGACGGAGCACGTGCATCGTAGGGCTCGGTGTGGGTGCAGGTACGGTCGACCATCTGCTGGAACACCGCCGATGCGGTCCGTGCCGACAGCCCCGGCATGGCAATGGACCCCATCGACCTCCCTTCATTTTTTGGCGGTCACGCAGGCGCGTTCGGCTGAGCGCGCGCAACAGCAGGCGCTGGAGCAGGCGCGGCAGGCGCAGCAGCAACCGTCGTCGACGGGGGAGCAGACGGGCGCCCGACCGTCGACGTCGACACCCAGCGCGGCGGGCGACCAGGCGGCCCTGGGACAGGCCGGGCGGCTGGAGCGCGGGGCCCGCTCGGTCGGCGTCACGCCGTCGACGCCGATGGCGGCGCCGGCGTTGCCGGGGGGCAAAGCCGCCCCGCGATCCGCCTCACCAACGTCGCCACCGCCGTCGTCGTCGTCGTCGTGGACGGCAGCGAACCTGCTCGATGCGCCCGCGCGTCAGGCGGCGGGCAACACGCTCGGGGTGATTGGTCAGGCGTACCAGTCGGCGGCGTCGAAGGCGGCGAAGGTGACGACGCGGCCGCTGAGCGGGCAGGCGGGAAGCAGCGGTGGCGCAGTTGCTGCCTGCCGACGGTCTGAAGGCGGCAACTGAGCGCGCGAGCGCGCTCGCGACCCGATCGGCCGAGAAGATCCAGAAGGCATGGGGCATCACGAGCCACGCCGCGAACTACGGGTTCGCCGCGGCGATGAAGAGCATCGGCGGGGTCGTCTCGACGGCGGCGGACATCGTCCAAAACGGTGTCCCGAAGGACCAGCGCGAGGTCGGTGCATTGATCGCCAAGAACGTGATCAACGGTGTCGGCACGCCGGCGGGCGAGCTTTAACCTTCCAATCGCTCGGGCGTCGCCACCGGCGGCGCCGGCGCTCCGGTGGGCGCCATCGCCGGCGCCGTGGCCGGTGGCCAGCTCGTCGCCAGCCTGGCGGGTCGCATCGCCGACACGCTGTTCGGCACGTCGCGCTATGCGGCGCCCGCCATGAACGCCCCGGCGATGTGATCGTTCCTTGCTGCGTAGCGTCCGACTGGTCGACGCTGCGCCCGTCGCTGTGCTTGCGCGCGCCCCGCGTTTGCCCGTAGCGTTCGTCTTCCATTCGCTCCGCTCGCTCGCGGAGCCACGAGGTGTCTGATGAAGAAGTTGCTCCGCCTGTCCCTCGCCACCCTGGCCGTCGCGTCGCTGCTGGGCTGCTGGAAGACCACGGTCACCGTCGGCCAAGGCGGCAACACCAGTGGTACGCCGAAGAAGGACGAGATGAGCCTGTTCTTCGTCAACGGCCTGATCGGCACCAGCGACACCAACGTCAGCTCGATCTGTCCGGGCGGCAACGCCACCGTCGTCGTACAGCGCACGCTGCTCGAGGTGCTGATCGCTGTCGGCACCGTCAACCTCGTGTCGCCCAACCACGTCACGGTCTACTGCGGCGAGGAGCCGTCGGCGGCGCAGCTGTCGCCCGAGCAGCTCGAGCGCCTCGTGCAGGAGACCGACTTCGAGGATCGCCTCGTCGACGCGGTGCTCACCCAGGCGAACTGACCCTCAGCTGCCCGCCTGCGGCCCGCCACCCTCGACGTGTCAACGTCCAGCGGTGCGCGGGCCGCGCGTGCTTCTCCGGTCGCCTGCGGCGCGCTGGGACACGAGTGAGACGGTCCTTGAACGGGGGACCGAAATGCGGTCCTTTCGCCCACCATGACCGCCCAGAAGCCCATCCTCGACCACGTCCTCGGCCACGCCGAGAAAACCCCGCAGCGCGTCTTCTTGACCCAGCCCCTCGGTGGCGACCGGGTCGAGGAGTACACGTGGGCCCGCGTCGTCGACGAGGCGCGGCGGATGGCGGCGCACCTGCAGTCCCTCGGCCTGTCGCCCGGCGATCGCGTGGCGATGCTGTCGAAGAACTGCGCGCACTTCTTCATCGCCGAGCTGGCGGTGTGGATGGGCGGCTTCACCACGGTGGCCATCTTCCCCACCGAGGGCGCCGACACCGTGCGGTACGTCCTCGAGCACAGCGAGGCGAAGGTGCTCTTCGTCGGCAAGCTCGACACGTGGTCGCAGCAGGCGCCGGGCGTGCCGGCGGGCGTCAAGCAGATCGGGCTGCCGCTGGCGCCGGCCGGTGATTTTCCTCGCTGGAACGACCTGATGAAGGCCACCGCGCCGCTGGCGGGGCGTCCGTCGCGCGACCCGGAGGACCTCGCGCTGATCATCTACACGTCGGGCTCGACGGGGCAGCCCAAGGGCGTGATGCACAGCTACGGCGCCGTCTCCAAGGTCGCCGAGCTGATCGTGAAGGCCATCGCGCTGACCGACGCCGACCGCTGCATCTCGTACCTGCCGCTCGCCCACGTGTTCGAGCGCGCGTACATCGAGTTCTCGTCGTTCGTCGCCGGCCAGCAGATCTTCTTCGCCGACGCCCTCGACACCTTCGTCGCCGACCTGAAGCGCGCGCGCCCGACGCTGTTCATCTCGGTGCCGCGCCTGTGGCTCAAGTTCCAGCAGGGCGTCTTCACCAAGATGCCGCCCGAGCGCCTCGACCTGCTGTTGAAGATCCCTTTCCTCGGCAAGCGCGTCGCGAAGAAGGTGCTGAACGGCCTGGGCCTCGACCACGTGCGGCTGGCGGGCAGCGGCTCGGCGCCGATCCCCGCCGAGCTGATCGCCTGGTACCGCCGCCTCGGGCTGAACCTCCTCGAGGGCTACGCGATGAGCGAGGACATGGCCTACTCGCATCTGTCGACGCCCGAGAAGAGCGCCCCCGGCTACGTCGGCCCGCCGCTGGCGGGCGTCGAGGTGAAGCTCAGCGAAGAGGGCGAGGTGCTCATCAAGTCGCCCGGCAAGATGGTCGGCTACTACAAGCAGCCCGAGCTGACCGCCGAGGTCTTCAACGCCGACGGCTTCTTCCGCACCGGCGACAAGGGCGAGCGCCGGGCCGACGGCGTGCTCAAGCTCACCGGCCGCGTCAAGGAGCTCTTCAAGACCGCCAAGGGCAAGTACGTCGCCCCCGCGCCCATCGAGAACAAGCTCAACGAGCACCCGCTCATCGAGCTGTCGTGTGTCTCGGGCGTCGGCCAGCCGGCGGCCTTCGCCTACGTCGTCCTCGCCGAGGACCTGCGCAAGTCGCAGAGCGACCCGGCCACCCGCGCCCGCGTCGAAAAAGAGCTCGGCGAGCACCTCGACCGTGTCAACGCCGGCCTGTCGACCTACGAGCAGATGCAGATGCTCGTCGTCGCCAAGGAGCCCTTCACCATCGAAAACGGCCTGCTGACGCCGACGATGAAGATCAAGCGCAGCCGGATCGAAGAGCAGTTCAAGCCCCACCTCGACCAGTGGTACGCCCAGAGGGGCAAGGTGCTCTGGGCCTGAGGTCGAGCGGTCCGGTGGGCTCACGCCGGGGTCGCGCTGCGCCGTCGCCGCCTTGCCCCCGCCCGCCCCGTCGCGCACCGTCCCCGCCCGGTTTCATGGGGCGTGCGCTCTTCCTGTTGATCTGGTTCGTCCTGCCGGCCTGCACCTGCGGCAAACCACCCTCGTCGTCCACCGCGTCGGTGAAGGAGAGGGGGAAGGCGAAGGCGAAGGCGAAGGCGAAGGCGCGGGCGCGGGCGCGGTCCGCTTCGAGCCGCAGGACCGGTCGGCGTTGACGCTGGGGTCGGGCAACCTGCGCGCGGTGTTCGCCCGCGACGTCGTTGACGTCTGGGTCATCGGCGACGCCGGCACGGCGCTGCGTGCCGACGGCGTCGCCTGGTCGGTGGTTCCCACCGGCGTCTCCCACGCGCTCGACGGCGTTTAGGCCGCCGGGCCCGACGTCACCTGGGCCGTCGGTGGTCAGGGCGATCCGTCGATGCCGCAGGGCATCGTCCTCTTCCACGACGGCGGCCCCGGCGGCTTCGTCGTCGTCGACGCGGCGGTGCCCGGTACGCTGCGCTCGATCCACGGCACCGGTGCTGGCGACATCTGGGCCGTGGGCAAGAACCTGCGGCTGCACCACGACGGCATCGGCTTCGTCGAAGACGCCGACGCCCCCGACTCCTCGACGTCGCCAGCGAGTGGGCGGGTGCTCCCGATTCGGTCTGGGTCGTCGGTGACAACGGCCGCGCCCAGCGCTTCGACGGCAGCGCCTGACGCGAGACGCCGATGGGCCTTGGCCCGCTCGGGCTGTCGGCGGCGGCCGGCGTCGGTCGCGACGATGTCCTGGCGCTCGGCAGCAACGGCACGATGCTGTCGTTCGAGGAGGGCGCACGGCGCAACGTCGGCAGCTACGCCAACGTCACGCTGTGCTCGCTGTGGGTCGACGACCCCAGCACCGCCTGGGCCGTCGGCACCGACGGCGGGGTGACGCGCTTCTCCCTCGACGAGTTCGTTGACGTCGACAGCGGCATCGATGCGTTCCTGTTTGGCGTGCACGGCTCCAGCATCGAGCACGTCTGGATCGCCGGCTGGAACCGCACGATCCTGCGCGTCGTCGAGCCGCAGTAGTCGTCGTCGCCGTCGCCCTCCGCGCCTACTGAGCGGTACAGACGTTGATCGGCTGGACGCCGCCGCCGGGGGCGTCGAAGGGCACCGGCGTGCACACTGGCAGCGCGGTGCCGGCGCACGAGTTCGGCGTCACCGTGCACAGCTGCGTGCAGCGGCCGTCGATGGTGAGCCTCGACCGGCACTCGAGGCTGTTGGTCGTCGTCGCTCCCGTCGGCTGCGGGCCCGGCGGCGCGCCGCAGACGAAGTCGTAGCCGTTGTTCGTACGGTTGTTGCGAACCTGACAGGTGCGTCCGGCCGGACAGTCGCCGTCGGCGAGGCAGGGGTCGGCGCAGTAGGTGCCGCCGATGTTCGAGTAGATCGGGCCCGAGCACAGCAGGCTTGGTCCGCAGTCGCCGTTGTCGACGCAGGCGGCGGTGCACATGCCGGCGTCGTCGCCGCCGTCGCACAGGCCGCTTTGGCAGACGCGGCGGTCGGCGAAGAAGTCGGTGCTGCAGGCGCCGCCCAGCGCCGCGCCGGTGCCGGGGCGCCCGCACTGCAGCGTGGACGGATCGTTGCCGACGAGCTCGTTGCAGACCCGCCCGCCGCCGCACTGGTCGTCGGCGCTGCAGGGCACCGGCGGCACGTTGGGGTCGGGGGCGCACACCTGAGCGGTGCCGCCGTCGCCGTTTGCGAGCACGTACGACCGGAAGCCGCAGACCATGTCGGCGGGGCACGTCGTCGGCCCGTCGCACAGCCGCGAGCACAGCCCCTCGACGCACAGGCCCCGGTCGCACTCGGCGCTCGTGCCGCAGGCCGTACCCGGTGGCGCGCCGCCGGTGGTGGTGCCGCAGCGGCCGTCGAAGCTTTGGCCGTCGTTGTCGGCGTCGGCGAACAGGCACACCTGCCCGTCGCTGCAGTCGCCGTCGCCGTCGCAGAGCCCGATGTCGCCCTCGCCTTCGCCCTCGCCTTCGCCCTCGCCTTCGCCCTCGCCCTCGCCTTCGCCCTCGCCCTCGCCCTCGCCCTCGCCCTCGCCTCCTTCGTCTTCGCCTTCGCCTTCGCCGCTGCCGTCGGCGGGCGTCGTGTCGCGGCAGGCGGGCAGGAGGCCGAGGCCGAGGACGAGGGTGGCGAGGCCAGCGAGCAGGGCAGGGCAGCGCATGCCAGCAGTATCGGCAGTCGTCGTGCGTTCGGACACTGATCGGCGCGGAGCCGGGTGTCCGGCCAGCGCGCGACAGCGGGATCCTGCCGTCGCGCGCTAGACTGGCCGGACCGTCAGGAGCCCCCATGCCTTGTCTGTTGCTTGTCCTCGCCGTTGTCTGCGGGGCCTGCTTCCTCGGCTGCGAGACTCTGCCGCCGTCTCCGCCCGGCGACGGCAGCGGCGAAGGCGAAGGCGAAGGCGAAGGCGAAGGCGAAGGCGAGGGCGAAGGCGAGGGCGAGGGCGAGGGCGAGCCCGCCGACGCCGGCTTCGTCGTCCCCGATCCCGTCGACGACCCCGACCCGCGCGAAGACGGCAACGCCGGCCAGGACAGCGACTGCGACGGCATCTCCGACGAGGACGAGTTCGGCGACGTCTGGCCTGGCGGCGGCACGACGAACCCCGCCGACTACGACAGCGACGGCGACGGCCTGCCCGACGGCGTCGAGGCCGGCCGCACCGGCGCCGTCGATCCGCGCTGCCCGCGCACCACCCTCGACGCCGACCCGGCGACGACGACCAACCCGACGCTGCGCGACTCCGACGCCGACTGTCTCGACGACAACTTCGAGGACCCAAGCCGCGACGGCCGGCTCGACCCCGGCGAGACCGACCCGACCAACCCCGACAGCGACGACGACGGCCTGACCGACGGCGAGGAGCTCGGCTGCAACGGCCTGCCCGGGCAGGGCGGCGGCGCCGGCACCGACCCGAACGACCCCGACAGCGACGGCGACGGCGTCAGCGACGGCCTCGAGGTCGAGCTCGGCCTCGACCCGAACGACCCCGACAGCGACGGCGACGGCGCGCTCGACGGCGTCGAGCTCGACGAGGGCACCGACCCGGCGGGCGGCGCGGCCCCCGACGGCGACGGCGACGGCATCCCCGACGCCGATGAGATCCAAAACGGCACCAACCCCGACGCCGCCGACAGCGACGGCGACGGCGTCGACGACGGCTTTGAGGATCGTGACGGCGACGGCGTCCTCGACCCCGGCGAGAGCGACCCCCTGCGCCTGGACACCGACTGCGACGGCCTGACCGACGCCGCCGAGCGCGCCGCCGGCAGCGACCCCCTGGACGACGACAGCGACGGCGACGCGCTGGGCGACGGCTTCGAGGCTGGCGTCGTCGCTCGCGCCGACGTCACCTGCACGGGCCCGTTCGTCGTCGACGCCGACCCTTCGACCACCACCGATCCCACGCGCCGCGACACCGACGGCGACGGCCTGAACGACGGCGTCGAGGACCTCGACCGCGACGGCGCGCTGGCCCCGCCCGCCCCCGGGCAGCGGCAGGAGACCGACCCCGCCGACCCCGACACCGACGGCGACGGTCGCTGCGACGGCCCCCGCGGCGTCCCCGGCGTCTGCGCCGCGGGCGAGGACCAAAACGGCGACAACGTCACCGCCGGCGACGAGACCGACCCGCGCGTCCCCGACCTCGACGGCGACGGCGACGGCCTGACCGACGCGCGCGAGCTGGCCACCGGCACCGACCCGGCCGACCCCGACGGCGACGACGACGGCCTGTGCGACGGCGGCCGCGACGTCCCCGGCGTCTGCGTCGGCGGTGAAGATCTTGACGGCAACGGCCAGCTCGACCCCGGCGAGACCGACCCGCGCGACGTCGACACCGACTGCGACGCCGTGAGCGACCTGGCGGAGCGCGCGCTCGGCACCGACCCCGGCGACGCCGACAGCGACGGCGACGGCATCGCCGACGGCGTCGAGCTTGGCCTGACCATTCGCGCGGCGGGGCCCTCGACGTGCGCGAACGTGCCCGTCGACGTCGACCCGGCGGCGGCGACCAACTCCGACCCGCGCCGCGCCGACAGCGACGGCGACGGCATCCCCGACGGCCGCGAGGACCGCGACCGCGACGGCGCCTTCGACGTCGTGGATGCCGCCAGCGGCGCCCCGCGCGAGACGTACGCCGGCGACGCCGACAGCGACGACGACGGCCTGTGCGACGGCCGCGGCACCATCCTCGGCGTCTGCACCGGCGGCGAGGACCGCGACGGCGACGGTCGGCTCGACGCCGGCGAGACCGATCCGCTGGTCGGCAACTTCGACCGCGACGGCGACGGCCTGCGCGACGCCGCCGACCCCGACGACGCCCGCGCCGACAGCGACGGCGACGGCCTGTGCGACGGCGCCGTCGCCGTGGCCGGCGTGTGCGCCGCCGGCGAGGATCGCAACCAAAACGGCCTCGTCGACCCCGGCGAGACCGACCCGCGCGCCGCCGACAGCGACTGCGACGCCCTGGCCGACGGCGAGGAGCGCACCCGCGCCACCAACCCGCTGTTGCCCGACACCGACGGCGACGGGCTGAAGGACGGCGTCGAGCTCGGCAAGACCACGGCGCTGTCCTGCCGCAACGGACGCACCTCGCCCCTCGACGCCGATCCGACCCCGGCGACGAACTCCGACCCGCTGCGCGTCGACAGCGACGGCGACGGCATCCCCGACGGCCTCGAGGACCGCGACGCCGACGGCGCCGTGGCCGCCCCCGGCGCGAGCCCGCGCGAGACGTATGCCGGCGACGCCGACAGCGACGACGACGGCCTGTGCGACGGCCCGCTGGCGGTGGCCGTCATCGGCTGCGTCGTCGGCGAGGACCGCGACGGCGACGGCGTCACCGACGTCGGCGAGACCGACCCGCGCGTGCCGAACCTCGACCGCGACGGCGACGGCGTGCGCACGCCCCTGGACCCCGACGACGCCCGCGCCGACACCGACGGCGACGGCCTGTGCGACGGCGCCATCGCCGTGGCCGCCGCCTCGTGCATCGCCGGCGAGGACCGCGACGGCGACGGCGTCGTCGACGTCGGCGAGACCGACCCGCGGCGCGCCGACGAGGACTGCGACGCGCTCTCTGATCGCGACGAGCGCGCGCGCGGCACGAACCCCCGCGCCGCTGACAGCGACGGCGACGGCGTGCTCGATGGCGTCGAGGCCGGGCGCACCACCCGCCTCGACTGCGCCACCGCGCCGGTGGACCGTAGCGGTGCGACGACGACGAACCCGCTCTTGCGCGACACCGACGGCGACGGCCTCTCCGACGGCATCGAGGACGCCAACCGCGACGGCGCGATCGACCCGGCCACCAACCCCGCCGTCGTCAACGAGACCAACCCCGCCGACGCCGACAGCGACGACGACGGCCGCTGCGACGGGCCGGCGTCGGTGGTGGGCGTGTGCGTCGGCGGCGAGGACGTCAACAAGAACGGCCGCAAGGACGGCACCGAGACCGACCCCAACGTCGCCGACGTCGACCGCGACGGCGACGGCCTGAGCGACCCGGCCGAGGCGGCCCGCGGCACCGACCCGCTCGACGCCGACAGCGACGACGACGGCCTTTCCGACGGGGTCGAGGTGACGCGTACGACGACCAACCCGCTCAGCGTCGACACCGACTGCGACGGCCTGAACGACGCCGCCGAGGTGGCGCAGGGCACCGACCCGCTGCGCGCCGACAGCGACGCCGACGGCCTGACCGACGGCGTCGAGCGCGGCACGCAGTGCCTGACGACCCCGCCGCCTGGACAGACCGTGGCCCAGACGGCCGCGGCGTGCGGCGCCCGCTGCACGCCCGACGCCGACCCCACGACGACCACCGATCCGCAGGACGGCGACACCGACGGCGACGGCGTCGCCGACGGCGCCGAGGACCAAAACGGCAACGGCCGCGTCGACAGCGAGGACGCAAACGGCAACGGGCGGCTCGACCCGGGCGAAGACCGCAACGGCAACGGCACCCTGGACGTCGAGCTCGACCCGACCAACGGCGGAGACGCCAACTCCGGCGACGTCGCGGCGTGCGCGGCGGACAACCTGGTGCCCATCGACCTGACGCGCGACGGCGTCGTCGACGTGGCGCTGGCGACGGTGCAGGGCACGTTCGGCGCCCGCGCCTCCGTCGTCGGCAGCGACGGCAACGCCAGGGGCCAGCTGGCCTTCGACGCCGCCACCGGCGTGGCGACGCTGGTCGTGCGGGGCGCGCCGCGGGGTGCCAACCCGACGGCGTCGGATCAGGCCCTGCGCGCGACGCTCGCCGCCGTGGGGGCGCTGTCGGCCGAGGTGACGAACACGGCGACGACGTGGGACGGCTTCGCCGCGGTGCGCACGGCGGCCGTGCAGGCGGGCACGGTCAGCGTGCCGGCGCGGATGAACGCCATCGCGCGGGCGCTGGTGCCGGGCTCGACGGGGGCGTTGTCGACGACGGGCGCGACCAACGCGACGTCGTTTGCGCTGCGGCTGTTCACGATCCGCCGCAGCGCCACCACCGAGATCACGCTGGTGGCCTTGCGCGCCACCAACAACACTGCCGCCGTCGCCGGCTTCGCCCACAAGGACAACGGCGAGGGATCGGCGCTGGCGCAGTCCACCGACGACACGCTGGTGCAGTGCGACCGCTTCAACGTCGTCGCGCCGGCGCCCCTCGACATCCTGTGGGCCGTCGACAACTCGGCGTCGATGGCCGACGAGCAGAACGCCGTGGCGACGGCGGCGCAGGCGGTGGCCAACCGCCTGACGGTGGCCGGCGTCGACTGGCGCGCCGCCGCGGTGACCAGCGGCTTCTACAGCCCGCCGGCCAACGCCGGCTGCTCCGACTTCTGCGGCAACACGACGGGCAACCAGTGCCGGGCGTTCACCGTCGACGCCAACGAGATGCGCGGCTGGTTCCGCGTGCCGGTGACCGGCAGCCCGTCGCCGACGTGGCTCGGCGCCGGCAACAGCAACGGCTTCTCCTGCAACCAACCCAACGAGCAGTTCGTGCGCAGCGCCGAGCTGATCCTCACCGCGCAGGCCCCGACGCAGCGCCAGGAATTCGTGCCGCCCACGGTGCCGCCGACCGCGACGTCGCCGTTGTTCGCCCGACAGGGGGTCAACCTGCTGCTCATCTTTGTCGGCGACGCCGACGATCAGCGGGCCAGCGCGACGACGGCGCAGCAGCAGATCACGACGTACACCGACTTCTTCCGCGGGCTGCAGCGCGCCGACCGCTTCGCGCAGGTCAGCATGGGCGGCATCCTGTGCCCGACGACGTCGGGCACGACGGCGTGCGGTGAAGACCAGCGCGTGCCGCGCGTCGCGCGCTCGCTCATCGACGCGTTCGGCGGCCGCATCGGCTCGATCACCGACACGACCACGATCCCCGGCGTCGTCGACGCGATCATCGAGCAGGCCGTCGGTCAGGCCAGCCCCTACGTGCTGTCGCGCCCGGCCATCGCCGCGACCATCAAGGTCGCCTTCGACGGCAGCGTGCAGACGCGCGGCACCTGCGACAAGACCAACGTGCCCAGAAGCCGCGAGAACGGCTTCGACTACGACGCCGACCGCAACGCCATCGTCTTCTTCGGCAGCTGCGTCCCGCAGGGCACGCCGGCGGGCAACCTCGTCAGCGCCAGCTACCGCTACTGGTCCGAAGACAGCCCGAGCCCCGACGGCAACACCGACCCCTGCGCGACCTGCGACGACCCGCGCGTCTGCGTCGATCAGGTCTGTCAGTGCCCGGCGGACTGCGGCACCACGCTCGGCGCCAACCAGACCTGCAACACGACGACGTGTCAGGTGCAGTGCCTGCCCGACTGCGGCGGCTGCGACGTCGGCTTCGCCTGCGACACGACCGCCTGCGCCTGCGTCTGCGACGCCTGCGAGGGCACCGCCCCGCCGGGCTTCACGTGCAACCGCGCCACCTGCCAGTACGAGTGCGGCGCCTGCCCCGGCGCGCCGCCGGGCCCCTTCTCCGAGTGCAACCGCACCACCTGCGAGTGGGAGTGCCCCGACTGCGATGTCGTCGCCGGCGAGCTGCCGCCGAACCAGTACTGCAACACGAGCGTCACCACCTGCGACGTCGAGTGTCGGCCCGACTGCGGCGGGTGCGCGCCCCCGTTCGTCTGCTCGACGGACTCGTGCGCCTGCGAGTGCCAGGGCTGCCCCGGCGACGCGCCGGGTGCCGGGTTCGAATGCAACCCGAACACCTGCGCGTGGGACTGCGTCGCCTGCCCCGAAGACCAACCCCACGGCGACAGCGCCCAGTGCGACTTCGCCACCTGCCAGTGGACCTGCCCCGACTGCGGCGTCGACGAGGTGCCGCCCCACCGCTTCTGCAACACCGACGTGCCCGTCTGCGCCGTGCAGTGCCTGCCCGACTGCGGCGGCTGCCCGGGCGCCGCGGTGTGCGACGAGGCCGCGTGTCAGTGCCTGTGCCCCGCCGACTGCGGGGGGGCGCCGCCGCGCGAGGGCATGGTCTGCAACCAGGCGTCCTGCCGCTACGAGTGCCCGACGCCGCCGCCGGGGGCGACGCCGCCGTCGCCGCGCTTCGTCTGGGATCCGGCGAGCTGCAGCTACGCCTGCCCCGCCGACTGCGGCGGCGGGTCACCCGGTCCGGCGGCGGTGTGCGACCAGGCGACGTGCGAGTTCCGCTGCCCCGTCGACTGCGGCGGCTGCGACGGCAACGCCGAGTGCAACGTCGCCACCTGCGCCTGCGAGTGCCCCGCCGACTGCGGCGCGCCGTCGCCGTCGCCGGACTTCGTGTGCAACCAGGACACCTGCGGCTTCGAGTGCCGCGCGACGCCGACGCGCCCGCCGCCGGGCAACAACCCGGCCTTCGTCTGGGACCAAGGCAGCTGCGCCTGGCAGTGCCCGAGCGACTGCGGCACCGGCGGACCGTTGGCGGCCACCGAGCGCTGCGACCGCGCGACCTGCACCGTGCAGTGCAAGGCGGGCTGCGGCGGCTGCGGCGGCGGCGAGGTCTGCGACGACGACGCCTGCGCCTGCGTGTGCGCGCCGACGGCGACGTGCGCGGCGGGCTTCGCGTGGAGCACCGAGCTGTGCGCCTGTGCCTGCGACGCCACCGTCGACTGCGGGCCCACGCGCGTGCTTGACGTCGACAAATGCGCCTGCGTGTGCGGCACCGACACCGCCGGCAACGCCAACTGCAACGGCGCCTGCAACGGCGTCACGCCGCTGTGTCAGACGTCGCTGTGCGTCTGCGAGGGCGTCGAAGGCTGAGTCAGGCCCTCATCCCCCGGCCCCTCCTCCCGAGTCCGGGAGAAGGGGAGGGACGCCGGTCGTCGTCGCCGTCGAGCGGACCTCCTTGGCGGGCCGCGCCTCGGTCGCGATCCCGCATGCCTTCTGGCCCTCTCCCAGAATTGGGAGAGGGCAGCGGCGCAGCCGCGGGTGAGGGCAGCGGCGCAGCCGCGGGTGAGGGCAGCGGCGCAGCCGCGGGTGAGGGCAGCGGCGCAGCCGCGGGTGAGGGCAGCGGCGCAGCCGCGGGTGAGGGACGCCGGTCGTCGTCGTCGAGAGGGCGCGCGTCAGGAGAACTGCGCGAAGTCCGGCTTGCGCTTCTCGAAGAACGCGGTGAACGCCTCGCGGGCCTCGTCGCCGCCGAGCAGCGCGGTGAACTCGACGGCCTCCTTGACCAGCGCCTGGTCGATGCGCTCGCGCAGCGCCTCCTTCATCAGGCGCTTGGTCGTGCGCAAGGACACCGCGGGGCGCTCGCGGGCGAGGATGCGGGCGCGCTCCTTCGTGAAGGCGGCCAGGCCCTCGGCGGGCACGACGCGGCTGGCGAGGCCGACGTCGACGGCGGTGGCGGCGTCGAAGGGCTCGCCGAACAGCAGCAGCTCGGCGGCGCGGGCGTGGCCGGCCATGCGCGGCAGCAGGAACGACGAGCCGCCCTCGGCGCACAGGCCGAGCGTCGTAAACGGCAGCTTCAGCTTCGCGCTGTCGGCGACGTAGACGATGTCGGCGTGCAACAGCATCGTGACGCCGATGCCGACGGCGGTGCCGTTGACGGCGACGACCACCGGCTTCTCGTAGCCAAACAGCGTCAGCAAGAACTGGAACACCGGGCTGTCTTCGCCGGTGGGCGGCGTGTTCATGAAGTCGGCGACGTCGTTGCCTGACGTGAAGCTGTCGCCGCTGCCGGTGATCACGACGACGCGCACGGCGGGGTCGCTGGCGGCGGCCTTCAGCGCGGCGACGGTGTCCTGGTACATCTGCACCGTCAGCGCGTTCTTGCGCGCCGGGCGGGTGAACGTGATCGTTGTGACGCCGTCTTCGGTGGTGACCTGCAGGTCGCTCATGTGCTCGCTCCGTTCGTGCCGTTCGTGCCGCTCGTGCCGTCGCCGGGGCCGCCGCTCTCGTGCTTCGCCGCTTTGTCGGCGAACTTGCTCTGCGCGTCGGGGGCCCGCTGGCGCAGGTCACCCGTCAGCGCGTTCACCACCACGGATGCGCAGGCGAGGCCGAAGGCGCCGGTGACGTAGGCGACGGTGCCGTCGATCAGGTTCTTCTCGTCGCAGCTGTGGTGGTGCTCGCGGACGTGCTCGACGTCGGCGTCGCCCGTCGGGCATACGCACGAAAATCCCTCGCCCTTGTCGTAGGTCAGCTCTTTGGGCCAGTGCCGGTGCTCCAGCGAGAACACCGTGCGCACGCCCAGCGGTCCCGTCGTCGGGAAGCCGTGCTTCTTTCGCAGGATCGAGCGCAGCTCGCGCGCCAGCGGGCACACCTTGGCGTCGGCGAGGTCGTCAATGCGCACCTGCGTCGGGTCGAGCTTGCCCGCCGCCCCCGCCGACGACACCACGGGGATGCCGCGCCGACGACACTCGGCCAGCAGGTGCGCCTTGGCGGTGAGGTTGTCGATGGCATCGACGACGAAGTCGTACTGGTCGTGCTCGTGCTTCTTCCACGCCGCGGGCAGGGCGAGCAGCTCGTCGGCGCGGGCGGCGTTGTAGAAGGCGCGCTTGCTGTCGACTTGCGCGGGCGGGTTGATGAGCCGCAGGCGGTCACGCATCAGCCACACCTTGGGCTTGCCTACGTTGCCTTGCAGCGCGGGCAGCTGGCGGTTGCTGTTGGTGATGCAGACGTCGTCGAAGTCGACGAGCATCAGGTGCCCGATCGCCGAACGCGCCAGCGCCTCGGCGGCGAAGGAGCCCACGCCACCGACGCCGAAGATGACGACGCGCTTGTTCATCAATGATTCGACGGCGTAGTCGCCGAGCAGCCGCCCGAGGCGATCGAACCGCCGGTGCAGGCGGTAGCGCGTCTCGGGCTCCTTGTTCTGCAGCACCGGGTTCGACGGCTTGTCGTGGTGCTTGTCGTGGTGCTTGTCGTGGTGCTTGTCGTGGCTGTGCGTGGTCACGCGCGTGTCCTGTCCTTCGTCGATATCGTCGTCGATGTCGTCGTCGATGTCGTCGTCGATGTCGTCGTCGATGTCGTCGTCGTCAGCGGTTCGCGAGCACGACGCGCAGCGTGTAGGGCGAGCAGCTGCCGCCGGAGGTCCGCTTGACGCGGACGAGCACGGTGACGTTGTCGTTGAGCGCGCAGATGCCGTCGTAGTCGACGAAAAAGCCTTCGTCGGCGTTGCCGAGCCGCTTGCTCTCGCACACGCCGAGGCCCGAGGCGCCGCTGAGGAACCCGGCGCAGTCGACGAAGGTCGCCGTCGCGCAGGCGGCCGGGTCGTCGGGGTGGATCGACAGGTCGTAGTTGCTGCCGGCAGGGATGCCGCTGAGGCGGAAGATCGCGCGATAGCGCTCGGTGCTGAGGAAGTCGCAGTTGAGCGCGCTGTTCTCGATGAGGTTCACCCGGTACCAGTCTTCGTCGTTGGCGCCGCCGATGGAGGCCATCGGGTAGATCGTGGCCTCGATACCCGCCGGCGCGACGAGGCACTTGGCGCCGAGACAGAGCTCGTTCTGCCGCGCGTTGCAGTCGGAGTCGACGGTGCAGGCGACGGTGCCGGCCGCGCGCTCCTGCACGTCGGCGACGTTGTCGGCGACAGTGCAGCTGTTGTTGGTGTTGACCTCGTTCGCGCCGTTGGCGTCGAACGGGTCGGCGCTCAGGCCCTCGTCGATCTTGCCGTCGCAGTCCTCGTCGAGGCCGGTGCAGGTCTCGTCCGCCAGCGGGAAGACCGGGCACTGGTACTCGCAGCCGTCGGAGCTGGTGCTCTGCGCGGCGTTCAGCGTGTTGTTCAGGTCGCGGGCGTCGGCCTCGCAGGTGTACGTGCACGCCGACGTGGCCGCGGTGCAGCCGCGCACGGCGTTGGCGCGCGCCTGACACGGCGTGCACGAGCTGCCGCAGCTGTCGGGGCTGTCGTTCAGCAGGCAGGCGTCGCCGCAGGTGTGGCTGCCGGCGTTGCAGGTGTAGACGCACTGGTCGCCGTTGACGGCGACGGTGGCGTTGGCGCGGGCCGGGCAGCCGCCGCTGGTGCCCACCAGCTCGACGAGGACGTCGCCGCGGTCGAAGTCGGTGCTCTGCACGGCCAGCGTGCTCTGCGAGATCTGGTCGGCCACCGTCGGCGCGTAGCGCACCGTCACCGTCAGCGCGTCGCCGTTGACGATGAGCGGCTGCAGCGCGGCGGGCAGCGGTCGGCTCGTCGACACCACCGAGAACACCGGCAGCGTCGGCGTCACGAACCCCGTCACCGTCAGCGCGCCGCCGCCGCCGTTGGTCACCGTGAACGTCCGCGTCGCTGGCGTGCCGCCGGCGAGCACGCGGCCGAAGTCCAGCGCCGTCGTCGACACGTTGATCACCGGGCGGATCGCGCGGCCCGACAGCTGCAGCTCGACGACGGGGCGGGCCGGGTCGTCGCTCTCGATGTACAGCGTCGCCGTGTCGGCGATGCCGGTGAGCGCGATCGGCTGGTAGACCACCGTCAGGTCCCGCGACGGCGCCAGGTCAAGGTTGCGGGGCAGAGCAACGTCGATGGCGTTGGTGGTCACCGAGAAGCGCTCGGCCGCCGGCCCGTCGATGGTCACGCGCCGCACGGTCAGCGCCGACAGCGGGTCGCCGTCGTTCACCACCTTGACCGCGCGGTTCGCCGGCCGGCCGACGTAGACGTCGCCGAACGCGACGGCGGCGGTGGGGTCGGCCGCCGGCAGCGACAGCTTCACCCGCGCCTCGTCGTACAGCCCAAGCTCGGGCGGCACGCGGGTGTTGGCCTGCACGCGCGTCGTCGCCGGCTGCACCGCGCCGGCGAGGGCCCACTCGATGGTGTTGCTGGTCTGCGCGGTGCCGGTGGGCGTGCAGACCACGCCGACGGGCAGCTCGTCGTCGGGCGACAGCGTCACCGGGAACGTCGGCAGCGCGTCGACCGCGAAGATCGAGCCGTCGCTCTGCAGCGTAGCCCCCGTCAGCGTCAGCGGCGCGCCGCCGATGTTCTTCAACCGCACCGTCTGGCGCTGCGGGAAGCCGACGAAGACCTCGTCGAAGCTGACCGGCGACGGCGTCACCGACAGCACGCCGGCGGCGCCCACGCCGGTGATGGTGACGTCGTGGACGCTGTCGGCGAGGCCGCCGGCGTCGGTGCGGATCGACAGCGTCGCGCTGACCGCCTGCGACTGCTGCGGCGCAAACGTCACCGTCACCGCCACCGCGTCGACGAGCTGCCCGCCGGCGTCGAAGCAGGCGCCGTCGGTGCAGATCGCCGCCCCCGCCGCGCTGCCCGGGCACTCGTTCGCCGCCGTGCAGCGGCCGTCCCACGCCGACAGCGCCACCGGCGACGACAGCGCCGCCTGCACCGCGACGCCGACGTTCTGCGGGGCCAGCGTCGCCTGCGACACCGTCAGCACGCTGTCGCCGTCGCCGTCGTTGCGCACGAACAGCGTCACCGAGCGGCTGTCGCCGATGGCCACGGTGCCGAAGTCCAGCGTCGTGACGTCGGGTGACAGCGTCAGCGGCGACGTCGACACCGACAGCGTCGAGTCGCCCTTGAACTCGGCGCGCAGCGGCACCGACGTCAGCTGCCCGGCGCCGGTGTGCAGCACCTTCAGCTCGGCGGTGTCGGGGGACCCGTCGGTGGGCGTGTAGACGAGCAGCAGCGCCAGCTCGTCGGCGGGTTGCAGCGTGACGTCGACGCCGCCCGACGGCTCGACGGCGAAGGCGCCGTCGTCGTTGTCGTCGAGCACGATCTGCAGCACCGAAAGCGCCGCGTCGCCGATGTTCCGCAGCGTGACGTTGCGCTCGACCGGCACGCCGAGCCGCAGCGCGCCGAACTCGACGGTGGGCTCGGGCAGCACCGTCAGCACACCGGCCGGCGCCTCGCCTTCGCCCTCGCCCTCGCCCTCGCCCTCGCCTTCGCCCTCGCCCTCGCCCTCGGCGGGAAGGGAGTCGCGGCACTCGCCCTGTATGCAGACCCGGCCGGCGCCGCAGTCGACGTCGAGGACACAGTCGGGCCCGCCCGGGTTCGGCGCCTCGTCGGAGCAGGCGGCGCCCGCCAGGGCGAGCATGGCGAAGAACCACGGCGCCGCGCGGCGGGCGGCAGGCGAGCACGAACGATGACGCATGGCGAAGACCTCGCTGGCGTCGATGCTAGCAGCGGGTCTCTCGACGACAACCCCGATCGCCGCCGTGCCGTGGGACCATCGTCCCCGGTGTCCGGGCTTTATCAGCGGTTCAGGACATTGCCGCTGACGCCGTCTGGGCCGTCCGCGCCTGCGGACGTGCCGCCCGCGCCGGCAGCGCCCAGCATGAAGGTGTTGTCCGAGGACGTCACGGTGCTGGCACCAAGGACAAGGATGCCCACCGATGGCCCGCCGGCGCCGCCGCCGCCGTGGCCACCACGTCCACCGGCACCGCCACGGCCGCCCTTGCCGCCGTTGCTGCCGTCGTCTTGTTCGCTGCCGCCGCCGTAGCCGTTGCCCTTGTTGGGCCGCGACGCGTCGCCACCGTTGCCACCGTTGCCACCGTTTCCGCCGGTCTGTCCGTCGCCGCCCCTGCCGCCGTTGCCGCCGCCGGCGGTGCGCAGGGTCGAGGCATCCACCGTCACGTTCGAGGCGGACGAGTAGACCGCGAACGACCCACCCCCCGACGTCCCGCCGGTCGCGCCGCCGCCGCCGCAACCGCCGGCACCGCCACCACCGCCACCGCCACCGTAGCTGACGCAGTGGTCGTCGCCGCCGCCGCCGCCGCCGCCGCCGCCGCCGCCGCCGCCGTGGTTGCCGACGTCCCCGTTGCGACCGGGGCTCGGTGCGTAGCTGCTGGGCAGGAAGGCAGGGGCGCCCGCGGCCCCGTCGGCGCCCGGCGCGCCATTGGCGCCATCGCGTCCGCAGAACTGCAGCGGCGGGTTCCAGTCTCCCTGCCCCGGTGGGGTGCCCTGGCCACCGCCGGCTCCGCCGGCGCCGCTGCTGCCAGCGTCGCCGCTGCCGAACTCTTTTCCGGGTTGCCCGCCGGTGCCGCCGTTGCGGGCGCAGACGGCGTTCGTTCCCGCCGCTCCGCCAGAGGGGCGGCCGCACGCGGTGCAGAAGAAACCCGAGTCTTCGCATCCGGGCGCACCGGCGCCGCCGTTGCCGCCGCTCGCTGCGCTGCCGCCGGGTGAGGTCCCGGCGACTCCAGCGGCGCCACGGCCGGCGCTGACCGTGCTCTTGTGAACGACCAGCCCGGTGCTCGACGTGATGAGCAGGCCGTACGCTGATCCGCTGCTGGCGTTGCCGCCGATCAGTTCGATCCGGTCGAGCACCGTGGTGCCCGTGAGCGACGACGCGCGGGCAGCGACGGCTTGTCCGACCTGGATCACGGCGACCGAGCCCTCATCGCGCGACCAGCTGGTGGCGTCGTAGCCGCCGTAGAGCGAGACGCCGCTCGAGAGGTCCAGCGTGGAGGCCAGCGTGTAGCTGCCGCCGGCGATGTAGACGTCCTTGCCGTCGGCGGCGGCGCGCGTGACGGCGAGCGGGATGCTGCGCAGCGGTGCGTCCGCCGTGCCCGCGTTCACATCGTTGCCGACGATACCGTCGACGAAGATCGCGCCGGCGATGTCACCGTCGATGCCGTCGCAGTTGGCGTCGGCGAAGGCGTCGTCGGGCAGATCGGTGAGCGACTGGAACACGCAGGCGTACTCGCAGCCGTTCACCGCCCCGAGGCTGCCGATCGGCACGAAGCCGGTCCTGGGCGTGTCGCCGTCGAGGTCGACGAAGCCGGCGTTGCAGTCGTAGCGGCACGTCGAGCCCTCTTGCGTCGCCGTCGCGCCCGCGAGGCTCGGGCACGCGCGCCCCGCGCCCGACAGCACCACCGTCGCCTGCGGGTTGGCGCCGTCGTTGCTGCCGACGACGAGGGGCACCGAGAACAGCGTCGGCGCGGTCGGCGCGAAGCGCACCTGCACCGAGAGCACCTGGTTGCGCGACAGCGCGGCGGGCAGCGCCAGCGCCGACACGATCTCGAACGGCGCCGTCGTCGTCACCGAGCCCACCAGCAGCTGGTCGAAGCCGACGTTGGCGATGTCGACGGTCAGCGTCGTCGTCGCGCCGACGTCGACGTCGCCGAAGGCCACCGTGGTGGGCACCGACACGACGGGGAAGATGGCGAAGCCCGAGACCGCGACGTCGACGGCGCCGCGCGCCGGATCGTCGGAGACCACCGTCACCGTCGCGCGGTCGACGCCCAGCGTCTGCAGGGGCGCGGTGTACGTGACGCGCACGCGCTCGGTGGCGCCCGCCGCGATCGACAGCGGCAGCGTCGGCAACGTCAGCGCGTACGCCGTGGCCGCCGGACCGGTGACGCTCAGCGACGTCACCTGCAGCACGCCGGGGCCGTCGTTCGTGATCGCGAGCTCCCGCGCCGCCACCGCGCCGACGTACACGCCGCCGAACTCGAGGGTCGACGGCACGGCGATGGCCGGCGGCAGCCGCGCGTTGCCCTGCAGCGCCACCGTCAGCTCGTCGGTGTCCGACGGCACGCGCAGCGTCGCCGCTAGCGAGCCCTCGGCGACGGGCGCCGCCTGCAGCGTGACCGTCGTCTGCGCGCCCGCCGCCAGCACTTGGCCCGCCGCCGGCGCCGTCGTCAGCGACCACGCAGCGGCGCCGTCGCCGTCGACCGCGACGGCGCCGAGGGCCACCGGCGCGCCGCCGACGTTCTGCACCACGACGTCCTGCGTGCGCGGCCGGCCGATGAACACGGTGCCCACCTCGACGCCGCCCGGCGTCGCCTGCAGCTGGCCCGCGGTGCCGGTGGCGCGCACGACGACGTCGCGCGTGGCCACCTCGCCGTGCAGGTCGAAGGCCAGCGTCACCGTCGCTTGCTGCGGGCCCGTCGCCGTCGGCGCAAACGTCACGACGACGGGAAACGTGTCGGCGTCGCCGCCGCGGTAGCCCGCCAGCTGGGCGCCGGCGTAGGGGGCCAGCGCGCCAAACGCCGTCGAGAAGGGCCCGGTGGACGGCGTCAGCGTGACGCCGGTGACGGCGACGATCGAGTCGAGGGAGCCGCGGTTGCGCACCAGCAGCGTCGTCGTCTGCGACGCGCCCACCGGCACGCCGCCCAGATCGACGTCCACGGCGTCGGGCACGAGGGCGTCGGCCGTCGTCGTCACCGACGGGGCGGGCGAGCCCTTGAACTCGGCGAACAGCCGCAGCTGCAGCACGGCGTCGTCACCGACGGACACGAAGTTCACGTCGGCCTGGTCGGCGCGGCCGTCGTCGGGGGTGTGGGTCAGCAGCACCGCGGTCTCGGCGCCGGGGTCCAGCGTCAGCGACAGCGCGCCGACGGGCTCGGCGGCGAAGGTGCCCGAGTCGTCGTTCAGGAACGCCTGCACAATGGTGAGCGGCGCGTCGCCGGCGTTCTTCAGGGTGACCGTGCGCTCGACGGCCGAGCCGATGCGCGTGGCGCCGAACTCGACCTCATCCCCGCCGAGCGCGATCAGGCGACCGCGGGGCTCGCCCTCGCCCTCGCCCTCGCCCTCGCCCTCGCCCTCGCCCTCGCCCTCGGCGGGGATGGGGTCGACGCAGGCGCCGGCGCGGCACACGTCGCCGTCGTCGCAGTCGTCGTCGAGGACACACTCGGGATCGCCATCGTCGCCGGGGGCGGGCGGGTCGGAGCAGGCGCCGGCGGCGGTGAACGCCGCGACGAGCACGAGCATGCCCACGCGCAAAAGGGACACGCGCAGGAAGGAGCTGTGGATCGCGCTCATCATCGTCACCTCGTCGACCACGAGGCTACCAGCCGTCGCGCCGGCGGCGACAGCGCGCGCGATCCGTGTCTCGTCGTCATTTCTGCTGGCCGCGCAATCCGAGCCTCATCGTCGTCCGCGCGCCGTCGCCGGCTCTTCAGTTCACCGAACCTGACTGGCCGGCGAGGCCGTTGTTGCCGGGCGACGTGCCGCCGGCGCCGCCGGCGCCGCTCTGCAGCGTGTTGCCGGTCGTCGTGACCGTGGTGAGGCTGCGGAACACCGCGAAGCTTGGTCCGCCGGCGCCGCCGCCGCCGTGGCCGCCGCTGCCGCCGCTGCCGCCGGCGCCGCCGTTGCCGCCGCGCCCGATCTCGGTGTTGGTGTTGGCGCCGTTGCCGCCGGCGCCGCCGCCGCCGCCGTTGCTGCCGCGACCGCCGTTGCCGCCGTCGCCCCCCGCGCGCGAGGTGATCGTGTTGTTGCGCAGCTGGATCTCGCTCGAGCTGACGAGGAACACGCCGAAGCTGCCGCCGCCGCCGGTGCCCGCAGTCCCCGCGGTGCCGCCGCAGCCGCCGCCGCCGCCGCCACCGCCGCCGTCGCCGGTGCCGTCGATGCAGAAGAAGCACTGCTGCCCGCCGCCGCCGCCGCCACCGCCGCCGCCGCCGCCGGGGTTGCCGGCGACGCCATTGCTGCCGCTGCTGCTGCTCCAGAACCCGCCGGTGACCGTCCCGCCCGCGCCGCTGCTGCCGTTGCCACCGCTGCCGCCGGGACCACCAGGATTGCCGTTGCTGCCGGCCTGACCCGGGTTGCCCGTCGAGCCGCCGCCGCCGCCGTTGCCGCCGCCGCCGCCCGGCGCGAACCCGGTGCCTGCGCCGCCGGCCTGGCCGTTCTGCGTGTACGGGCTGACCGGTTCGTCGGAGCCGCCGCGCCCGCCGCCGCCGCCGGGCCGGCCGCACGCCGAGCCGCCGCCGCCGCCGCCGCCGCCTCGTGTGTTCTGGCTGTCGATGTTGCCGGAGTCGCCGACGCCGCCATTGCTGCCGTTCGCGCCCGTCGTCCCGGCGCTGCCCGCCACGCCCGCGCCGCCGCCCCCGGCTTCGATGGTGCTCTGCGACACGACGAGGCCCACGCAGCCGCTGCAGTGCAGGCCGTACGTCGAGACGCCCGCCTGCGTCGTGGTGTCGGCGACGATCCTCATCCGGTCGATGCGCGCGTTGGTGATGTTGGTGCCCTCGACGGCGCTCATGCGTCCATTGGCCACCGTCGTGGCGCGGATCGTCGCGACAGACTCCGCCGTTCGCCGCCACGCGTTCGCCGCGCTGTAGCCGCCGAACAACGACACGCCGTTCGCCAGCGTTACGCGACCGACATACTCGCCCTCGGAGACGTAGACCTGCGGCAGCCTGAGAGACACCGCCCTGGCGATGCCGTTGACGACGTTGTTCAGCGGTCGGGCCAGGGTGCCCGGGTTGCCCGCCGCGCCCGTGACCGCCACGAACACCGCTGCCGCCGGGACGCCGTCGATGCCGTCGCAGTTGGCATCGACGTTGTCATCATCGGGTTGATCGTCGGTGCCCTGGAAGACGCAGGAGTACTCGCAGCCGTTGCTCGTCGCCGCCGCGTTCAGGTCGCCGTCGAGGTCGTGGAAGTTCGCGCTGCACGTGTACGTGCACTGCGCGCCGCTCTGCTGGAACGACGACCCCGGTCGCGTCGCGCACACCTTGCCGCGCCCGCGCAGCAGCAGCGTCTTCGCCGGTGTCGCGCCGTCGTTCGACGTCATCGTCAGCAGGCCCGCCAGGTCGCCGGGCGCCGTCGCCGAGAACACCACGTCGATCCCCACCGGCACGCCGACGCCGACGGCAAACGGCAGCGTCGGCGACGTCGAGAACGACGCGGCGTTGGTGCCGCCGATGCTCGCGCCGGACACGACGAGGGGGCCGAAGCCGCTGTTCTGCACGCTGACGGTCAGCCGCGTCGTCGTGCCGACGTCGATCTCGCCGAAGTCGAGGGCGGTGCCGGGCACGAGGGCGATCACCGGCCGGATCGACGAGCCCGACAGCGCCACGTCGACGGTCGGCTGGTCGGGGTCGTCGGTGGTGAAGCGCAGCGTGCCAGCGTCGACGGCGCCGGTGGGCGCGGCGGGCGCCGTGTAGCGGACCGTCAGCGACAGCGCCGCCCCCGCCGCCACCGTCGCCGGCAGCGACGGCGCCGTCGTCGCGTACGTCGCGGCGCCGAGCAGCTGGAGCGCAGCGACGTTCAGCGCGCCGGGGCCGGCGTTGTCGAGCGTCACCGTGCGCGTCGCGGTGGTGCCGGCGTAGACGAGGCCGTAGTCGACGTCGGGCGGGTCCACCGCCCGCGGCGCGAGGCGGGCGCTGCCCGACAGCAGCACGGCCAGCGGCGCGGCCGACGTCGTCACATGCAGCGCGCCGTCGGCCGCGCCCTCGGCGAGCGGCGCGAAGCGCATGTTGACGGTGAGCGACGCGCCGACGTCCAGCGTCGTCGGCAACGACGGCACGGCGAGGACGGCGAAGGGCCCTTCGCTGGCGACGGCGGTGAGGTCGAGAGGTGCCGTGCCGGTGTTCTGCAGGGTCACCGTCTGCGTGCGCGCGCGGCCGACGAAGGTCTCGGCGAACGCCACGGGGTCGGGCGTCGCCGCCAGCGCGCCTTGCGTGCCTTCGCAGACCAGCGTCACCAGCGTCTGCGGCCGCGCGAGGTCGGTGGAGCCGATGGTCAGCGTACCAACGACGACGCCGGTGACGAGGGGCTCGCAGACGAGGTCGAGCACGAGCGGCGCGCCGCCGGCCACCACCGGGTTTGCCAGCGACGTCCGCGGCGTCACGCGAAACGGCCCGCCGTCGTTGGTGGACACCGCCGTGACGAACAGCGGGCCGGCGCCGACGTTGGCTACCGACAGCGAGCGCCCGCCGGTGGTGCCGAGCGGCACGCGACCGTGGTCGAGGGGGCCGGTGGGGATGAGCGCGAGCACCGGCTTGATCGCTGTGCCGGTGAGGCCGACGTCGACGTTGGCCCGGGTCGGGTCATCGGTGGCGAACCGCAGTGTGCCCGCGTCGTCGAACCCCGACGGCGCCAGCGGCGCGGTGTAGCGGACCTCGACGGTCAGCCTCTCGCCGGGCGGCACCGTCGCCGGCAGCGCTGGCGCGGTGACCGCGAACGCCGCCGAGCCGAGCGTCGTCACTGCGCCGACGTGCAGCACGCCGGGACCGGCGTTCTGAAGGGTCACCGTGCGCGTCGCCGTCACGCCGGCGTATACGGGCCCGAAGGCCACCGCGTCGGGCGGCAGGGCGACGGGGGCGAAGCGCGCGCTGCCGGCGAGCGGCACGCGCAGGGTGCCCGTGTCGTGGCCCACCGCCAGCGTGCCCGTGGGGTTGCCTTCGGCGGTGGGCGCGAAGCGCACGGTCAGCGTGACGCTGGCGCCGGCGTCGACGCGCAACGGCAGCGGTGGCGGCGTGACCAGCGAGAACGGCGCATCGACGTTCAGGCTGGCGACGTTCAGGTGCGCGCCGCCGGTGTTGGTGAGGGTGAGCGTGCGGGTGCTGGTTGAGCCGACGAACGACGCGTCGAAGGCGACCGCGCTCGGCTGCGCGCCGAGCGCGCCCTGCGTGCCTTCGCCGAACAGGGCGACGCTGGTCTGCGCCCGCGCGAGGTCGCTGGTGGTCACCGTCAGGACGCCGGCGACGGTGCCCACCGCGCCCGGGACAAAGACGACGTCGAGCAGGAGCGGCGCGCCGCCGAGCTCGAGGGTGACCGGCAGCGGCGCGCGCGGCGTGACGCGGAACTGTCCGCCGGCGTTGGTCGCCGCCGCGCCGACGACGAGCGGGCCGAAGCCGTTGTTGCGCACCGTGACGACGGCGGCGCCCTCGTTGCCGACGCGCACGCGGCCGAGGTCGAGGCTCGTGGCCGGGTTGAGCACGACCACCGGCTTGATGGCCTGACCCTGCAGCGCGAGGTCGACGTCTCGGGTCTGCGGATCGTCGCTCGTGAGTCGCAGCGTCGCCGTGTCCACCGTGCCCGGCGGCAGCGCCGGCGCGGTGTAGCGCACGTCCAACGTGGCGGACGAGCCCGCCGGGATTGTGAGCGGCAGCGACGGAGCCGTCACCGAAAACGTCGTCGAGCCCGACAGCGCCACCGCCTGCAGCGTCAGCACGCCGGGCCCGGCGTTCGCCACCGTCACCGCCGCGGCGCGCGTCGTGCCGGCGTAGACGACGCCGAAGTCGATGGAGAACGGCGCCACCAGCGACGGCGGCAGGCGCGCGGTGGCCTCGACGGGCACGCGCAGGGTGCCCGCGCCGTGCACGATCGCGACCTCGTCGGCGAAGGCGCCCTCGGCGTCGGGCGCGTAGCGCACGCCGAACGACGTGTTCGCGCCCACCGCCAGGCTGCGGGGCAGGGCGCCCCGGTCGACGACGAAGAACGGCGGTCGCACCGACAGCGACGCGAGGTCGAGGGCCGCGGTGCCGGTGTTCTGCAGAATCACCGTGCGCCGGGTCTCGGCGCCGACGTACAGCTCGCCGAAGGCGACCCGGGCCGGCTGCGCGCCGAGCGCGCCCAGCGCGCCTTCGCCGACGAGGGTCAGCGCTGCCCGCGGGCGGGCGACGTCGCTGGACGTGATCGCGAGCGCGCCGGTAATGGCCCCGAGCGAGCTCGGCGTGAAGGTGACGTCGAGGAACAGGCTCGCGCCGCCGAGCTCGAGGGTCACCGGCAGCGCCGTCTGGGGCGTGACACCGAAGGCGCCGCTGCCGTCGATGGCGACGGCCTCGACGACGAGGGGGCCGAAGCCGTTGTTCTTCACCTCGACGAAGGCGCGGCCGACGTCGCCCACGCGCACGCGGCCAAAGACGACCTCGGAGGACGGGATGGTGGCGACGACGGGCCGCACGCCGGTGCCCGACAGCGTCACGACCACGGGGTCGTCGTCGGGGTCGTCGGACGACAGCGTCAGCGTCGCCGTCTCGTCGAGGCCGGTGGGCACGGGCGGCGCTGTGAAGCGCACGCGCAGCGGGAACGTCGCCCCCGGGGCCAGCGACACCGGCAGGCTCTCGGGCAGCGACAGCGCGTAGCGCGCCGCCGCCGGGCCCGACAGCGACGCCGACACGAGGGTGAGCGCGCCGCTGCCGCCGTTGTCGACGGGCAGCGCGCGCTCGCGGGTGGTGCCCACGTACACCGCGCCGAACGACAGCAACGGGGTGACGACGAGATCGCCCTCGGGCCGCGCGTCGCCGAAGACGTCGACCACCGTGTCATCCCCGTCAGCATCGTCGACCACGAGGACGTCTTCGAGGGGCCCCGGCGTCGCCACGTCGGCCACCAGCGTCAGCGACAGCGACGCCGACGGCGCCAGCGTGACCGGCCACGTCGGCGCCTGCAGCGCGACCCGCGCGCCGTCGAGCAGGCGGGCGCTGGCGATGGTGGCCGGTGCGTCGCCCACGTTCTGCACGACGACGGCGCGCTGCTGCGGGCGGCCGGTGAAGACGACGCCGAAGTCGACGCTGCCGGGGTCGGCGAGCAGGCGGCCGGTGGTGCCCGCGCCGCGCAGCACGACGTCGTGGCGGGCGGGGGTGCCGTGCAGATCGAGTTCGAAGGTCAGCGCCGTCTGCTGCGGGCCCACCTGCGTGGGCGTGTACGTGATCGTCACGGCGAACGTGTCGGGCTGCGGGGCGCCTTCGACGGTGCCGGCGAGCAGCGCGCCTGGGGCAGGGGCCACCGCATCGTGCGTCACGGCGAAGGGCCCCGCGGTCGGCGTCAGCGTCACGCCGGTGACCGCCACCAGCGAGTCGCGCGCGCCGCGGTTGCGCACGACGAGCACCGCCTGCTGCGACGCGCCCAGCGGCACGCCGCCGAGGTCGAGGTCGACGACGTCGGGGATGAGGGCGGCGTCGGCGCGCGTGACGGCGGCCTGCGGCGCGCCCTTGAACTCGGCGAACAGGCTCAGCCTCAACAGCTGGCCGTCGCCGTCGTGGAGCACGTTGACCTCGGCGGTGTCCGGCCGCCCGTCGCGGGGCACGTAGGTGAACAGCACCGCCATCTCGTCGCCGGGCGCGAGCGTCACGCTGACCGAGCCTACGGGCGACGCGGCGAACGTGCCGCTCGTGTCGTCGAGCACGATCTGAAACACCGTCAGCGGCGCGTTGCCGACGTTTTGCAGCGTCACGGTCTTTTCGACCGGCGTGCCAAGGCGCGTGGCGCCGAACTCGACCTCGCCGCCGCCCGCCGCGACCAGCACGCCGCGGGGATCGCCCTCGCCCTCGCCCTCGCCCTCGCCCTCGCCCGCGCCCTCGCCCCCGCCCCCGCCCCC
>Ga0194129_10001166_pt1 | contig 44687 bp, 31 predicted proteins | sample TA2KigCa35mmetaG_FD_150862 | JGI IMG/M metagenome (GOLD analysis project Ga0194129, IMG submission 150862) | Freshwater microbial communities from Lake Tanganyika, Tanzania - TA2015038 Kigoma Deep Cast 35m | ecosystem: Environmental > Aquatic > Freshwater > Lake | place: Tanzania: Lake...
GTCCGACGCGGGGCGCTGGGGCTCAGTCGAAGGGACTACGGATTTCGTCGCTGCGGGGCGGGGGAGGCGACGTGCTCGGGGGCGCCCCGAGGCTCGCACCAGGGCGGGGCGAGCGACCACCCTGTGGGAGCGAAGGGCGTGCCGTCGCGGTGCTTGGAGGCGGTTCGTCGTCGAGGGCCGTCGCCGAGGCCGTCTGGGACGCGGTCGGGATGGGAGCAACAGGATCACTGACGGCGAGCCCCGTACCTGCGGGATGCTCCTCGGCCCGCGCGTCGCCCGACGACGAGGGCGCAGCGGGCACCGACGTCGTGGGCTCTCGGAGCGCATACGCAGCGATCCCGCCGCCGAGCAGGGTCAAGACGACGGCGGCGGCGACGATGCGCGCGCGGTCTCGAGTGTCCGCCTTGGCGGCCATGCGCGTCGAGACCACGCCGCGGTGCGTGGGGTGCTCGCCTGACGCGATCGCCGGCATCGGCTCGGTCGTCGGCGGCGGGGGCTCGTCCCCAATCCGCAGCTCTCGCGAGGGCGGACCGGCGAGGGCAAGGCGCCCGGTGCCGGAGGGGTGCGCTGTTCCGAGCGAGGGGGCACTCGTGTTCGAAGCCCGCGGATCGGGGACGGCGACGAACGATGGTGCGCTCGTGAACGAGGCCCGCGCGTCTGGCGCGCTCGTGAACGAGGCCCGCGGGTCGGGGAGGGAAGGGCTCTCGACCGAGGCGCTGGGCTCGTCGATGAAGCTGCGCGGGTTTGGGCGATCGACGCGCGTCGGGGTCGCCTGGCGCGGTCGCGCGTCATGGCCGGAGCCAACGGCGACCGCGCGTCGCGACTCGTCTGGAATGGACCGCAGCGCCGCCGCGAGGTCGGCCATCGACTGGAATCGATCGATTGGTCGCTTCTCGAGGCAGCGAAGGATGAGCCGCTCCGTCGTGAGATCCATCTCGGTGATCTGGCTCGGGAGCGGAGGGCGCTCGGTGAGATGCCGCGTCAGCACTCCCATCGCCGTGTCGGCGACGAATGGTAGCTTGCCCGTGAACGCGCGGAACATCATGACGCCAAGCGCATAGATGTCGGTGCGATGGTCGACGAGGTCGCCACGCGCCTGCTCTGGCGACATATAGTACGGCGTCCCGAGGATCACGCCCGTCTCCGTGAGGTCTGAGGCGTCCTTCTGGAGCATCTTCGCGATCCCGAAGTCGACGAGCTTCACGAAGAGCGGGTCCCCCTCGTCTCGGACGAGGACCACGTTGTCCGGCTTGAGATCGCGATGGACGATCCCGCAGTCATGGGCCCGCTGGAGCGTCTCGGCGATTTGTATGAACACGTGCTTGAGCTGGCGACGGCTGAGCGTCTCGTCACGCAGCGCGCGGGTGAGGCTCGTCCCGTCGAGGAGCTCCATGACGACGTAGAGCGCGCCGTTCGGTAGCTGACCGAAGTCAAGCGTCTCGCAGATGTGCCGGCTCTTCACGGCGTTGGCGGCTTGAGCCTCGCGCACGAAGCGCTGGAGGACCTCGTCGCTGCGCTCGACGCCGCTGCGGAGCACCTTGATCGCGAACTCCTTGCCAACGACGACATGGCGACACGCGTAGACCGTGCCCATGCCGCCGCGCCCGACGATGCGCTCGAGCCGGTACCGCCCGTCCACCACCTGACCGACGAGGTCCTGCGCCGACGTTCCGACCCCGGTGTCGAGGACCACGAGCGACACGGAATCGACGACGCATGTCGTGGCGTCGTCGCTGTACTCTCGTCGGCAGGCCGGGCAGACCTTCACGGGGAGAATGATGCCTCAAGGCCCGCGCCCGGGCTGGATTTTCTGACCGGCTTCGTGTCAGCTATCGGCGCCGCCGCCGCCGCCGCCGCTGCCGTCGTCTCCGCCGGTCGAGGAGGGCTGGTTCGCGTCGACCGCTTCGACCACCTCGCCGCCGTCCACTCCGTCCGCTCCCTCCGCGGTCGCGTCGTCGGCGCTGCTGCCGTCATCGGCGAAGGTCTCGATCGCAACGATCCGCTCACCCTCGGCGACCTTCATGATCGAGACGCCTTGTGCGTTTCGGCCCGTCTCGCGGATCTCCGCGACGCTCGTGCGCAGCGTCTGGCCGCGGTCGGTGATGACGAGCAGCTGATCGGTCGCGCGAACGAGCTGCAAGCCCACGACGGGGCCGTTGCGGTCGCTCGCGTCGATCATGATGACGCCCTTGCCGCCGCGCCCCTGCAGCCGGAACTCCTCGACCGACGTCTGTTTTCCGTAGCCGAGCTCGCAGACGGTCAGCACGCGATCACGATCGCTGCTGATCTCGCGCACGCCCATCCCGACGACGGCGTCGCCCTCGTCGAGCTCGACGCCTTTCACGCCCATCGTCGCGCGTCCGGTGGCGCGGACCTCGTCCTCGGCGAATCGGATCGCCATGCCGCCCCGCGTGCCGATGAGGATTTCGCTCTTGCCGTCGGTGACCGCCGCCGAGTGGAGCTCGTCCCCCTCGTCGATCTTGACGCCGATGATGCCGCTCTCGCGATAATTCCGGTACTCGGTGATCTCGGTCTTCTTGATTTGACCTCGCCGCGTGAGGGTCACCACGAAGCGGCCCTCCTCGAGCGCCGGGACGGGTGTGATGGCGGCGATCCGCTCGCCCTCCTCGAGGCCGACGAAGTTCACGATCGCCCGGCCACGAGCGTTCGCCGCAGCCTCGGGCACCTCGTACACCTTCTTGACGTAGACCTTGCCCTTATCGCTGAAGAAGAACACGAGCGAGTGGGTTGAGGCGACGAACAGCTCCTTGATGCCGTCCTCGTCTCGGGCCGCCATGCCGCTCCGGCCCTTGCCGCCGCGCTTCTGAGCCCGGTACGTGGTGACCGGCGTCCGCTTGATGTAGCCGGCGCGCGAGATCGCGACGACCATATCCTCTTCTTGGATCAGGTCCTCGAGCTGGATGTCGACCTCGCTCGGGATGATCTCGGTCTTGCGGGGCGTGGCGAAGCGCTCGCGGACCTCGTGGAGCTCGGCGATGATGACGCAGAGGAGCTTCTTCTCATCGCCGAGGATCGCCGTGAGTTCGCGGATCTGAGCGGTGAGCTCACGGAACTCGCTCGCGAGTTTGTCCCGCTCGAGGCCGGTCAGCCGCGCGAGTCGCATCTCGAGGATCGCCTTGGCCTGGCGCTCGCTGAGGAAGTACTCCTCGCCACCTCGCGCGACGTGCACCTCCTCTTCGCTCGAGCCGGCGCGAGCGAGGAAGTCGGCGAGGCCGCGAAGCGGGAGCTGCATGAGCTTGACCCGCGCCTCCTCGGGATCCTGAGAGCGTCGGATCGTCTCGATGACGCGCTCGATGTCCGTCGTTGCCATGCCGAGGCCCAGGACGATCTCGCGCCGCTCCTCGGCTTTTTTCAGCTCGAAGCGCGAGCGCCGACGCACGACCTCGCGGCGATGGTCGATGAAGTACTGAAGCGTCTCGCGGAGATCGAGGACGCGCGGCTTGCCGTCACAGATCGCGAGGTTGATGACGCCGAAGGCCTGCTGCATGGGCGTCTGACGGTAGAGGTGGTTCAGCACGACCTGCGGGAAGACGTCGCGCTTCAGCTCGATGACCACGCGGATGCCGTCGCGATCGCTCTCGTCGCGCACCTCGGAGATCCCCTCGATCTTCTTCTCCTTCACCAGCTCGCTGATGCGGGCGCACAGGCGCGCCTTGTTGACCTGGTAGGGAACCTCGTCGATGACGATCTGCTCGCGCCCCTCGGCGCCCTGGACGTTCTCGACGTGGGTCTTCGCGCGCATCACGATCGAGCCGCGGCCCGTCGTGTACGCTTGGTGAATCCCCGCGACGCCGTAGATCTGTCCGCCGGTCGGGAAGTCCGGACCGGGCACGAGCTCGAGCAAGCGGCGCGGCTCGAGGGCAGGCTCCTCGATGAGCGCGATGGTCGCGTCGATCACCTCGCCGAGGTTGTGTGGCGGGATGTTCGTCGCCATGCCGACCGCAATGCCGCCTGAGCCGTTGACCAGAAGCTGGGGGAAGCGCGCGGGGAGGACGCTCGGCTCTTCCTCGCTCTCGTCGTAGTTGGGGACGAAGTCGACCGTGTCCTTGTCGAGGTCGGCCAGCAGCTCACCGGTCACGGCCGCGAGGCGGCACTCGGTGTAGCGCATGGCCGCGGCCGAATCGCCGTCGATCGAGCCGTAGTTGCCCTGGCCGTCGATCAGCGGCACGCGCAGGCTGAAGTCCTGCGCCATGCGGACGAGCGCGTCATACACGGCAGCGTCGCCGTGCGGGTGGTACTTGCCGAGCACGTCGCCGACGACGCGCGCGCACTTCTTGTAGCTGCTCTGCGCGGTGATCCCTTGCTCCCACATCGAGTACAGGATGCGGCGGTGAACCGGCTTCAGCCCGTCGCGGACGTCGGGGATGGCGCGTCCGATGATGACGCTCATCGCGTAGTCGAGGTAGCTCGTTCGCAGCTCGTCCTGGATCGAGACGGGAACGCGGTTGATGATGGGGCCGCCCTGGTCGCTCGGTGAGGTCATGAGATGAATCCGTCGGCTCTGAAGGCTCGGAAGGTCAGAAGAAGTTGCCGATCGTGAACTCGAAGACGTTGGTCTCTTCGTAGGGAAGCGGCTTGAACGGGAAACCCCACTCGAAGCGCAGCGGGCCGAGCGGCGAGAACCAGCGAAGCCCGAAGCCCCACGACGTCCTCACATTGAGCAGGTCGCTCGGCGTGAAGCACGGGTTGGAGACCTTGAAGGGCGCGGCGGGCGCGGCCTTGCAGTAAGTATCCTCGAGGTTCCAAGAGTTGCCGAGGTCGGTGAAAAGGACCCCGCGCAGGCCAACGGCCTCGAGGATGGTGAACTCGAGCTCGAGGTTCTGAAAGTACTGAAGGTTGCCGCCGATGACCGCGCCGTTGGTGTACGAGGTCGCGTTCTCGTCGAGGGTCGTCTTCAGGGGGAGCCGGGGGCCGACGGTGCGCAGCCGGTAGCCGCGCAAGTCGAAGATGCCGCCAAGGAAGTAACGGGCAAAGAGCGGGACGCCTTCGTTCGAGGGGCTCGTCACGAGGCCCGAGTCGCTGTTGAGCTTCAGCGTGATCTTGCTCGTGACGGGGTAGTAAAAGCGCGCGGTCAGGTGGTTGCGTACAAACTCGTTTGCGCTGCCGAACTGGGCGAGCGCGAGCTCGCTCGAGGCCTGGATATAAACGCCCGAAGTCGGGAACAGCCGGTTGTTGCGCGTGTCGTACGTGAGCGTCGGCCTGATCGACGACGTGAGCCCGTCGGTGAACAGGTTGGCGAGCGGCAGCCGCTGGAAGACGGACGCGGCCGAGGCAGTGCCGAAGAACGTCGACGATGTTCGCGTGTCGACGACGTCGTTCTTCAGCGTGTAGGTGAGCGAGGCGCCGAGCTCGGGGCCCATGAGCGGGTATCCGACCGAGACGGAGCCACCTCGCGAGTTCAGCGAGAAACCAGCGAAGACACGCAACTGGTCGAAGACGTTGACCTGCGCGTTGACCAGCGTGTCGAGGAGGTACGGCTCGGTGAACCGAACGTCGATGAGCTGCCGGAGCCCCGAGATTTGCGCCATGAGCGAGAGCGATTGCCCACGACCGAAGAGGTTCGCCTGCTGAATCTGCGCGGTGGCGATGAAGCTCTCGATCGAGGAGAAGCCCGCACCGACCTGAAAGGTGCCGGTGGGACGCTCCGTCACCTCGATGTTGATGTTGACGTAGGCCGGATCGTCCGAGGCTTCCGTCGAGATGTCGACGCGCTCGAAGTACCCGAGGCGGTTGATCCGCTCGCGCGAGCGCTCGAGCAAGGTCTCACTGAAGAGCATGCCCTCGCTGATTTCGAGCTCGCGACGCACGACCTTGTCGCGAGTCTTGGTGTTGCCGCGGATCTCGATCGTCCCGAACTTGACGGCGCGCCCGCGCTTGATGGCGATGCGCAGGTCCGCGAGCTCCTGGTCTGGATACGGGATCGGATCCGGCTTGACGTCGACGAAGGCGTAGCCCTTGTCGCGGTACTGGACCTGGATGTCCGAGACGTCCTTGATGAGCTCGGCGCGGTTGAAGTACTCGCCGGGCCGCGCGCGGATCATCTCGCGCAAGCGCTGCTTGCCGAGCAGGGGCTCGCTGCGCTTCCCGTCGGCGTCGAGCTCGAAGATGTCGATCTTGCGGACCTTGAAGCGGGGCCCCTCGTCGATCGGTACCACGATGTCGATCCCCGACCTGTCGGGCGTCAACATGACGCGCGGCGCCGACACGTTCACGGTCAGGTAACCTTTGTCGTAGTAGTAGGACTGGAGGACGAGCACGTCGCGCTCGAACATGTCTTGCCGGAACGGGCCACCCGAGCCGAACGACAAGAGCCCGATGCGACCCGTCTGCGTGACCTCTCGCAGCTCCTCGTCGGGGATGCCGTGATTGCCGAGGAAGGTCATGCGACGCACCGTGACCTTCTCGTGTTCATTGACCTTGAACACGACGTTGACCTGGTTGTCGCGGAGGGGCGCCACCTCGAAGTCGACCTCGGCGAGGAAGCGGCCCTCCTCGGCGTACTTGTCTCGGAGCTTCTGAACCGCGCGCCTCGCCTCGGAGGCCTTGAAGATGCTCCCGATCTTGAGCTCGCTCTTCAAGACCTCCGTGAGGTCATCCTCGGAGAGCGCGGCGTTCCCCTTGAACTTGAACTCTTTGATGCTCGGTCGCTCGCGCACGAGAAGACGCAGGGTGACTTCGTCGGTCGTCGCGCTGAGGTCGACCTCGACATCATCGAAGTTTCCGGAGTCCCAGATGTCGCGGACGTCGGCGGTCATGCCGCGCGGCTCGAACGGGCGACCTGGCCGAAGCCACTTGAGGAGGCCCTCGACCTCCTCGGTCGAGATGCGCTTGTTGCCCGCGACGGCCACCGCGGCGATCGTCTTCCCGCGCGCCGCCTCGGCCTCGCGAGTCGGCAGAGCGGCGACCGGGGGCGGTGCCTCCTCTTCGGGCGCCCCGGCGATTGGTGCGGTGTCGCCGGGCGGGCTCGTTGGGGCGGCCGGGGCCTCGGCAGGCGGTGGCTCTCCGGGGGCCTGCGCGGAGGCGACGCTCGTCAAGAGGAGCAGCAGAGCGGCAAGCGGAAACGACAGCGCAGGCGGGAGCGATACAGCCGGTCGAGGTACTGGTAGTGCGAGCAGCGATTGGGCGCGCCGTCGCAGGCCCTCGAGGGGCGTCGCACGGTCTCGGCGGCTCGCAGCAGGCTTCATCTCGGGAGGTCGCGCTCGAGGCCAGGAGCCCCAACGGACGGACACCCGTAGCCCAGGATTTTCGTGGTCACAACCGGCGCTTCAACTTTCCGCATTTCTTGACCCAAGGGCTTTGGGTCGGTAAGTCGAGGCGGGCGCAACGTCACTGAACGAAGGTTTAGCATGGCAACGCAGTCGAAGACACCGGCGGACTCCGACAACAACGGCTCGGGCAAGGCCCGCCGAGGTGGCGATGGGCGTGGCGCCGGCAAGGCGAGCGTGCCGCCCCCGCCGATCCCGGACGCCTCGCTCGCCCGCGAGGCCGAGCGGCGCTACCTGAACTACGCGCTCAGCGTCATCACCTCCCGCGCGCTCCCGGACGTCCGCGACGGCTTGAAGCCCGTCCAGCGCCGCATCCTCTACGCGATGCTCGAGGACCTCGGGCTGCGACCGGACGGGCGCTACCGAAAGAGCGCGGCCGTGGTCGGTGAGGTGATGGGCAAGTATCATCCGCACGGCGACACCGCGATCTACGACGCGATGGTGCGTATGGCGCAGTCGTTTTCGATGCGCGCGCCCCTGGTGGATGGCCAGGGAAATTTCGGCTCGCCGGACGGCGACGGCGCCGCTGCGATGCGTTACACCGAGGCGAAGCTCACGCCCCTCGCGATGGAGCTGATGAGCGAGCTCGGCCAGGACACGGTCGAGTTTCGACCGAACTACGACGGCACGCGCGACGAGCCTTCCGTCCTGCCCTCGCGGTTCCCGAACCTGCTCGTCAACGGCTCGTACGGCATCGCGGTCGGTATGGCGACGAGCATCCCGCCCCACAACCTGGGCGAGGTGATCGACGCCTGCGTGTCGCTGATTGACGACGATCAGGTCACCTCGAAGAAGCTCCTCAAGTACGTGAAGGGCCCGGATTTTCCGACCGGCGGCGAGCTCATCGTCTCGAAGAACGAGCTGGCCGAGATCTACGAGACGGGGCAGGGCTCGATCAAGCTGCGCGGAGAATGGCGCCACGAGCTCGGCGATCGTCGGGGCGAGAACGATCAGGTCATCCTCACCTCAATCCCGTTCGGGATCGAGCGGCGCGCGGTCGTCGAGAAGATCGCCGAGGTGATCATCCAGAAGAAGCTGCCGGTCCTCGTCGACGTCCGAGACGAATCGACCGAGATCGTGCGCGTGGTCCTCGAGCTGAAGCGCGGCACCGATCCGCAGCTCGTGATGGCGTACCTCTACAAGCACACGCCGCTCGCGACGAACGTACAGCTGAACCTAACCTGCCTCGTGCCGATCGGACCGGGTCAGGCGCCCGCGCCCGAGCGCCTCGGGCTCCGCGAGATGTTGTCGCAGTTCATCGAGTTCCGCTTCGACACCGTCACGCGGCGCATGGAATTCGACCTGAACAAGCTCCTCGCGCGGATCCACATCCTCGAGGGCTTCGAGATCATCTTCGACCGGCTCGACGAAGCGATCCGGATCATCCGAAAGAGCGACGGCAAGGCCGACGCGGCCCAGAAGCTTATCGGTCGCTTCGGGCTCTCGGCCGAGCAAGCCGACGCGATCCTCGAGCTCAAGCTGTACCGTCTGTCGAAGCTCGAGATCCTCGAGATCGAGCGCGAGCTCGGCGAGAAGCGCGCGGCCGCAAAGAAGCTGCAGGATCTCTTGAAGCACGAGTCGAAGCGCATGGCCGTCGTGCGTGACGAGCTCGTCGAGCTGAAGCAACGCTTCGCCCGCAAGCGCGTGACCACCATCGTCGCCGAGACCGACGAGCCGGAGTTCACCGAGGAGGCCTTCATCGTCGAGGAGGACGCGGTCGTCATCCTCTGCGCGAGCGGCTGGGTGAAGCGCGTCCGCAGCGTGAAGGACGTGCACCAGACCCGCATGCGCGAGGGCGACACCGTCCTCGCGGCGGTCGCCGGCTCGACGCGCGCGGGCGTGGCCTTCTTCTCGAATCACGGCGCCTGCTATGTGTCGCGCATCGACGCGATCCCGGCGGCGACGGGCTACGGCGATCCCATCCAGAAGCTCTTCAAGCTCGGCGACGGCGAGCGCATCGTGACCGCGATGTCCTTCGACCCGCGCGTGCTCGAGGTCATTCCGGCCGAGGAAGGGGTCCTCGAGCCCCAGCCCCCGTTCGCACTCGCGGTGACGCGCGGAGGTCTCGGCTGTCGGTTCTCGCTCCGCAACCACGCCGAACCTTCGACCCGCGCCGGGCGAAAGTTCGCGCGGCTCAATGAGGGGGACGAGGTCCTCGCCGTCATGCCGCTCGGGCTGTACCGCGAGGCCGACTGGGTGATGTGCGCCTCGGACGACGGGCACGCGCTCGCCGTTCGGGCGGATGAGGTCCCCGTGTTGTCGGGGCCGGGGAAGGGCGTGATGGTGATGAAGCTCGAGGACGGCGCTGTGCTGCTCGGCGCAGAGCTCGGGCACCGCGATCTCGACGCCATCGTGGTCGAGACGGGCGGCGGGAGCGAGCGCTCGCTCACGCTGCGCAGCATCGAGGGCTCGCGTGCCGGCCGCGGCAGCGCGGTCGTGAAGCGCGGCGGCTTCTCGAAGTTCGTGTGGAAGAAGGCCGAGACCCCGAACCTCGGCGGCGAGCGCCCCGAGTCGAACTGAGGAGGGCAAGATGGCGAAGACGACGGAATACACCGCAGCCGACATCGAGGTCCTCGAGGGCCTCGAGCCGGTCCGCAAGCGCCCGGCGATGTACATCGGCGGCACCGACGAGCGCGGCTACCACCACCTTCTCTGGGAGATCGTCGACAACTCGGTCGATGAGGCGATCAACGGTCACGCCCGCGTCATCTCGGTCGTGCTCGATGCCGATGGACGTGGCGCCACGGTCACCGATGACGGGCGCGGAATCCCGGTCGACCGCCATCCGAAGCACAAGCGCCCGGCGCTCGAGATCATCCTCTGCACGCTGCACGCAGGCGGAAAATTCGGTGGTGAGGGCAAGGGGTACCAGGTGTCGGGCGGCCTCCACGGAGTCGGCTCGAGCGTGGTCAATGCCCTGAGCGAGCGGCTCGAGGCGCGCGTATCGCGGGACGGGTTCGAGTACACCCAGACGTTCGGGCGAGGGCTCCCCACGAGTGACCTGAAGAAGGGCGCCCCGACCCGCAAGCACGGCACCGCGATCGCCTTCCGACCGGATCCGAAGATCTTCGGCGCCTCCGCGAAGTTCGACCTCGAGCTCGTGCGCGAGCGACTCGAGGCGCGCTCGTACCTGCACGCTGGGCTCAAGATTCACCTTGAGGATCTCGCCACGAAGCAGTCGTTCGACTTCGAGCATCCGAACGGGATCGCCGACTACCTGCCCGTGTTCGTCTCGCAGCGCCAGCGGCAGCCCATCCACAAGGACGCGTTCGTGACGCAGCGCGAGGGCGACGTGAAGCTCGAGGTCGCGCTCGTCTGGACCGACGCGGTCGACGAGTGCATCCGCTCCTACGTCAACGGCATCGGGACTCCGAACGGCGGCACGCACGTCTCGGGGCTCAACACGGCGGTCGTCAAGGCGGTGCGCAGCTTCATCGAAGCGAAGAACATCGCTGTGAAGGGCGTCACGCTCGGCTCGGAGGACATCCGCGAGGGCCTCGTCGCACTCGTCAGCGTCTACGTCGCCGAACCGCAATTCCAGGGGCAGACGAAGGACCGCCTCAACAACCCCGAGGTCGCTCCCGCCGTCGAGGCGCTCGTTCGACCGGCGCTCGAGCAGTGGCTCCTCGAGAACCCGACCACCGGCGAGGCGGTCGTCGCGCGGGGCATCCAGGCTGCGCGTGCGCGCGCGGCACGTCGCGCAGCCGATCAGTCGGTGACGCGAAAGACTGCGACGAGCCATCGGCTCAATCTGCCTGGGAAGCTCGCGGATTGTTCGTCTACCGACCCAGAGGAGTGCGAGCTCTTCATCGTCGAGGGCGACAGCGCAGGAGGCTCGGCCAAGCAGGGCCGCGATCGGCGGACGCAGGCGATCCTGCCTCTGCGCGGCAAGGTGCTGAACGCCGAGCAGGCGAGCGTCTCGAAGGTGCTCGCGAACAAGGAGCTTCAGGACCTCGTCCAGGCCCTGGGCTGCGGGTTCGGTCAGACGTTCGACTCCTCGAAGCTCCGTTACGGGAAGATCTTCCTCCTGATGGACGCCGACAGCGACGGACAACACATCTCGACGCTGCTGCTGACCTTCTTCTATCGCCACCTCCCCGGCCTCTTGCGTGGCGGGCACGTCTACCTGTCGCAGCCGCCGCTCTTTCGCGTCGACGCCGGACAGCAGACGCACTGGGCGCTCGACGAAGAGGAACGCGATCGCGTTGTCGCGGGCCTTCCGGGCAACGTGAAGGCGCAGATTTCCCGCTTCAAGGGCCTCGGTGAGATGCCCGCCGACGACCTCAAGCAGACGACCCTCGACCCCTCGCGTCGCCGGGCGCTCCGGGTCGTCATCGAGGGCGAGATCGAGACCGATCACGTGCTGAACCAGCTCATGGGCAAGGATCCGCAGGCCCGGTTCCGGTTCATCATGGACCGCGCGACGCAGGCCGATCTCGACGAGCTCGACGTCTGACGGCTCGGTCCGCGCGGGGCGACACAGGGGGATGGGGCGGTGTAGCCTCCTTGGATGCGCCGTCTGCTCGTGGCTTCCCTCGTGGTTTCCCTCGTGTCCGCGGGGCCTTCAGCGTTGGCGGCAAAATATTTCGAGGAGGTGCCGGGCGCGCTCGCGAGCGCATCGGATTGGACGAACTACCTTCGGCTCGCCGATCTCGACTCGGATGGCGATCTCGATCTGGTCGTGCCCAACTGTGGTGGGTTCTTCGCGAACCCGTCGCCCGAGCCGTTTCGGCTCTACTTGAACGACGGAAAAGCCGGCTTCACCGAGGCGGCCGCGCGGCTCGGAGGGCCCTTCGAGGCAGCGATTCGCGTCGTCGAGGTTGCCGATGTCGACGGCGACGGCGATGACGATCTGTTCGCGCCGAGCGCGGACGGGACGCTGGATCGCTTGTTCGTCAACGATGGCAGCGGAAGCTTTACGAACGAGGCCGCGACTCGGATCGGTTCGGCCTCACGTTCGGCCGGGGCGCGCTTCTTCGACGCGGATGGTGACGGAGACGTGGACCTGTTCGTCGCAGCGGGCTACGCGGCTTCGGAGCCCGTGGTCGGTCGCCTCTACCTGAACGACGGGGAGGGCGTCTTCGCAGAGGCGCTGTCCGGGGTTCCCACGAGCGGACCCAAGGACGTCGACGACGTCGATGCCTTCGACGCCGACGGCGATGGTGACCTCGACCTCCTGCTGACGAGCCACGGCGGCATGCCGGCGCTCTGGTTGAACAGCGGGGACGCGAGCTTCAGCGACGCGACGGGAAAGCTCGCGCTCGCGTCTGGCGGACAAGGTTATAAATATGGCCCGACGCCGTGCGACGTCGACGGCGACGGTGACCTCGATCTCTGGATCGACAATAGCGGACCAAACTACACCGAGGCGCTCCTCATCAACGATGGCAAGGGCAGCTTCGCCGATGAGACGAGCGCGCGCGTCAGTGGAAATCCGGGCGCGGACGACAACGGCGTGGTGTGCGCCGACGTCGATCTCGACGGGGATTTCGACGCCATCGTCGTGTCCCTCAGCGACGTCGAGCGGGTGCTCGTGAACGATGGGGCCGGACATTTTGCCAACGCCGGCGGCTTCCCCGCGATCGGCGACTCGAGCCTCTGGCTCGACGTCGGCGACCTCGACGGCGATGGTCGGCTCGACGCGGTGACGGGGCAGGGCGAGAGCGGCAAGTTCACGAACCGCGTGTATCGCGGCGTGGGCGAGAACCTGGTCGACACGCGGGCGCCGGTGGTGACGACGCCCGTCCTCCCGACGAGCGTCGCGAAAGACGAGCGGCTCGCGGTGCGCTTTCGAGTGATGGACCGCGTGCTCGTCGATGCGGGGCCTCGGGTGAAGGCATTCCTCGAGGTGTCCGTCGACGGTGGGGCGGCGACGACGGTCCCGGCGCGCTTCGTCGGAGGCGATTGGTTCCACGCCGAGCTTGCGGTCTCGGAGGGAGGCTCCGTCGCCGTCGTCGCGTGTGCGACGGACATGCATGGGAACAAGGGGTGCGCCGCGAGCGTCCTCGTCACCGGGCCGGGCTCATCGACGAGCGCAGGGGGCGGCGGGGGTGGCGCCACCACGAGCTCGGGCCAAGGAGGCTTCGCGGCGACGGGCGCTGGAGGAGGCGGTGGGGCCGAGCTGTCCGACGAGTCCTCGTGCGCGGTGGTCTCCCCGGGTCGCCGCGACTCGGGCGCGGGCGCGTTGCTCGCGTTGCTCGCGGTCCTCGCGACCGGGCGACGTCGAAAACGCCTCAGGTCTCGGTGAGGTGACGGACCATCCGCTGGAGGCGTGACGGCATTCGGTGGTGGTGGCCAGAGTGCCTGCCAGGGTACTCGTTGATCTCGTGGCGGATGCCGTAGCGCTCGAGCTTCTTCGCGAGCTGGCGATGCCCGAGGCACAAGCCGTACTCGTCCTCGCGTCCGGCTTCGAGGTGGAGGAAGCGCAGGCTGCGCAGCTCTGCCACGTGTCGATCGATCATTCGAAGCGGATCCCACGCGAGCAAGCGGTTCCAAGGCTCGTCGAGGAGCTCGCCCGTCTCGAGATCGAACCAGAGGTCGCCCCTCAGCAGGGGCACCTCGAGGTTTGGCGTGAAGCACGACGCCATCGAGAGGTTCAGCATCGCGACGATCGCGCGTGAGCCCAGGAGGCCCATCGGGTTCGGGCAGGCGAGGAAGGACTCGACGAAGGGGTGCACGCCGCCCGCGGCTTGGATGGCCTCGATCGTCTGTGGGATGGTGTGCGTGTAGAGGAACTCGTACCAACAGTCGCCGGCGCTCGAGGTGACGGCGCCGAAGCGATCCGAGCGCAGCATGCCCGCCGCGAGCGCACCGAAGCCGCCGCTCGAGTGACCCATGACGCCACGAAAATCCCGGCTCTTGTGCGTGTGAAAGCGCTCGTCGACCCAGTCCACGAGCTCGTCGCACAGGTAGTCCATGTAGGGCCCGTTCGCGGGCGAGTTCACGTACTGACTCGCGCCGAGACGCGTCGAACCATCCGGAAAGACCACGATGCAGGGCGGCAGCTCGCACGCGCGGATCATGTCGTCGAGGCGCTCGGGCAGCGGAACGCCGAACGATCCAGGGTCGTCGAGGTACCTCCCGCCGCGACCGCCCCAGCCTGCGAGCATGAAGACGACCGGGTAGGGCTCGCGCCGCCGGTCGGAGTAGTCGGGGGGCAGGTAGACATGGACGCGCCGCACGTGTGGGTCGCCCATCGGGTTGTTCTCGAGGAGTCGGCTCGTGTGTTCGAAGGCGCGCACGTAGGTCATCGATCCGTGGCAGACTTCGTCAGCCTTCGCTCGAAAGCAACTCATGCGCCTCACCGTCGTCGGCTCCTCGGACGCGTTCAACTCGGCGGGACGTAGCCACTCGTCCTACCTCGTCGAGGGAGACGGCGTCGGTCCTATCCTCGTGGACCTCGGAGGCACCGGTCTCGCGGCGCTGAGGCGGCTCGGGCGTTCGCCGCTCGAGGTCGAGGCGCTCCTCCTCACCCACCTGCACGGCGATCACGTGGGAGGCTTCGCGTTCCTCGCGATCGACGCGATGTTCAACGAGGTGCGGCGCCGACCTCTCGACATCGTAGGGCCGCGCCTCACCGAAGAGCGGCTCGACGCCGTCCTCCGCACGGCCTACGGTGCAATCGCGGATAGAGAGCGTCCGTTCGTGACCACCATCCGCGAGCTCGCTCCCGAAGAGGTGCTGAACGTCTCGGGCGTCCGGGTCGAGGCGTTTGCCGCGGACCACATGGATCCGCCCGACCTGCCGCTCTGCCTCAGGCTGTCCGCGAACGGGCAGACCCTCGCGTTCAGCGGCGATACGCAAGTCTGCGGCGGCCTCTATGCTGCTGCCGAGGGAGCCGATTTGTTGGTCGCCGAGTGCACGGCGCTCGCGCCGCCCGCTGGGAGGCACTGCACCTGGGAAGACTGGCGTTGCTTGCTCGATCCAGGATTCGAGCGGCCCATCGGGGCGAAGCGGGTGCTCTTGACGCACCTCGGCCGCGACGTTCGAGAGCGCACCGAGGCGCTGCTCTCCGAGGCGCGTGCGCTCGCGGGGGCGCCTCCTCTCGGCTTCGCGGACGACGGGCTCGTCGTCGAGGTGGCGTCGTGAGCTGGTTCGGCCGCAAGGGCGCCGCCCCACCGGTGACGCCGCCGCGCGCAGCGACCGAGCCCGCCGCGGGCGGGGAGTCCAAGGCCGAAGACGCGCTACTCGACAGCGCGCTCGATGCCCTCGGCGGGGTGCTGCGGACCTTTGGTCGCTACGCCTTCTCGCTCGAGGAGACGACCGCCGCAGTGCTCGGCGAGCGCTACGAGCGTTGGGCGCGGCACGTGCTCACCGGGGCGCCGCCGCCTGACGCGACCGAGGCGTCGCGATTGCGCGACTTTCGCTTGCTGCAGCGTGATTTTGCGGAGCGCCGCAAGGCCGAGGCCGAACACGTGAGGCGGGTGCGTGAGCTCATCTGGATTGTGATGAACGGGGTCCGGGGGGCCCTCGCGCACGACGCTGCTGCCGACGCTCGGCTGAGCGAACCGCTCGATCGCCTGCGACGCGTGGTGGCCTCCGAGGCGCCGATGGCCGAGGTTCGGACCGAGGTCGGCGCTGCCATTGCGGCGATCGAAGAGACCCTCGCGACGCGCCAGCGCGATCAGGCCCGCGACCTGCAGACCATGGGGGGCAAGCTCCGCGGTGCGCGCTCGGACCTGCTCGCCGGGAGCGTCGAGGGTGAGCTCTGCTCGCTGACCCGGGTCTTTACCCGGGGGCCCTTCGACCGGCACCTCGAGAACGCGTCGAGCCTCGCCGACTTGACGGGCGAGGTGGTCACGGTGCTCGTGGTCGACGCCGACCAGTTCAAGAGCGTCAACGAATGCATCGGTCGCGAGGCCGGCGACCGGACCTTGCGGGCCCTCGCCGATGCCGTCGTTCGCGTTGCGTCGCGGAGCACCGACCACGTCGCGCGCATCGAGGATGACGCCTTCGGGATTGTGCTTGGGGACACCGGCCTCGCTGATGCGCTGAAGGTCGCGGAGCGCGTTCGCGAGGCTGTGCGACGAATCTCGGTTCAGGGCCTCGACGGCGGCGTGTCCGTGTCCATCGGTGTCGCGGAGCGGCAGCGCTTCGAAGCCAGCACCGCCTGGCTCGGGCGGGCGCTCGCGGCGCTGGTGGCGGCGAAGGGGCAGGGACGAGATTGTCTGGTCGTCTCTCAAGGAACGTGATGCGTCGCCGTTCTAGGGGGTGACTGCGGCTTCGATCTTGGCGGGTGGAAGCCTCGGGACAACCTACAACTCGGTCCTGCGTAGGCTCCCTCCTGCGCGTGACCCGACGGGATGAACCCGTCGTAACCTGGCGTCACTACGATGCGAAAGTCGCGGCGAAGCCGCCCGAACTCGCAGGGGCCGCCTGACGGCACCCCGAAGCGAGGTCGCGGCGATGACGAGATCGACATGGACAAGGTCGTGCGTTTGAGGAAGCTGCTCGCGAGCGGTCGGCTAGGCTTGGATTTCGACTCGCTCGTCGAACGGCTCGTGCACGCCATGCGGACTTGAACCGCACCTGCCTCGGGGTCGAGGCGTTCGCGCGGAGTTCCTCCGTGGGGATGCCTCGGCCCCGAGTTTTTCTGTCTGTCGCTCAGTTGCCGGGCGCGAGGCGCTCGACGGCGCCGCCCCCGTGCACCAGGTAGATTTCGCCGAACTCGTCCTCACCGAACGCGACGAGGCCTTGGCCGAGCGGCCCCCCGAGCTTCTGCGTCAGGTCGAGGACCTCCGTCGCGGCGCCGTTTGCGTGCCGAAGCGCCCAGACCTCGCCGGTGCAGAAATCACCGTAAAGGTAGGCGCCCCGGAGCCACGGGATCGCCGTGCCGCGGTACACGCGTCCGCCCGTGACCGAGCACCGACCCTTCTCGTGGGTGTAGTCATGTACCGGGAGGTCGAAGACGGGCGCGTCGCAGCTGACGTTGCAGCCGCCGGGCCCGTTCGCGCACGTCGAACCTTCCATCACGCTCCAGCCGTAGTTGAGGCCGCTCTTGCCGGGCGGCGCGACGTCGATCTCCTCGCGTCGCCCCTGGCCGACGTCGCCGATGTAGAGCTCGCCCGTGCAGACGTCGAAGCCCATTCGGAACGGGTTGCGCAGCCCGTTGATGTAAATCTCGGGGCGTCCCGTCGCGTAGTTCCCGGAAGGGATCGAGTAGGGCGTCGTGTCGACGTCGATGCGGAGGACCTTGCCGAGCAGCGTGTCGAGGTTCTGGCCGGTCTTGTAGGTGTCGCAGGCTCCGCCTCCGTCTCCCAGGCCGATGTAGAGGTACCCATCGAGCGGGCTGAACTCGATCGTTCCTCCGTCGTGGTTCGCGGCGGGTTGCTTGACGGTCAGGACCGGGGCGCCGACGGGCGCCGGGTCGGCGACGTCGGGGTCGCTCATGCTCCGCCGGTATTCTTCGATGGTCGTGTCGCCGGAGGGCGCGGCGGAGTAGTGAACGAAGAAGCGGCCGTTCTTCGCGTAATCGGGGTGGAAGGCGACGCCGAGCAGCCCGAACTCGCCGTTGGTGACGACCTTGGATTGAATGTCGAGGAAGAGCTTCTTCTCTCCGTTCTTGACGAGCTGGATCCGCCCGGCGCGCTCGAAGACGAACAGCCGCTCACCATCGCCCCACGGCGCGAGCAGGCCCATCGGTGCCTTGAACGACGTCGACACGGCAAGGCGCTTCAGGTCACCGACGACACCGGCTGGCGGGCTGCAATCCGCTTGCGTCGGCACCGAGGGCTCCGCACCTCCGCCTCCGCCCGCGTCTCCGCCCGCGCCTCCGCTTCCGCCCGCTCCTCCGTTCCCGCTGACACTTCCGCCGCCTCCGCCTCCGCCCGCGCCTCCCGTGCCGCCGGCGCTCGAGGCCGATGCGCTGCTCGTCGCGGAGGTCGTGCCGACTTTCGCGTCGCTTCCGCAGGCAGGGGCGAGGAGGGGGGTGAGGAGCGTCGGCAGGGCAACGAATAAACTGCGTCGGAGCATCAGCGAGCGGTAGCACGGACCGACGCGTAGGGCGACCACGGGCTCGACTTCGGGTGTAAGGCCGTGCGTCGCCGCGAGTTGTGCATGCCGAGCGGACGGCCATCGCGCGTCGTCTAGCGGGAGGCCCATGACCGATACGAGCTGCGAGGACGTTCGTCGGAAATTCGTCGAGGGCCGCGCAGGTGAGGCGCTCGGCGAGCTCTTGAAACACGTGGAGTCGTGTGAGCGATGCCGAGAGTGGCTTCGCGGAGCCATGACGAAGGTGGATGGCGCTGCCGACGACGCGGCGCCGCGTCCCCCCGACCTCGATGAGCCGCGCGTGGACGATAGCAAGTCTTCCGAGCGACGACGGGCTGCGAGGGGCCACGCTCGAGCCAGGCGTGGCCCAGCCTTTTTCGCGTCGGCTCTCGCCGTCGCGTTCCTCGGCTGGCTGCTCGCGGGGCCGCACGGACGAACGCCGCCGCAAGAGCAAGGTTTGCGATCGGTCAAGTCGTGGTCGGGCGCCCTCGACGCGGCTTCGAGCACGGAGGAGTCCGGTGTCGCCGCCGAGGTATGCCGCGGGGGCGTGTGCTCGGTGGTGTCGGTCGGGGAGCGCGTCGAGCCGGGCGACACCGTGCGCACGGGAGCCGCGGGGCAGGCGCGCCTGAGACTCGACGATGGAACCCTCGTCTCGCTCGAGCGCGCGACCTCTCTCGTGCTCGACTCGGAGCAGGACCTCGCGCGAATCGAACGAGGCGTGATCCTCGTGGAGGCGTCGACGAAGCGACGCGCACCGCTCGTCCTTGGGCTCCCGAGAGGGCGCTCTTCGCTCGCCCTGGGGAGTCTCGTCGCGCGCGTGCTCGGCCCGACGACCACGGTCGAGGTGCTCCGAGGGCGAGCCGAGGTCGACGGACTCGAGGTGCCGGGTCGCAGCGTCCGCGCGGGACAGGTGGTCACTTGGCTCGGCGATGGGCGTCCCAAGGTGACGCTCGCCTCCGTCACGTCATCCAGTCTGGTGCTGGCATCGACGGACGACTCCACGCCCGGTGCTCGCGGGCTCGGTGAGCTCCGCGCGAAGCGGCCGGGCTCGGACGAGGAGCGGGCCGGCGCGGTGTCCCTGCGGCGGCACGCGGTGAAGGCCCGCGTCGTCGAGGGCTTCGCGCGCATCGAGATCGATGAGACCTTCCAGAACGACAGCGACGAGATCCTCGAGGGGATCTACCGGTTTCCCCTCCCGCCGGACGCGCAGATCGAGCGCCTCGCGCTCGAGGTTGATGGCCGACTCGAGGACGGCGCGTTCGTCGACCGCGACCGAGCGGCCGCGATCTGGCGCGGCGCGATCGTCAACGCGGGCGGCCGCGTCACGCCGCGCGAGGAGATCGTGTGGGTCCCAGGGCCGTGGAAGGACCCGGCGCTCCTCGAATGGCAGCGCGGGGGTCGCTTCGAGCTCCGCATCTTCCCGATCCCGAGGCGTGGGGCGCGTCGCGTCGTCCTCGCCTACACGCTGGCTCTTCCGAGCGTCGCCGGGGTGCGCCGACTCTCGGTCCCGCTGCCTCGCTCGGCGCGTCGAGACCTCCGACTCGACGAGCTCTCGGTCGACCTCGAGGTTCGAGGCCACGACCCTGCGCTGGGGCTCAACGTTCACGGATACGACGTCGTCCGCGAACCGCGCGGCGACGTCGACGCCCTGCGGCTCGTCCGCCACGGATTCGTCCCCGCCGGGGATTTGTCGGTCGAGTTTGGGACAGGCGCACGGGACCAGGCATTGAACGCCTGGGGCTACGAGCTCTCGGTCGACGGAGACGACCGAGGTCGAGCGGCGCCACCGCTCGGCTCGAAGCCCGAGCCAAGCGAGGACCTTCAAGGCCGCTACGTCGCGCTGACGCTTCGCCCCGAATGGCCGCTCGCGCTCGACGACGCCCCACGCGCGCTCGCTATCGTCGTCGATTCGAGTCGCTCGATGTTGGGCGAGAACCATCGCCGCGCGATCGAGCTTGCGGCTCGCCTCGTCGGCGAGCTCGACGTTCGGGACCAATTCACGGTGCTCGCGTGCGACGTGACGTGTCGGTCGCTCGGGGCGCCGCGACACCCGGATTCAACGAGCGACGCTGCCCTTCGCGAGTTCTTGCGAGCGAGCCCGCCGAGCGGCGCGTCCGACCTTGCGGCTAGCGTCGTCGAGGGGGCGCGTGCGGTCGCCGGCGCGGCGGGCTTCGCGGGCACGGTGGTCTTCCTCGGGGATGGCGCCCCGACGATCGGCCCGCTCCGCTCCGCGACCCTCGTCGCTGCAGTGCGCGACGGTGTTCCGGCGGGCGTGACGGTTCACGCCGTGGCGGTCGGCGCCGAGGCGGACCGCGAGTCGCTCGATGCGGTGTCCCGTGCCGGGCGTGGCGTCGTTGTCGGCTACGAGCCAGGGCGAACCGTCGACGAAGTGGCGGTCGCGGTGCTCGCTGCGGCGAGCGGCTCGCGCTTAACGGATGCCAAGCTCGAGCTGCCGGAGGGCCTGTTCGACGTGGCGCCGCGCGAGCTCGGCACGATCGCGGCGGGAGGGGAAATCACGGTCGGTGCGCGCATGTCCCGCTCGACGGTCTCGGGCACGGTTCGCCTCACCGGGGTCGTCTTTGGGGAGCCGTTCGCCCAGAGCTTCTCGGTCGAGGTCGAGGCTCGGGGGGACGCTGGGAACGCGTTCGTCCCGCGCGTCTTCGCGGCACGGCGGATCCGCGACCTCGAGCGCGACGGGTCTGCTGCGGCACGCGCTCAGGCGGTCGCGCTCTCGAGCCGCTTCGCCGTCGCGAGTCGGTACACCTCGCTCCTCGTCCTCGAGAGCCCGGCGATGTCGCGAGCTTTCGGGCTCGACCTTCGACGGGCGATGCCCGACTGGACGGGTGAGGACGACGCGGTCAGCTCGATCGCCGAGGGCGAGGGCCCCGAGGCGTCCCGCGAAGACGAGGCTGCGCCGGAGTCTTCCATGGTCGGCGAGGCCGCGGATGGCATCGTCGGCGGTTCCGCTTCCGGCGCGGTCGCGGCCAAGCCCAAGCGTGCGAACGACGCCCCTCTGTCGTCCGCTCCGGCTTCGGCGCCGGCGCGCGATGCGGCGGAGGCGTCGTCGGCGCGTGACAAGAAGGCCGAGACCAGCGCCGAGTTCGCCGAGCCCCCGGGTAGCGAGCGAGCGAGCTCGCGCCTGGGTTCGGGTCGGAGGCCACCGTCCGAGATGGCCTACGGGCCTTCGCCCCGCGAGTTCTTGCCGATGAAGGTGGTCTGGGAGCGCGACGTCTCGTTCGTCACCGGGCCTGCGACCGGTCAGGACGCCGCTCAGGCGATAGCGCTCGAGGCCGAGCTCGCGCGAGCGCCGAACCGCCGAGAGATCGTAAAAAAGCTGATGGCAAGCCATGTTCGTGGGGGCAACCTCGAGCGGGCCGGGGTGCTGGTCGAGCGCTGGCTCGACAAGGAGCCGCTCGACGAGGAGGCGCTGCTCGCTCGCGCGGAGCTCTTCGCTGCCCGCGGGGATCGAGAGGGCTCGATGCGCGAGCGGGGGAGCATCATCGACTCGCGCCCTCACGACGTGGAGCGGATCCTCGGGCTCGCGCGTGCGCTGCGCCTCGCGGGGGACGTGGCCCTCGCGTGCCGCCATGTGATCACGGCGGCCGAGCTGCGACGCCGCGACGCGAGCGTGCTCGGCGAGGCGGTCCAGTGCGCTCGAGAGGCAGGGCTCTCGCGGCTTGGCTCCGCGCTCCTCGAGGGCGCCGACGAAGCGGTCCGACGACAGGCAGGCGAGGCGACGCGGCCGAAGGAGGAGCCCGCCATCGGGGAGCTGCGGCTCGACGCGACGTGGAGCGGTGACGGCGAGCTCGACGTGGTCCTCGTCGACCCCAAAGGGCGCGGGATCAGCTGGCTCGACGCGCCGGGAAAGGTCCTCGTGCGAGCGAAGGACGCGATTTCACCCGACCGCGAGACGCTCGCGGTGTCGGGTGCGAAGGGTGGGGACTACGGCCTCTGGGTGCGTCGTGCTCGTGGACGCGGGGCGCTTCGCGGCGAGGTCGTGATCGTCGGGCCGAACGGCTTCTCGAGGCGCATCCCGTTCCGACTTGATGGAGAGCAATCCCGACTCGGAGCGCTGCAGCTCCGCTGGCATCGACGGCTCGTCCCCGTCGGGGCGTGGCAGGCGCAGCCGTCGCGCTGAGGGCTGCTCGACGACCAGCGCTCAGGGCCGCCGCTCGAGCTTGCCGGCGTCGCGAATCACCGACTCGATGGTTGGGGTGCCTGCGTGGCTGACGCGCCCGCGTCCGTGGAGCTCGACCTCGAGGTGTCGCGGCGCAGCGATCGCCGCCGAGCCATTCCCGCTCACGTGCACGAGAGCCTCTTCGGCGGTGAGCTCCTCGAGCTTCAAGACCCCGGCTCCTTCTACGAACACCTTGAGCTTCTGCGTCGCGCCACGCGCGGTGACGGTGCCGGTGCCCGCGTGGTCCAGCTGAAAGCGGGCGTTTCGCACTCCTTCGATGGAGGTGTCGACGGCACCGACGCTCCTCACCAACGCGACATCGGGCGCGCTCACCGTGATCCGCGGGCGCACGACCGGCCTCGCCCGCTCATCGACTCGGATCGAGAGGCGCTTCCCGTTGCTCGTGACCGCGACGGCATCTTGCAGATCGGCATCGACCTCGACCGTCACGGTGTGCGCGCCACCACCGAGCGAGACGACGAGGCTGAGGTCTCCGTGCGCCTCGATCTCCGCGAACCGACCTGGGATGCGCGGCTCGGTCGAGGAGCGACCTGAGCCCGAGCGCGTCCGCTCGCACGCCCCTACAAACGCGAGGAGCGCGACGACCGCCTCTCGCCGAGGGATCCGCCGCGCTCTTTGGCACTCGCTCAAAGCTCGAACGCCAGGGTCACGCACAGACGAGGGCTCACCGGTAAGGGCGAGCCGGCGCCGGTGCAGGACGGGCCGGGGCAGGCGCGGGCCGCGCGGGCGCGTAGTAGGTGCGACGGGGCCCGTAGTACGGGCGATTGGCCCGACCGTCGACGACGAGGCAGCCGGTGGTGGAGATGGCGAGCAGGGTGACGAGAGCCAGCTTTAGGCGCATTTGCGAAGTATGGATCAGCCGCCCCGGCATCGCTAGAGGCTCTCGTGGCGGGAGCCGCTATTCGACGCGCCGCTGGAGCTTCAGGTTTCGTTTCCGCATCAGCCGATAGAGCGTCACCGTGTTGATCCCGGCGCGCGCGGCGGCGACCTTGACGTTGCCTCCGCAGGCCTCGAGGAGCTCGGTGAGGTATTGGCGCTCGAGCGGCATCAGCCAGCGCTCTCGCTGCTCGGCGAGCGAGAGAAACCCGTCTCCGACAGGGGCGAGCGCGTTCGAGAGGCGAGGCGATTCAGGAATGCGCGACGCGTCGTGCGGTGGCGGTACAATCGACCAAGACGGGGGCGGCGCAAGGCTCCCTGGCGGCAGTACCGAGGCTCGCGTGGGCATTGGCGCCCGGATCGACTCCGGCAGGTCACGCGCCTCGAGGACATGGCTCGTCGCCATGATCGCCCCGTGCTCGATGGCGTTCTTCAGCTCGCGGACGTTGCCGGGAAAGTCGTGCGCTTGCAGCAGCGCCATCGCGTCGGTGGCGATACGGTCGACCTTGAGCCCATGCTTCAGCGCAGCCTGCTGCAGAAACACGAGAGACAGGGTGGGCAAATTGTCGGCCTTGTAGGACCGTAGCGGCGGGACCTCGAGCGTCATCAAGCTCAGCCGAAAGTAGAGGTCTTCGCGGAACTCGCCGACGCGCGCCATCGCCTGGAGGTCTCGGTTCGTGGCGCAGAGCAAGCGGACGTCGACCCGCTCGGGCGGCCGGTTGGAACCCAGCGGATGGACCTCGCCGTACTCGACCGCACGCAGCACCTTCGCCTGGAGCGCGAGCGGCAGCTCGCCGAGCTCGTCGAGGAACAGCGTGCCGCCGTTGGCCTTCTGAAACTCGCCCAGTTTGTCGAAGGTCGCGCCGGTGAATGCGCCCTTCACGTGCCCGAAGAGCACGCTCTCGATCATCGCTTCGGGGATGGCCGCGCAGTTCACCACGACGAGCGGCTTCGTCGCGCGGCGGCTGTTGAAATGAATCGCTCGCGCGACGAGATCCTTGCCGGTCCCGCTCTCGCCCCGAATCAGCACGGGTGCATCGGTCGGGGCGACCCGCTCGATCCGACGCTCGACCTCGAGCCAGCTCGGGCTGAGCCCCTTGATGAGAAACGGGCGCCCGCCGTCCTCTCGCGTCTGTCGGTAGAGCTGCGCGCGCCGCAGGAATTTGGCGCTGGCTTCGGCCAGCTCGACGAGCGCCTCGATCGCGGCCTCGCCGAGACCGTTCTTCTCCTCGGTCGAGACGCTGATCACTCCGATGGGCCGTCGCTGATAGGGGATCGGCGCCGCGGCGATCGAGGCCACGTCGTGGAAGTAGCGGGCGTAGTTCGCGTCGCGGCTCGAGTCCGGACAGAGGTAGGGCGCGTTGTTCTCGAACGCCGCGTAGGCGATGCCCTTCGGCCGCCCGTCTCGCGAGGCGCGGAGGACCGCGCCAGGGAGCGTCACGATGAGCCCATCGACCACGTGAAAATCGACGCGCAAGCCCTCGGCCTTTGGGTCGTAGAGAAAGATTGCCCCGTGGCGCGCGCCTGTCCGCTCGAGCGCGAGCTCCATGATGCGTCGCTCGAGCGACTCGATGTCGGCTTCGTGAAGCTCTTCGTCGGTGCGGTCGCGGCTGAGCTCGTCCACGCGTTCGTCTCCTGACGGGGGCGTCCTCCCGAAGACCGCTGGAGCCTAGCCGATCGAACCTCGCGCGTGGGCGGTTCTCGTGGCCACGGGGATGGTCTAGCGTCGCGGGCGATGCGAGTCGCGGCAGTCCAGCTGTCGAGTCAAGACGACGTCCGAGCCAACCTCTTGCAGGTGTCCGAGCGGGTCGCACGGGCCGCGGCCGGAGGCGCTCGGCTGGTGCTGCTTCCCGAGAATTTTGCGTACTTCGGAAGCGAGACCGGAAAGCGCGCGCACGCCGAACCGCTCCACGTCGAGGCGGGGAACGACGGCCCCATCGTGACGACCCTGAGGAGCCTCGCCGTCGAGCACGGCCTCTGGCTCCTCGCGGGCGGGATGCCCGAGCGGAGCGACGAGCCGGAGCGACCCTACAACACCTGTGCCGTGTTCGAGCCGAACGGCCGCCTCGCCGCGCGCTACCGGAAGCTTCACCTGTTCGACGTCGAGCTCGGCGCGGCGGGGTCATACCGCGAGTCCGCCGCGACCACGGCCGGCGACGAGGTGGTCTGCGTCACGGTTCCCGGCGAGCCTGCGCTCGTGGTGGGGCTGACGGTCTGCTACGACCTGCGCTTCCCGGAACTCTACCGGCGACTCGTCGACGTCGGCGCGAATCTCGTGGTCGTACCCGCGGCGTTTACTCAGGCGACCGGCAAGGACCACTGGCTCGTGCTGTTACGCGCGCGGGCCATCGAGTCCCAGTGCTACGTGCTCGCCGCGGCGCAGTGGGGGCGGCACGGCGAGCGGCTCACCTTCGGGAAAAGCTGCCTCATCGACCCCTGGGGTGAGGTCATCGCTCAGGCGTCCGAGGGGGAAGGCGTCGTCATCGGCGATGTCGACCTCTCGTACCTCGCGGACGTCCGTCGACGGCTCCCGTCGCTCGCGCACCGCGTCCTTCGCTAAGCCGCTCGCGTCTTGGATCTCACCACGCGACGTCGACGAGCTGGGTGAGGGTCACGATCTTCTGACGCTTGGAGAGCAGGGCGCGGAGCTCGGCCGGGCGGCGCAGGCCGACCCGGCGTGCGACCTGGCCCTCGTTCTCGCCGGCGCTCAAGAGATCGCGAGCGCGCGCGGCGCGGACCTCGTCGTAGTACACGTGGGGCGAACAGCCGAAGGCGGCGCGGAACTGTCGGGCGAAGTGAAACTCGGACATGTCGAGGTCAAGCGCGACTTCGTAGACTCGCACGCGCAGGCCCTGTTCGGCGGACTGGCGGAGCCGCTCGCGCGCAGCGACCATCCGGTCGGCGAGTCGCGCCGGCACCTGGGCTGCGGGGCGAAGCTGCGGCGCGGAGACCGCCTGAATCTGGCTCTCGAGGGGTGCGGGGACGGCGACGTGGTGTCGAGTGGCGTTGGTCAAGGTGTCCTCCATGGCGCGGGGAGCGGTCGCCCGTCCCCTTCGTGCTTGGGGGTCTGACGCCGCGCGTGCCCCGTTCGATTCACGGACTTCAAAAAAAATAGTGCGCGAGCGGGGAGGCCACGCGTCGCGAGCTTCCGGTCGCCTGACCTTGCCCTCGATTCGGGAACGGCCTACCTCCTCGTAGGATGAAGGTCCCGCGGTCGCTCGGGGGAGGGCTCGAGGTGGCGCCAGAGGGGCGCGCTCGGGTCGAGGCGCTCGCCGTCAGGCTCGAACGTCACCGTGGCCTCTACTATTCGGGCACCCCCGAGATCACCGACGCCGCCTACGACGCGCTCGAGGACGAGCTTCGTTCGCTCGATCCGGCGCATCCCGCGCTCGGGCGGGTAGGGGCGCCGCCGGCCTCCAAGGAGTGGGATAAGGCGCGCCACACCATCCCGATGGGGTCGCTCAACAAGGTGACGACGCCCGAGGAGCTCCACGAGTGGGTCGCGCGCTGCGACGAGCTCCTCGCGAAGGATGGGCACCCCGGCATCGCCGGAGACCTGTTCGTGACCGAAAAACTCGACGGGCTCAGCGTCGAGCTCGTCTACGTCGACGGCAGGCTGGCCGACGGGCTCACGCGCGGGGACGGCGAGACGGGCGAGCGCATCACCTCGAACGTCGAGCGCATGCGCGGGGTGCCGCGCCGGGTCGCCCACCGCGGCAGCCTGAGCGTCCGCGGCGAAATCGTCCTCCGAACCTCGGATCGAGCCGAGCATTTTCAGGAGTACTCGTCGACGCGCAACGCCGCCGCAGGCACGGCCCGCCGACTCGACGGCGTCGGCTGCGAGCACCTCACGGTGTTCGTGTACGACGTGGCCGACGAGCTAGAGCTGAACACCGAGGAAGAGAAACTCGCGTTCCTTCGTGGACTCGGCTTCGTCACGCCGCATGCGTTTGCGGGGGACACCGACGCCGTGGTCGAGCTCTACCGCGACTACGACACCGCGCGGCGAGTGACGCTCGACTACGAGATCGATGGCCTCGTCGTCCGCACGAACGATCTGCGCGCGCAGGCGCTGCTGGGTGAGCTCAACCGACGCCCGCGCGGTGCCACGGCTTTCAAGTTTCCGTCGCCCGTCAAGGTGTCGCGGGTGGTCGGGATCGGCTGGGATACGGGACCGAGTGGTCGCGTGACGCCGGTGGCGGAGGTCGAGCCGGTCGAGCTGGTCGGCGCCGTGGTTCGGCGTGCGTCGCTGCACAACCTCGCCAATGTCCGTCGGCTCGGCATCGGCGTCGGCGACGAGGTGCTCGTGTCGCGGCGAAACGACGTCATCCCCTACGTCGAGGAGGTCGTCGAGAGTGCGGGCGCGCCCGCCGAGGTGCCGACCGCCTGCTCGACGTGCGGCTCGAGCCTCAGGCAAGAGGGAGAGTATCTCCTGTGCCGGAACGAGGGCTGTCCTGCTCGCGTGGAGGGGAGGATCCGCAACTGGATCGACGCGGTCGGCGCGCTCGAGTGGGGCGATAAGCTCGTGCACACGCTCGTCTCGAAGGGCATCGTCCGTGAGCCGCTCGATCTCTACCGACTGACGGTCGAGGATATCGCCGCGCTCGAACGACACGGTACGAAGAGCGCCGAGAAGGCGCTCGGTGAGCTCCGCGCGAGGCTGCCGTTGCGCTTACCGACGTTTCTTGCGGCGCTCGGCATCGAGGGCTTCTCGACGCAGACCGCGCGCTTGCTCGTGTCGGCCGGGTTCGCCGACTTGCCGCGGCTCTTCGCCGCGACGGTCCAAGAACTTGCAGAAATTCCGGGGCTCGGCGAGATCAAGGCTCGCCTCGTCACCGAGGGCCTCGACTCGCGCCGGGCCGAGATCGCGCGGCTCGTCGAGGGCGGGCTCGGACCTGTCTCGGGCGAGGCCGCGGGCAAGCTCGACGGCAAGAGCTTCTGCATGACGGGCAAGCAGCGCCGCCCGAGGAAGGAGCTCGAACAATGGATCGAAGGCAACGGCGGTCGCGTCCTCAGCGGGGTGACGAAGGAGCTCGATTTCCTCGTCATCGACGACCTCGCCTCGACCTCGAGCAAGGCCACGAAGGCCAGAAAATACGGGACGAAGCTCATCGGCGAGGACGAGCTCGTCGCCATGGTCGAGGGTCGCTCGTGAGGTCAGGCGAGGGGCGCCCGCGATCATGAGCGAAGGGGCCCTTCGTCTCCGCAGCCGCGAGCTCGACCGCGGCCACGAGCTCGCGCTGCGTCTCCTCGGCGTCGTCGCGGTGCTGTCGGCCACGGTCGCGCAGGCGATCGAGGCGGCGGCCATTGGCGTCTGGACGGGGATCGAGGACCTCGTCAACGCGGCGCGCGTGCTCGGCGCCTGGTCCTCGCAGCTGTTCGCCGTCGGCGGTACCGCGCTCGGGCTCTCGCTCGCCGCGCGGCTTGGCCGTAGCCAAGCGTCCGCGCGCATGCGGGCGCTCTCGTGGGGCGCCTCGAGCACCGTCGCGATCTCGGTCGCGATTGGCTCTGGGGCGCTCGCGTTCCTTGCGCGGCGCGTGCTGGGCGAGCGGCTCGTCACCCGGCTTCCGACCGAGTCCGCGCTCGTCCTGTCGATGCTCGTCGGGCTCTTTGCGGTGATGGTCGCCGTCGACGCCCTCGGGCGACCTTCTTCGCGAGGAATCGGGCTCGCGCTCGTCGGCGCGAGCGCCGCCGTCGGATGCCGTGCGTTGGTCGTCGCGTTGCAGGTCTTTCTCGCGAACGAGGGCGCCGCCGTCGCGGTCGATGTCTCGCGCGGCCTCTCCACCTTCGAGTGGCTCATCCTGTTCGCGACGTCGCTATTTGGGCTGGCGTGGCTTGGGACCGCCGCGTCCGAGCGCCGCCTTGGTGGGCTCTCCGGGGAGAGGCTCCGCGCTGGGGCGCTGGTCGTCGCAGCCATGACGACGGCGTGCGCCGGGACGCTCCTCGCGGTCCGCGGTCAGAGGACAGACGCGCGTCCCCTCGAGGTCTTCCTCGGGCGCGCGCTCGATCTATTGCTCGATCCGAGCACCTCCGACGTCCCGCTCACGCTCCGCGCCTACGGCGAGTGCCTGCGGTGGAGCGTCGCGCTCCTCGCGCTGTTGCTGGTTCCCCGCGGCGTTGGTCGGAGCGCGGCGGTCGGCTTCGCGCTGATCGGAGGGGGCCTCGCGACGTCTCCCGCCGGCGCGCTGGCGCTCGGCCTCGCGGCGTGGTCGGCGAGCCTCGACGGCGCGGCGCTCGGGGAACCTAGCAATCGGAGCACCGTACTTGCGCCGGGCGAACCTGCGGACTAAAGCGTGCGACGAACTGACGCACAACGACAGTCAGGTACGTCCAAGAGGAGATAAATATGACCTTCCGTTCGATCTCGATGGCCACGGGTATCGTCGCCGCTGCGGCGCTGATGATGGGTTGCGAGGGTGACAAGCCTGCCGACGGTGGCGGCAAGCTCGGCGGTGCCAAGCCCGCGAAGCCTGCGGCGACGGCCGCGGCGACAGCGACGGCCACCGCGACGGCGGCTGCGACCGCGAAGGCGACGGCTCCGGCGGCCGAGGGCAAGGGCATCCTCAAGGGCGTCGTGAAGTTCAGCGGCAAGGCGGCCCCCGAGATGAAGGTGCCGAAGGCCCGCGAGAAGGCCGAGGTCTGCAAGGATAACAAGCTCGCGCACAACGCGGTCGTCGTGAAGGACGGCAAGCTCGCGGACGTGTTCGTCGGCATCGACAACGGCCAGATCCAGGGCGGCGCCGCTCCTGCGAAGGCGGCGGAGTTCCGCCAGAAAGATTGCGTCTACAGCCCCCGCATCGCGGGCATCGTCGCGGGCCAAGAGGTCGCGGTGTTCAATGACGACGCGACCCTTCACAACGTCAACTCGGCCCCGAGCGACGCCTTCTCGGCGGCGCAGCCGAAGGGCGCGCCCGCCCTCAAGTCGACGAAGTTCGAGGAGCCGGGCGTCTTCAAGCTGAAGTGCGACGTTCACCCGTGGATGCGCGCGTTCATCGTCGCCTCGGACAACCCCTACTTCTCGGTGTCGGGCGCCGACGGCTCGTTCAAGATCGAGAAGGTCCCGGCCGGCAAGTTCAAGGTCGTCGCGTGGCACTCGATTTTCGGCAAGCTCGAGAAGGCCGACGTCGAGGTCAAGGACGGCGAGGTCACCGTCGAGTTCGAGTACAAGGGCGACGAGAAGGAGCCGGCGGAGAACGCCGGTGAGCTGAAGGACCTGTTCTGATCGACCCTTCGCTCGCGTGCCGTTCGGTACGCGGGCGACGTCGTCACGATCGAGGGCCGGGCGCGCCGAGGAGTCGGCGGCAGTTCGGTCCTCGCGTTTTGTCCCCTTCAACTGGAAATGGTCGCTCTTTGGCGCTAGGTTCCGGTCGCCCATGACTTCGTCCTCTCGCGTCGCTCCGGGCGCCGAGGGCCTCGCGCCTTCGGACTCGCGCTCGGCCGTCGGGGTCGTGACGGATCTCGTTAAGCTGACCAAGCCGCGCATCACGTCGCTCGTGGTGCTCACGGGCCTGGGCGGGACGTGGCTCGCGCGGCGGACGCAGGCCGTCGCGTCGATCGATTGGGCACGGACGGCGTGGGCGATGGCGGGCGTCGTGCTCGTCGTCAGCGGCGCAAACGCCCTCAACATGTACCTCGAGCGCGACGTCGACTCGCTGATGACCCGCACGGAGTCGCGTCCGTTGCCCGCGCGTCGCTTGCCTCCGCTCCTCGCACTCGTATTCGGCCTTGCGCTCGGCTTCGGTTCCTTGCCGCTCCTCTGGTTTCGGGTCAACGCCCTCACCGCCGCGCTCGCGGTGGCCTCGCTCCTCGGCTACGTCTGGGTCTACACGCCGCTGAAGCGCGTGACGCCGTGGGCGGTCGCGGTCGGCGCGATCCCTGGCGCGATGCCCCCGCTCCTCGGCTGGACCGCCGCGACGGGGTCTCTCGGGGGACCTGGGCTCGCGCTCTTCGCGGTGCTGTTCTTCTGGCAATTGCCGCACTTTCTTGCGATCGCGACCTTCCGCGAGTCGGAGTACACCCGCGCCGGCATCAAGGTGATGCCGGCGGTCCATGGTGCGCGGATCACCCGCGCGTACGCGTCGTTCTTCACCGTGGCGCTCGTCGCGGCGTCGCTGACGCTCGTTCGGTTAGGCGTCGGCGGCTCGCTCTACCTCGCGGGCGCCTCGATCCTCGGCGGGCTGTTCCTCTTCGCGAGCGCGCGCCGTGCAGCCGGGGACGCCTGGGCGCGCCCGCTCTTCTACGCTTCGCTCGTCTATCTCCCCGCTCTCCTCGCCGCGATGCTGATCGAGCTTGCTTGAGCGGACTAGGGCTGCCAGGAAAGACCTGCGGCCGACCGCGGACTCGGCCGAAGGCGATGGAACCATGACCAAGACTCGTGTGCTCAACTCTCGCCCCGGTCCGGTCGCGAGCTTCCTCGCACGGCCCGTGATCTGGGCGTCGGTGATCGGGACCGTGATGTTCGTCTCGATCGCGCTCGCCGTCACGAGGAAGCTCCCGGACCCTCCGCCCGTGGTGGTGACGCTGCCGTCTTTCTCGCTGATGAGCGAGAAGGGGACGCCGTTCGGCACGACCGAGCTCCGCGGCAAGGTGTGGATCGCGAGCTTCATGTTCACGAGCTGCCCGACCGTGTGCCCAAAGCTCATGGAGCGGATGGCCGAGATCCAACACCGGACGCGCAACGCCGGAACGGGTGTTCACCTTGTCACGATTTCAGTCGATCCCGAGAACGACACGCCGGAGCGCCTCGCGACCTACGCGCGTCGCTTCAAAGCGAGCCCTTACCGCTGGACCTTCCTGACGGGCGAGCAGAAGTCGCTCGAGGAGACCGTCGTGAAAGGCTTCAAGCTCGCGATGGGGCGCGACGTCGAGAGCGCCATGCAGATTTTTCACAGCGAGCGCTTCGTGTTGGTCGACGTCGAGGGCAGGGTGCGCGGCTACTACGACGCCGACAAGCCGGGGGTCGACAAGCTCTTACGCGACGTCAACTACCTCATCAACGTGCGCTGACCCATGCGGAACTACGGCGGATTTTACCGGTCGCGGCGAGTTGACGGAGACCGCTGCACGCGGGTAGAATGCCGCCGGCTCCATCGAGCCGTTGACCGTGTGAAAGGACGCCCATGAGCGCTGTCGCCACCGACCACGACCACGCCCTCGTCTACCCTGATGACCAGCTCTACAGCCGCATCACCGCAGGAAAGCTTGCGATGTGGCTCTTCCTGCTGTCCGACGGATTCTCGTTCGGGGGGTTTCTCCTGGCGTACGGGATCCTCCGCGGCAGCAGCAACGTCTGGGGCTGCACGACCGAAGAGCTCGTCAAGAAGACCGGCTGCGTCCTCGAGCCGGCGCTCGGCATCAACTTCACCGCGGCGCTGACGTTCCTCTTGATTTGCTCGAGCGTGACGATGGTGCTGTCGCATGCGTCGATGGTCGAGGGCGACCGCAAGGGCGCGCTGAAGTGGCTTGGGCTCACCATCCTCGGCGGGGCGCTCTTCCTGGTCGGCCAGGTGTGGGAGTACTGGGGACTCTTCGGGCTGTTCGGCCCGCACCACGGCCTGCTCCACGAGGGCCTCAAGTTCGGCGCGAGCCACTACGCGACGACGTTCTACGCGGTGACCGGCTTCCACGGCCTGCACGTGCTCACGGGGGTGATCTACCTCAGCACGGTCTGGGTCTTCACGTCGATGGGCAAGACCGACGCGAACACCCTCGAGGTCGCGGGGCTCTTCTGGCACTTCGTCGACCTCGTGTGGATCCTCGTCTTCACGTTCATCTACCTCATCCCCAACTGAGCCCGAGAGCACAGACATGAGCGACCTCGCGAAAGAAGAGAAGGGCGTGACCAAGTCTCACGGCCCCGAGGACCACGGGCACGATGACCATGGACACGGTGGGCACGGACACCATGCGCCGGACCGCAAGGAGTACTGGCGGATCTGGGTCGTGCTCCTCGTGCTCACCGTCCTCGAGGTGGGCGTCGCTTACCTCGAGAAGTACATCGGCAAGACCGCACTCGTGACGTGCCTCGTGGGCATGGCGCTCGGCAAGGCTGCCATCGTCGCGCTCTTCTACATGCACCTGAAGCACGAGACGAAGTGGATGCGCTGGACGGTCGTCATCCCGATGCTATTCCCTGCTCTGTACGCGTTCATCTTGATCGCCGAGGGCACCTACCGCGCCATCTGGGGTTCGTGATGCGCTCCTTCGTCGCAACGCTCGCCGCCGTCGCCGCCTCGCTGACCCCAGCGATGGCTTTGGCTTGTCCCGTGTGCGCGACGCGCGAAGGGTCGGGGCCGCTCGCGACCGCGGCCCTCGGGGCCTTGGTGGTCGCGCCGTGGTTCGCCGCGGCGGGTGTCGGCTGGTGGGTTCGCCGCGGGCTCCTCGAGGAGGCCGTGTGGCAAGAGGGCGAGGCGAGCGACCAAGGGGCCTCGCCTGGACACAAGGTTGGCGATCGCAGCGATCGCGAGTGATGTCAGATTCGGAGACGACGAATGAAGTCACTTCATAGGTTGCTCACGGCGGTTGGCACTGCTTCGGCGGTGCTCGCCACGGCGGGGTTCGCGTTCGCGGACCCGATTCCAGAGACGACGATCTGGGGGTTGCCGCGCGACGCGTCGGCAGAGGGGCATCGAGTCGACTGGCTGATCAAGACGACGAACGGCTTCGTGATCTTGCTGTTCGTGGTGATGTGCGTCTGGATGGCGTTGGCCGTCGTTAAGCACAACAAGGACCACAAGGCCGACTACGACCACGGCGACTCGAAGCACCACATCGCGATCGCGATGGGCGTCTCGGCGGTCATCTTCTTCGTGGTCGACGGCAACCTCTGGTTCAACTCCACCATCGACGTCAACTCGACCTTCTGGAACCACCAGGCGGTCGAGAAGGACCCCAACGCCGTGCGCATCGAGATCAACGCGCACCAATGGGCCTGGGACGCGCGCTATGCCGGGCCGGACGGCAAGTTCAACACCAAGGACGACGTCGTGACGCTGAACGACGTGCGGGTTCCGGTGGGGTCACCCGTCCTGCTGCAGCTCGCGGCGACCGACGTCATTCACTCGTTCTACCTCCCCAACTTCCGCATCAAGCAGGACGCCGCCCCCGGGATGGTGAACCGGATGTGGTTCAAGGCGAAGGATACCGGTGAATTCGACATCGGCTGCACGCAGCACTGCGGCGTCCACCACTACAAGATGAAGGCGAAGCTCACGGTGCTTGAGCCCTCGGCCTACAAGGCTTGGCTCGAGGAGATGAGCGCGCAGAAGGCGCAGGCTTACGACGAGAAGGATCGGGGGGCGAACTGGGGCTGGGAGTGGAAGCAGCCTCACGACAACATCGACTCTCGGGGCGGCGCGGCCGTCAGCGAGGCCGACCACGACCACGGTGACAAGGTCGCCGCGCAGAACCGAGGTGCACAATGAGCGATAGGGTGATGACGAAGGCCGACATCGAGGCGGCCGAGCACCTTCAGCACGCGCACGTCGAGCCGAAGGACTTTATTAGCCGATACATCTTTTCGATCGACCACAAGTACATCGGCAAGCAGTTCCTCTGGGCCGGGCTTTTGTTCCTGCTCTTCGGCGGCCTCCTCGCGATGCTCATCCGATGGCAGTGGGCGTTCCCGGCGCAGCCGGTTCCGGTGGTGGGGAAGTCGCTCTTCCCGCAGTCGGGGGGCGCGATCACTCCGCCGGCGTACAACACCCTCTTCACCATGCATGGCCTCATCATGGTGTTCTTCGCCATCACGCCCCTGATGATCGGCGCGTTCGGCAACTACACGATCCCGCTCCTCATCGGCGCGCGCGACATGGCCTTCCCGAAGCTGAACATGTACAGCTTCTGGACCTTCGCGCTCTCGCAGTGCCTCGTGATCGCATCGTTCTTCGTCGAGCTTGGCTCGGCCGCCGCGGGCTGGACCACCTACCCGCCGCTCTCCACCAACGTCGGGACCCCGGGTAACGGGCAGTCACTCGTGGTGCTCGCCCTGTTCGTGACGGGCGTCGCCTCGATCATGGGCGCGGTGAACTACATCACCACCGTCATCCGTTTCCGCGCTCCGGGCATGACGTGGTTCCGCATGCCGGCGACGGTGTGGGGCCTCTGGCTCACCTCGATCTTGAACCTGCTGTTCGTCCCGGTGCTCGGCTCGGCGGGCATCCTTCTGCTCTTCGATCGCCACTTCGGGACGCAGTTTTTCGTGACGGGTGCGGCGGGCGGTATCGGTGATCCAATCCTGTTCCAGCACCTCTTCTGGATCTTCGGGCACCCCGAGGTCTACATCCTCATCCTGCCGGTCTGGGGCTTCCTCATCGACTTCATGTCGTTCTTCGCTCGGAAGCCCGCCTACTGGTACAAGGGCTCGGTCTACGCGATGATTGCGGTGAGCGTGCTCAGCGCGGTCGTGTACGGCCACCACATGTTCGTCAGCGGCATGAGCCCGCTGCTCGGGCAGGCGTTCATGCTGCTCACGCTGGTCATCAGCGTGCCGGCGGAGATCCTGTTCCTCAACTGGCTGCACACGATGTGGAAGGGCTCGATTCGCCTCACGGTGCCGATGCTCTTCGCGCTAGGAACAGTGTTCGTGTTCGGCCTCGGTGGACTGACCGGCATCTATCTTGGCACCATCTCGACCGACCTCTACCTCCACGACACGATGTGGGTCGTCGGTCACTTCCACCTGACGATGGCGTCGGCGGCGTTCCTTGGCAGCTTCGGAGCCCTCTATTTCTGGTTCCCGAAGATGTACGGGCGCATGACGAACGAGACGCTTGGGAAGGTTCACTTCTGGTTCTCGGTCATCGGCGTCACGGCCGTGTTCTGCGGCCAGCTGCTCGCGGGCTACAACGGTCAGCAGCGCCGCCTCTACGACCCGTTCCAGTACACGTACATCCAGCATCTCCGCGATCTGAACAAGTACACGAGCTACTTCGCGTTCGCGCTCGGTCTCGGGCAGCTCTCGTTCGTCGTGAACTTCTTCTACAGCATCTTTGCCGGTAAGAAGGCCGACAAGAATCCGTGGGACGTCGGTACGCTCGAGTGGACCGAGTGTGAGTCGCCGCCGGTCTATCACAACTTCGACAAGGTCCCGATCGTGCTGCGCGGGCCGCACGAGTACAACAACCCCGACGTGCTCGCGAAGACCGGGCGCGACTGGGTGGGGCAGAGCGAGCAGCTGCCAGGTGAGGAGCACGGGCTCGACGCGATCGCGGCCGAGTGACCTGACCATCGGAGACGAAGAGAGCCGTGAGCAAAGTCGTCCAACTTGACCCTCGCGCCATCGCGCGTGCGAGGGTGCAGGAGACCACCGGCGCCATCGGGATGATGATGGCGCTGGCGGCCTGGGGGATGATGTTTGCGGCGCTCTTCTTCGTTTACCTCGGTCTACGAGCCCAGGCGAAGAGCTGGCCTCCACCTGGGCTCTCGCTTCCACTCGCGCTGCCTCTCGTCAACACCGTCGTGATGGTCGCCTCGAGCCTCACGTTAAAGCGCGCACTCGAGCGCCTTCGCTCGGGTGAGCGCGTGTGGGCCGTGCGGTGGATGACGGGCACCTTCGCCCTCGGGATCGCATTTGTCGGGCTCCAGTGCCTGCTCTGGATTCAACTCTGGAGCGAAGGGATCCGCCTCAACACGGGCATCGTCGGTGCCGTCACGTACGCGCTGACAACGCTCCACGCCTTCCACGTCGTAGGAGGCATCGCCGTCCTCGGCTACCTCCTCGCCGTCGCCATGCGCGGCGGGCAGCTCCACCGTAGGACGAGCACCCTGCGCTACTGCGGCATGTACTGGCATTTCGTCGACGCCGTGTGGCTCCTCATGTTCGTCGGCATGTTCCTCCTCTGAACCGAGAAGAACCATGAAACGCAACGCGCTCCACTCACTCCTCCTCGCTTCGTCGGCCGCGCTCTCGATGTTTGCCGCGGCGTGCGGCTCCGGCACCGAGGGCAAGCCCTGGGCGATGCGTCCCATCACGCGCGACTACACGTTCCCCATCCGCTGTGGCGCAGATTCGCCGGTCCAATGCGACGAAGGCGTGGCCGATGGGGCTGTTGTCCCAGAGGGGATGACGGTGTCGGCGGCCGACCTTAACAAGGGGCGGCACCTCTACATTAACTATTGCTACGCATGTCACGGGATGAATGGCGACGGCAATGGCCCGGCGTCCCACGGTCTCCGTCCCGCCCCACGCGACCTGCGCATGGGCAAGTACAAGTTCGACACCGTCGCGAGTGGCCTGCCCAACGACATCGACTTCTCCCGCATCATCAAGGGCGGCCTCCACGGCACCGCGATGCTCAAGTGGGACATCAAGAACGATGAACTCTACTACCTCATCCAGTTCATCAAGACCTTCCCGAAGCCGCCCTGCAACCAGTACGGCGAGGTGACGGCGGAGTGCCGCGAGCAGCTCGCGGGCTACCCCGACTCGAGCCTCGAGGCCGAGCTCGGGAGCGCATGGGAAGAGGTCTCCGCGAGCGGAAAGAACAAGGGCAAGCTCAAGCCGACCGGCGAGCCCGTCGTGCCGCAGCACTACGACGAGGCCGGCACCGTGGTCGTCGACGCGCCGGCCAATCCGTGGGTGGGGAAGGAAGCCGACGCGATCAAGAAGGGCGAGGAGCTCTACCACTTCAAGTTTGAGTGCACGACCTGCCACGCGCACTACCTGTCGCGGAAGCAGATCTACGACTACAAATTCGCCGTCAGCCCGGAGGCGCCCGTCACCTACCGTGACGCGATGTTCTACGCGGTGCCGCAGCAGAACGCGGTGCAGGACTTCGGCGTCGCGACGATGCCGCCGGACTTCACGATGAACCCGCTCCGGTCGATCCGCCAGGGCACCGAGCTCCCGGATCTCTACCGGCTCATCGCGGCCGGCGTCGGCGTGATGCCCTCGTGGGCCCAGTCTGCGCAGCCGGAGGAACTTTGGGCGCTCGTGCACTACGTCAAGTCGCTGAAGGATCTCCAGCTCCCCGCGAACGCAGCGCGCCGGGACGAGCTAAAGGCTCGGCTCCACGCCGACAAGTTCATGCCGCCGCCGCCGCCGAAGAAGGAAGAGACGGCGCCAGCCGAAGAGGGAGCGGGCGGCGGTGACGCAGCGGCCAAGGACGGCGAGAAGCCCGTGGTGGGCGAGAAGGCGGACGCGGCCGTGACGCCCGACGATAAGAAGGCCGACGATAAGAAGGCCGACGAGAAGAAGTCGGAGAAGAAGGCCGACAAGAAGAAGGCGAAGTGACGCCGCGGTTGGGGGCCTGACTCCCCGTCGCCAAGACGGTTCGGTGCGGCGCTGGCCACGGTCGGCGCCGCTTTCGTTTGTGGAGCGGAGGCGGCGGGGGCCGCTTGCGTCAGCGCGCCTTCAAGCCGAGCCTGCGCATGAGTTTGTGAAGGCCGAACCGGGAGAGGCCGAGGACCTCGGCGGCGCGGGTCTGGTTCCCGCCTGTCTGCGCGAGGGCGTCGCTGACGAGCTCGACCTCGAGGGCGTCGATTCGGGTTCGCAGGTGCATCGTGTCGGGCGCCGACGTTCGTGGCGCCTGCGCGAGCGAGAGGTGCTGAACATCGAGAATGTCGTCACAGGCGATGAGCGCTCGGCGCACCTCGTTTTCCAGCTCGCGGACGTTGCCCGGCCAGAGGTGGCGTGACAGGACGAGCAGCGCCTCGGGGGTGATTTTTATCAAGCGACTGCCGCGGTTTCGTTCGACGAAGTGCTGCGCGAGCAGCGCCACGTCCTCGAGCCGCTCGCGCAACGGAGGGACGACGAGCCGAATCACGTCGAGGCGGTAGCGGAGATCGTCGCGGAAGCGCCCTTCCGCCACGAGCTCTCCGAGGTCTCGGTGCGTCGCGGCGACGAGGCGCACGTCCACGCGGCGACCACGCTCGGCGCCGACGGGCCGGACAATGCCGTCTTCGAGGATGCGCAGCAGCTTCGACTGCATGGAGAGGCTCATCTCGCCGACTTCGTCGAGGAACAGCGTGCCCCGGTCCGCGGCCTCGAACAGCCCGACTTGCGTTCGGTGGGCGCCGGTGAAGGCGCCTCGGACGTGGCCAAAGAGCAACGACTCGAGCAGCGCGTCGGGGAGGGCGGCGCAGTTCTCGCTGACGAAAGGCTCGTGCGCTCGCGGGCCATGCCGATGCAGCGCGCGCGCGACGAGCTCCTTGCCGGAGCCGGACTCCCCTTGGATCAGCACGGGCATGTCGCTCGGCGCGACGCGGTCGAGGCGCGCGAGGAGACGCTGGGTGGCCGCGCTCGTGCCGAGGATCTCGTCGTAGGAGAACCGCGTGCTGCGCTCGCTCGTCACCTCGGCGAGGCGAGCCGTGGTCGAAGCCAGCGCAGCTTCACGTCTCGCGAGGGTCCTCTCGGCGACGGCGATCGCGCGCTCGGCGCGACGGCGTGCCCGTTCGAGCGAGGCCTGTCTCTGCGCGTCAGCGATGGCGATGGCGGCAATGGGCGCGATCGTCTGTGCGAGCTCGACCTCGCGTGGGCCGAAGGCTCCCTTTCGCATGCGGTCGTCGAGGTAGACGACCCCGATGGCCTCGCCGCGGGCGCGGAGCGGAAGGATGAGCAGGCTCCTCAGCTCGAGGGCGACCGCGCTCTCGTGGTGCTCGGCGAGCTCGCTCATCGCGTCGACCGCGACGATCGGGCGCCCCTCGGTGAGCGCGCGCTCGGAGAGGGACATCGAGACGGCCAGCTGCTCAGCCCCGAGCGTCCGACGCGAGATGTGCCGCGTCGCCCGAGGCGAGAGCCTCCCGGAGGTCCGTCGCAGGAGCAGCATTGCGCGCTCTGCGGCCGTCCACTCGAGCAGCACGTCGAGCACTCGGACGAGCAGGGCGTCCAAGTCGTCGCGCTCGCCGAGCGAGCGCACGAGCCGCTCGAGATCCATCGCGTGAGCTCCGGTCGTCGGTGCGGGCTCGAGGGGCGGCTCGTCATGCGCCCAGGTGCAGCGCTGGAGCCGCGCGCGGAGCTCCCCCTCGCGCTGCGTGCCAAGCGCGTGTCGCCGCGCAGCCTCGAAGCTTCGAGCGCGCGCGTGGTCACGAGTCGCGACCGCGAGCCGCCGTGCGGCGACCATGGCGCGAGCATGCGCCACCATGGGTGCCTCGGTGCTCGCCAGGGCCTCGAGAGCGCCAAGCACGCGCGCAGCGTCGCGCTCGTCGAGGGGGGCCGACGTCGCATGGCCGTCGAGGAGCCGCGAGGCGCGCGCCTCCCACCACTCGAGGGCGACGACGGTCGCTGCGGTCATCGCGAGGCGATCGAGGGCGTCGAGCGGCAAGTCCGGGGTCGCGCCATGGCGAAGGACACGGGCGAGGGCGCGGAGGTCGTCGTCGTCGAGCGCCTCTAGGTCTGAGGGCTCGAGCGGTAGTCGCCTCGGGGCCAGGGCTGCGCCGGCGATCTCCCGGCCGCGGCTCGAGCCCGCATCGAGGACATCGGCGAGGCAGAGCCGCGCGAAGCGTGAGGCGCGTGCGTCGCCGAGGGAGCGCTCGAGCGTCGCGGTGACGGCTGCTTCGGTCTCGTGGACGTCGCCCAGCGCAGCGGAGAGCGCGGCACGACAAAGCCACGCGCGCGCAGCGCCCATCGGCTGCCGAAGGACGTCGTCGAAGATCACGATCGCTCGACGTGAGGCAGCGTCCGCGACGTCGAGGCGCCCGAGATCGAGCGCGGCCGCGGCTTCGCCGGTGCGGTACGTTGCCTCCTCGACGAGCGCACCTGCGCGGGCGGCGAACTCTGCGGCCGCGGCGAAGAGCGGGAAGGTAGTCGAGGGCGACGCTGGGTGAAGGACGTACGCGAGGGTTCCGTTGAGTCGAGCGCGATCCTCGTCGGTCTCGGCCAGCGCTCGCCCGAGCTCGGCGTGTCGAATCGCCGCGTCGCGAAGCCCTCGCCGATGCGCGACCAGCGCCGCGACCTCGTGCTCGGGGGCCGACGTCGCCTCGCTGAGGAGCACGTCGGCTGCGGCGAGCTCGTCGGCGTCGAGGTGTAGCCTCGCGAGGATCGCGCGCGCCCGGGGGGCATCGGGGTCGCCAAGCCTCTTGGTCGCGATCTTCCGCGCGTCGTCGAATCGGCGCGTTCTGCGCGCGAGCTCGGCGGCTGCGCTCGTCGCGACGCGGTGCTCACGAGCGAGCGTCTCGGCGCGACCAAGCTCACCGCGAAGCCGCAGTGCGTCGACGGCGCGCTCGAGGAGGAGAGGAGGCAGCGCGGGCGCGTACCGCTCCGCGAGGTCGAGCGTCGCGTCGACGGTTGGAGTTTGGGCGAGCTCGAGGGCGATGCGCGCGATGTCGGGGCCATCTCCGGTGGCCTCGTGCGGGTCTCCTCGTCGCGGTTCGAGCGATCGACCTCGCAACGCACGGTCGAGGTCGGTGGCGGTCCAGGCGTCGGGCGCGCGCCAATCCGCGAGCCTCTCGAACGCGCCGACGAGCTCGTGCTCGCTCGGGGCATGGAGGGTCCTTCCCCAGGTCGTCGCCTGCAGCCCGATGAGCGAAGCGACCCATCGCTCTCGCCCGAGGCGGTCGAGCGGCCTCGCGACGTCCTCGGGGCGCAGCTCGAGCCATGCCGGAGGCGCCACGCCCACGAGCGCGCAGAGCTCGCGCGCCGCCCCCGCGAGCGAGTGGATGGCGGGGAGGTAAGGCGCGACGAGATCATCGACTCGCGCCGCGCCGAGGTCCTTCTGCCGAAGCCGAAGGTAGCTCGACCGTAGCCGGCGGAGATCGCGAGCGCGCCGCACGGCGCCCCCCTCGAGGTCTCGCTCGACCCCGAGGCGCTCGGCCACCCAGCGCGCCGACGGGCGAGCCACCGGCGACGGTGCAAGCAGCGCGAGGGCGAGTCGCGCGAGGGGCGGCTCGTCCGACAGGGCACGCGCCCGGGCGAGGGGGGCCGACTCGTCGCGGAGCCGCGGGTCGACGAGCTCCGCGAGGACGAGGCCAAGGGCGAGCAGATCCCGCGCGCGTCCGTCTCCGAGCTCGGCGTCGCCGCGTCCGAGGTAGCGGGGCGTCGCCATCGTCGGGCGGTCGCTCGTCGCGTCCGTCACCGCGCCCCAGTCGAGTAGTGTGGTCGCCTCGCGGTGAACGAGCACGTTGTCGGGCTTGACGTCGCCGTGGGCGAGCCCGAGTTCGTGCAAGTCGGCGAGCGCCGCGGCGATCCCGCGCGCGGTCTGCCGTGCCTCGCCTTCGTCGAGCCTCAACGCCGCGAGGACCTCGCCCTCGCGCCACTGGTAGGCGACACAGGGCAGCCCTGGGGCGGCCAGGTCGAGCGAGGCTCGGCGTCCGTCGACCTCCAGCAGCCCCATGGTCACGAAGGCGGGCAGGTGCGGCGAGGCGACGGTGAACGCGCGCACGGCCTCCGCTGCGAGGCTCGGCGCCAAGGCCGCCTCGTGCGCGACCTTGAGGACTGTCGGCACTCCTGCTGCGTCTTCGGCGAGCCACACCCGTGCCGTGGCGCCGCGCCCGAGCTCGCGAACGAATTGGTAGTCAAAGGTGCGCATAGGGGGACGTCACCGCGGTTGACGTTTGGCTTCTTGGCTCACGCTTATCAAGAATCAAGCGTGGGGTCGCGGTGACAACTCGATTGACGCCGCCTGCCGTCCACCGGCCCGACGAGGACTGGTTCGCGCACCCGAATGGGACGCCGACCGACGTCTCGCTCGGCGCCATTTTGTGAGCGGGTCCCTCCTCGCCGCGGCCTGAGGAGACTCGCGCGTCCCGCTCGCGGCAGACGTCAGGACGGACGCTGCGTCGCTCAACGAAACACGCGGCGATACGTCTCGACCGCGAGGTGCACATCGAGGGTTCCGCACGCCTCACGGCACGAGTGCATGCTCAGCATCGGCGCGCCGACGTCGACCGCCCGGATGCCGAGGCCGGCCGAGACGATCGGCCCAATCGTGGACCCGCAGGGGAGGTCGGTCCGAACCACGAACTCCTGGGCCTGGTAACCCACCTCGCGGCAGAGGGCGCGGACGTCGGCCGCGGTCGAGCCGCTAGTGGCGTAGCTCTGGTTCGCGTTGTGCTTGATCACGACGCCGCGGTTCAGGCGCGGGCCGTGCTGCGGATCGTGCCGGTCGGCGTAGTTCGGGTGAACGGCGTGCGCCATGTCCGCGCTGAGGAGGAACGAGCGCGCGGCGGCTCGCTGGACGACCTCGTCCTCGCGCTCGGGATGCCCCAGCGCGATTCTCGTGAGCACGTCGCGGAGGAAGCTCCCTCCAGCCCCGATCGCGCTGCGGCTGCCACACTCCTCGTGATCGTAGAGGACGGCACCGACGGTGGCGTCGAGCGGCTCACCGACGCCGGCGAGCGCCTCCGTCGCCGCGAAGCAGCTCGCGAGGTTGTCGAGGCGGGGGCTGTACACGAACTCGCGGTGGAGGCCGCCGAGCGCGCCGCCCTGGGTGTCGTAGAGCACGAGGTCGTGCCCGAGGATCGCCTCGGCCCGCACGCCGAGCGCGTCCGCTACCATCCCCTCGACGTCGGTCGACGCGGCCTCGTTCCCGTCGAGGGCGATGCTCGGTGGCAAGTGGCGCTGTTCGTTCAGCTTGAGGCCCTCGGTGTTGATCTTGCGATCGAGGTGAATGGCGAGGTTCGAGATGCGCGCGATGGGCCGCTCGAGGTCGACGCGGACGCTCTCGACGAGACCGCCCCGATCGACGTGGACACGACCGGCCACCGAGAGGTCACGGTCGAGCCAGGTCGCGAGGATCACTCCGCCGTAGACCTCAACTCCGAGCAGGTGGTGACCGGCGCTGCGGACGCTCCCGCGCGGCTTGACCCGCAGGGTCGGCGAGTCGGTGTGAGCGCCGATCAGGCGAAACCCCGCGAGGGCGGGGGACCGTCGGCCGACCACGAACCCGAGGATCGTCGACTCGCCCCGCACGACGTAGTGGCGCCCGCCGGGCTTGACCGACCACGCGTCTTCCTCGGAGAGCTTCGAGAATCCCTGCGCTTCGAGGCGCTCGATCACCGTCGCGACGGCGTGAAACGGCGTCGGCGATGCGTCGATGAAGCGGACGAGGTGCTCGCCGGCGGGGATGCCGTGGCGAGCGAGCGCGTCAGCCGCGAGCGGGGGGGCAGCAGTGGGCGACGTGACGTCCGTCATGGCGGTCGGAGAATGCCACGCGGCGGACCTGCTCGCTAGCCGGTGCTCCTTGGGGCGCGCCTCGGGGTCGGGGCCACAATGGCGCACGAAGCGCGGCCCGGCGACCGAACCTCTTGCATTGAGCGCGGTGCTCGGTCAAAACCTTTCCCCGCCGGGAGTGTCCCCGGTCTTCAGCGAGGATTGCTTCGTGATCGAGGTTCGCGAGCTCACCAAGTATTACGGCGAGACGAAGGCCGTCGGGCCGCTCGACTTCACCATCGCCAAGGGGCAG
>Ga0194129_10001172_pt1 | contig 44564 bp, 34 predicted proteins | sample TA2KigCa35mmetaG_FD_150862 | JGI IMG/M metagenome (GOLD analysis project Ga0194129, IMG submission 150862) | Freshwater microbial communities from Lake Tanganyika, Tanzania - TA2015038 Kigoma Deep Cast 35m | ecosystem: Environmental > Aquatic > Freshwater > Lake | place: Tanzania: Lake...
TCCCGAAAATCGTGCTCGGATGAATCTCGCAGTGTGAATACTTATACATATACGGGTTCGTGGTATCCGTTTCATTCCGATATAAATGATGCGGACGCATCGCAATCATACTAAACGCCTGTTCATCCGGGTCGATATATTCGATAACACCATGTGCGTTGGCATCGGGACCGTTACCGCTGTGCTCGCATCCGCATCCGCTCGCAATATGCGTTAGTAGGTCATCCCAACCTATCTCATGAGCCGCAACCCTCTGTATCATATCACGCGTAATATAGAGATCATTTGTTTCAGGATTCACCAACAACAACGGCCGCATCATCCGACCCGCGTCATTACATATCCGAATTTCGGCATTCGGATAATCAAATACAACCGATGTGTAAATATTGATAATTCCACGCCATTTCATAAGCTTGAACTCTTTGTAGAGTCTCATCGGATCACGCGTAATACCTACCCATATTCCGTTTACAAATACTTTCACCTGACGAAATGTTTGCTGCGGCGTCAACGTTTCCACGCGCTCGATATACTCGTCGATATAAGCATGAAGCGATGCCGGATTACTGTGAATCGTCACATGACTAAGATAACTGATGTTTTTCACGACACCAATACTGCCACCTTCTGGCGTCTCGGCGGGACAAAGAAACCCCCATGACGTATTATGTAGCTTACGCGGCGGGACGAGTTTTCCGCTCTTGTCGATTGGGGTATTCAATCGCCGAAGATGACTCAAACTTGATGAATAAGTAAGACGGTTCAATACCTGCGCAACACCAACCTTAGCACTCGTCATACTCTTAATTCCGAAATCACCCGTGGATAATGCGCGTTTCAGTCCATTCTCGATCGTCGTCGATTTAATGATTTTATACATATTGGTATCGTTGATGATACCCAAGTAATCTTCGGTCGACCGCCATGATCCGGTATTGATTTCACGGATGACTTGTTTTGACATATCTTTGACAAGCTTGTTGAAATAGTTTCGAAAGAGGTTGTTCAAAAGTGCCCCGGTAAGATCCACACGCTTATTCAAGTAAGAATCGCGGTCGTCCTGTTTGCTGATTTCAAAGAATGCGCAGAGCAATTTATGGGCCATATATCCGAGGAAGAAGATTCGTTGTTTGTCGGTGTTGCAGTGAGGGAATAAGTCGTTATGGAGAACTTCCTGTGCGAATTCACGTTTCTTTATCGCGCCAGTTTCCTTATCCATATTGATCGGTGTAAATATAACCTGCGACGTAAAGTATCGTATCGCGTCTTCTTGGGTCATAATACCATTTGCGTCGATGATCGATGCTTGAAGAGCTTCCAACAGTTTTGCGCTAATCGCGGCCGATCCTCCGTTATCGTGATCATTGGCGGGATTTTCAACAATATTATACACGATGTATTCGCATATCTCGCGATCAGATAATATGCCTAGTGCGCGAAACACGATGAACAAAGATATCGGCTGTTTCATTCTAGGTATTTGAATAACGAGCGGGTGTCCGAACCCGTTTTGTTTTGTGACAACCATCATATTGATTTGTTTCGGGGAAATACATTTCGAATCCGGAATCGATTTGATCTCAGCGATATATCGCCATTTGTTATTGTTTTTCGCGACGTTATAACAGAGGACCTTATTTTCAGCCGCGCGCTCCTGACCAAGGACCGTTTTTTCGCTTCCGTTGATAATGAAGTAGCCGCCTGCGTCATATGGACATTCTCCAGTAACGTTATGATCAAGGTGACTGTGCTGTGTGAGGACGCATATACATGATTTCAACATGATCGGCATCTTTCCAATCTGAATTTTTGGAAACACTTTGTGATGGATCGCGATGGGTTCGCTGCCGCCGTTCTCTGTTGTCGTCGTCGTAGTGCTTGATCCCCGAACGATGTATTTCACATTCATATCAACTGTCATCATCGACGCATATGTAAAATTACGTAAGCGTGCCTCTTGAGGAAAGAGTATTTTGGTCGCACCAGTATTCTCGTGAATTTGTGGACGTGACAGATACAAGTTTGTAAAATTCACTTCTACTTCCAGACGGTATTTTCGGCTTGTTTTATCATAGTCTTGTTCGGAAGCGATTTTCACCGGATTGAACATATCTACTGTGCGTTTCAATTGAACATTAATCATATCGTTATACGACTCGATCTGATGTCGCACGAGTTGTTCCAGATGTTTGCCTTCGAAATAGGAACCAATAATCGTCCATGGTTCTTCGATATACGTTCCGATTCTACTATGTATTTTTTCTTGGAGGAGGACATCTGCTTGTTCGCTTGGTTGTTCCTTCGCATATCTCGGGTTCAATTCTTCATATTTGGCCTGTATTTGTTCGATGTTGACGGCGTCGGCGTCGTCGTCGTCATTATTGTTATTGACCGTAATTATTTCCTTCTCTGGTTCGACAGCAGTCTGTTTCGGCTTACGAATAAGTTTTGGCATTTGTAATAACAATAATGTGTTGAATTTACCCTACTTGTTATATATCAGGGTAAGCTATATTCTATTTTCAATTTATTTTTATGTTGTTTTCAAATGATATTTCTATTTGTGAATACATAAATCGATATAAACCGTTCTGTGATTATTATATTACACTAACAGGAGACTGATAAAAACGTCTCGACGACTTGTATCATACGACATATTATCATGAATACTACGACCACTCCATCTAATAACAATAACAATAACAATAACAATAACAATAACAACAATAAACCGCGAAGAAAGCGCCGTTGGTATCATTCATTTAGGCAACCCGAATACGACATTTCTGTAAATAAAATGGCAAATCAATCGAACACGCCACCACCAAAAGACACGCGACAAGAACGGTTGATACAGCATGAAAAAGAAAGAGAAGAAAACAAAAAGCAAGTCAATAAAATGGAGCAACAATTACATGAGTATTTTCATAAAACAAACACACCCTATTCCTATATTGATGATAAAGGTATTTTCAACTTTACTCCGGCTCCGGTTCCTGCTCCGGCATCTGAAACAAATAAACAAACATCGGCAACGACATCGGCAACGACATCGGCAACGACACAGCAGGGAACCACGCCAATAAACCCATTTATGAATATGACATTTAATCCGTTTGTTCCGTCAAACTCATTATTTTCAACACCATTTCCTACATTATGGACGTCTGTTTTTCCTATTAAAATGGTAGATGCGAATGCGATAAATCAACAACAGCCATCTACCGGTTTTAATATACAAACTCCAGAAACGACAGCATCGAACACACAAATACAAACCATAACTATTAGTGAAAACATCAACCATATCAACGATTTGATCGCGCTTTGTGATAAGTATCCTTTGGCAGAAGACAAGAAATATAATATTAATATGTCAGCAATACACGCAATTCGCGAACCGTTGACAGATTTATCGAATATGGTAGGAATGGAAACAATCAAACGAACGATCGTTGATCAAATCCTTTATTATTTACAGGATCTTCATATCCCAGTAACGAAAAAGAAGCCACTCGAAGAAAAAATAGAAAATAAACCGAATGCTACGATATTTAATCCTTTCGCACCGTCATTTCCAGGGCCTTTGCCTAATTGTTCAAATACGGCGACAGATACTGCGTCAGTATCATCCGTTCCCTTTACCTCCAACACATTTCCGTTTAATATAAAAAAAACTACGTGGTCGAATGTGTATTGTAACGGAACCAATACCGACGATTTCGCATTACCGACCAAGGGCGATTTCATGCATACGGTAATCTATGGCCCGCCTGGTTCAGGTAAAACCGAGGTGGCTAAAATTATCGGCCGTATTTTCAGTAATCTCGGAATCTTGAACAAGAAAATATTCAAAAAAGTCAGTCGTAATGATCTTGTTGCCGGATATTTAGGGCAAACCGCCATCAAAACAAAAGATATGATTAAGGCATCCCTTGGCGGTGTATTGTTTATCGATGAAGCTTACTCGCTTGGTAATTCCGAAAAACGCGATAGCTTTGCGAAAGAATGCGTGGATACGTTATGTGAGGCGTTGAGTGAACATAAGCATAACTGGATGGTGATTATCGCTGGTTATGAAAAAGAACTCAACGACTGTTTTTTCAGTCTAAATGAAGGTTTGAATTCGCGGTTTACATGGCGGTTCAAGTTAGACGCGTATAAACCGTGCGAGTTAAGGGCGATTTATGAGAAACAGGTGCGGGATTATGGATGGGTCGTTGCGAAACCTGTTACAAATGCCGACGCGACCACAGATGATGTGCTTCCAGAATCATGGTTTGCCTCAAAGATGGATTATTTTACTACATATGGCCGTGATATGGAAACATTATTTACAAAAACAAAAATCGCACATAGTCGTCGTGTATTTTGTCTTCCGATGTGTGAGAAAAAAATAGTAACATTCGCAGATTTAGAAAATGGTTTCAAATTATTTATTGAAAACCCGGAAGTATCTGAAAGAAAAGAAAAAAGTGGTGGCGGGCCTTATATGAAAACGTTATATTTATAAATATATACTCGTAGTATCTTATAAGTTATTCGTAGTATCTTATAAGTTATATATAAGACACAATTGTGGTAGTGGCATAATCGAAGTTGGTGCGATGAGTGAAAAAAAAAGTATTACAATAGACTCCAATTCATTATTAGGCGGTGGAGGAAATGGAAGTTCTTCAAAAAGAAAATCGAGTAAACGTTCTACTATTGGAAGTGGCGAGCGTAGAATACGTCCAAGCTCGATTGTCCAGCCAAGCACTCTTAAAAGGACGTTGCTTGAGAGAATTAAACAACATCAGCGAACACGTGAGCGATCAAGAGATATATCAAATGAAGATAATGCTGGGAATGATGACGCGAAGCCTTCTACGCCGAAGAACGATGGTATTACAAATACGGATAATTTCTCTCAGTCGATCGATTTTCTCCGTAAATTAGCGATGAAACGCCGTCAGATGACGCAAAAAAAAAGTTCATCAAAGGATAATCCTCCGCCGGCGAAAACAACCGAAGCCCAAATATTAAATAAAGTTGCTGAAACATTACACAACGGTGAAATTGTAACGAATACTGGGTTGTTAGGGTTGCCCGTAGTTCCTACTATCGTTTCACCGCGTCAAGATATAATCACGACAACCGCGGCGGATCCGTTTCCTGTTATTTCACTTGGTTCGATGCCGGTTATAAATCCTATAGCGACAAGTTATGATACAGCATCTTCATTATCAACACCAAGTATCGTTTCAGAACCTCCAAAACTTACACAACTTGCTGAAATGTATAATAATACAATCGCAGCAGCACCCGATGCGTTACCTGATAATCCAAAGGACGCGTCTGTTGAACCAAATAACGAATCATCATTTCATATCCCTCAGAAACCAGAAGACCTTTTGCCTTCTATTTTTATTAAAGAAGAACCGCCTCATGGTTGTTTGAAAAATGGGAAAAAACCGACATTTAGAGAATGGGCGAGTAAGATACTAGGGGGTGGTCCGCCGGGGGTTCCGCCGGGGGTTCCGCCCCCCTACGACGGCGGTGCGACTGGCGGCGGAATTCAATCAACATCCAGCACTGATACGAATACACATAATAAGAGTGTCCAGTCGATAAGTGGTAGCACCGATCAGATCGACCCTTCACAAATTGCCGGTATGCGCGTGAAAATTCGTAAAACACATAAAAAACGTTACCGTATCGGTAAACATGATGATGTTGTCGGTGTGTTGTTGAAAAATAAACAGACACAACGGCATATTCAAAGTCAGCATTTAACATTAAGACAGAAGTCGATTGGTGAAATTCGAAAATATTTATACGATCATCACCTTTTAAAGATTGGATCGAATGCGCCGCCTGATGTTCTTCGCCGTATGTATGAAGACGCCATCTTAACAGGTGATGTTAAAAATACAAATGATGGAGTTATGTTACACAATTTTATGTCGGGTGGTGGTGAGTGAGTGATTCCATTCCGCCACGCTACCGGCGTCGATTCCATTCCATTCCATTAGCAATGTGTACATATATACACAATATTATCCGGCATCGAGTGTGTATCTGTATTTCGACTTCCCGGAAATAGTATATCATCTAATGTCCGTCCATGAATATGAAACTTGCGTGTCTTCTTCAGAAGGATCGGAATATCTCGATATTGACGTTTTTGTACAAGGTCATCATAAATATACTGAATAACATAATCAACAAGGTAAGATTCTAATCGAAGAAATGACGGATCACTTCTTCCAATATTACCAATTTCGCATGTGTCGCTGCGAATATTTACATTATTGATTCGATTATTCACATCGTTGTAATAATCATCGATGCGTATCGGAATATTGAATTTATAGTTCCAGAATGTGTCGCAAGAGATACGCACATCTAGTGTAACCATACTGTTATTGTTTTTGCGTCGTATATTATTACTGTCGTGGTTCATCGTGTTTCCGGCGTATATTCTATTGTCATATATGTTTAAGTATGTTGATGAAATAACATAAACCTATTTGTATAATTCCATTACATTCCATTATGGATATTTACATTCGAAATCCAAGAACAAACGAATGGACACAATCCAGTCGAATTATCACACCCGGAATGCGTGACGCCTACGCAAATTATAAAGAAGACCCAGAACATCTAAATTTTCGAGAAAGGCCGTATGTATCGGAAAACTGGGTCGTATATCGCCCAGACAACGACCCTTATTTACCCACGTATATTGTGCGTCGTAGTGACGTCTCTCCTGAACATTTCCCAAGACTGAACCTGAACCTTCAACATATCACATCAAATGTTCATCAAATACTGGAAAATAATCAGTTCGCGATTCCAATCATCGACCTCAACGATATTTATGTCTTTCTAACCGACCATCCTCCGAATGAACCGAATTGGGTTCCAGCTCGTTTACATCAAATATGGGCGTATCGCGATTACGTATATGACCGAAACCGAGCCGTCAAAAAATCGTATATGACGATCGGCACGCAACCATTTGTATATGAAAATGATGATCATATGCTCGTGAATCAAATGGTTACAATCGATCTTCCAAATTTACTGCCGAATATCGTATTCAATATATCGCGAAATGACAATAATAGTGTTTATTTCGAGAGAAATAATGAGTTTCGAACACGTGTTCGAATTTGCGACAGTCAATTTGCGCGAATAGGATATCTCGGTTTTTATAGACGAATCACCATGGATCCGGGTATGATCGTTATTTATCCGCCTGAACTTCCGCCAATTCCATCGGCATCACCGAACCTTCTCTCGGTGGCACATTTATCTCCATTGGAAGAAATCGACGGCGACAACAGCGACAACGGCGACAACGGCGAACAGTGTATATTGTGTGTTCACTATCGCGTAAATGTGCGTTTCTCTCCATGCGAACATCAAGTATGCTGTTCAGACTGTTATTCCAAGTTGTCGAAAAATGCTTGCCCTGTATGCCGCGCGGAAATTACGCGTGTGATGAATGTATAATAAAGGTATAACGCGAGAGATATATAACCTTACGTGCGAGAGATTTCGTTCGTTCTTTCATAAGTTATTACTATGGCACTTATTAAAGAGTATTTTGCGCTCACTCAAAAATATACTGCGGAATATGGTGAACGAACGGTGGTTCTTCTTCAAGTAGGGGCTTTCTTCGAGGTTTACGGACAAATAATTACTCCGGCCATGGCCACGGCCGATGCCGCCACCGCTACCGCCACCGTGACGTGTTCTGGAAGCCGTATCGACGATTTCTGCTTGATATGCGAATTGGCGAAAGCGAATAAGTCGCCTGGGTTCGTCATGGCCGGATTTCGTGATTATGGTCTGGATAAGTATTTGAAGAAATTACAAGACGCTGGATATACTGCGGTGGTGTATGTTCAAGATGGTATAAAAAACCCGCCGGTTCGGTCGCTACAGGGTATTTATTCGCCTGGGACGTATTTTTCGACGGATGTCACACAGGGGTGCGGTGGTGGTGGTGGTGGTGGCGGCGGCTCCGGGGCCTTATCAAATAACATCGCATGTATTTGGATTGAGAAAATCTCTCGGACACTCATTATGGGAATGACAAATATCGATATTTATACGGGACGCGCAACCATATTCGAGACAGAGAATAAGGACTCGCATAATCCAACAACATATGATGAAGTTGAGAGATTTATTTCGTCGTATATGCCATCAGAAGTGATTCTTATCTCAAATCTCTCGACGAGAGAAGTTGAAGATGTCATTCATTATACGAATATACAGGCGAAGGTGGTTCATCGGGTAGCGACGACGACAGGAGGACCGACAACAGCACCTGCGACACTAAAAGCTGAGAGATGCACGAAACAGATCTATCAAATGGAAGTGCTGCGAACCTTTTATCCAGATGGTCGGGCCAAATCTCTCGAACAATCATTTATGAACTATACAATCGCCACCCAATCACTTGTTTATTTATTAAACTTCATCTATGAACATAATCCAAGCTTGGTTTCAAAAATCCAAGAACCGGTCTTTGAAAACATGTCCGAGAGATTGGTCCTCGCAAATCATTCGTTACGTCAGTTGAATATCATCGATGATGGTAATGCGGGGGGAGGTTGCGGTGGCGGTGGCGGTGGCGGTGGCGTAGGATCTCGTCTCAGTTCGGTTCTCTCGCTTCTAAATCATACAGTCACTCCGATGGGTTCGCGTGCTTACAAATACGCACTTCTTCATCCAGTATTCGATGAAACGCGTCTAGAACAAGACTACGGAATTACAGAATACATGCTGTCACGTAGCGGTGGCGGAGGCACCGGCCTTACATATACTCTATTCCGAGAGAAGCTGGCATTCATGAAAGACATCGAGAAGCTACACCGACATATTATTTTACGAAAGATCGCACCATATCATACGTATAATCTTTTTCACAATTTGCGTCATATTCGCGAATTATATTCGTTGTGTCTGAGAGATTCGATCATTACTCAACATCTTTCCGAGAGATGGAGTATTCGCGATGACATAGTCGGAAAAAGCACGATTTTATTGGATTTATTTGAAAAGACATTGAATATCGATTTGTGTCGCGATATTACCGATACTCAGTTTGATACGAATATCATTCAACGAGGGATATCTGCGGAATTGGATAAACTCACGGACGAATACCGATACACTCAGAAATCTCTCGACGAAGTTCAGCGAGTTTTGAATGAGTTGATTCTGGCTGGCGAACAAAAATCGTCGGGTGCGGGTGCGGGTGCGGGTTCGACGGCCGAACCTGATTATGTCAAAATCCATGAAACCGACAAGATGGGAATCTCTCTTCAAGCGACCAAACGACGCACCAAAATCCTTGAAGACCGCATCAAAAAACTTCCAGCTGATGGAAAAGTGATTACGATTGTTCTTGATAAAGAAACGAACCGCACACTAATGTTCGACACAGGCGGTATTACATGTCCCACCGCATCAGGAAGTAATAATACGATTCATAGTCAGCAAATTTATGAGCTATGTGCTGCGGTGGTATCGTTGCGGGTGAAAATTTCGGATATGGTAGCCGTGTTATACCAAGGGTTTATCGGATCTCTCCATGAATATTATCACGACTTTGAGAATATGGCGGCATTCGTCGGTGCGATTGATATGATACAAAATCGGTGTTATATCGCCCGGAAATACAATTATTGTCGTCCGGTGATTGCGGAGGCGTGTGCGGCGGAGGCGGCGGAGGCGGAGGGCTCGTCATTCGTCCGTGCAACCGGGCTTCGACACTGTCTCATCGAGAGAATCAACGAGGAAGAATGCTACGTCACCAACGACGTTTCTCTCGGCGGCGACGGTATGCTTCTTTATGGAACAAACGCAGTCGGAAAAACCAGCCTCATTCGCGCAATCGGAGTTGCTGTCATCATGGCCCAGGCCGGTTTTTATGTTCCCGCTTCGGGGTTCGTCTATCGTCCATACCGCGCAATCATGACACGCATTCTCGGCAACGATAATTTATTTAAAGGCCTCTCCACATTCGTGGTTGAAATGTCAGAACTTCGCGTCATTTTGCGTATGGCCGATACGCACACTCTTGTCCTCGGCGACGAATTATGCTCCGGAACTGAAATGGATTCAGCAATCAGCATCTTTGTAGCCGGACTACAGCACCTTTACCGCGCCGGCGCATCGTTCATCTTCGCTACACACCTTCATGAAATCGCGGGGTATTCAGAGATCCGAGAGATGGCTCCACGGCTGCGTCTGGCACATATGCGCGTTTTCTACGATAAATCCCGCGATACGTTGGTGTATGACCGGAAACTTCAAGATGGCGCAGGTGAAAGCATGTATGGTCTGGAAGTGTGTAAGTCGCTTCATCTTCCGGATGATTTCTTGGAAAACGCGAATACGATTCGTGTGAAATATCGCGGGGTCAGCACGAAAACGCCCACCGCGAGTATTTTAGATGACGCAACGCCGTCTCGGTATAATGCGGCAAAACTGCGGCGTTTATGCGAATTGTGTCAGAAAAAAAAGGGAACAGAGGTCCATCATCTTCAGCATCAGGAAAGCGCCGACGCGGATAACTTCATCGGGCATATTCATAAGAACCATCCGGCCAATCTGGCGTCGATTTGCGAAGATTGTCATCGAGAGATTCATACGACCGGCGTCGAACACATGAAAGTGAAAACGGGGAAGGGGGTGCGGATTGTGGCGAAGAAAGAATAATCTATCTATAATGTAACGTATAGTTGAAATTATAGAAGAATAGAATACACTAACGGATATGGACCGAGCATCAAACGCACTTACCGCAATCAAAGACGCGGGAACATCTGCTGTGAGCACGGTGGGTGGGTTTTTGTCATCAACCGCAGATAGCGGTGTAACCGCATTCAAAGGAACGAGTTTAGGCGAGTCTTTTTTCAAGAATATTGGCGCGATCATGATTGTCGTGTTTATTTTATTAGGAGGCATGTTATATATTGATTTAGCGAGCGGAGGAAGCGGAGCGTCGAAAGAGCAAGAAGTTGTCGAAAGAAAAGTATTCATCGAACCAAACTCGGGTATGCCGCAGAGAAACGTCGAACCAGTTTTACCGACTAATGTCGCATGGACCGCACCTCTGATAAGTATGCGAAATGAATTGAAAGAGGGATTCGGAACACCATATACCGAATCTCATTTAGAGAAAATTCAAACCACGTGTTCTGACTCATTTTGCGTAATGCATAATAAATCGCCTGCGGAGTTAGAACGTGCGTGTAATTCGATCACCACGAAAAAAATGTGCGGGACGAAATGTTGCTGTGGATGGGCGAAATATAGCGGATTTGAAGGTGATAATGATCCGGTGGTGACCATGAATACCGCTCAAGCAAATGTCGCTGATCCAAGTGGCCGAGCGGATGAAGCAATCGCTCCTGGCAAATGTGTTGCGGGGAATGCTAAACGGCCGTATGATATGAAAGACGCCAACAACAACGACCGTGATATCGCATATTACTATTATTTAGGTCAGTGTGTCGGCGGACGTGGATGTATGAAGGAGGGGACGGTGCGGGCGTGAAGAATACGGAAAAGAATAAAAAGCTTCAAAATGGTGGTTATTTGATTCCGAATACACGAACACCTTGGTTGAGGTCGCGGACCGTGAATACCCCAGAATAAATTGATATATAAAAACAATATGTATTCATATATCAATACGCTCCGTTACACTTCGCTACTCCGTTACGCTCCGTTATGATCATCCCCGTTAAATGCTTCACCTGCGGCAAGGTCCTCGCCGACAAATACCGGTATTATTTAGCCGAAGTGCGTAAAATCAAGCTTTCCCGCGATCTCGACGTCGACAAGGTTATCTATCTCACCGCGGAATATATCGACAAGACGCCGGAAGGCGAAGTCATGGACTCACTCGGTCTTACGAAGATGTGTTGTCGCCGTCATATGCTGACCCATGTTGATATTATTTAGACTAGATAAAGAAGGTATTTTGACATATAAGCTAAGGCATCTTATTATTTTCTATTTATAATACAATAATAAGATATATAATGGCATCATCGAAAAAATATCGTAAGCGCACAACCAAAAGCGGTAGCAACAAGCGTCGCTCCTCCTCCTCCTCCTGCGCCGGCGGTAAGTCTCGTCGTAGTTCTTCTAAAAAAAAGAACGGCACACGTAAATGGCATCAGAAGGGTTGTCAGTCTGGTGGTGGAAGTATGACCGGTGGCTGGCCATGGGGTCCTAGCGATGTTCAACACACCGGCGGTGGTGGTGGTGTTGGCGGAGTATCACCTGTTCCTCAATCCATCAACGGCAATCACTACTCTTTGAATACCGCGACGATGGCACCTCCTCAAAGCAGTAATCATCTCGTTGAAAAGGGAATGTTTGGTGGTGGTCGCAGTAGGCGTGATCGTGGTCGTGGTCGTGGCCGCCGTCATCGCAAATTCATCGGTGAGCAGCATGGCGGTATGGCTGAATATTTACCGGAGTCCGTCAACACAACTTTACGCGGTGTCGTGGAAACGCCCGCAAGCGTCGTAAACGCATTACAAGGCGATTCTACTGCGTTTGTGACGTCGAATCCAACAGTTCAACCTATCGCACAACCAGTTCAGTTGAAGTAAAAACCTTTTTTGGTGATTTTAGGTGTATATTTTATTACAATACTAATATATACATACGAATACTTATACCTAACCACCATTATGATGGACGGCGTCCTTTCTAAGATCCAATCCTTATGCACCCCCGCGTTTATTTTTTTCGTTCTTTCGGTGATTTCGTTGTTGGTTATGCTGTTCGATAATATCGAAAACACGAATCAATATTGCTTCGGCAACGTGAGCTGTAATGTCGCCAATACATCCACGATTTTCATCGTCGAAATCATCTTCCTCGTTTTCTGGACATGGTTTTTGAACGCGATTTGCTCGCGCGGCTACACGAATGTCGCATGGTTTATACTGCTTTTCCCTTATATTTTATTGTTCGCAATACTGTTGTTTGGTGCGGCAGAAATCCGTAATACCGCTAAGATAAATGAAGCGAGTGTGGCGATTATTGACCCGTTTAGCTTCCGGGGTTGAAGGTGGATAAAAAATATTGTTGATAATATATAGTAAAAAATGCAAGGAAACAATACCAATTTAAAGAACGAAGTTGATAAATTAATTAATACTCGAGTAATTAATGGCGATACTGCATTCGACATAGGAGAACTTCAAAATAATGAAGAAATCATGCTGTTAATGGATTTCGCATATGAAATGGCTGATGAACTTAGTCCTACAGGAACACGAAGCCCTCATGATATTAAGTTAATAGAATCGACGAGAAAACAATTAGAAGATAATTTGGCACGAAATACACAAGACGAAAATAGTGATAAAGAATATAGTAAAGCTTGGCAACTTTGGGCGGAACAACAGCGTAAAAAGAGTGAATCATTTCTAACACAAGACAAAAGAGAAAAGATGAATCGCTTACAAGATGCATTAAAAAATCCAAAAGTGCAGGATTTATTAAAAAAACCAAAAGTGCAGGATTTATTGTTGAAGATTATGACGCGCCAAATGACACCGCAACAAACATTTGGAGCTGTTACAAAAGACCCCTATTCAAAAAAACAAATGATGGGTTTGACTTTGAAAAGAACAAAAATAGGAGGCAAGTCGCGCGTTTTTAGGAGGAAGAATAAAAAAATGACATCTACATCCAGACGAAAAGTGCGCGGCACGCGAAGGCACCGCAAATCATATTCACGTCGAAGCACCCGAAAGTAAAGCGTGCGACGATATAAGCTTGCTTATTATCATTTATTATCGATTACTATTGTAACACACATAAATAATAATAACGAATACATAGTAGAGAAGCCGTTATTTTTAGTAAAATGGATTCTGACCCCGAGCTACCATGGAAAGTTATCCAGCGGTTATTTGACGATGACCCGCAAATGATGGTCCGTCATCATATCGATTCATATAACGATTTTTTTGGCAAAGGAATCTTCAAGATATTTCGTGAGAGAAATCCTATCATTCTTCAAAAAGAACAGGATCCAGATACGCAAGAGTTCAATCTACGTTGTGAATTGTATTTAGGTGGAAAGAACGGCGATAAAGTCTATTTCGGAAAACCGATTATTTACGATGATGACCGTGAGCATTACATGTTTCCGAATGAGGCGCGGTTGCGTAATATGACATATGGAACAACTATCCATTATGATGTAGATGTCGTATTTAAGATTGCGGTGCCGGATGATACGGTGGGTGGCAGCGGCCGTCGTATCGAAGTCACAACCGCGACTCTCGAGAGAATTCTTCTCGGCAGATTCCCCATCATGGTTCAGTCTAACAATTGTATTCTCCACGGTCTTGAACCGAAAGCCCGTTTTTATATGGGCGAGTGTAAAAACGATTACGGTGGTTATTTTATCATCGACGGCAAGGAAAAAACGATTATTTCACAGGAGAAATTCGCCGACAATATGCTTTATATCCGCGAAAACAACGAAGATAATATGTATACACATGCCGCCGATATTCGCACCGTAAGCGAGGATGCGTCCAAACCCGAGCGCACCTTGTCGGTTCGTATCGTCGCTCCAACCACCCTCCTTACAAACAAGCAAATCGTCGTCAATATTCCGAATGTGCGTTCGCCCGTCCCCTTATTTATCGTGATGCGTGCTCTCGGTGTTCTCTCCGACCGCGATATTTTAGAGTTCTGCCTGCTCGACCTCGACGAAAATGCCGAACTCCTCGACCATTTCATCCCGTCGATTCATGACGCCAACAAAGTCTTCACACAAGAAGGCGCGATTAAATTCATCGCCACGCTGACAAAATCCAAGACGATTCCGCAAGTCCATGATATTTTGATGAACTACTTCTTACCACAAGTAGGTGAAACGAATTATATTCAAAAGGCGTATTTCCTCGGAAATATGGTGTATAAATTACTGCGCGTATCTCTCAAACTCGACCCGCCCACCGATCGCGACAGTTTCAAATTCAAACGTATTGAGTTGAGTGGGTCGCTCATCTACGATTTATTCAAGGAATATTATGCGCTTCAACAACAACATATCCGTCTCTCGATGGACCGCGAATATTTCAAAGACCCGAAGAAATATGAGAAGAATTTCGTCGGCCTCATTCAAATGAACTATCAGGAATTCTTCCGCGAACGCATCGTGGAGAACGGGTTCAAAAAAGCATTTAAAGGAAATTGGGGTGCGACCGACCATACAAAGCGGATCGGCGTCATCCAAGACTTGAATCGTTTGTCCTACAATTCGTTTCTCTCGCATCTTCGTAAAATCAACCTGCCGATGGATAGCAGCGCGAAAGTGACTAAACCGCGTATGCTTCATGGGTCGCAGTGGGGTATGATTGACCCAGTTGATTCACCGGATGGTGCGAATATTGGGTTTCATAAACATCTCGCATTTGGAACGCGGGTAACGAATCAGTGCTCGGCGTATCCGATGATGCAATGGTTGCGCGAAGTCGTGAAAATGCAGCTTCTTGAAGAATGCACACGTATGTTCCTTCATTATACCACGAAGGTATTCGTAAATGGAACATGGGTTGGCGCGGTGACACGCCCTGAAGAAACGATGCGACTTATACGCCTTCATCGCCGTAATGCGCTTATTCCGATATATGTTAGTTGCTGCTGGGATATAAAAAACAACGAAATCCATGTTTTTACTGATGCGGGTCGTCTCTGCCGACCGATTTTTTACATCGATGAAGATAGCGGCCGCCCAAGTTATGACAAGGACGAAATCTTGGAAATGATACGCGCTGGAAAGGCATCATGGGAACAGATGACGACCGGATTTACTGCGAAATCAGATCCGACGTTTAATCCGTCCCACTGCAACTATTACACAATCGACGAATTGTATGGCCGGGCTCATGATACTTCGGCGCTCGCTGCGAAACAACAAGTGAGCGAAGATGTAGCGCGAGTAAATACGATCGAAGACTTTCGGCGATTGAAAGCAACACAAGCGATTATCGAATATATCGATACATCGGAGACCGAGTCCACCCTTATTTCGATGAGTCATAAATTTGAGAGACCGGTTGCTAGCGAAGAAAAAGGAAAGAATGACCGCGGCAGCAGTAGCGAAAGTGAAAGCGGAGACGAAAGCGGAAGCGAAGAGGCAGGTCGTGGTCGTCATGTCCACCGCCCTCGCCGCTCCCGCCGCCGCAGTTATCGACATCGTGCGCGTGTTCTTTCCAGCGACGGAAAGCAATATACCCATGTCGAAATTCATCCTTCTCTTCTCATGGGTGTGATGGGCAACCAAATCTGTTTCCCAGAAAATAATCCTGTCGCACGTAATGTATTCGGATGCGGTCAAGCCAAACAAGCCGCGTCAATCTATCATAGCAATTATCAGGTGCGTATCGATAAGATGGGCGTCGTCATCAACAACGGCGAAGTTCCAATCATAAAAAGCCGATATCTTGACCTCATCAATCACGAAGAACACCCATGCGGGTTCAACGCAGTCGTGGCAATCATGTCTTTCAACGGGTATAATGTGGAAGACTCTATTCTTTTCAACGAGGCGAGCATCAAACGCGGAATGTTCCGTATTACGTATTACAACATGTATGAAGCACGCGAAGAAAGCAGTAGTGTTCGCGGCGCCCAACGAGATACTCGGTTCGCGAATATCCAGAAAGAAGGCGCAATCGGCATTAAACCAGGTTATGACTATAGCCACCTAGATGAACACGGTCTTATTCGCGAAAACACCGAGATGGACGACAAGAAAGTTGTTATCGGTATGGGGTCGGTGAGTATTCATAATGACGGGGGGCAAATGCGTGATATGTCCGTTATGCCAAAAAAAGGTCAACTCGGTTTTGTGGATAAAGCATTTATGACAGAAGGCGAGACCGGATTTCGCATCGGTAAAGTCCGAATTCGTGAGGAACGTTTTCCGTCGATCGGCGACAAATTCTGCTCTCGATGCGGTCAGAAAGGCACGTGCGGTCTTATTATTCCAGAGAAGGATATGCCATTCACGAAGGACGGAATTCGACCTGATATTATTATTAATCCTCACGCAATCCCAACGCGTATGACGATCGGACAGCTCATCGAGTCGCTTATGGGGAAGGCTTGTGTGCTTCACGGCGGTTTCGGTAACTGCACCGCTTATACCAATAATGGGACAAAACATGAATCATTCGGGTCAGTTTTAACTGAATACGGGTTTCATTCTTCCGGAACCGAGGTCCTATACAACGGAATGACAGGGGAGCAAATCAAGAGCGATATTTATATCGGACCCACATACTACATGCGTCTCAAACAAATGGTGAAGGATAAAATCAACTACCGTTCACAGGGACCACGCACCCAACTTACGCGCCAAACGGTTCAAGGTCGTGCGAATGATGGCGGTCTTCGTGTCGGTGAAATGGAACGCGATGGTATTCTTGGACATGGTGCCGCGCATTTTCTGAATGAATCACTTATGGTGCGCGGCGATGAATACTATATGGCGGTTTGTAATAAGTCAGGTATGATCGCGATCTATAATCCGACACAGAATTTATTCATGAGCCCGATGGTGGATGGACCCATCCAATTTTCAGGGAATTTGACGGATACTTCAGCGTCGTCGGGAGGCGGAGCCGGTGCTGCTGGCGCAAGCGTCATTCATATGACGAAGTTTGGCCGATCATTCAGTATCGTGCGTATTCCATATTGCCTGAAACTTCTTATGCAAGAACTCATCGTCATGAATGTTCAGATGCGTATTATCACCGAAGATAATATTGACCAACTTCCGAGTATGTCATATTCGAAGAATGTGTATCGTGTTCTGAAAGACGGTAAGGGTGCGATGGGTGTGGATGATATCATCGAGAGAAATCGCTTGGCTGCTGGTCTGAAACCGCGTGATATGCGAAAAGCTGCGGCGGATGCGGCAGCGGGCCAGAGTATAGGTCGTGAAGACGAGGAAGAAGAATCAACAATCGGCAGCCGTGTTTATTTACCAAGCCGTAGTGAACAAGAAGAGGAACCACGTATGTTGTCGGCGCAAGAATCAAGAACCGCCGCGAATGCGACTGCGAAATTCGACCCAGATGAACGCATCGATGAAATTGTGCCCGATTTGAATATTGATACCAAACAGAGTATTCATAATTTAGGCTGGCGATTTGCTTTGAAAGAAGATATTGCGCGTCAATTACAAGGTGATCGCGCCACTGGCAGCGGAAAAATACCAGCGATTACAGCAAGTGATATTACCAGCGAAGATCTGGTTCTGGAGTCCGTTATCTTGGACAAAAATGGTGAACCTACTGAGAGATGGACGATTAGTGGTCGTCAATGGGTCGGCGATTATCCAACGCGATACCCCGACGGGTGGTTATCTGAAATGCTTGTATATCCGGATGATACCCCGATTTCACCGAGTGATATGGTTGAAGAATTACGCGCGACTCGCAAACCTTTGAACTGGGTAACATGTATTATTTCTCTTATGGACAAATATGGCAGACGAAAATTGGCAAGAAATCAATCATCCGTCGTCAAATCACCGAATGAAATTGCGTTGGATGAGAATGAACGAAACCTTTCTGAGAACGAACGAGAGACCCAACGAGTATCAGATGAGATTGCGCGTGCGAAGCGCGAAGGAAATGTCGCGGAAGAAGAGCGATTGAAGGTTCAGTTGACACGATTGGCGGATGAACGCACGAAATTAGATTCGTTGCGCCGAGAGATGAAACGAGAAGAAGAAGAAAGACAACGACGGGAATATGAACCGCCATCAAGCCCCCAATATTCTAGTATATTTACACCAGAAGGTTCACCCGATGAACAACAAGCCGATGAAGTGCGTCGTGCGGTGGGTTCTTTTAACGCGAAAATGCTTGAAAAATACGGAGATAACGACGAAAATATCCCGGAAAGTGATGGATTTTCACCACGCACTCCATCGTCACCTGCGTATTCATCCATATTTGAAGGTGGTGGTAGCATTAGCGGTCGTCAACGCGGCGGTGGCGGCGGCGGCAAATTCATACCCCAAATACCGTCAGCGGTTCTCGAGAATTATCTGAGTTCCAAATATCGTGTATCACCGAAACATATTACTGAAACGACCGCGCCGATGGGTTTAATGACCGGTGGTGGTAGTAGTGGTGTAGGGATTGGCAGTCTCCCGACCATGAATATACCAGTTGTCGCTACGATGCCGATGGCAGGGATGATGCCGATTGCGGGAGCGCCTTCGGCGGAGGCTGCGACGGGACAACCAGGACAGCCGCAAGCGAGACAACAAGGCGGTGCCGGAGCTGGCGGAACTGTCGGAGCTGCCGGAGCTGCCGGCCAGCAAACGAATGAACCAAATGCGCAAGGAGTAAAGACATTCTCAATCAAACTGTAAAATTGAATAATAAAGATTTGTTATTAATATATAGTAGGTTCATTCCATTCAATTCATTCTTGCGTTTCAATTCAATTCATTACAGATTATGTCGACGGCACATATTAGCAGCGGAACCGTTTCCTCATTATTCAAATCAAGGAATATTCTTCTTCAATTGCTGGAACGTCAAGGTCTTGACGTATCCAATTATAGTGATTATGGTGTTGCCGAAGTTCAAACGATGTATGCGAACAATCAATTGGATATGCTTCTAACAACGCAAAACGACATTCATCCCGCAAGAAAGGTATATGTGAAGTATTATTTAGCCAAAACACTTCGTCGAGAGAATATCAATCACATGATCGACGACCTCTATTACCTTGAACAGGTTCTTCAACCATCAGATACACTCATTATCGTGATGAAGCAAGAAGTGAACGATACGGTGATCGGTATTCTCAACGAAATTTGGGAAAAGGACGGGATTTTCATCGTCATTCATTCTCTCGATCGTCTTCAGTTCAATATCCTGGAACACCAGTATGTCCCAGAACACATCGTATTGACAGAGGCGGAACAAGCAGAAGTGTTGAAAAAATACAATATTACGGATACAAAGCAGATGCCAAGCATCTCTCGATATGACCCGGTAGCTCTTGCGATTGGGTTACGACCTGGACAAATATGTAAAATAACTCGGTCTAGCAAGACATCCGTCACGAGTCAGTTTTACCGTTATTGTATCGCCAGTTAGTCGCGTAGCGTAGCGTATATCACACATACCCATCTTCATAACTATTATTTTTTATTGCGATAATATAACTGATATATTAAGAATGGCGACATGTAATTCCGGCGATAAATTTAGAATCCAAACAGGCGGCGGCGCAGAAATAACAGCGAAATCGAATACCATAAATACATGCACCGCAACAAATATTCTTGACCGTCTTCATCGTGAATTTACAGAAAAATACGCACCAAGTTCAGGCACGGTTCCGGTTGGTAAAACGGCAATTTCCGATACGCATCGAAATCACCCCACATTCTATCTGCGAAAACAACCCAAACTTTCATCTTTTTTCAGCGAACCCAGCGATGGTCAAGAAATAAATCGATTTAACGATATGCTTTCAGCGAATTCACCCAAAACGGAAGATGACCCGCAATATCGAACTACGATTCATGGGATTATGAACGGAACGTATAATAATCAACTAACGACGGATAACTATAAGACGCCGCCAACTCCACAATCAAACCTAGAAAGTCCTGACAGCTTCAAAGGAATATACGGTCTGGTAAATTTGAATAATGTTCTTGAAACCCAAATCGATACCATCATAAAAGGCATGACGGGGAGTGAATCTACTGCCCAAGCAACATCTGATATTGCGAATAAATATGCTCAACGTAGAGGAATCCAAAATACGCTTGAAACCATCGCAGAACGAGAGAATGAGATTTATCGAGAGAAATTCTTGAATTTGATTCTTATGGTTGTGGGTATATTTATCATAGGAACCCAACTCGTAAAAAAATATTATTCATTCGGTGGCGGTGGCGGTGGCGGTAGCAGCGGAAGCGATGGCGGCGGGTTCTTCGGAAATCTATTTACTGGATTTGGATTAGGAGCTAGTAGTGGAATATTTAGTCGTTTTGGTGGACTTGGTTTAGGTAGTAGTGGACGCTCACGTATTACCGGCTTATTTTCAAACAATCCTTACGCATTATCAACGAAATAGGTGAATACTATATGTTCACGTATTCTTCCAATACGTATTCTTCGAATACGTATGTTATAATATGTATTATATATAACATACTGTAATGGATTTACAAGAAGAAAGATTTCTATTTCCTAATTCAACACCTCATTCTCTCGACAATTTTGATAATAAGCATACGTATATAAAAGAAGGCGCAACTCTTCAAAATGATGACGATTTGAATAAAGCGATGTCTTCACTCATGTCGGAATATGTTAAAGATACTGAAGGCGGAGGCAGCGGAGGCAGCGGCCGGAAAAAAACGAAAGAAGGCATGTTAGGAAAACTTACCGGAACATCTATGAATATGAACTTGCTTCAAGGCGACCTTTTACAATACGGACGGTATGATGTAGATAAGAACCCGATTCAACCATTTACCGATCGTTTGTTGGAAGGGTTTTCATCGTCCGGTGGAAGCAGTGGCGGAGGTGTCGTGTCATATAAAGAAGGACTCACAAATGATGACAGGGTCAAGACTTCGACTGTGACAACAACTGGCACGACAAGCGCTGGCAAAAGCCAGAAACTCCTGGATCTTGAAAAACAATTAAGTTCTCTCACGACGGATTATACAACTCAGTATCGACTATACACCGAAGATTTACTTACTCGTTCTAGGTTTCTTCAAACCAACAGCCAATATTTAAATAAATTAGTGCGTGATATCTCATATTCTGGAAGCGACGCGAGTGCCGCTTACTATTACGTGAACCCTTTCGGGTATACACACCGCTACAAAGACCTCTCGTCGGTGCTTTTATACGATGATAAAACATGTCCCGCAATCACGCGAAACGACGCACTCTCCGGTGATGACCGGTTGAATCCGTTTAAGATAACATCCTCTTCATTTGTAGACATTAGTAATGGAACCGTAGGTGGCGGATTTAGCAAATTTTCCGACTTAACGAGTTACGATATGAAAGGGTATACTCCATGTATCACTACCAGAAATGTGAAATTACCGGGATTAACGTCATCCGACGACAAATATGCGTGGGTCGATGTCGAAGGGAAGAAACATCTCTATGAAGCAGGTGTATGGCCAGATAAACGTCATTCAAGTTGTCTTACGGCAGTTGTCGGTGAACCCATTACTCTCACCGCGAATCAATACAATTCAATCCCTACTGCTGAAGATGCGCCGATGAAACCCGAGAGCGAATGTTTTCGCGCAAGTGTAAATCCAACGATCAATTCCAAACTAGCCGAAATTAAGAAGAAAATCGATGACACAGTTTTTGAAATAAAGAAGGAAAATCAGAATATTCTGAATAACGCGGCAAATACGACTATCATTCAACGAGAGAAAACATTCGCCGAAAAATGGGGAGCTCTCGATGATGATATTTTAGCTCAAATTAAGAAACTACTCGGGGATTATTATTATCCAGTTGTGTATGTGTTTTGGTGCTTTATTATACTGGTTGCGTTACTTATGATATTTAAGTTCGCATTCTTGTTTGTTTCGCCTGGCGGCGGTGGCGGTGATAATAATACAGAAGGTAATGGAAATGGTGGTGGGGTTTCTTTACTAGGTATTGTCATCATGTCACTTATTATTATTTTTGCGGTGTATTACTACTTCTCGTATACATATAATTTAGATGTGAGCGTCACGCGAAATGATTCTGACACAGTATATACAACGGTATAAATTATATCTACAATATGTATCGGTCTATTATACCTATTATATTACACATATAGAATAGAATAGAATAGAATAAAACAAATGGGCGATTATTCAAGATTTCTTACAAAGATGGCGGAGCTCAAGGATATTCAGGCGGAATACAGTCAGCTATCAATGGATATAAGTGGCGCCATATCAACCGATACAGATTATGCCGATGACGTGTTTGATAAATACGTTCTTACACCCAATAAAAACCCTATTTCAAACACGAAAACGCCGCTTGTTATTGCTCCAGGCGAAGATTATGTTGATTTTTGGAAGTATGTCGGAAAGGTTACACCAGTGGCGGCGAGTGATTCCCAATCACAGCGTAAAAATGCGCAAAAATGCTGGAATATGGCGGCATATGATACGCGTCCATTTAAAATGGTGGTTTATACAGGAAATGATGGAGTAAATATAGGACAACCCAAATGGGATAATTTATGCTATGGTCTTGTGCCTGATGCGCCGGCGGCGGCGTCATATGAGTCGAATGAATCTAATGGCTACGCTTATATGGTCGGCAACGGTGATGGCAGCATGGAGAAGACGAACGGCATTTATACCAAGTTGGGAATCAAACCAAGCGGCGCGGATGCTAATACTGTGAATGCCAACCTAGCAAAAGCAGCGAGGTTAAGCGAACTTCAACTTCGCGTGAATTCTCTCACGCAAGAAATAACTGCCGAGTCAGATGCTGGTATTAATAACGAATTGAAGACACTTGTCGCATCTGCGGCCGGTTCGAATGAGCTTATCGGCAAAATTAACGATTATATGAATGACGCGGTCGGCGGGATTACATCAGACTATAATTTAGTCAAAAAACGAAAAGAATTGAATAGCGTTTATGCCGAAATAAATGAACAGACGACTTTACGCGCAAGAAAGTATAAGTTTCTCTTTTTTATTGTGATTACGATTGCTCTTATTATTGGTTATGGTTCATATACATCTAAGTTGTCGTTGATTGAACAGGTTAATAATCTTCGCAATTATATCGGGTGGGGATGGTGGACGAATTGGTCGATCATCGCAATCGTAGTTATTATTTTTATTGTCTCGACAGTTGGTTGGGATATGAAAGGACATATATTATCGTTTATACGTTATGTAACCGACCCCGAATTTTGGACCGGTCAATTATGGTGGGTGGGTGTTACGTTCTTGATGTTGATTATCATTTTCTTTCACGCGACATTCAAATCATTTTTCGCGGAGTTTGATGTGGGAATGAAGAATATCCAGTCATCGTTAGACGGTGAAAGTACGTAATACGTAATACGTAATACATAAAAATTATAACAAAAATATTCGCAAGTATATATAGTATTATCATTATTATCATTATTACTATATATTATGTTTTATCAAAACTCGAATGATTTAGTAAAAAATGCGAGTTTCAAATCAGGACATGTTCAACATTCGAAAGAAACACAAAAATTGCTGACTTCGCAACAACCGACATTCAAATTCGCGGATAATGACTATAGCAGTGCGGGTGCGGCGGGTGCGGGTGCGGATGCGCGACCAAGAATGAACGAAAACGAAGGAGCATCACTTAGTATGGGAACACAGTTTCAAAACATGATTCAAAGTTTGGTCGGAGGGATATTTTCAACAAAAGAGGGGCTTACGGCTCCTGCCAACCCTTCTACCGGTCTTGGTGCCGGCGGTAATTCAGATTTTATACAAAGTATGGCGAAAGAAGATAAAGAATATACCAAGGAACAGTTGGCTTATAGTAAAAAAGTCGAGGATATCATGAATTTTATCACAAAGGACGACAAAAATAGACGCCAAAATTGGGTTCAGGTCACTGACCAAGCGGGTATCACAAAATACGGCTATATCACGAAAGATGGTATTTTTCAAATTTGGAATGTTTCCTCATTCCCGATAGAGTTGTTGGATCAATCCAACTGGCTTGATACGAACGATATGAAAGAAAATACGGGTGTTATAGGCTGTCCTGCTCCGAGTTCGACAATTCAAAAAATCAAAATCGCCGGAAAATGGGATGATATTAAGCCGTATAGTATGGTCTATGCGGATACTGATAGTTCACGAACCAATCCGCTCTTTATGATAATAAATCCCGCGGTTCGTGATCCGCGAAATACTCCTGGCGGTAGAGGTCTGTTTTCATGCGCCAACGAACGCGGGAATGTCTATGTCAAAGAACGGCCCTCCGCTGATTTCAATATGAACGATAAAATTAAAATGGGTTGTTATGTTTTAGGTGATAACGTCGAAGACAAAGACCTTACAGACCGCGGTTTTACATTTCAGCACGATTTAAGTGAGGCGTCGATTTCGCAATGTAAGCGTCGTGCCGAAGATTTGGGCAGTTCCTATTTTCTGGTCGGTGCGCCTGAACCGGGAAATCCGAATAATCGCGGTGGTTGTTGGATTTATACTGGGTCAGGCAAACCAAATCTAGAAGGATTGATGGTGATGAGTGCCGATGAAAGTAAATGTCATAATGTGAATAATAAAGAATCCGACGAAGACGGTTATTTAAAAGCATACACAACTACTACTCTGAAACGACTTTATGGGAAAAACCATGAGGGTTCTTCAACTACGTTTATTTCGAAACAAACTGGTATGTGGGGAGGAGAAGGCCCCAACGAATATACATGTAATGGTGCAACCGGACGTAATACCACAGGGAATTGGGGGGATTTTAATCGATATTGTATATTCGATAAAGAAGAAGATGCGAAGAACTGGTGTGCGTCCGATGTGACGTGTAAGGGATATGTTAATAACCGACCCAATATGTATCAAGCAACACGAAAACCTGTAGTAAATCCATATGGAGGAACCTATTTCGAAAAAAATGCGGAAGTAAAATCTATAAAAGCATTCGCACTTTATTCTCTTAAAAAGGGCGGTCCAACCGGCGTGGATGAAGTCGGTCGCGGCGGGCGCGGTTATGTCGGTCGCATCGCATATATCGACCATAATGGCGAGAGACACGACTACCCCTCGTCGGCACTTTCGATGATGCCACCATCAAAAGACAAAAATGGCAATACACTTCCGGCGACCTATCTGAATTTGGGCGGGTATGATACACGGTCTGCCGAAAGTTCATACAGTCTCAAAGAAATCACACCTGGCAGTTATAGTGAAGCCAGCAACCTTCTTTATAAGGCAAGTCGTGATGGGTGGTCACAAGACATATTTCATCAAAAATGCGATAATAAGGGAGCAACATATACTCGTGCGATCATCAACGACGGCCGCGTTCTCGGCGCGTATACCTCTTTAAGTTGGTCGACTATAAATTCTTATCAGGATGATACGACCGCATTTTTGTATGACGGAACGACGAAATTTCCTTCAACATACGGTGTATGGGGGAACGGTCGATATGCGACATATATGGGTAACGGTTATTTTCCGACCTTCGGTGGTGGTCATGATTTTTATATATATGGGGGTGGGAAACAGATGTACAATAACGCGTATACATTTACAACGAGTGACGGGCGTGCTCCATTCGGACGTAGTCGTTATTCATTCCAACAATATACGCTGAGAGATATTGAAGTCTATTCTGTTGATGCGAAAACGTTCCCTACGACCCTGAATTTCGAGCGTCGGCTGAGGGTCATGCCTGTCGGTGAAAGCATAACTGCTTCCTTCGAAAAATGCCGCGGAATGTGTGATGCGGATGAAAATTGTGGCGGGTTCGTTTATACCAAGGGAAGCGCTGGTGCGGATGGTAAATGCGAACTGAAAGACCGTGCGAAAATGTATCCGGTTGGTTTGCGTGTGGCCGATCCGACAAAGCAGTTGATGCTGAAGGTCCCAACCATCAACCGCAGCAGTATCACCGATCCGAGTTGTAATGCTATCGGTGGTGGCGGTGGTGGTGGTGGTGATGTGTATAAAATGATTGACAGCGCGCAATATTCGCACTATCCCGATACAGGGTCGATGACATCTCAATCGAAATGTGACATTCGGCATTTTATCCCAAATGACGGCTCACGTCAAGTAACAGACCTAAAATCTTTGTATGGTGCGACAGATAAAGAATTTGATGAAACAGAAAGAAAGACAGCAAATTATCGTGAACAAACCGCGATTAAAGCGCCGTCAGCGTCAACAACGACAGAAGGTATGACAATCCAAGAAAAAAACGACAACTTTTATAATGACCCCAATAATAATTATGGCACAGCCATGAAAGGTGTTCAGGACAGTTTGATAAAAATCTCGAATTCAAAATATCAGCGCGAACGACTGATTGCGATAACCGAAGAAACTAACAAGAATCTCATCTCTGAATCGTATAAATTCATTCTTTGGAGTATTTTAGCTATATTGGTCGTATTGGCGCTTTTGAAGTTGAAAGAAATGTTTGGGCAAGACGACGCGGATGACGATGGAGGCGCCAACGGAGGTGATGCGGGCGGCGGACTTTTAGCAACAATTCTTGGTTGGTTCGGCGTAAAAAGCTTAAGCACAAATGATATTCCCGACCGCACCGAAGATGTGAAGTCCGCTTTAAGTTCTGCTGGCGAACAACTTAAAGAAACAGGCGCTAGTATCGCGACGGGTATCACCGAAGGTGCCGACAATTTAGTTAATTCCGCGAATGAAATGGCGACGGGGGCGATAGAAGGGGCGTCGGAGATGGTGGATAAAGCGAAAGAGACCGCGTCGAACGCAATCGACCAAGCCGGGTCGGCCGCCTCATCTATGATGAGTAGTTCTAGCAGTCCGACAACCGGGGGTGCTGGGCGCAAGAGTAAAAAGAAATAATAATATAACGAGTATTTATGGATTGTAACATTACTCATTATAAATATGGCATATCAATTAAGTGAAAAAAATCAAATTTTGGTCGCATTATTTGCGATTGTGGTAGTATGCGCGGGGAAATTATTTAAAGATTATCTGTTTCGTAGGGGGTATGTCGAAGGTATGACGGTTACGACGGAGACAAGCACACAATTGAGGCGTAATGCGACCGGTGGAGCGAATGTTGTCGCGGAATTGATGTTGATTGTTACGTTGGACCGTGATTTGACGACGTCGCAGAAGATTGATTTATCATGGACTGGCAACGCTGCTAACGATGTGACTACTGGCACAAATTTCGCGTCTAATGGTGATTATACCGCAGCTGTTGTCAGCGGAACTACATCCGCGACATTAACTGCGACCGGCAGCGGAAGCCCGATTACATTCACACCCTCGGCAACCATCCGAGCCGGTTCTAAAATCCGCATTACTATAAAAAATGTCACGATTTTCCCAGGGGCGAAAGCGGATAGCAAACTCACATTTACGCTTACTCCGTCGAATGGTGAATCCGCTCAGTCGAGAGATTTTGTAATATTAGCTCCTATTTCAGGTTCATCACAATTTGTTGCGTCTTCTTCGGCAACAACCGAGGAAATCAAAGCCGCAATCAACGATATCAATACCCGTCTTACAACTGGCGGAGTCACAAATATTTCAATGACTGAACGAAATAATTTATTGAAGGCTCGCTCGGCGATGGTGAGTTTATTGGCATCAACTTATGGCACCGTAAAAGATGCGGGTCAAGTCTTCGATTCAGACGCGTTGTATGAAGCCCAACGAACCGCAATCCAGTTTATCAAGAGCGAGAAATCCCGTGCCGCTGAAAACGCGAATTCGTTGAAACAGGACAATTTGAATAAACGCCGTATGGCGCAAATCAATACATATTACACGAAGAACTATGAAGCCAATACCGAAGTCATGAAGAATATCATTTTTGTTTCGGTTGCTTTGATTATATTGGCCATATTGCGAACCAAAGAACTTATACCTGCGTCGATCAGCACTTTAGGCGTTATCTTCATTCTTACGTTGGGAGGCATCGTCATCGGGAAGCAAGTATTTGATATTATTCGTCGTAATGACCACGACTTCGACAAGTATGACTGGAACTTTAACGAGGATGAAATGAATCGGAAGCAACTTGTCCAACAAAATAGCGACCCCGCAAATCTCTCGGAAATGGGAATGGGAATGGCGCCGTGCTACGGACCGGGTTGCTGTGATGTTGGAACAACATGGAGTGATGCTGGAAAGAAATGTATCCCGAGCGTGCCTGGATTGAGCGGAACTGCGGCATGGACGAGTGCGGCCGGAGGCACATTAACGTTGTCTTTAAAGGTCACGAATGCTTTAGTCGCGAATGATAAGATATCGGTTACGTTGCCGACGGGTCTGTTTTCTGGAAACCCCGCAGCATTATCTGGTAATTTTACTGGAACGCCTTCCGCGACAGCACCATTCGACTTGACGGTTCAGAGTGGAGGAGTTAGCGACGCTTCTACAAAGGCGATTCCCAATATCGTGATTACGGGTCTGTCTGTAATTTCCAGCGACTCATCTACTCGGTCGAAGCAACTTAAGGTGAAATCATCCAAGGACGTGAATGAAGTTGGAATCAATATCACGGGAATAACGCCGTGAAGACGGGTAAGGCGATGACGCGCGAGGCGAGGCGAGGCGAGGCGAGGCGAGGCGAGGCGAGGCGAGGCGAGACTATACTTCGGAGGCTTACTCTGAAATATAATCTAACAAATATAGTAGTCTATGGGTATCGATTTTAATGATGCGGAAGGGATTGAACCCAAACTTTTACAACAAGCAAAAAGCGGTGAAGCATCGATGAAAAAAACCGCAAGCACAGACGGAGAGGCGACGAAATTATCAAATCGCGGTGGAGGAACCGGGAATGACAAACCGATTGACGAAGTGATACGAGATTCAGAACAAAATTTAATAAAAGTTCGGCAAATTATATCACAAGGCGGTTTTACAGGACCAGAGAAGGATAAATATGAACTTAGTCTAGCTCATGCGGAGTGGGTTCATGCGCGAAATATCGAGCGTAAATGTGATAACGATGTCAAAGAAACAAGTGTGAAATATACGGCGTTAGTGAATGGAAAAGCGCAAACCCATGAGATTAATAAGGCGCATAGCGATTGGAAAACCACACGAACAAAGTGTAAAAAAATAGATTCGGAATTACTGGAGAAAGCGAATAAATATATCGAAGTGGACCGACGTGTTCGTCAAAATAAGAAGGCGGCGGATGAATATCCCGCGAGTTTACCTTCGGGAGCCGTCACCGGCGTGGAAGGATTTACTGGACTTAAAGAAGGATTCGACTTTTATAACGAGTCAACATATGAAGATGGTAATTCTGTTTTATCAAAAGCGAGTGGAACAACACCCGCCGTCATGAAATTTAATGTGCGACTTCCGATGTATAATGATAGCAATCGTTCCACGACTATCGATAACGAAGGAAACACCGCAACGATTCTTCCATGGACCGAATATTATGTGGATTGTGAAAAAGCTCATACGGGGCCCGACTCCACAGCAGCAAAAACCAGATGTAAAAACGCAAACATCGAAAAAGACAAATATATTAAGACGATTAATCATGAATTCGATCGCGCGGATCGATTATTGAATATACTTTACAATATTCAATTGAAAAGCTCGTTTCGCGGTAACGCAAACTATCTTACTCCAGATGACATGAAATCCGTCCTTGAAAATCAGAAGAAAAATATTGCGCTCAATAAACAGAACGCACTCTATGATTATGATGAATACAATAGTCTTGCTTTTTATGAGGATTTGGTATTGTTTCTTTATTATGCGGTGTTTGCGATTTTTGTTTTCTTGTCGATGCGCGAATTCTTTTCATCCAGCGGTGCCTACGATAAGCGCAATATTATTATTTTGATATTACTAGGCATTTATCCAAAATACATCTTACAGGTTGTCTTGTGGATATTGAACATATTAACGCAAGTTGCGACTATACTTGGATTGAAAAATGTGCGATTCTGGAAGTCGACTGAATGACTGAATGACTGAATGACTGAATGGATGAATGACTGAATTGTTTTACGTATTTTTATCATTACTCATCATCTCCATATCCATCCCCTTCCTCATCATCATCATATACAATCCGACATTTACGCCATCCTTTCGACGTGAGCTTGCCGAACTTCTTCGTCATATAATCATATAACTCGTTGCCTTTCGGAATATTCTTACCGTGTTGGACGACATACCATTTCTTGAACTCTTCGTATACTTCGGTTTTCTTGATATACGTATCCTCATCAGCTGTGCGAATCTTGTCGCGCAAGAACTCCGAGAGATAATCTTGAGTATTACGATACTTGTTGCTACTCGCGGTCACCGCAGCACATGTCCGCACCTTTCCGTCTGTATCAAATGCCTTCTTGACGAGCATCGCCATGAATACATTTACCCACGTCTTGATCTTCACGTCAAGATTCTTGTCGATAAGGAATTGATACGGTTCTTCTGGATCGTCGGATTTCGGGTCTTCGCAGAATTTCGATTTGTAAGGACACAGGCGAATACGACGCCATGTTCCGTCATCGTTGCTCTTGATATCAAACAAGACATTCGTGCATACAACGAGCTTGAACTGTGGAACAAACGTAATCGTATTTTTGAAGAGGGCGCGGGCGGTCATGTCGTCGCCACCGGTGATTTCTTTCAGAATACCTTCGTTGATACGGTCGCCTTTCGTCGGTTCTTGCATCACCGCATAACGCACACCTTTAAGAACAGCGAGTTCCGGTGAAGCACCGCCAATCATCGCGCGTTTTTGAGTGACAGCCGTAATCGGAAGGACTGCTTTATACTCGCCCAAGCATGCCGACATCAACTCGATGAGCTTCGATTTACCGTTGCTGCCTCCACCAATATAAATATTGAAGGTTTGCTCTCGGTTTGTCCCGATAAGTGTCGACGCCAGATGTTCCCACATATACGTTCGGAGTTCTTCTTCAGGGAATAACTGCGCCATAAACTCGTTGATTTCGTCGATTTGTGTGCGATGCCGTTCTGTGTCGAGCGGAATATAGTCGATTTTGGTGCTCTTCGAGAGATTGTCATCGGGCTGACCACGCCGGAACGTCTTTGTCTTGAAATCGACCACTCCATTCTTGAAACACAGCAACTCTGGGCGCGTGTCGATCTTCTCTTCGAATTCCTTGTCATAAAACTGCTCGCGCACCTCACGCATGATATTATTCTTGAAACTCGTCGTCTTTAATTTTGTGCAGATATCCACGATACGACGCGACCTTTTTCGTGCGGATGTGTATTGATCGCAGGTGGGGTCGAGTCCGGATGTTAGATCCATAATCTCGCGGTGCTTTCTCGTATAAATATCGTGCATGTCTTTTGAAATGAGCGCACGAAGTGAGTTGCCTTGGTCGCACTCTATCCAGCGATTCTTGTCGAATTCATACCACTGATTGTCTTTTACGCTCACGCAAACGAAACGGTCTTTGAAAATCGTATATAATACCGTCGCTAAATCAACGTCTGTTGAAGCATCATTCGTCGTCTCATTACAAATCGTTTGGTGGATGAAGTTGTCGATGGTCTCATTCCGAATACGTGTGTATTCTTCCAAGCAGTCGTTCTTTGCCCAATACATGATGGAGCGACGAGTGAGACCATCTGGACTATACGGAAATCCGCACCACGTGTCATAATGTTTCATGATATCGGTGAAGTTGAATTTGCTGGATTTAGCGCTGAAGAGCATCCATGTCAGGAAAAGCTTATCACTCGTGTTATGTAGTGCGAGACCCACACGCAACCATTTATCATAAGGGTCGAAATACTGCGATGGAAGAGCCATCGTATAATAATGCGTTTCACGGATTTCGTATTCTTTCGGCTCGAGCATATTCAGCATAATTTCGACAGCCATCGTGAGTTCGGAATGATTGGTGATTTTGTCCATCATGATCGTGCCGTTGTGTGCCATGAAAGCGTCGGCACTACCGCCAGATACTCCTCCTACTCCTCCTCCGTGGCCGGATAGACCACCCCCTGTAACCACTAAGCGAATACGCTTTCCACCATCCGCACCTCCGTTGGTGCCATTTCTGTTGGCAGATGATGTTCCGCGTTGTTGAATCGCGTCGTATTCCGCCTTCAGTGCTGGATTATTCGACAACAGCGCGAAGGATAAATAACCGAGTTCGATCGCACCTGGAGCACCACTTGCGGCGGTTTGAACCGAGAGTTTGGCGAAATTCTCTTTTACGTTGAACTTACTCGTTTTCTCTTCTTGACACATCCATGCGCGTTCTTCGTCTTCTGAATCATGCATCATTATGAAGTGATACTTCAACATATACGCTTTATGTCCTGGTTTGCGTGAACCATATAACTGCCAGTTGGTATGACCGCGTGAAATCCCTTCGTCGAGCACGTCATTCCATGTATTTGTAATCGGCAAATCTGTCCAAATTTCGGGGAGCTCTTTCAGCATCCGAGACCGTAACATTCGTTGGATCGGGCGTTCTACGATTGCGCCGATGATCATATGAATCCCGTCCTTCGTTACATCATCCAGCTGATTCACGTCGCTCTTTTCGAAGATATAAATCGGAATATGGGCATCATCGGGGATTTCGACAATCTTCTCCAACGTTTGGATATACGTTTGTATCATGTCAAGAACGTGTTCTTTGGAATGTTGGCGTTTTGTAATACTTGTATCATACCTGAAATCGAAATCTACTGTGATTAATCCTCGTTCCGAATTCTGTTTTTCTGTCAAGAACTCCTGTTTTCCGTTTTCGAAGACGTGTGTATAATATTTTTTCCAAAATACGGGGAGAATCGCTGGCGGAATCGTATAAACTCCGCCATGAACATTCAGGGTTTTGTCGCCGATTCGCGTGTGTGTATACGCTTCGCCTGGTTTTGATACGTGGTGTTTCATGAATTGTTCATACGTCATCCCCGAACAGAGCGACTGATAAGAAGCAGCCGTCGGATCGATGGCGGTGGCGGTGGCGGTATTTTCTATTCCATTATTTACAATCGTTGTCGTCATTCACAGTGTTTGAGTCTCTTCTAAAATTCTAAAATGGTAGGCTCAAGCTTCAATTTTGTTTTAAATTATGAATTGAAAAATGTTCCGGTCTATATATATCAAAGGTTTTATCTCTAAATCTGCTCCCCCAAAAATGGACCCTTTAAATTGGCATTCTAAAAAATACGCGAAAAAGGGGGATGCTTTTTGCGTGGATCTTGTGATAGGCCAAGGCGGCGGCGAGACTTTACATGGCTGTCGTCGTTATCGTTATTATTATGTATTGGTTTTAGAATTGTGACGATATATCGTTTGGTGAAAATGATGGTATGATGGTGCGTGGGTGGGTGTCAGGTTTGGGAGGTCTGCTGGGGTTCATATTGATTTATTCGGAAATCTCCTCGTTCATAGGACCGGATTCCTTTGGAATTCTCTCTTTTCAGCCAAAAATATTCCGTTCAAAAGTGGTTGTTTTCAAAAGTTTGAAATCTAACGGTCCGATAGTTTATGTTTCAATGATAAAATGGCCAAAAATATTCCGTTTAAAAGTGGTTGTTTTCAAAAGTTTGGATTCCGGGCATCCGCCAAATTATATTTCAAAGACAAATCGGTCAAAAATATTTCGTTCAAAACGGCCGAAGGCAAGAATGGACGAGAGACTATTTTTGGATATTTTTGGATACATTTTGGGAGCCGTCCAAAAATGTCCATTTTGGCCTTTGCGCGCCGTCAATTTTAAAACATGAAATTTAAACACCCAAAAATCGGGGTTGTGACCATTATGCTCTCAAAACGCGTTTTCGACCCTGAAAAACTGTGACTGAACTTTTTTGGGGAGGTCGGCGGCCGCGTCCAAATCGGAGGACTAAAATCGGACATTTTTGTATAACGATACTTTAGAAGATACACGGATATATCCGTCAATTTAATACGAATGCCCAATCATTTTTATTGTGAAAAGTGTAACTTTAGATGCTGTAAACAAAGTATATATAACAAGCATTTGGCAACAGCCAAGCACAAGATACACGGATATATCCACCCATCCTCAGCGGATATAAAAGATACAACCGATTTGGTTCAACCCTTCCAACAAAATAAAGAATATAAATGCCCTTTCTGCTTGAATCTGTATAAATATCATTCAGGATTATGGCGTCATAAATTAGTTTGTAGTAAAAAAAGTCATCAAACTAAAAATAACGTTGATATACTCACCGATGGCGTTGCCGATCCATACGTCGTAAATGAAAGATCGCAAAATATTATTATACATAAAACTCCACTTGTGAATGATAATGATTCACTTGAACATCAAATAACAATCAAAGACCTTGCTGCTGAAAATCGTGAAATGAAACAAAAAATGAACATGATGTTGCAGATGATGGCTACAAATAGTCAATTTCAATCACAAATGCTAGAACTAATGAAGACATCTTATCCTCAAATTACAACTGATAACTTGTCGCAGTCACACCCCGCTACAGTCTCATCAAATATCGATTCCAAAGGTGATCATAATACATTTAACAACACAACCACTACTAACAGCAACAACAACACCTTCAACATGAACATGTTCCTGAATGAAAAGTGTAAGGATGCGATGAACATGAAGGATTTCGTGAATTCCATCCAGTTGAACATCACTGATCTGGAAAATGTAGGTAGGCTTGGTTATGTCGAGGGTATGTCGAATATATTCATTGACAACCTCCAAAAAACCGACCTATACAAACGACCGGTCCATTGCAGTGATGTCAAGCGCGAGACCTTGTATGTGAAGGATAACAACCAGTGGCAACGCGACGGTCCTGAACATGAGAAAATGACCAACGCGGTCCTTGCGGTGGAACAGAAAAACGTGGCGCTGGTAAGTGAATGGGCAAAAGCCAACCCACGCTGTATGAATAGCAACACCCGAGAGAATGAAACCTACTTCAAATTGTCGAAAGCCGCCACTGATGGAGAGAAGGACGGGAACATCGATAAGGTGATACGCAAAGTAGCGAAAAGCGTAGCGATTGAAAAGAATCAAAAATATATCGAAGACATGTAAAAATACATAAATACATTTATGGATAATATTCTAAAAATACACACACACACACCGCACGCGATGACAGACGAAACCGCCACCAAAGTCGTCATTCCAAAAGAAACAGTCACGCGTCTGCTTCGCGATATTCGTGATGTAATGACCGATTCTACAATCCAAGAATGCGGTATTTTATACCGTCATAGCGAGACAGATCTGCTTACAGGATATGCGTGTATTGTCGGACCGCCCGACACACTTTATTTCGGCGGTTATTACTTCTACGTCTTTAAGTTCCCTACGAACTACCCTCATTCACCGCCGGTTGTCAGTTTTATAACAAATACAGGTAATATCCGGTTCCATCCGAATTTCTACGCAAATAAGAAGGTTTGTGTGTCGATTGTGAATACATGGCGAGGGGAGCAATGGTCGGGGTGTCAAAACATTCGTTCGGTATTAATGACATTTCAGTCTCTTCTAGATAAACAGCCACTTTTTCATGAACCTGGTATTCGTAAAGAACACACCGACTTTATACCTTACCACCAAATGGTAGAATACTACAATTATAAATTCGCATGTTTAACATTATTGAAGGAGTTTACGCAACACCTGACGATTGATGCGTCTCTTGTGCCCGATTTCAACGAGTTTATGAATGCCAAGTTTCGAGAGAATAAGGACCGCATTCGTGAGATTCTGGTGGATCGACGTAAACAATTTCCCGATCGGAAGTCGGTCCATATCGGACTATACGGAGGTATTCAAGCCGTAATCGATTATGATATAGTTATAAAGGAATATGATACATTCGTATGTAGTCTAGTCTAGTCTAGTCCCCGAATAACAAAAGTATTATAATATGACTAGGTCGACCTTAAATTGAAATTAAATGTATGTGTATACAATATACATATCGTATTCGGAAATTAAGAAATGCATTTCTGTTCGGTCTGCGCCAACATGTATTATATTAGCATTACACCGGAAAATGAACTTCAATATTATTGCAGGAATTGCGGTCATATAGACAATACGATTGCGGCAGAAAATATTTGTGTTTCAAAGGTGAATGTCAAACATACCACTACACAACAATCATTCTCTCAGGTCGTGAATAAGTATACGAAATTTGATCCGACGTTGCCTCGAATTCATACAATACGGTGTCCGAATGATGAATGTCCGAGTAATATCGGGAGCGGGAGTTCTGCTGCTGCTGCTTCAGGCGAAAAAAGGAAGACAAAAAATGAGATCATATATGTTCGATATGATGATACAAATCTTAAGTATGTTTATTTATGCGCGAAATGTGACAAAGTATGGAATACAGAACAACAATAAATTGAAACATAATAAAGTGTGGACATTATATATATACACTTTATGATGTCAAGTGGAATACCTACGTTACCCAAAAATCAGTCGCGTCAATCTACCGCGGCAGAAGATCCTGAATTTGAGAACGAAGTCAACCCACCGTCGATATTACAAGAAGAAGAATCCGATACAGAGTCTGGTGGCACAACATCCGAAATAAATGATAGCGAAGACGAATCCACGGCAGGTTCTATCACATCGGCAGATGATAGTGATGACGATAATGAAGATGAAAACGGTGGTGGCGCGGAAGACGATGGTGAAGGTGACGGTGGTGACGGTGGTGAAGACGGTGGTGGTGGTGACGCTGACGATGATGAGAATCCGACTTCATCTGCTATAAAAAAAAAGAAAAAACAGATGTCTACGACGTTGTCTGGGCGCAAAAAAAATATGGAAGACGATATGACACTTCTTGGCGTTCCTCATGGTATTCAGTTTGATGACGAAGAAGACGACGACGATGGTGACGATGATGACAAAGATAGTAGTGAATATTTCCAGAAACTGAAATCTAGTGTCCGTGAGACGTTTATTGACACATACCATCCGGAGGCGATGTCGCACAATTATGACGAGATTCAGACACTGGCACGGGTTGTTCGAAATAACGCAGGTGTCATCGTGGACGATTTACATCGGACGCTACCGTTTATGACGAAATACGAAAAAACAAGGATATTAGGCCAACGAGCCAAACAAATCAACGAAGGTTCGCCAGCATTCATCAAAATTGATTCGACTGTGATCGACGGTTATTTGATTGCCGTGAAGGAGTTGGAACAAAAGAAAACGCCGTTTATTATCCGCCGTCCTTTGCCAAATGGAGGTTCTGAATACTGGCGAGTTCAAGATTTAGAGATATTGTAGACTGTGGTTGAAGTCCGTATATCTCAATAATTGTCAAATATAAAGTCGGGGTCGCCGGTAATTACACGAAGCGCCTTTGTTATATATGCTCGTTCAACGGCGTCGGCTTCATAATAGTTCCAATAAGCGTCCTGAAGTGTGAGTTCACCGCTAATCGGCATGTTATCTCTAATCACGATGTTTGTAAATTGTGTTATTGTGCATTGATACGGAGAACTTGGATATACATTTTTTACAAACATACCTTTACAGTTGAGGTGGGCGTGTTCGGGCCGTTTTTCTTGGATAAGATACATTTTTCCGGGTTGAAGATCTTTTGGATGAACAAGTCGGAGAGGTCGCATCGTCGTGTTTTCTGTCGCTTGAATCATCCACCATTATAATATACCGAATTCAATTTTTTCATCAATCGTTGTAATAATTTGCCGGTATTATACCGACATAAGGCTTAAATTTTGGACGTTGATATATACGATAATCCTCTAATGATGACGAAGAAGATGAATTTGTCAACGGTGTTAGTGGGTTTGAAAGGTCGTCAAAAGAAAATGGGCTGCTACTACCGCTTCCACTTCCACCGCGATTACCTATTCCGCTTCCGATGCCGCTGTGATGATTACTTCCTTCGTTGCTCTCGTTCACTTCACTACTGAAACAACAACACCCACATTTGAAGTAATTTTTGAATATAGTAAAAAAATTGCCGGATGCCATGTTTTTACTATACTGATGTAATATACGTTTATTATATATTTCAACACTTCCAACGCTTTCCGCACTCTAAACACGTGACGAACGTGGTCATCGGTTCGTCTGCCGAACGAGTTTGAAGTTGGTAATACGTGCACTTCTTCGACTTACACTTATTACATGTGAAATTATCGGTGGACGCCTCGATGTTCGGCTCATATTTTTGCTTGTCACGTATTTTCTTGTCTTCGATCAATTGTTTCCATTTATCAGGACAAATTTCTTGGTGTGTCATGAATGCGATGTCTTGTGATTTGATATTGCCGGAAATAACCGCACTCGCCACATCGGGTTTCTTCAAATTGATATACACAGAGCGAAGACGGTCGATGTATAATGTAATGAAGAACGTATTTGACCACTTTTTCACGATGTTGTGTTTGGACGCATGTTGAATTGTCCAGTTGAAGATTCCCTTTTCGATGTTTGTTGAACATGTATTGATGTGATCCGCGATGGTTTGTTCATGACCGTTCAAGAGAGCTGCGATCCGCTTTCGAATTTCAGCGCGAAATTGGTCTGGATAAGCGATAGTTTCAATATTGGACATCGTGAGTCGTATAATCTGGTGTTGTATAAATAGAATAGATTTCTTTATTCAATTTTTTAGATATACTCTTCTTCACTTAATTCCTTTTCACTTTCTTGCTCCACCGGCGTTTCTTCGACGACCTTTTTGTTATTTGAGTTTTTTTTAGGTTTTATCGCTGGTTGGGTCGTTTTTTTTGATGTATTCGCTTTTTTTTTTGGAATGGTAGGTTCTACAACGCATTTTCTATGGTCCACGTCCACGTCCACGTCGGAATATATAGGCGACTCTGACGAAGGTGTTTCAGACTCAGTCTCTGTTTCTGTGATAAATTCACTTTCGGTCGATTCTGATTTGTGTTTTTTTCCGCCGAGTAACTTTTTTGATCGATGACGGCACTTCGGCGTCTTATCTTCACTATCATCATCCACTACGAAACCATCCTTCAAATATCCATTTGTCGTTTTTTGATATGCTGGAACCGAATCTAATTCGTCAATTTCCGCATCATCCTCTGCCGCAGTCGTCGCAAGGTCTTCGAACCCTCCAAACAATTTTTCATAAATAACATTCCAGATATTCACCGTTAAATCTATGGCGTTTTCCTTATCCATACGTGCTACAAGAGCGATATTTCCATATAATATAAGTTCATCGATCGGAGGAGGCAGCTCGTATTTGTTTTCATACCCAGCGCGACCATCGGTTTTTGCCCAAACATCCACGTAAATATATTTTGGCGTTACCTCTTCATTATGAATAAAGAAACTGAATTTCGTTTTATTCTTATACTTATATGTATGATAACAACTGAAACCGTCATGGTTACGGTAGCCGCATTTCTTTGAAAGTATTATCGTAAGCTGTTCTATCGTCGTATCATTATCTGGAATGACATGCGTTTCCGATAACGTTCCGGTTCTTGAAACAATCACAATCGACGTGGCCGTATTTTTGTTATTTTTTGATGTCGTTGATGTCATGGTTGACGGTGCCATTATATCAATCTATACTTATATTTCTATATTGTTTATTGGATATAAACATACATCGTATGTATTATATACAGAGGAGGATATATGACGACGCCAACGAATCACGTTCGTAACCAACGAAGAAATCAGAATGCCCGACAAGCGATGATGATATCCGGTTTAAGCACGATTTACCGCAATCAAACGACGACACACGCAATTCAAACACATCAACAAACAGAGCCGCGTATATTTTTACTCGATATAACGTTAAAAGATATGAATGAGCGGATGTATTCCAAAATTCACGCAATTATTGAAAAAGGACGCATACGCGGACGAGACGGAACAGAGACATTTTTTGTATATAAGAAAAAGGAGCATGTGATCATGAGTGAAGACAATATATACGAGATTCGTGATCAGGCACATATAAAACCACGGGATAATATACCACTTCTTATAGAGCGAATACCGGTAGATGGCGCGGTAACCCCAGTTGAAATCGGTATATTGGTTACGTCAGCGCCGCCGTCTTTTGAGACTACTACCGTTATTGTTCCCTTACTGGTTGATGAAAGTTATTATAAACTTATAACTAGTTCAACAGAATTCAACGGATCACATATTTCTCCGAATCATATCGTAGATCGATATACGAAAATAATCGTAAAATTACACCCCAAGTCCATGAATTCATTTGTATTTATTATGAATGAGAATGAAACGGAAGTGTTGGACTTCTATTTCACGACAGAAAATGGTATTATCAAGAATAGTAAAGACAAAATCACGACAACATGCAAGGAAGATATAATATCGTTTATTGATCACTTCAAATTATGTTCGTAATATACACATGAATACAATATATACTATTCGTAATGTTGTGGTTAATTCAAAATATTATCTTTTCAATTAGTTTAATCGTAGTTATACATTATTTGTATGTCTATTTTGAAACAACTCTAACTGCGCCAAAAGTAAAAGACTTGATCCACTGTCCAAAACAGAAATATAAATCATTATTTGATACAATAAATAAGAATTTAGACAACAATCACGGTTCGCAAAAGGTTCGGAATTTAGGAGGAGATGAAGCCATCGCCGAGAGATTAGTCAACGCCAACGAGAACGACGCAGATGTAATCGATCTTCTACCAAAAAATAAACACAATAATGATCCATATAGCAACGTCAATAAGGACCATAACGATATGAAAACGGATTTGAAGGCGTTTTTACGCGGTATAGGTTTGAAATCGAAATCAAATTCTGAAGCATTATTTCGCCCAAGCTATGAAATGAGTTAAAGGCATAATGTTATATATATATTATCATAGACGCGACATAAATGTCTCATCATCATAACGCTACAAGTAGGCCGCAGCAACAAAGACAATCACCGGAATTACGGATATTAACAACAGAAGAGTCCGATACATTACTATCGGGTTTTCCGGTTACGAGACTTTCTTATGAAGTGTCTATTCATAAGAACGACACACAATATTCTGCGGCGATGAGAGATGCGAAGAATTATACATATTTTATTCTTCCGAAAGGGAGACGGTCGGTTGCTTGGGCTACAGAATGGAAACGTAAGAGGATATTTGTGATTATTGATATCGAAAGAGCAACTAATATTCATGGGCGAAGCGGCGGCGGTGGCGGCGGTGGCGGCGGTGGCGGTCACGAACGGCCGTTTATCCGTAGATTTTACCAAGAAAATGGATGGTATCCTGGAAAGGTTCGTATATTTGACGCATGCTTTGATCGAACACTCGTATATGGAACGGTATTTGGCGGCATAATGTTTCGTAAACCGAATTTTGATACGCCATTATTTTCTATACATGCGGTGTATTGGTTTCAGGGGAATCTGATTCAACCGTTATCCGGTTTTCAACATATCGCGTTGTGTGAAGAATTATTCCACCGCAATAATATTCGTCAAGTTTCTTATACAAAAGAAAATAGTGTAATATTTGGTTTGCCTGTTTTATGTAATACTGAACGCGACGCAGAATATATCATTCCTACGCTGCCATATGAAACATTCGCAATACAATATCGTAACTTGACAACTAGCCATACATTCCAAATTATACTACATAATGCTCCACGGGGGCAACCGAAGACACAACCCGTCGTCATACCAGTCCCTAGAAATATATCCGATAGACCACCTGTAAGGCGTTTGTTTGTCCCTCAACAAGATGAGATGCTTACTAATATCCAAGCGGTATTTATCGTTCGTCCAAATTTACAAAATGATATTTATGAACTATTTGTGATGCCGGATTTACATCGTCAACATATGCCACCAGTATTTCACAATTTCGCCCTTATTCCGAACTTTAAAACAAGTGTGTTTATGAATCGACTCTTTCGTAATATTATAGAAAATGAGCGTCTAGATACGATGGAAGAAAGTGAAGACGAGGCTGATTTTGAGAATATTGAGCATGATAAATACGTGGCACTTTCGAAGGAGTATATTATGACGTGTCGGTTTCATAAACGATTTTGTAAATGGGTTCCTATCGAAATCGCTACCGGGAAGGAAATTATTACGAAACAGCAGGTAAAGCAGCATGAAATGTCTTATACCGGTTATCACCATCGTATGAAATGAGCATAAACATATGACGTGGATATTATATAGTCATGCGACCACCAGTATATTCCACCTCTATGTCATTTCATCGTATTTTTTCTTCATTACAGCAGCAGCCACACTCGGAGGTGTTGCGTCAGTGGCGACGCCATCTTCCGTTGATTCGACCATGTTATGCGGTATCGAATGCGTCAACGCATCAAACCATCTCATTCATGCGAGAACATCGTATTCCTATGTTGTGTGAAACGGTGGGACAGTCCAACGCGGTGAATGAATATTCGCTAACGATCGAAAACACGCGTTTGAACAGGAACGGGGTCGGGGTCGGGAACGAGTATATTGCGCGTAAAGAACGTGACATGTCGTCACCTATAGGTTCGACGCCGATTTGGGTCTATACCAAAATATCGCATGATGGAATTGAAAACTCCCGAAAAATGTTTGAACATATATGGGCTCATAAGTATTTACTCAAAGGAATCGTGTTTGATATTCATAATTTTACAAGTTCGGTGCGAGGGTCAATACCTCCATCGATCTACAATTATAAAATTGCGATCGATTACGTATTTAGAAACATCGTGCGCCCATTCGAACATGAATACGGTATTACAACACCGTGTATTATGATGGATGGTCGGCGCCATATTACACGTATTGAGCATCTAGAGCAGCTGAAAACACATATAGCGCCGGTGCTTTCGTCGTCTTCAACAGCAAATACTACCGAAATTCAGTTGATTATTGATGATATATTTGATTCTCGTATCTAACATATTTTTTTATCGTCGTATTGTATAGTGTGAAATAACAGTAATAATGCAAGAAGAACCTCTTAGTGGTGGCGGCGCCAAGCGCAAAATCATGTTGAAAGACCATCACATGAACCTTCAGCCTTCCGCACCTATTAGCGGCCAAAAAATCAAGCGTGTCAAGGCGTTTAGATTCAAAGACACGTCGAAATATTTAGAGCGTTTGCGTTCATCTCCTTGCCGGTCGAAATCGCAGAAGAAGTGTGATAGCAAAAAACTTCGCAAGAGCTGTAAGTATGCTCGCGGGACAAAGCGTTCTTTCTGCCGTAGGCGCACGAATAAGAATTATCGTTTATAAACTGTTATTATTCACATACCAATAGTATCATACTAATAATATCACATTATATCATAGAATATAATGTCATATTTACGTTCAAATCCGCTCGCTGAACATAATTCAGGTATCGCGCTGTCAAGTAAGGATATTCCCCAAAATGGAACCGGTAATATGTATGACGGTCAAGGCGGTCGTGCGTTCGTTCAAGGCGGCGGCGGTATGAGTCAGTTTTATTCGTTTAATCCTGGTGTCGCTGATTCTGATAGCGCTCATGCGCGTGGTTCATACGCACCAGTTACTGTAGGAATGAATTCGGTGGCTCCTACTACAGGTGGTTCAACTCGCCGAAAGAAGTCGTCGTCGTCCGCCTCGCGTCGTCGCAGCTATCGTCGTAATCGTCGTGTAACCAAATGTAAGAAGTGTAAGTGCGATATTATTATTGGCGTTGGTGGCACTCGTCGTCACACTTGGTTCTGTAAGCACAAATCATGTAAAAAAT
>Ga0194129_10001173_pt1 | contig 44553 bp, 38 predicted proteins | sample TA2KigCa35mmetaG_FD_150862 | JGI IMG/M metagenome (GOLD analysis project Ga0194129, IMG submission 150862) | Freshwater microbial communities from Lake Tanganyika, Tanzania - TA2015038 Kigoma Deep Cast 35m | ecosystem: Environmental > Aquatic > Freshwater > Lake | place: Tanzania: Lake...
TTTCCAAGAAAGAGCGTATTTTTGATTTTTGAATGATTTTCACATCGGCATAAGAGGAGCCGACCGCTCAAAATTATACCTAAGCCGAGAACAATGATCAAGAAAAGCCGACACCTTCGGAATATTTTTTTAGAAAATCGAATCTTCAGCCCACCTGTTTAAAAAAATTTAATTATTTCCGTAGAAGGTTTCTTTCCATAGACGGTAGGAGTCATTTAAAATATTATTAGACTGGGGTTGGAAAACTCTTTCATCTTCAAGCAGTTTTTCGAGTGGGTTTTTGGAGGCAAGCTTGATCGCTCCTAAAATATCAGCCTCGAGGCAACGTGCGCGTCGAAGACCTAAGCCGCTCAAATCGCTTAAAAGCTGCATCATATAATTGGATTTGCTCACGCCACCGGTGACAGGAAGAACAGCAAACAGGGCGTGCTGTTTTTTTTGCATTTCATCAATCAATTCTTTGATGCAAAAGGTGAACCCCTCAATAAATGACCGGGTCCATTCGCATAATCCTATAGAGGAGGAATATCCTTTAAGCTCTTTGAGGTGGGGATGATAGAAAAGTCCTTTAGAGTGGAAAGTAGCGCAAGAAAGCGATTCTATCTCTTCAAACGTCCTTTGAGGGCTAAAGTGGTATACAAGGTTTTGTAAGATAGAAGCCAGCTCCTCAACACACCCCTCGCGATAGCGCACTTTTCCGGCAACGGTTTCTATCCCTAAATATTTTTTATCATTTCCGTTTCCGTTCTTATTGTTATCCTCTTCTACTTGATTCAGTAGAAAGGCTCCTGTCCCTAAAATTAAAACAGCCGGATGATCAAGGGCGAATAGCGAGGCCGGGTGGTCTGCTACCGAGGCTTTAATAGGTATACCCCGGTAGGTTCCAAAATCATAAACAGACGAAACAATCTCCGCTTTTTGTGCTTTGGTATCCTCAAATTTCGCGTAACTTGCTTGGGTGGTATCAGTAACAAAAAGTTTTTTATCGGTTAGATGGGTAAAAAACAGGGTATCAAGAGTCGCAATTTTGGCTTTAGAGGAGAGATTGAGGTCTTTAGGCTTTGTAGAATCTTGCCAACAAAACAGTGGTGAATAGCCTGAAGAATCGAAAAATGCAAAGCTTTCCCTTTGACTGGATAAAGCCATTAAAGTGATTTTGGAAAGTTCTAGTTTTGAATCCGAAATACACCGATCAATTGTCTCTCTAATCAGCTGGATAAGATAAAAAAGGTCTTGTCTAGCTTTTTTGTCCTGTTTTTTGATGGGATTGGCATTTTTACAAAACGAAAGGATTTTTCCTGTTTCATCGACAATCATCGCCTTAATACAGGTAGTCCCCAAATCTACGCCAAGATAATGTTCCATTAATCTCCCTCTGGTACAAGGATTGAGCCAGCAATATAGGTTACAATAATCGGAACAATAAAAGGTGTAAAGGCAACAACGATAAAAAAGAGCCTTATAAGAGTAGAATCGAACCCAAAAAACTTTCCGAGACCTCCACAGAGTCCCATGATTTTTCGATCGCTTAAGGACCTTCTTAATTTTTTTCCCGGGTTTTCAATCATGATTCTTCCGCCTTCGGGCATAATTAGGGCCAAAACACAATAGATTGCAGCCATAACAGGGAAGAGTGGGGTGGCAGAAAATAGGACAAAAAGAAGTCTTAAAAAATTGGAATCGATTTTAAATACTAAAGCAATTCCACCAATCACTCCTAAAAACTTTCTATCAAAGCGATTTTTATAAAAACGTTTCATGGAAAAATTATAACCAGTTGCGGTTTATAAAACCCAAAGGTTTTTTTTGGTCGATACTTTTTAGTTGTCCTTGAATTTTTTTGATTCTAAAGGTGGTAAGGAGTTTTCAAGTAAGGTAGGATTCTGTTTTTTTTCCCTCCCGATTCGTAGAAGTAATAGCAAAAAAAAGACACATAGGCTTGTCAAGGGCAGAATCGATAAAAGAGTAGTGCATCCACTTTCACAAAATAGGGGGTTTTGTAGGAAACTTAAAAATATTGAGAATAAAAGACCCACGACTTCGAGCGCAATGGAGGTTTTTTCAAACCTTGCGGGCAAAAGTATTAATAAAAAAAGGGTCCATCTCAAAAAGGAGCAAAGAAGACAAGATTCAAAAAATAACGAGATGGAGGAGCTGAAGAGTAAGGACATAATCAGCAACAGTTTTTTGAGTGCGTACATTTAAAACGTCGCCTTAAATGAAATAGATTTAATCATAGGGGTGAAAATTTAAGTTTTAAGTCCCATAGGGAATTGTCGATATGAATTTACTCATAACATAATAGAGAATTTCCTTCACGCTTAACCGAAAAAACGAACAATTTTTGCATTCTAACAACTCATCCTTATCGATTTGAATTTCTGCACAAAATTTGGAGAGTTCAATTTTTTTTGGGGAGCAGTGGAGAGTAAAAAGAAATTTCTCTTGGGATTGGGGTTGAATTTGATGGAGTTTTTTCAAAAGGCAATTGACCTCTAAAGGTTGGTCGACAGCAAATAGTCGGGGAATCTTCCCCTGTTTTTTAAGCTTGTCCAACTTGTAGAAACAGGCGGGACAATCGGCGCTTACAAATAAAACGTCCTGAATCGAAAACGAAACGGCAAAAGGGAGTAAAAAAATCAGGGATGCCAAAAGTCTCATTATCATCAGATTAGCCTAACTTAAAAGCTTAGATTAAGGCAAATATCTAGGTGGTTTAAGATTTTGGGGAGAATGAATCGATGAACTCTTGCGCTTTTAAATCTTTTTCGGGTTCGTTAAGGGGATATGTAACCTGCACTTTGTAGATCTGTTTATTAATAAGTACGATACGAATCAGCTGAGCCTGTCCATTTTTAATGCCACGAATTACCGTGGATTTATTCCCTTGGTGCGAGCCCGATTCTTTGGAATGAACCTGATCGAGTTTAATGTCGTTCATAATCACATAAACAGCCCCCTTCATGATGATCGAGTAGGGGTAGCGTGCCCAATCAGAGTGCATGTCGGAACGTTGGATGGAGTAGGTGATCTGATGAATTTTGTCCTCAATTTTGTAGAGGAGGTAGGGGAGGTTCCCACCATTTTTAGGGAGCTTAAGCACCCCCTTAGAAACTTTTCCCTCAACAGGTTGCGATACGTGGCAGTTAAGCGCCTCTATATAAGCCATTTGCGCGGTTTGTGGACGAGATGTGTTAAACGAATCGAGAGGCTCGGCAAGCACAAATGTAAGAAGGGAGGCTAGAGGTAACAAAACCTTCAAAAACCGCCCCTTTTTTTTGCCGATCGAAGGTTTAACAAAAACGGGAGCCTTAAAAAGGGTCTTGAGGTTTGGGTATATAACAAATTTTTTATTTGATAAAAGCTCGCCGAATGTGCAGCCCAGAAATTTGCGCTCTAAATAGATGCAAGAGGGAAATAATACCAAAGAAATCAGGGGGAGGTAGCCAGGTAGCATAAAAAGTGAGGAGGCAAGTCCCGCATGCAAGACTATGTCTATTAAGAGGATGCTGATTTTTTTTAAAAACAAGGGGGTCTTTTTCATTAGGGTATATGGTAGCATAAAATTACGAAATACCTCAATCAATGATTGCGCTACCCATGCAGATATCCCCATTATAGAAAACTATGTACTGGCCAGGGGTTGCAGCCCTTTGAGGCTCTTTAAAATCAACCATTAAGCCCCCAGTTACCTCAATGATCCTGCATTCTTGGTCTATTTGGCGATAGCGAATTTTAGCCGTGTAGGTCTTTGTCCAGTCGGGGGTATCGTGAATCCAAAAAGGGCTTGAGGCTCGGATTGTAGACGTATAGAGGAGGGGGTGATCCTTACCTTTGACAACAAAAATGTCGTTACCCTCTTTTTTTGCTACAAATAGGGGCGCATCATGTCCTGAAATACGGGCCCGTTCTCCAATAGTGTAGAAACAGGCGCCCTCATGAAATGCGATTTTTTTTTTCGTTTCTAGGTCGTAAAAACACCCTTGAGTAGAGGGGATGTAAGATTGAATAAATTTTTTAAAGTTTTTGTTACCTATAAAACAGATACCCGTACTATCTTTTTTTCCAAAAGTAGCAAGTCCGCCCGTTTTTGCCAGCTCTCGCACAGAGGGCTTATGGTAAGTGCCGATCGGGAAAAGAGCTTTTTGAATAGCGCTTGAGGGGACCTGAGCAAGGAAATAGCTTTGGTCTTTCAAGGGGTCAACTCCTTTCAACAGTCTTCCTTCAGCATCTCTTCTGCAGTAATGGCCCGTAGCTAGAAAATCTGCGCCGAGATTTTCTGCAGTTTTCAATAAGGCATTGAATTTGATTTCTCTATTGCAAAGGAGGTCTGGATTCGGTGTGAGCCCTTTTTTCAATCCGTCAATAAAGGCCTCAAAAACCCTCTCTTTATACTCTTGAGCGTAGTTGACCGTGTAATAGGGGATATTTAGATGAGACGCGACTCGAATGACATCTTTTTGATCTTCTTCAGCTGGACAAAAACCCGAATCGTTCTCCTCCTCCCAATTTTTCATGAAAAGACCGATCACCTCATGCCCCTCATCTTTAAGCAATTTAGCGCTTAAAGAGGAGTCGACCCCACCTGATAGTCCTACTACAATACACTTTTTTGACATTAGAAATCTATTTTACCGATTAGGGTCTTGTTTTGCAAATTTAGATTGAATCAGAAAATTTTCTTGCGTACCGTAATTCCCTAACAAACTCTAATTGAATCAAATAAGAAATAAGTACTTTTTGTTAGTTATAAAGTAAATTTTTAAAATGGAAAGCGATGATGTATTTAAGAGAACTGTACAAGAACGATGTGGAGTTAATTCTTCAAAAATGGGAATGGGAAAATAGAGAAGCGGCTCAAATGATTTCGACTGCTGAAGAATTGGAGCCAATAGAAAAAACTCCTTCGTGGGTTCCTTACGCCAAGTTAGTTGTGACGGGGACTCTTGGTTTGGTTTCTTCAATTGCCTTGACAATCATTTCTCATATCGCAAAATTTACAAATAAGAACAAGGCCGAGTTTATCCGTTGGAACGAGCAAGAAGTAGAGAATATCATAGACACCTTCGAATTGTTGGGGCATGTCTCTATGATGATTATCTCACCAGCCGATGCCTACAAAAATTTGAGGCAGTGGAATGTTAGAGCCCAACCACAGCTCTGAAAATGCTTCATCTTTTAATCGTTCTGATCCGATTAGAAATTATGATTTGGGGTGTTATGTAAGCGAACGCTCTTGGGGGACAGTAAGAGAAGACAACAGTCCTGCAAATGATCCATGGACGGGGTTTGATTTCACTAAAGCGATAAATACACCTTTTCGCTACGGAGAGGACGCAATTGCGGGCTTTTGTGATTTTAGACAAAACTTTGTTTTTTCGTTCGTGTTCTGGAACGGTAAAGATCCTATTTTAAAAGAGAGATTGTTTGGCCTATCGAACCACGAGGGGAACCATGGAGAGGATGTTAAAGAGATCTACTATCATCTTTCTGCAACCAAAGACCACTCGTACGTAGAGTACCTCTACAAATACCCCGTCAAATCCTTTCCCTATCAGGAGTTGGTAGAATTTTCTAAAAAAAGATCGACTCTTGATAGAGAATATGAAATTTACGACACCGATGTTTTCGAAGAGGGGTATTTTGACATCAAAATAGAATACTTCAAACATTCCCCTTATGATGTTTTTGTGCGTCTTGAGGTAAAAAATCAATCGGATCATCAACAAAGCCTTCACATTCTCCCCCAGTTACAATTTCGTAATCGCTGGAAAAGATCGGGGGCGGCTCCACCTAGCATCTTTCTAATGAAAGAGGGTTGTCTCAAACTGGATACGACAAACCTACCATTTGATGACACAAGGCAAGGAAATTGGAAGCTTCCCGACCTGTTTTTTCATTCTCCATTTACAAAAGTCTATTTTACAGAAAACGAGGAGGGCTTTAAAGGGGCTTTTCATGATTTTGTGATACATAAAAAAGAGCATGCCCTAAAAAGCGGTTCGAAAGCTGCGTTTTATAACTTAGTGGAATTAGCTCCCCAAGCCTCACAAGAATTTATTTTTCGACTAAGTGAGGAGTTTCATGAAGACCCTTTTGATCAATCTTTGGAAAAGATAGAAAATGTAAAGAATAAGGCGAAGGATTTCTTTAGTCTTTTGGCTTTACCTGGAAAATCTCCTCTTGAAAAAGAGATTATCATACGAGCTGCTTCCGGGCTCTGTTATTCTAAAACATACTACGAATACAATGTGCGCAAATGGTTAGAAGGGACAAAAGAGGGGGGCAGAAATCGTTCGTTTATCCATTTCAATAGCTACGATATTTTATCTATACCTGATAAGTGGGAGTACCCTTGGTTTGCTGCTTGGGATATGGGCTTTCAGGCGATGTCTTTTGGTTATTTGGATATCGATTATGGAAAAAAGATTGCTTGGTACCTTCTATCAGACAGGATCATGCATCCGAATGGAATGTTACCGGGGTACGAGTGGGAATTTTCAAGCGTAAATCCGCCGGTGCATGCGTTCAGCGTTTTAAGACTTTTTCGTTATGAAAAAGAATTCAATCAAATACAAGACATAGATTTTTTGAAAAAATGTTTTGAGCGTCTTACGATCCATTTTACATGGTGGGTAAACCGAAAGGATCGCTCAGGCCTGAATGTTTTTGAGGGGGGATTTTGCGGATTCGATAATATCAGTGTGGTAGATAGAGAGACTCTTCAGCAAAGCCAACAGATGATTGAACAATCGGATTCCACCTCTTGGATGGCTCTTTTTGCCCTTGTGATGATGCGCATGGCATTAGAAATTGCAAAAGTTGATCCGGTATTTGAAGTGATGGGATCTAAGTATCTACGTCATTTTGCTTTGATCGCAAGTGGTTTTAGCAAAGGTTTTGATCGTGAGATCAATAACTGGTCCGAAGAAGACGGGTTTTTTTATGATGTCATGCGTTATCCGGACGGTAAAGAAGAACAAATGAAAATAAAGAGCGTTGTGGGAATAGTCCCTACTTTTGCTTACGAGTGGATTGATGATAAGGAATTAGAAAAGTTTAAGGAATTCTCTTATCTTTTTAATCGGCTTCTTCGTCGCCTGGATGAATTAACAGCTGATGTTGTCGTTCGTATAGATACTGAAAATAGGTCTGGGTATCTGCTTGTTTTGGCCCCATTGAACAGGCTCGAGAAAGTTTTACAAAAAATTTTCGATCCAAACGAGTTCTTATCCCCGTACGGGATTAGAAGTCTATCTATCTACCATAAAGATCACCCTGTAAATTTTACTGGTCAGGTTCTGTCGTATGAGCCCAACGAGTCCACTCAGAAAATCATGGGGGGGAATTCTAATTGGAGAGGTCCTATTTGGTTACCCATCAATTACATGATTTTTGATCTGTTGTTGAAAATAGAGGATATTTTTGGAAAAAATTGGAAATTAAAACTGGTGGATGGACGAGAAATGACTGCGATAGAGCTTGCAAACGATCTGAAAAATCGTTTAACCTCTCTGTTCGCTGAAACTGATAAAGGGAGGCCGATTTACGGGGGACATCCGTTCTTTTTAAAGCCTGAAACACGACGTTATTTGCAATTTTTTGAGTACTTCAACCCCGATACGGGTCAAGGTCTTGGAGCAAGTCACCAAACCGGATGGACAGCATTAATTGCAAATATGATTATCAGAGCTTCAAGAGCATCTCCGTAGCATAATGACAAAAAAATTCTCTTAAAAGAAAGATTCAAGCCAATCTCCCTAATCATAGGGAGTTTTTTTATGGCGAGTTTTTTTTGCAACGAGAGGAGATAGAAAAAGGATTCTAAATTGAGTAAAACGATTGAGCAATGGGTATTCTTGGGCGTAGGTGGAGTCGCAAGGGCCCTTATGGAGATTTTACAAAAAGAAAAGCCCGACTGGCTAGTTAGAAATAAGGTTCTTTTGATAGAACCCATGGATATCAAAGAAATAAGCACACTGCGTCTTTTTCCAGCACTAGAAAAGATCCATGAGGAGCGCTTTGAGTCAAAAGATAAAAGTTGTATCTGGCTAAAAACCGCTATTACTGAAAAAAATTATCTCGAGATTCTAGAAAAAGAGGTCCATGAAAACGCTTTTATTGTGAATCTTAGTACCCGAATCGGCACTTTAGATATTCTCCTTTTTGCAGAAAAAAAAGGGGCCCTTTATATCGATACCGCCCTTGACTGGTGGGATGATCCCGTAACGGATCTCGATAGAGGATACCAGGATAGTCTTACCCTTTTAGAGCAGTCCATTCACCAAAAGACTCGGCATGTGCGAAATAGCATGGTGTACACTTATGGAATGAACCCCGGGATTGTAAGCAGCATGGCTCTTGTAGGTCTTGAGAAGGTTGCAAAAATTTTAGATCCCTCTTTAGAGTCCTTGATTGCCCTTAAACAATACCATTTAGTAGCAGAGCGTCTTGGTTTGACCACGATTCAGATCGTGGAAAGAGACACCCAGTATCCCGAAAAGACCTTAACTAGAAACTGTTACTACAATACCTGGTCTCCTACGGGGTTTATTGATGAGGCGTTTGATTCCTGTGCCTATACGATGGGGACGCACGAAAATTTTGTTCCTCAAAATGTGGATAAAGAACACCGAGAAGAGTCTTTGCAGATTTTTTTCCCCTGCCCAAGCATCGATGTGATAGCGAAATCTTATGAGCCACGCGGTGGAGAGGTGCACGGCAGAATTATTCCACATCAAGAAGCCCATAGCCTTGCCAGATACTTAAAAAACGGGGATTACTGGCCTTCAGTTTACTACTGTTATGAGCCTAGCGATTCAGGAAAAGAACTCTTGGAAGCTGCACGTAAGGATCGGAATATTCCCACAAGATTTCTTTCTAGAAAAGAGATTGCAGGAGGATATGACAGTATAGGCTGCTTGATGTATTTTCGCACTCCGGAGGGGTTAAGAACATTCTGGATTGGTTCGGTTGTAGAAAATAGCGATTCTATTTCTATGGATGTGAATGCGACTTTAACGCAGGTTGGGTCGGGAGTTTATGCTGCAATTAGCTATCTTATTGAAAATCCCCATTTGGGTTTAATCTCTCCTGAAGAGATTGACCCCCATTATGCCCTAAATTTGGCAACTCCCTATTTAGGAAGAGCTGACTTTATCGAAACGACAACTCTTCATCAGCCTGAGGGGGACACGCTTTATGACCTCATGGTAGTTCCCAATAAAAATCTATTGAGTTGGGAAAAGGTGGTGGTCAAAGAGGCACAATTGGTTTAAAAGGTATCGGACGAGAAAAAAGGGTCTTAAAAAAAGACCCTTTTTGAACCAAGCACCTAGATCAAAACCTTGTCGAGGAGCACATCATAATCGGGGTGATCGCAAAAGTGGTCATGACCCCAATCTTTAAAAAGGTTAAACTCCTTATTTTGAGTTTGGGCTTTTTCAAAAAGACGATTGGCCTCATTTACCGGAACCCAATCATCTTTGTCTCCATGGGCAAATGTGATGGGTGTTTTCACGCTTGGTATCCAAAGGTCGGTACGTAAATGAAAAGCTAAAATCGACTCTACAGCAGTTTGTGGAAGATAAGGCTGATCGAGCATCGCCATGTCTAACATGCTATAGAAAGGTGCTTCCAAAAGCAGGTGTCTGGGGGTATTTTGGGAAGCTATAAAAGTTGCAAGTGATGTCCCTAAGGAGCGACCATAAAGAATCACGTTTTTTTCACCATATTGCTCGACAAGGGATCGATATACCGCCAAAGAGTCGTTTAAAAGGTCTTGTTCGGTAATTTTACCTCCGCTTTTTCCAAAACCTCTGTAGTCATAGGTAAAAAAATCATACCCTTTTTCTAGAATTTTTTCGGGCAACGATTGGGGTATTTCATCGATATTTGTACCACTACCATGCAAGAAAAGGACAACACCTTTTCTTGTATGGGGTGTTTTGAAATGGATAGCCGAGAGAGGGGTCTCAAAATCTGATGCTTGGATAGTGAGCTCTTCAAAAGGGATCGTAAATGCAAATTTATGATCCTTGTGTAATTTGCGAATCTCAAAAATGAATTTTTCTTGATTTTGGTGCAGATAACCAATATAGCAGATAGGCCCGGAACAAAGGGCTAGAGCGAGAAGGATTTTTTTCATAGTTCTTTCAAGAAACCGTCGATAGAAGGTTCATAATCGGGATGTTGCATCAAGCTAAAATGATCCACTCCCTCTAGTTTAACGAATTGGGTTTTCGGTTTATGTTTGATAATATCAAAAAGCCTAACAGATTCGCAATAGGGAACAGTCTTGTCGACCGTTCCATGAAAGACTATGATCGGGCAGTCCACTTTTTTAATGAACTGGTTTGTCCTCATCGGATATTTCAGAATTTTTTCTATCAGAACCCTGGGAATATAGGGTTTCGTCAAACAAGCCATATCGAGCATACTGTAAAAAGGGGCATCAAGAACAAGTCCGTCCGGTTTTTTCGTGGCAGCTACATAAGTTGCAAAATTTGTTCCCATGGAGCGCCCCAAAACGATAATCTTTTTTCCTTTGTACTCGGATGTGATGATTTCATACATTTTAATAGGATCACTGTAGATGTTGCTGGTATCGATTTGCCCAGGGCTTTTTCCAAACCCGCGATAGTCGTAAACAATGAAGTCGTAACCTCTTTGAATGTAAAACTTGGAAAGCTTTCCCCAATCTCTAGAAAGATTCGTTCCTCGCCCGTGGTAGCATATCACAATCCCTTTGGTCTCCGATTGAGTCACTTGTGGAAAATAGAGGGCATTAAGTTCGATGCCTCTATCTACGCAGTAGCTTCGCTCTTCAAATTTTTGGGACATTTGGTACTGGTAGCTGGTGGGGAGGGTCTTATATGCAAATATAAGTGTATCTTGAGCGTTATAAAGATAGATATAGTTCCCCGTGAGCAGTAAAACCATACCCACTAAAAATGCTTTCAAAAAACGTTTCATAGACGAGATTTTACCTAACCTTTGCATTTTTTGAAAGAAAAGGGAGATTATGGCATCTTGTTAGAATGAAAATTCCCCCTTCTAAGTCTCACACAATGAGGGCACTATTTTTTAAACACTTGGCAAAAAAAGATTGCCATATAGAAAATATTTTAGACGCTCCTGAAGTCCAAGAGTTCAAAAAAAATTTAGAAAACTGGGACGAGATAGATCGGGTGGATGTAAAAAACTCGGGCTTGGCGCTACATTTTTTGATCGCTCTAGCTGCTTTAAGCTGTAAAAAAACTTTTTTAACCGGCGACTATTCTATCTGTAATTTAAGGCCTGTTGAACCGCTTATATCTGCCCTTTGTACTCTTGGTGCCAAAGTCACTTACCACCAAAATTGGGGATTACCTCCACTAACAATCGAAGGTCCAATAAAAAATGGAAAAGTGCACCTAGACGGAACAAACTCACAGCACGTTTCAAGTTTATTAATTGCTTTATCCCAAGTAGAGGGTAAGAGTGAAATTACTGTTACCAATCCATGTGAAAAGCCGTATGTAGAAATTACTCTGGATTGGCTAAAAAAATTGGGTTTAAGAGTCGAAAATCGGGATTTTTCCACCTACTCATTAGAGGGTCCGTTGACCGTCCCTTCATTTAAAATAACGGTACCCCCCGATTTTAGTTCTTTAGCCTTTTTGGTGGCTGTGAGTAAGATTCTTGAGATTAAAGAGGATTTTTCAGATCTGGATTTTCAAGATTTGCAAGGGGACAAGCGACTTTTTTTTTATCTCAATCAGGAAAAGTGCTGCATAAAAGATACCCCTGACCTACTTCCCATTTTGATGGTTTTGGCACTTTATAAAAAAGGCCCTTCTTTTATACAGGGAATCCATGTTGCCCGACAAAAAGAGTCCGATAGACCTTTTGCTATGAAAAAAGAATTAGAGAAAATGGGGGCAAAAATTGAAATTTTTGAAAAAGAGGACTACATGTATGTGCAACCTGGGCCTCTTTTTGGAGCAAAATTAACTTCTCATAATGATCATCGAGTAGCCATGAGCCTCGCTGTCGCAGCGCTAAAAGCCCATGGCACTACAACAATAGAAGGGGTGCAATGTGTCTCAAAATCCTTCCCCAATTTTTTCGAAACCTTTTGTCCTGATTGGGCTGCCAAAATCGGGAAAGACGACACTGGGCAAGTTACTATCGAGCCAGCACGGTCTGAAATTTGCAGATCTTGATGAGTCCTTAGAGCACAAGTTTACGATGCCTAGAAGAGAGCTTTTTGAAAAATATCAAGAGCCTTTTTTTCGTAAAGAAGAGCTCTCACAATTTGAAGAACTTCTTTTGGATGGCTTTGAACTGATCTCAGTGGGCGGGGGAGCTCACATTGAAAAAGATTTAAGTCGCTACAAATTGGTTTGGTTAAAATTGCCGATGAATATTATTCAAGCGCGCCTCGATCCCGAGGCCCCCTACTTAAAAGGGGTCTGTTTTGAGGATTGGATATATCAAAGACAAAAAAACTATGCTGATAAAGCCCAAATCGAGGTAGAATTGACAGGAGTAGATCTATACGCGGATGCAAATCGGTTATGGCAAGCAATACTTTCGGCCGGTATTTCACATTAACAACAGCGGGGGAATCTCACGGTTTAGGTTACGTGGGAATTTTGGACGGGGTTTCGAGCGGTTTTTCGATATCTTTAGAGGAAATTCAAAATGATTTAGATCTACGTGCTCCCGGTCGATCTTTGTACACTTCCAAGCGAAAAGAACCTGACAGGCTAGAAATTTTCTCAGGTCTTTTTGAGGGAAAGACATTGGGAACTCCCATCGGATTTCTCATCCGCAACCAGGACCAAAAATCGGAAGATTATGCATTTTTGAATCAAAATATTCGCCCAGGTCATGCCGATTTTACTTATTTGAATAAATACACCCACGTGGATTTGAGAGGAGGGGGTCGAGCTTCTGCAAGAGAAACTGTTCTAAGGGTTGTAGCGGGCTCAATCGCTAAACAAATTATAAGACCATTCGGCATAGATATTTTAGCGGATGTTCGACAAATAGGTGCAATACGAGCTCCCTTTTACGATGAGAGCGTGATGGAAGCTAGACAAAGAGTTTTGAGTGATCCTTTTGGGTGTCATCATGCACAAACGAGTACTCTTTTTATGCAGTTAGTAGAAAATACGCTTGAAGAAAAAGATTCGTTGCCCAGCTCGATCTGTTTCAGAATAGATCCTATGATTCCCTCTTTAGGAGAACCAATTTGTTTCAAGATGACCAGTGCCATTGCAAATGCACTCATGACTATACCGGCAGCGAAAGGGGTGATTTTTGGAAATGAGGAATCTTTTCGTTACAAAAAAGGGTCAGAGTTTAACGACCCTTATGAACTAAAAGAGGGTCAAATGAGACCTGCTAAAAATGATGCTGCGGGTGTTTTAGGCGGGATTTCAACGGGTGAGCCGATCTATGGGGAAGTTTTTTTCAAAGCTCCGTCCTCGGTTGCAAAAGAGCAAAAGAGTTTAAATCAGATCTTAGAAATCAAAGGTAGGCATGATCCTCTTATAGCTCCAAGAGCAAGAATTGTTGTTGAGTCTATGCTTTGGATGACTCTTATGGATCAATTTTTAGCAAAAGGGTTGCATCAAAACCCTAGAGGAGAGATCTCTTGTCTCGCCAAGTAATTATTTATGCCAAAAGCATCAAAAGTCATTTGTCAAGACTTTCAAGGTGGGGGCTTAAAGGAACACTTTTTGAGATTGAGGGTGTTGAGGGGGATAAATCCATAGAGGGCTATCTCAAAATAGTGGATTTCCTAATCGAACAAGATTTCAAAAAATCGGATCTATTGGTCGCTGTGGGGGGTGGATCATTACTGGATCTGGTTGGGTTTGTTGCTGCGACCTACATGCGGGGAGTGGATGTTGCATTTGTCCCAACAACACTGCTTGCCATGGTCGATGCATCGATTGGGGGAAAAAACGGGATCAATCGTCCGTGGGGTAAAAATAGTATTGGAACGACTTACCTGCCCAAAAAAACTTTCCTAGATAGGGTTTTTTTATCCTCGGTTCCTTTGGAGCAACTCTATCCGGGCTATGTCGAAATGCTTAAAATAGCGGTTGTTGAGGCTTTTTCGACCTTAAATGGGCATACAAAGATTGTAGAGGATAAAGAGCTTAGTACTTTTCTTGAAGGATGGGAATTCCCACCCTCTGATAAATGTATTGAAAAAGCAAGAGCCCTTAAACAGACGATCATAGACCAAGATTTGAACGAACAGGGGAGGCGCTATCTATTAAATTTTGGGCATACAGTGGGACACGCTTTGGAGGCCTATTTGAATTACAGAATATCCCACGGCGAAGCTGTGCAGCATGGAATGGTTGTGGAAATGGAGCTTTTAGGTTTTCCAAAAAAAGTACAAAAAAAGATCATCTCCTTTTTTCCTTTTAAGTCCCCTTTTCCTAAAATAGAGCCCGAGCTCTTTAAGAATATTCTCTTAAGAGACAAAAAAAATAGAGACGGAAGAGTCGCTTTTTCTAATGTTTTGAACCATAATAACAAGAATTTTCTCACCTTCATGGATCCACAGACTGTAGTCGAAGCATGTATGAAAAGAAATACGTATGATTGTTTACACACTCGGGCCTGATGAAAACGGTCCTATTGAGGCCGATTTAATAGAGCTTCGTCCCGATAGAACAGAATTAAAAAGTTTTTCTAAACCCTACCTTTTAACCAATCAAGCTCCCAAAGAGGGGGCGAGCTTTTGTGATATTGCGTTCGGCCAGCCCCTTGGTACATTTAAAGAGGCCTTTCCTCAAATCCAATGGATCTATTCTTTCCATGGCCCCTTTATTTCTTTTGAAGAAACCTTGAACTTAATAAAAAAAATGGATCTACAACAGCCCGATTTAATCAAATGTTGTTTCGATTCGATTTCTTTTTGCGATTATTTGAACCTCTATCCCATCTTCCAGCTTTATTCCGATCGACTCATTCTGTTTGCGCGGGGAGAATCGAATCAGGCGACAAGACTTTTGAGCTATCTATGGGGAGCTCATTGGATATACACTTCTAAAGATGGTCTTTACGGTCAAATTCCTCTAAAAGAGCTTTTAGAAGATTACCAAATTCGTAGACTGAATAAACAAACGGAGCTTTACGGGCTTATCAAAGGAATAGCAAGTCCCCCCTCAATGGGGTTTAAAATCTATAATCCACTTTTTAATAAAGAGGGGATCAATGCCCTTTATTTGAATCTTGTTTTGGAAGAAAACGAGTTAGAAGAGGTGTTGAGATCTCCTTTCTTTAGAGGTTTTAGCATTACCATGCCCTTTAAAGAAAAAGCTTTTCGATTTTGTGAAAATTTGAGCTTTTGCGCCCGCCTTTGCGAGTCGGTAAACACCTATTTTTTAGGGGTTGGCTATAACACCGATATTGAAATTTTAAAAAAATTCTCCTTCACGGGAAAAAAGGTGGCTATTCTCGGTGGTGGTGGTGTTGCTAGAGCCTACGCAAACTTTTTGAAAAATTGCTGTGACGTGCATCTATTTGTTCGATGTAATACCAAACAAATCAAGATCCAAAAAGAGATCGGGGTGAGAGCTTTTTTGTTAAAGGATTGGGTATGCGAATATGATGTGCTTATCGATACTTTACCAATAACCGGTTTAAATCTTCCTATCAAAAAAGAGACGATTGTAATAGATGCAAAAGTATCGCATGATCCTACTTACGAGAATCAGAAAAACTTTATTTCTGGTCTTGAAGTTTTCTTAGCCCAAGGAAATTCTCAGATGAAAATTTTCTTTAAAAAAGATTTTTGTCTTTATAAAAAATTTACAATGTGTTAAATTTTAATTTAAATTTAACAGAGCAAAATTGTATGCCGATCAATATCCGTAAAACTGCCGGAAAGTTTCCGCTGGAAGAGCTCATTGAGCAATGCAATAAGGCTGTTGAGACAGTCGAAGAGACTGTCATTGGTGTGGGAAAAACATTTGAGACCTCCGATTCTAAAGAAATTAACGCAGTTATTCAGTCACCGTTGACTATCCTAGAACGTAATATTGAAAAACTCCGTGAAGTGCAAAATGTTGTTGAGGAGATTCTGAAGATAAAAGAAGAGCCTTTATGTGGAACAAAATTTACAAAAAGGCAGGTAACCGATGCAACTTTTCGGTGTGTAGACTACCTAGCCGCTTTTGTTGCCGTTGCGCTCATCATTATGGAAACATCAGACACTGCAGCGAAGTATTTAGGGGAGACCGATGTCCCGAAAGGATTCACTGCAGCCCTTGTGATGGTTTCTAAAGTTTTATCAGCACTCATGGATCATCGACGCAAACAGGAGCTAGAACGTCAAAAGTTTCTGGCTATGCTGAAGGATGTACAGATCAAATGTGATAAAATAGAAGAATTCGCAGCGATTTATAATGTTTTTCGCTCCATAAGTGTCCTGAAAAACGAGGCAAACTTAAGTTTCGATCAAAAATCGAATTGTAAGGAGGCGGTTAAGATCCTTAAATCGATGCCCGAAGCGAAGATTAAAGGGGATCTGGCAAAAAATCTGAAAAAACAACTCTCGACTGCAATCGAAGATCAGGCAAAAGATCTGATCCAGGAACGATTTCGGACAATTTTTGATCGTAATAAACCGATCAACGTTAAAAGAAGGTTGTTTGACCGTTGGTACAATGCGTACATAATCTCGAACAGGATGTCAAAGATTTACAAACATAACCGTTTTATGCTTCTAGAGAACCAGGAGAAGCTCCAGTTCTCTTATAAACAATGGGCGATGATCATTCTCAAAAGAAAAAGGGTGTTAGAGAGGTCAAAAGAGCTGCTTTGTAGAAGTCCCGCTTCTTTGGATGAGCCTCAAGCCCCCTACGGACTGAAATCCTCTTATCAAAAATTTACGTCAGAAAACCCCACTCGATTAGAGGTTTTTCAAGGGTCATCGTCGCAAGAGGGTGCCGGAGTGTTTGGAGCACAAATTATTTCTCAAGGCAGACGGTCTATTGATTCACAAAGTTTAGGTAGCCAAGAGGGGATACCCTCTAATTCTTCGTCTGACGAAAAAGAGTTAGTTGCTTCTTTCAGAGAAAAAACCACACCGAGGGGGGCACCATTTGTCAGACGGGCAAGGTCTCAAAGAACTCTTGTTCCAATAAGTGGTTACATGTCAGGATCGAGTGAATCGGGAAGAAGTTTTTTATCCTCTCAAGAGCGCCCAATGGACCCAAGTAGGTCAGCATTCCCAAATTATGGAATGGTGCCCTTTCCCTATGATCCACGGTTTTCTCAGATGCCCCTTTTTTTCCATAACAACCCTACCCCGATGAGGGCAGGAGCCGAGGGATTGGAGACGCAGGATCTGAATGGCTTGAGAAGGCCAGGATGTGAGGATTTTTCCTCTTTAAGCCAAAGGCCGCAGCTTTTTCCGGTGCAAGGGGGAATGCAACCCAGAGCACTGGAAGCTTCTTATTATTATCCGTATCCGGCGGGGGCATACGACATGACACCGCAAATGCTTGAGATGGCTACGCAAAAAGAAAGAACCGCTCAGCAGTTTTATGGATCCAGGCGTTCGAGTGTTTCTTCTGTTGATAAGGAGGTGGCCCAAGAGCGTTTAAATAAAGAGGTGATCCACCAGGGAAATTTCACTATTGAAAGTTCTTTTGTTTACGCGTCGAAACAAGAGGATTGTCTATCAACATCATCACAATCTCAAGTGGAGCCGATTCGACTGAATCTGCCGCCGGTTTTTTCTATTTCGAATTCTGTAACAGGAGAAAATACAGACCATGTTGTGGTGCAAATGCCCGAAAAAGGAGAGTAAATTTTGTAAGGTTAAAAAGCATGTCTATTCTGTTTGCATTTTGCACCAAATTTGTTAAACTTGAAAAACAATAAACCCTAAGACAAATTATGTCCTCCTTAACCATACCACCCAATTTGAATCGTCACCATTTAACTGACCTTCTGAAGTTATTGATGTGTGTTGTTTTGGGAGGCCTTTTTTGGCACCTCCCGGAGCCCATCGGTACCGATCCGAGAGGGATGAAAATATTTGGCGTTTTTTTATTTACCGTTCTGGCGGTGGTTTTAAAACCCTTGCCGTCAGGAGCTATTTGCATATTTTCTTTGACAATTCTTCCTTTAATGGGTGTTTTGACTTTTGAGGATACTTTTATAGGATTTGCAAATCCTGTTGTTTGGTTAATTGCTTCTGCGTTTTTTATTGCCAGGGGGTTCATTAAAACCGGCTTAGGACTACGGCTTGCCCATTTATTGATTCGGATGATGGGGAAAAACAGTTTGGGGATTGCCTATGGGATGACCATCACCGATCTTTTGCTTGCACCGGCGATTCCAAGCGTAACCGCTAGGATTGGGGGAATTGTTTATCCCGTTGTTTTATCAATTGCTAAAGCGTTTGGAAGTGACCCTGACCATAGCCCTAGGCGCATCGGAAGCTATTTGATTCAGACGATTTTTCAATCGGGGACAGTAACAAGTGCGATGTTTTTGACAGCGATGGCGGGAAATCCGATGGTGTTGAACTTAGTTAAGCCCTACGGTGTCTCGATAAGCTGGACCGATTGGGCGATTGCTGCTGTCATTCCGGGTCTTCTAAGCCTTCTTTGTATCCCTTATGTTTTGTACAAAGTCTATCCTCCCGAGCTAAAAGAGACCCCGCAAGCGCCAGAAAAATCAAAAGAAGAGCTTTTGATGATGGGTAAACTTAAGGCTGACGAGATGTGGATGCTTGGGGTTTTTTTGGTGTTAGTATTTTTATGGTCTGTGGGTAGTTCCTGGCTGACTGCAACCTTAACCGCCTTGATTGGTCTTGCTCTTCTTCTTCTCTCAAGAGTTTTGAGCTGGGAGGATATATTAAAAGAAAAGGGTGCTTGGGATACTTTAATTTGGTTCGCAACCCTTCTCACGCTTGCAGGGTATATCACAAAATTTGGTTTAGCAGATTGGTTTGGAGGGGTTGTAAAAGGCCATTTTGTGGGTGTGTCCTGGGGTTGGGGTTTAATTGTTCTGTCGATTATTTATTTCTACACTCACTACTTTTTTGCAAGTAATCTTGCACATATTGGAGCCCTTCTTCTTCCATTCTTTGTTGTGGCAGTAAATTTGGGAGCGCCCGCAAATCTTACTGCTTTGGTATTTGGTTTTGTAAGCTCTCTATTCGGTTCTTTAACCCATTTTGGATCGGGGCCTGCCCCTATTCTTTATGGCGCCAACTTTGTGAAGATTGGGGATTGGTGGAAGATCGGATTCATCTTAAGTATTGTAAATATTTTGGTATGGGGGATTGTGGGTGGCTTATGGTGGAAACTGCTCGGAATTTTTTGATACCAGATGAGGCGGAAGAATTAAGTAAACAGTACGATTTCACCTATCTGGATAGCCTCATTTATGATAAGAATGTCGATACGATTTGGATCCAAAAAAAGGCTGAGTGTAAATTATTGGATCCCCAATTTCGATCTTTTAATCGGTGGAATCTGGCTCTGTTTAAGCGTGAGCTTTCGGGAATACGGCAAAAGATGTCGGTTCGCTGTATTGATGAGTTGAAAGGAAGAGGCTTATTTGCTGACAACACATTGGCTGAAATGACCTGTGTTGGTGAATACTTGGGCCTTGTAAAAAAACGGAATAAAAAAAAAGATAAAGACAATAGCTATATTTTCGAATATGCGATTGATACTTTTGATACCGGATATGTAATTGATGCTGAGAGGCAAGGCAACCATACAAGGTTCATCAATCACAGTGATCAACCCAATCTACTCTCAAGGTGGTTATTGATCGACAACCTACCAAGAATCATTTTTTTTACCAATCGAAGAGTGGAAAAAGATGAAGAGCTCACCGTTGATTACGGGCCTTATTACTGGGAATAAAAAGGGGCTTGCCTTTACATTTCAAATCTGCTAACTCGAGAATACATTGGTTTTTTTTTGTATCCTCATAGGAGGGGTAGAAATGTCTAACAAATTGCACGTCTATTCAAAAGAAGCTCTTAAAAAAGAGCCTTTTCTGCCATTGAAACGCCCTTTTCCTCGTAGTCTCGATTTGATGGAAAAGCTTAAAAAACAGGTCCGAAAATACCGGGGCAAGTGGAATTTAGAAAATCATCTTGCCCAACGATATAAAAAATATCTCGGAAAAAAACTTCCTCATGAGCTCGAGATTCAGTGGGTAAATGCTCACATCGGAAATGGCGTTTTCGCAAAAGAGCCGATAAAAAAAGGGGGCTTTATCTGTGAGTATATCGGGCTTATCACCGATGAAAAAGAGCTCCACCCGGATAATAGGTATGTTTTTAATTTGACTGTAGGTGATGACGAAACAGGTTATGTACTGGATGCCCGTTATAGTGGAAATGTAGCACGCACCATCAACCATGCCGATGATCCAAATGCCGAAGCAGTCACAATCTTTGTAGAGGGGCTACCCAGAGTAGTCTATTTAGCTCGCCGCAATATCCAAAAAGGGGAAGAAATCTGTGTAGACTACGGGCAAGAATATTGGAGTACATGGAAAGAGCAAAAGCAGTGATGCGTTTTTAAGCGCAAATCTGCTTGCCAAGCTCAGTAAGTCTCAAACAGCGCTTTTTTTCAAAAGTTCCCCATTCAATAAGGCCCGATTCAAAGAGCGTATTTAAGTGCTCATGAGTGAGCTTTATTTCATCTTGAATTTCGTAAATATAACCGTCTCTACCCCTGCTTAGGACCGGTTTGCCAGACGAGATAAAATCTATAACCTCATCAGCCAAAACCCAGCCTCTCGAAATGATTGTAGAGAGCCCTTTTTCTGCCTGCTTTGCATTCTGATTTTTTTGCATCCAAAGCACCTTGTAAAGAGAAAGAGCCTGTTTTTCGATCGAATATAAAAGCCACGGCTCTGCTTGTGGGTGTAAAGTCACAAAACCGTCAACGACTCTCAGAAGGTCCAGATCAACACCTTTTAATAAAATGTTTACCAGATAGGGGATCGAGCAAGGGAGAACCCCTTTTAGCTTTTCTAAGGAAAATAGATCAAAAGCGTAAGCTCCGTCTTGGAATGAGACTTTTAAAGGATGAAGTTTTGCAAATCGGATCGCTTGACTCAAGTCAAAAGCAAAGGTTAGAGGGATCCCTCGTTCTGGCACCACATCAAATTGCACCAAGTCGGTAAAGGGAGGAGTGACAGATTGCTTTTTTAAATAATTTTTTAATTCCTCAGGCAAAGAGAGCTCAGGATCCCATTTTTTCTCGTTCTCCCGATACGTCAGAACAGCAATGAAATTAAATTCTAAAAAAAGAATGCACTCGTCTAATTCAGCTCCGTCTAACGCCGTGAGTTTTTTTAATTCAGAAAGTTTAAGTGCGGCGGTTGGGTTAGCTAAAAGAGCGTTTACAATGGGCTGAATGGGGTATTTTTCGGTTTCGACCTCTTTTATGTGACGAAGATACTGAGCGGGAGTCTGAAAAATTTTTTCTTTAAGGCTTAAAAAAATGGAGTCGCAACTGCGAGGAAGAGAGTACCAGGTGGGTAGAATACTGATCGGAACTTGTTTAAGCAATGCCTGAAAATATTCTATCCCGGCAATAAAGTCCTCTTCAAATTTTGCAAGAAAGCATTCAATTTTCTTTTTGACCTCTTTGTCAATAAGAACCACATCTTGCTCAAGGGATAAAATCTGGAAGGGGGCCATTCGATCGAAAAAAAGTTTTAACTCATTTTCAGTGAGGTCTAGGGCATTTTTGAGCTTAGGGAGAGAAGTTTTCGACGAGAGGTAAAACAACTCAATCATAAGTCTTGTGGTGGCGGGCTCAAGCTCTGCGAGTTTGGCTCGAAAAAAAAGATCTTGATCGACAGTGTACTCGGACAAATCGACTTTGTGTTTCTTTTGAAATTGAAGGTCAAATTGCATGCACACGAAAGCTTAAGGGAAAGACAATAAAAAAACAATCCTTCCCTTAATTCAGTAGACAAGATTTTCTCTCTAAGGGAAACCAGGAAAATCTTAAGGCAAGAGAGCAAAATAATTATTTTAGACGTGAGTTTTTTGATGCAAGTATCGTGGTTGACAAGAAGGGTATCTTAGGGTGTATAGTATTCAGCAAACGTGTCTATGGACATTACGGCCTTAGCTCTACATCCTTAAAAAATTCAAATACACCTTGAATCGGGTCTATTTTCATAGTAGCCGATCCAATCTTGAAGGGAAATATGGCATACGATTACCACAGTATTGAAAAAAAATGGCAAGCCTTCTGGGAAAAAAACAAGACTTTTAAAACAGATATTTCTTCGGTTAAACCGAAATATTATCTATTGGATATGTTCCCTTACCCATCAGGTTCGGGTCTTCATGTGGGGCACGCCAGTGGTTATACGGCTACTGACATCGTTTCTAGATTCAAGCGACTAAAGGGATACGAGGTTCTTCACCCCATGGGTTGGGACAGCTTTGGGTTACCTGCCGAGCAATACGCCATACGCACCGGAATTCACCCAGCAGTAACTACTGAAGACAACATCAATACTTACAGGACACAAATCAAAGCTTTAGGTCTAAGTTACGACTGGGATCGAGAAATTAAAACGAGTGAACCCAATTATTACCGTTGGACGCAGTGGATTTTCAAGCGTTTGTATGATAAAGGCCTTGCATACGAGGCGAAAATTCTTGTGAACTATTGCCCGGCTCTACGCACAGTTCTCGCAAACGAGGAGGTCGAAAACGGTTTCTCTAAAGAGGGAGGATACCCTGTTGAGAGACGACCTTTAAGACAATGGGTTCTTAAAATTACTGCCTATGCAGATCGCCTTCTAGAAGACCTAGACGAGCTCGATTGGCCCGACAGTTTAAAGGTGCTCCAACGAAACTGGATCGGTAAAAGTCATGGGTTAGAACTCAAATTTGAAACGGCTCAGCTGCATGTGCCACTGACAGTCTTTACAACGAGAATTGATACAATTTTTGGTGTAACCTTTCTTGTGATTTCCCCTGAACACCCTGAATTGGATCGAATTGTATTTAAAGGGCAGCATGAGGCGGTAAATAAATATAAAGAAGAGGTGAGTCGTAAAAGCGATTTAGACAGAACCGATCTGAATAAAGATAAGACGGGTGTTTTTACCGGTAGCATGGCGATACATCCCATTACAAAAGCTTTGATTCCTATCTATGTCGCAGACTACGTCATCATGGGATATGGTACCGGGGTTGTCATGGGTGTTCCTGCGCATGATGAACGAGATAAAGAGTTTCAGGAAAAATTTGGTCTTGCCCATATAAAGGTGATCGACACCTTAGATGGTCAAGAGGTTTTGATAAACAGCCACTTTAATGATGTCCAATTGGATGGAAAAACCCCTGAAGAGGCAAAAGATTTCTTAAAAAACTATTTGAGCCAAAAAAAGCTAGGAAAAGTCACAACCCAATATAAATTACGCGACTGGCTGTTTTCGCGTCAGCGCTATTGGGGGGAGCCGATACCTATTTACCATTTTGAAGATGGGACAAAACGTTCATTAGACGATGATGAGCTCCCACTGCTTCCTCCGCATATTGATAACTACATGCCCTCAGAAGATGGGCAAAGCCCGCTTTCGCGCGTAGACTCGTGGGTGCATGTTGTCGATCCAAAAACACAAAAGAAGGCGATGCGAGAGACCAATACGATGCCACAATGGGCCGGCTCGTGCTGGTATTATCTACGATTTCTTGATCCGCACAATAAAAACGCGCCCTGGGATCCGACGATTGAAAATCATTGGATGCCTGTGGACCTGTATGTTGGGGGTGTAGAGCATGCTGTTTTACACCTTCTTTACGCCCGCTTTTGGCACAAAGTCCTTTTCGATCTCGGTCTTGTTTCGACAAAAGAGCCTTTTAAAAAGCTAAAAAACCAGGGGCTTATAACCGCTTATGCCTATAAAATTCCCGGGGGCGGTTTTGTAGCGCCTAGTGATGTTGAAGAAAGAGAGGGAGAATTCTTCGATAAGCGTAACGGTCAATTAGTAAAAAAACAGCTGGAAAAGATGTCTAAATCCAAGCTTAACGGCGTCAATCCTCTTGATGTTGTATCCGAGTATGGTGCAGACACTTTGCGTCTTTATGTGACATTTATGGGTCCTTTTGATCGGGAAAAAATCTGGAGTGATGAAGCTATTGTAGGTTGTCACCGTTTCTTGATCAAAGTTATGGATCTTTTCGAAAAAGGAAAAATTGTTGATGACTATCCGATGGAGATTCGTCGTTTGACTCATAAACTCATCTATGGTGTTGAAAAGGACATCGAAGAGTTGGCCCTCAACACCGCGATCTCAAAAATGATGGAATTTGTGAATGCTATGCTAAAGCACAAAGACCTCCCCAGAGAGGCGATGGCTAATTTTCTCATAATTTTAAGCCCTTTCGCTCCACATATTGCAGAAGAGCTTTTTGAAAAGCTTGGATACACTAAGGGGATTTCATTTGAAATGTATCCTACCTACGATCCGATGCTTCTTGTTGAGGCTACATGCGAAATTGCCGTTCAGGTGAATGGTAAGGTACGTGCTTCAGTTGTGATTGAAAAAGGGACTATCAAAGATGAGGTGCTGCAAAAAGCGATGCAGATCCCCCAAATCCAAAAGTACGTAGATAAAGCCATCGAACGAATTATTTTTGTTCCTGATAAGATTTTAAATATCTGTGTTAAAGACTAGAAGTTTTTTTTCTAAAAAGTCGCTCTACAGAGCGACTTACAATGTTCTTTTATTATGTTCTACAGTTTTTGTAGCCCCTTTTCTTTTATTTAAAGCACTTTTTTTCGGCAAATACAAAGGAATCCTTTTGACGCGTTTAGGCTTAAAATGTCCTGAACTCAAAATAGATTCTACAAAACAAAATCTTTGGGTGCATGCTGTTTCTCTTGGTGAAGTAAAGGCAGCAAGAGGTTTTGTGGAATGTTTACAAAAGATTTATCCCGATAAAGATATTTTCCTATCCACTCTTACTGAAACAGGCTTCATGGAGGCTAAAGAAATTGTAGGTGTTCAACCCTTTTACCTGCCTGGAGATTTGATCACCTGTAGCCTAGTAAAAAAGATCAATCCTGAGGTTTTGTTTTTGATCGAGGGGGATATATGGCCTAACATGGTGATGGAAGCAAAAAATGTTGTCGTTATAAACGGAAAAATCTCCTTAAGAACTGTGAATGCAATCCGTTTTTTCCCTTTTTTGAAATCTCTTTTGATAGAGCCGATCTCGTATTGGTGTGTGCAATCGCAAATGGTTAAAGATAGGTTGGAACAACTTGGGGTAGAGCAACAAAAAGTTCTCATCACAGGAGACATAAAAACTTCGACAAGAGTGGATGATGTCGCTCCGTTTAATAAAAAGGGGATTTTGTTAGCCTCCTCGCACCCTCAAGAAGAGGAACTTTTTTTGGAATGCTTTGAAAATGAAAGCGTCTTTCTCATGATTGCCCCTCGACATCCCGAAAGGTTTCAGGAGGTGGAGAATCTTTTGAAACTCAAGAATATCCCCTATATTACCTCAAAAAATCTGCATCAGAAGACCCATGAGGGATCTAAAAACTTAGCAAAGACCTTAAAAGAAAATGCACGCGTTTTACTCATAAACGAGATGGGCAAACTTTCTAGTTTTTATAAAGCCGCCCCTTGCACTGTAGTTGGCGGAAGTCTTGTTTCTGGAGTGGGTGGACATAATCTGATTGAACCCCTTTTACATGGAAGTTTTCCTCTGTTTGGTCCTTTTGTAGAAAAGCAAATGCATCTCAAGAGTCTACTCATCGAGTGGGGCCTTTTCAAGGAGTGCTCGTCTGAAAATTTGAAAGAGGTTGTTTTGGAGATGATGAATAATCCAAACTTAAGGGAGCTCATCCAGACCCAAATGTTAAAGGCGAAAGCCACTATGGAGAAACCCATAAAGGCAACTTTTGAGTTCCTTCATGAGGCGAATCTTTTTTCTTAAACGACAGGCCTTTAACAATCAAAAAAAGATAGCAGATTTTTTAATTTCTAAAAAACCATCATTAAGAATAAAACTCTTGCGATTAATTCCTCCAAGAGAGTATGTTATACACATCAATGACGCGGGGTGGAGCAGTTGGAAGCTCGTCGGGCTCATAACCCGAAGGTCACAGGTTCGAGTCCTGTCCCCGCCATTTTTTCTTTTCTGGCGGCATAGCTCAGTAGGTAGAGCAACGGGATCATAATCCGCAGGTCGTTGGTTCAAATCCGACTGCCGCTATATCTCCTCTAAATCTTGCCGACGTGGTGGAATGGTAGACACAGTAGACTCAGAATCTACCCTAGGTTTCTAGGTGCTGGTTCGACTCCGGTCGTCGGCAACATCTACAAAATCAACATATTGTAAATTATTTTACTTTTTCGTTTTATAAAATATCTATTTTAATTATATAAAAATTAAAAAGGATCAATTTATGAAAAGAATACTTGCTATTATGGCAATAGTGGGGTTAGCGGTGGGTTGTTCACCCTCCTCCCCAAAAACGCCGGCTCCGACAAACGGAGCAAATTGTCCAGCTCCATATGACTCCAGTAATCCCATGGACAGCTCCAGCGACCAGAACGGCTCTAATGCAAAATCACCTCAGCAAGGTAGTGGCTCCTCGAACCAAGGTACAGGTCAAGGTACCAACCAAAATGGATCTCAAAAGGGTAAGAATTCCCAGAGTTCTAATAAATCGATGAGCTCCAAATCTAATCAGCAAGCAAAAGAGACTTTAGCTTACGGCCAGCCGAATAAGTCTAAAGATTCTTCTAGCCAAAGTACGGATCAAAAATCTGATAAAAAGAAGTCCTCAAGTTCGAAAAACAACACTAAAGAACCAAAAAAAGATTCTAAAAGCTCGAAAGATAGCTCAAAAGATAATAAAAAAGATTCCAAAAAATCAAAAGATAGCAACAAACAAGATGCAAAAAAGAGCAGCTACTGATTTTTTTTGACGATTCAATAGTCCCAAGCCGGTGAGGGTCAGCGTTTTTGCTGGCCCTTTCTTTTTATAAAAAAGATTACCTATTCCTCCCTAACCTGTTTTCTGCGAAAATAGGGTCTATTATTTGGAGAAAGGATGCCTTACCTTATTTTCTTTTTGAGCTTTAGCCGACTACTAACCAAGGATGATCTACCTGAAATAAAACCTTCTATGAGAACCCACACCCATTTTATCCGCGACGAAGAGGGGGAGGGTTTTCAAATAGATCAGGGTGGGCACACCTATGCAATAAAGGGAAAAGCGCTAGGAAGTGGTCAAAAACCGCCACGATATCCTATTCGAAAAAGCGGTCTTAAAGGGAGTGGCAGCTACGGTTACAAGCACATTCTTTCCTCGCAAGACAGCCTCTTGGCCGGTTTTAAAACCTCTTATGATCAATCTATTGAAGAGAACCTTTCGACTAAAAGCCTAAACGAGAGTAAAAATCTTATCATGACGAACTCGATTGGATACGAAAGAATTCTCATCGATGGAGAAAAGTTTTCCGTTACCCTAAGTAATGATCTGCCCTTAATGACACAAAATACCCATTTACCGCAAAAAGAGGGAAAACGGGTAGAAGATTCTCGAGCAAAAAAACATCAAGGGGCAGGTGCTTGCATATCTGTCACAAAAACGTTTTAATTAAGAAATCAAGCACCACAAAGACCAGTTTAACTACCGTCCTTTAGAATCAGGTACTGCTGAGAGTGGGTGGTCTAAAAGCGAAAAATAGGTGCATAGAGATGCAAATATCCACCAGAATTTCGAATTAAGACCCCTGATGGTGCCTTTTGTCTAGCCTCTTTTTTTAAATTTTTCTAAGCTTTTAATGGATTATCTTCAGTCATTACCCGATTTTTTTTCATAAACCTAATTAAGCTTTAACTACCTAACAACCAGTGAGTTTTAACCTTTATGCGTGTAATGGGGTTAAAAAACAAGTCATTCAACAGTAGATAGTTAGAGATATAATCCACATCAATTGGAGCGTGATTTTTTTATCTTGTAGCATTTCAGTGCTTTAAGTATCACCATGGCGATATAGTAAAAAATTATTGAATTTTACCTAAATTTGATATATAATAAGTGTAGAGGTGGCCTAAGGTCAGTTAATTAGAAGAGGTATTTTATGGCGGACGCGTATACAAAGAGTTTGTTAGATTACTACTCGCATTTGAACGGGTTACCGGTAAATAATCCTCAATACGTTGACCCGTCTGCCAAGGAAGCGCAGGAAAAGTATGAAAAATACATAAGTGCGTTAGATTCAAATAGTCTTTCGTCTGATGTGAAAACGGCTATAGCTAACCTTTTAGCTCAGTACGGCAAAACTGATTGGGGCTGGGCACATACTGAGGATTGTCAAAAAGTCGAGCTGATGGCTTTTTACGATGAAAATATGAATCCCGGTTCAGAACTTTGGTCAGATGCGCGAAGCTGTAACGGTTTTACTGCGGCTTTTTTTGCCGCTTGCGGGATAAAAACTTTTGATAATTCCGATGGCTGGAACCCACACTCTCATGATTGTACAGCAATTGTGAACGTATTTTCCGCAGTGAGTAATCTTTTATCGGGCCAGATGTCAGACGATGACTTCCATTTCACTTTGGGAAATCTACCCTCTGCCGAAGAGCAGGAAAAACTGGTGGCAACAAGATGTAAAGCTGCACCTATTTTAGGTTTTTGTAACGCCATGAACGCTATGATCAACCAAATGATTTCGTATTGTCAAAAAGCGGGACTGGGTAGCGGAGATGACCCTTGCTGGAACATCTGTCGTCAATGGGAAGCTAACGATGACCGTTATCCTGGTCATTGGAAGACAGAGGGATGGGGTCGTTTCACTCACCGTGTGTATATTACAGATGATCCTTCAAAACAAAACGATCCTTTTATATATAAAGCCAACGAATCAGGTTATGCGGATGCGTCATGGTCGAAAGATGAGCTTCAGAGACGTCGCGAAACGAATTACAAACAGAGTTTTTCTGTGAACACAGAAGATGGATCTTTCGATTTGACATCGGCCGAGTTTTCTAGTTATCTTATGACCAATTTGGCCAACATCCAGAATTTTTTCCAGTAAGAATAGCCTCTTATTTCTAAAATTCTCTTAAAAAAAAGAGCGACCTTGGGGAATCCAGGGTCGCTCTTTTTTTATCTGGCCTTGGAATGTAATAAATAAATTTATTGAATTTTTTATTTATTTCCTGTAAAATAATAGATGGGGCGGTAAGAGTCGCCTACTAAATAAGGGGGATTTTATGGCGGATTCATACATCAAAAGTTATCTGGCTTGTGAAAAAGCTTACTATGGGTTAAACGGGGAACCTGTCTATCCCGATCCCGCAGCCCGTGAAGCGCAACAGAATTTTGAAAATTATCTCAAAAATTTAAAAAACGGCGCTGGTGCTCTACAGGGCTTGTACAACAGTTATGGTCAAGGCCAAACGATTACGGATAATTATCTCGAGGTTGTTGATGAGGCGGGTCATGATGTTTATGTTAAAAAATATATGTCTTGGTATGATGATAATAAAACTTTAGAACTACCACCAAATTATAATACATATTTAGGAACTTTTGAAGACGAAGATCCTCCTAGTGATACTCCACATTCTCTCAATAGTTTCACAGCCCAGTTTCTCCTCTCACTTCCAACCCTCATGAATAATAGCGTGCTAGATCAACTGCGCGGTGGCCTATCAGACGACGACTTTCATTTTACCCTTGGAAACCTCACTTCGGCGGCGGATCAAGAAAAATTAGTTGCAGTAAGAGAAAAAATCCAACCTTTAGTCACCTTTTTCACCGCGTTACAAAAAAGCGCAATTGCTGTTAATAGTAATCCAGGTGAATCTCAGAATGTTACTTTGGATCTTCCTGATGGATCACTATATCTCAATTCTCCCCAATTCGCACAGTTGCTCATCGAGCGTCTAAACGACCTTATTAATCTAGGCTCCTAGCTTTGAAGGTGTGAGCACCCTTGTAAAGGAGTTTAGAAGAAATGTAAAAAAAGAGCGATCTTAATCGCTCTTTTTTTCTTCCTCAATTTCAAAATCAAAATTAGGCTTTCCTAAACGATTCCCTAAAATCGTATCTCCATGATCGTCGAGCGAAATTTTTTCCCTATGTGCTTCGTTTTTGGCGTCTTCAAGAAGTTTTTTCACGATTTTCTTTTCTTTTTTAAAATCATCTTCCATTTTTTTCTCACTTTGGTTTATTCACTATAAAAATATCTTCTGTTTTCTGAAAATGTTTTATATCTAATAACATTTATTTGGGATTCATTTTTTCAAAAAAAAGCATTTAGGGTAACCTAAATGAACACGTTAGAAGTGCACCCAATTTCTTCGTGATTACGGCTTTTTTATTTTAAAATTGAAGGGGGATTATCTCATGTTAACAAGATCTATTCAGGAAAATAGTGCTTTAAAATGGCTCTTTCATGCTCTATTTGTCGCTTTTTTTGTTTTATTCACTGACCAATTAGAGTTTTTTCGCGCCTCAAGGCAGTTAGCTTCCTCATTTATCCATGCTACAAACGGGATGCTCTTATTTGAGGTGCCAAAAGAGGATCTTGCGTTTTTTCTTGAAAGTCAGGGGAGTACAAAGCTCGAAAGCTTTATTATTGATACGAAAAATCATCTTGGAGAGCCACGCCTACAAGTATCCACAGACGCTACCTCAAGTTCGTTTGTAAAACTCGAGCATTCCCAAAAAATCGAAACTAAGGTCCTTTTGGGTGTAATAGATCCTAAAGCGTACTCAGCAGCCAAAAAAGTCTATTTTGCCACCACAGCCCAAAGGGCTATTGGCTTAAAGAAAGAGGCGCTTAAACCCCTATCAAAAAATCAGGTTTTTAAATCCCTGGGCTGGGCTTTATTCCAGGAGTCGGGGTTGATCAGAAATTTTGGACTAAAGGGGGGAGCCCTTTTCGCTCTGTTTTTTCTTTTTCTCAATACCCTTTTTGCCTCGATTTACAGACATTCGCTTACCGGGATACTAAACTTACGATTCTTTGGTGTTCCCTCCTCAACAATCGTACCCCTGATGCTTGCAAGAAATGGGTTGCTATTATTACTATCTTTTAGTGCTGTTTGGCTCCTTTTCACACTCGTTGGTTTCAAATATCCGTACCTTACTTGGGTTTTCAGCTTCATTTCAACTTTTCTTTTGAGCGCTTTTTGGTCTTTTTTTGGTTCGTTTAAAACAAAAAATAGCTTTTAATAATAACTTTTATTTTTATAGAACCGAATAATGTGGGGAAGCGATACAATTGGAAGCGATGCAGATTTTTGATCCGATCCATAATTTTATTCCGTTCAATCCTATTGAGGAAAAGCTTCTAAGCCACCCCTACATGGTGCGTCTTGGGCACATTTACCAATGTGGGCCTGCTTTTCATGTATACCCTGGGGTGACACACACCCGGTTTTCTCATACTATAGGGGTCATGCATGTTGCATCCCTGCTTTTTGACAACCTTATAGCAGTAGATAAAATGCAGTCCGATTGGGCCTATTTCAGGCAGGCCGTTCGTTTAGGGGCTCTTTTACATGACGTGGGGCACTATCCTTTGTCTCACACTGTAGAGCTTTTTTTACCAAAACATGAGGAGATGGTTAAAAAAACTTTTTCTCATGGTGTTTGGGATTCTTTTTTTGAACTGGTTGCTGCAAGGTATGGTAAAGAGCTAGGTGAGGTTAGAAGTCTCGTTCGCTCTATTGCTTTGGGGGAATCGACCACCCCCCACTTCTTAAGCCAACTCATAGCGGATCCCCATTTTGGGGCTGACCGGATTGATTATCTTTTGCGTGATTCCCTCTACTCGGGGTTGAGTTATGGTAAGATCGATCTTCACCAGCTTGTGCGCTCAAGTAAGCTAGACTTGGATAATAAACTCACGATAAGCCTATCGGGGCTTCCCTCAGTTGAGGCGCTATTGCTTGCCCGCCACTGGATGCATGAAAGGCTTTATCAACACCATAGAGTACGATCCTTTGCATTTCACTATGCCAAAGTGGTTAAAGAGGTTCTTTTAAAGAAAGGGGCTATGGAAGATATTGATACTTTTATGCAAATAAACGACCATCATATTTTTGTAGCCCTTGAAGACCATCCGGATGAAAAAAGGGCGATTGAGGATCCCGACTATAGAGTACGTGCTGTAAAATATCCTATCGACAAACTCGAGCAGATGGAACAATTAAAAGGCTCTAAAGACCTCTGGATCGATATTGTGGAAAACTCAACCCCAAGTATTCTAGACGGCCAAAAGGTGCGCCTTCAAGCGGAGGAGATTTTCTGGGTCTACACAAACAAAAAAGAATTCTATGAAAGCACCTAAAAATCGAGGCAAAAAAGATCATGTTTACAGCCCTTAAAGTGGAGCTCAAAAAATATAAGGGTTTTGAATTTTTTTTCATCATTCTCGCTATGTTCTCGAGTTTTTTGATCACAGCAGAGGCATCCATTACGAAACCGGTTGCCCATTCCCTATTTATGGAGGCTTTTGGTGTAGCTTTTTTTCCTTACGTGTGGATAGCGGTGATACCGGCTAGTTTTTTGGTTGTCACAATTTACAACATGCTTGTAGTAAAAATCGGTTGCTTTAGAATGCTGTTTTTTACTGTACTTGCTGGGGCGATTGTGAATGTATCTACCGCATCGTATGTGCACAATTTTCAGACATGGCCTTTCTTTTTTTATATCTGGAAAGACATCTACATCATGCTGATGTTTCAGCAACTTTGGTCAGTTATCAACTCTACTGTCCATCTTGCAAAAGCTAGATATTTATACGGTCTTTTTTTTGGTTTCGGAGGATTGGGTTCCATGCTCGCCAGTATGATTCCAGGTTTTTTAGCGATGCGAGTCGGGACGGAGAAACTGCTCTATTTTTCTCTCCCTTTTTTCCTCTTTTTACTTTTGGCCTACTATTTTCTCATGCGTGCTCGACAAAGAATCGATCAGGTAGAGACGATTGCTTTTAGCCAAAATAGAGTCTCAGACTTTTTTGAGGGGATATCTCTTATTAAAAACTCCTCGTTGCTCCGATTCATCCTTTTGGTAGTTGTCGCTATGCAGGCAGCCTCGACGCTTCTTGACTATCAATTCAACATTTTTGTCTCAAATTTTTTAACCACTACCAATGAGCGTACAGCCTATTTTGGTTGGTTTTTTGGTCTTGTGAATATTATGAATGTCCTTTTGCAGCTTTTCGGCTCTTTCTTTTTGATAGAATTGATTGGACTCAAAAAATGCCATATGAGCATACCGGTCTTTTTAGCCAGTTCCTTGTTGAGTTTTTTATTTTTTCCCTCTTTTGGGTTAATCGCTTTTACGTATGGCTCTATTAAAGCGTTGGATTATTCCATTTTTGGTGTCGTCAAGGAGATGCTCTACATCCCTTTAAGCATAGACCAAAAATTCAAGGCAAAAGCGGTCATTGACGTGTTTTTATACAGAAGTGCCAAAGCGATTGCATCTCTTGCGATCCTTGTCTTGCCTATATTTTGGATAGATTATGTGACTATGGCTATTTTTACAATATGGATAACGGCTGTTGTCACACGTTTTAGGCATGTGCCAGAATATGAACCTAAATCTTCCACACCCTAGAGAACTTTTGGCTTTTTTTCGTTGTTTTTCTACCGATGGAAATCATTTTTTGTTAGTATGCAACGGCTATTTAGAACCCCTGGGTTTCAGACTTATGGGAGAAAAATCAACGTTTTAAAACTATTCAAGGCAAAATATGGGACTGAATCGGTCGATTTTCCAACCTACTGGATATCAAAATCAGACGCGCGATCAAGAACTTCAACGTAGGTACTTGCAGTTTTCGCGTATACAAGACCCCCTAGACAAGTTTATTTATTTGAATGGGATGATCGAAGAGGATACCCATCTATTCACCGATTTTGCCAAAGCTCATATCCATGAGGTGCTTCCTATTGTTTATACACCAACAATTGGAGCTGCTTGCCAGAATTTTTCTGTGATTATGAACCGTTTTCGAGGGATATTTGTTAGCGAAGATACCATCGATTCGTTAGAAGAAACCCTTAAAAAGATGCCTCAAGTTGAAGTAATTGTTGTAACAGATGGAGAGCGGATTTTGGGTCTTGGAGACCTGGGAGTTGGGGGAATGGGGATATCCATGGGAAAAACTCTGTTGTATTCTCTTTTTGGTGGGATAGACATCAAAAAGACATTACCTATCGTTTTAGATATTGGGACTAATAACCCCGATTATTTGGCACATCCCCATTACATGGGAGTGAAAAAAAACCGCTTGCAAGGGGCGCAATACGAGGCCTTTGTAGACCGTTTTGTCAAAACGGTAAAAAAGAACCTACCCCACGTTTTGCTGCAATGGGAAGATTTTGCAAAAGATAATGCCCGTCATCTTCTAAAGAAGTACCAGAATACAATCGTCTCTTTCAATGATGATATCCAGGGCACTGCCGGTGTTACTATGGCCTGCTTGCTGTCGGCCGTAAAAGAAAAAGGGTCGAAATTACAAGAGGAAAGAATTCTATTTATTGGAGCAGGCTCTGCCAATTTGGGAATCGCTGAGCTGATTGTCGATTATCTTGAGGAAAACGGTGTCAAAAAAACGCATGCCGTAGAGCATATAGCACTCGCCGATTCCAAGGGAATAGTTTCCAAATCTCGTGAAAATTTAAGCGCCGATCTTATGCCTTTTGCCAAAGATGTATCGCCCACCAAAGATCTTATGGAGATGCTTGAGGTTTTTCAGCCAACAATCTTGATTGGGGCTTCGATGCAACCTGGGATTTTCAATAAGCAGGTAATTGAAGAGATGACAAAACTGGCTAAAAGACCCATCATCATGGCTTTATCCAATCCGACAAGCAAAGCTGAGTGCACCTTCCAGCAAGCGATAGAGTTCTCTGATGGGCAAGCCCTTTTTGCCTCCGGCAGTCCATTTGCTCCTGTCCAATACAAAGGGAAAACTTTCCACGGAACACAAGCAAATAATCTCTATATTTTCCCAGCGATGGGGTTGATGGCAAGCCGCACCCGTTTAAAAATGATTCCCTCGAAACTGTTCTTAGAACTAGCTAAGGCGCTAAGTGAAAATCGTGGACCACACCATCTATTGCCTCCGTTTGAAGCACTGATTCCTCTTGTGCCAAAGCTAGCAGATTTATTAGCCTCAAAAGCTAAACAACTCGGACTTGTGGACTAAAAAGATAGACCTCTTTTAAAGAGGTCTGTCTAGAACCAATCAAATCCATTTTTTTTTGCATTTTTTAAATAACGGTTTTATCTCAAAAAATTCCTTGCTTATATGTTAAGGTATTATTAAACTATCTTTAAAGAAAACAAAAGAATACCCATGGTATCTGTCCAACTTTCAGCGCATAAAACAGCCTCGTGTTGGCAAATGGTTTCAAAGAGATCGGCAAAATTAAAGGGAAAAGCGTTTTCTACATTGATTAGAGTGATTGATGTTCCTTTGCCTAATGGAGCTTTTCGTTATGAGATGGGGCGATATCGTTGGACAATAAGAATCGAGGATGTACACACATCCGATTTTAGTGTGCAAGAGGTGGATCAGGTGTGTCGACACCAGGATCTATACAAGCTTCGTTATGAAAAGATTTTTTATGAGAATAGTCTTTTAGTGCGGCAAATATCCTTAATTCGCTTAATTAGAAAAATACCCGAGTTGTTACAAGCTTTACAAACCCATAGCCTGTTTAATGTTCCCTCAAAAGATGTTCAGGTGCTCTTTCCTAAAAAGCCTTGCCCAGGATAGGGTAGAGTAGGAAAAATCCGATCGAAAAAAGGAACATTCCCAGAATTTTTTCAAGGATATTTCCTTCGATATTCCTAGAAAGTTTAAAACCTAAAAAAGCAAAGACTACGCTCGTAGGTGCGATACTTAAAAAGGGGATAAGATCGACTTGATTGAGAAGTGGTAGCGCACCAATAATCGAGATACTCATAGATACCGCGCAGGTCATTCCTAACATGCTTTTAATGGATATGCCGGAGAGAAAATAATAGACTGTAGCGATAACCCCACCTCCGATTCCCATAAATGAAGCGAGAGTTGCACATCCAAGGCCGAAAAGAAAAAGCTCAGCAGATCGAGTCATTTTTTTTGTTCCGGAGGGGATTTTTCTTACACCTATCAGAAAAAAAATAGAGATAAAGAGGATAAAAACCCCAAAAAAAGTTCTCAAGAATTCTTGATCAATCTCTTTTGCTATGTAAGCACCCAAAAAGCTCCCTATAAGGACGCCTGGCAACATTTTTCTATAGGAACGAAAATCGATTGCTTGTTGTTTGATATGTAAGTAGGTGGATAACGAGGAGGGGATTGTCATTGAGGCAAGAGAGGTTGCGATCGCTTGTAAGGGGTCACCCAGAGTCAAAATCAAAAGCGGTGAAATGATGACTCCGCCACCAATTCCTCCAAGACCTGCTAAAAAGCCTCCTAAAGCCCCTATGAAGGGAAAAATCCACCAGTCCATGATGACTAGGAGTATAACGTTTTTAAAAATTATCTAGAAACTATCAATAAAAAAAACCAAATCACCTCACCTTTTTTTTGTATATGTACAAAAATACGGTAAATCTTTAGAAGGGCGATATGTGGCGTAACACACTCATTTTCCTATGTTTACTAGGGTGCAATGTCTCTTCAAGAACAGCGATGACGGGCAGTGCCGGTCGTAATTCCTATAATGTGTTGATTCAGGAGACAAATAACGAGCAGATGCTTTTAAATTTGGTACGTTTGCGTTACGGTGATTTCCCGTTTTTTTTAGATGTGGCAAATATTACCTCCCAGTTCTCGGAGACTACAAAAGCGGCAGCACTTTTTCCTATTCCAGGTTTTTCGATTGATAATCCTGCAACACTTGGCGGGGAGATCTCCTGGTCCAGCATTCCCACTATTCAGTATGCACCTCTTGAGGGAGCAGATTTTATCAGGCACATGATGAAACCGATAGATCTACTCAACATAATGCAGCTTATTTACTCAGGATGGGATGTGGATAGAGTTTTTAGATTAACCATTCAAAATGTCGATGAGCTTTCTAATGCCCGTAACGGCCCTTTTGCAGATATACCTCCCAAATATCGTCGTTTCGGACGGCTTTGTGAGGTATTAAAATACTTTCAGGATATTGATGAATTAACACTGGGTGTTGAAACAAAGAAGAACAAAAATGGAAACGGGGACGGGCCTACCGGTCAAGCTTTAGAAATATCAGTTCCGATAAACAACCCTAACACTGAAGAGCTCATGTACCTTTTACCGCATGGTAAAAAGCAAAAAGGGCGCTACCGGATTCGATTAGATATTGAAATCAATCAGTTTAATGAGATTGGAATTCTGCCACGATCGGTTCTAACGATGATGTATTATCTTGCCTTCGGTGTAGAAATTCCACAGGATCATTTTGCTAAAGGGTGGGTCAACCTGACCTATCGTTTAGATGGAAAACCTTTTGATTGGCAAGAGGTATTGCATGGGCTTATGCAGGTAAAAGTGAGTAAAGCTAAACCCAAAGACTGTTTTGTGAAAGTACATTATAAGGGTTATTGGTTCTATATTGATCTGGGAGATATTCAGTCAAAACGCACATTTGTTTTGCTGTTACAGCTTTACAACTTACAAGCGACCGATGCTAAAACCAACACGCCATTGCTCACAATTCCGTTGGGGTGATGATTGCTGACTGTTCGAGAGGGTTTTTTTTGGGATAAAGAGGGGGCTAGAGTACGTCTTAAAGGGATTAACCTGTCCGGAGCCTCCAAATCACCCAACCCCCAGACCGATTCTTACATAAACATCCCTTTTTCTGTAGAGGAGGCAGATAGCCATTTTTGCCGTTTAAAGGAGCTGGGATTTAACGCGATCCGTTTTTTAGTCACATGGGATGCGATCGAGCAAAAAGGGCCAAGACAATACAATGAAGAGTATCTCGATTTTGTGGATAGGCTTCTAAAAAAAGCCGGTTCGTACGGTTTTTATATCATCATCGATATGCACCAAGATCTTTTTTCTCGATATTTTTATGGCAGTGGTGCCCCTCTTTGGGCGATCGAATCTGCAGGAATTAACCTCAGTAAAGTGGTAAAAGCCGATGCTGTAATTCATCCTGAACACCATGTTGAAGAAGAACTCAAACATCTTAACTGGTTCAATGCCTATAGACGCATCGCCTGCCAAACCATGTTCACCCTTTTTTTTGGAGGGAAAACATTTGCCCCAAAATTGGAGGTAAATGGGGAAAACATCCAGGATTTCTTGCAGAATCATTACATAGATGCTCTCGACAAGCTCTTGTCAAGAATCTCTAGCAATCCCTGGATAATAGGGTATAATACGATGAATGAGCCCAATCCGGGTTTAATTGGATCGGTCCTGAAAGAATCCCATATGTTTATGGATTTAGGAATCACCCCCTCTCCATACCAATCGATTTTAATGGGAGCCGGTTTATCTCAATCAGTCCCTTTCATAAAATTTTCCTTTTTAAGAAAAAAGGAGAAAGAGAAAAGGATCCTCAATCCCGAGCAGATTCCGATATGGAAAAAGAGGTGCATTTGGGAGGAGCATGGTGTTTATAAAATCAATAGTGAGGGATACCCCGAATTACTTGAGCCAAACTATTTCAAAAGGGGCAAAAAAAGCTCCTTTGAGCAATACTTTTACCGCCCTTTTATTCTCCTAATTGGAGAGAAAATCGGAAAAAAATATCCTCAATGGTCCTTTTTTATTGAACAGGGTGTGGGGGAGCTTGCCCCTTTTTTAGTGGAAGACTCTCTTAAAAATCTTGTTGCATCAATCCACTACTACGAGCCTTTCACAATGGTTTTTAAGCAGTATATCCCTCTTTTACATTACAGCATCTTTTTCAAAAAACTCCGTTTTGGTTTCCCTTTTAAGGTGAGCAGGGCAGTACAGGAAGATTTTAGGCATATTGACCAAGAGAATAAAAAAAGACTGGGACAAGATTCACCCACAGTGATCACTGAAACAGGGGTGACCCGCGATGTGAGTCGTTTTTTATTTGAGGACGGTTCTCGGCAGCGGCTAAGAGCCTTTCACAGAACGCTATCTGTCATGGATCGGCTCGATTTGAGCTATTTTGTTTGGCAATACGCCCCAAAAGGGGATTTATGGAATCACGAGAATTTTACGATCTACCAGGAGGGCGAAAAAAACGACTATACCCCTTTTCTTTGTCCTCATGTAGAGCTTTTGCCAGGTTATGTTACCCACCAAGTGTTTGATCCTTTTAAAAAGAGCTTTGTTCTACGGTTCTGGTTTAAAGAGTCCTCATTAAGCCCTGTAAGAATTTGGGTGCCCCCCTCATTCGATTATGTTTCGGGCTCTTTTACATTGGGGCAGTTTCAATTATTAAAAGAAGAGAGTAAGATCGAATTCTATCCCGATCCGTCGGTTTACCAACACCAGATAAAATTACAATTTAAATAGCGGTCATTTTTTCATGCTACAATACCTTCTTTTCGTCCCTCTCATTTTTTTATCGATCACTACGAAAGGGAAAAAATTTCTTGATGAGAAGGGGCGCGAGCTTCTTTTGAGGGGGGTAAATGTATCCGGAATCTGTAAGCACCCCTTTTCAGAAAACGGCTCGTTTGTCAATAGACCTTTTCCATTAGAGGAGGCAAAAGAGCATCTTCACAGGATAAAAGATTTAGGGATGAATCATATCCGGTTTCTCACTACATGGGAAGCGATTGAGGGGAAAGGGCCAAAAGTTTACGACGAAGAATATATTGCTTACGTGGTCGATTTCTGCCAATTGGCCGCAGATATGGGCATCTATGTGTTAATCGACATGCATCAAGATCTATTTTCGCGCCATCTTTTTGGCAGCGGTGCCCCTCGCTGGGCTCTTGAGGCGGCGGGGCTTGATTTAAAAAGGCTTGTTGAGGCGGATGCTCTTGTAGATCCTTATATTGTTCAACAACAAAATCCCGAGTACTTACATTTAGCCTGGTATTTTAATTATAATAGAATTGCCTGCCAAACCATGTTTACCCTTTTTTTTGGGGGAAAGACATTCACTCCCTCTTTTGCTGTAGGCTCAAAAAATATACAAGATTTCTTGCAAAGCCACTATATCGACGCATTATCTTATCTCATGGAGCGACTTAAGCAGAATCGTTTTGTTATTGGTTGCAACACGATAAATGAGCCCAGTCCGGGTCTAATTGGTCGAGATCTTACGCAACGCCCAGAAAATCCTGTTGGTCCCTCGCCGAAGTATGGAGATTCTTTGGCTATTGGAGCAGGTCATTCTGTTGAAGTGGGTGTGTTTGAAAGAAAAATGACCCAGCTTTTTGAAAAAGGTACTACTCTTTTGAATCCAAAGAGCTTATCCATTTTTAAATACGGTTGCCCATTTGAAAAAGAGGGAATTTATACCAAAGAGAGAGGCAATTTTAAGATTTCGAATCCTTATTATTTTCAATTCGGAACTTTTCCTTATGATTTCCAAAGAGACTTTTATTTCCCTTTCGTTCTAAAAATCAAAGAGAGATTAGAAAAAATCCATCCGAACTATCTACTTTTTATCGAGGGGGTTGTTGGGGAAAACCTGCCCCATTTACCTGAAAAACTTGAGAAAAACTGTGTATATTCTTTCCATTGGTACGAGGGGATCGCTTTTTACCTGAAGAAATTTATTTCAAATTTAACCTATTCCCATCTGGAAAAAAAAGTATTGTGGGGAAGATCCTCGTACATTCAAAAAAAAATTCAACAAGAACTTTCCCTTTTTGCAGATCACCCTATACCATGCATTCTTTCTGAGACAGGATTTTCTCAAGATATCTCTTTAGAGGATCGTAGAAAGTGTTTTTACCGTCTCTTTTCGGTCTTAGAAAAACTAAAACTTTCAACTACTTTTTGGCATTATTCGCCAAAAGGAGATAGGTGGAATTTCGAAAATTTTTCGATCTTTAAAGAGGGGGAGGAAAATGACCTTTCTTTTTTTTATAGACCCTATCCGCAACGAGTGCCTGGTGAATTGCTCAATTTTAGCTTTGATCCTGATTTGAAAATCTTATCATTAGAATGGCTACAAGATCCAAATAACGGTTCCCCTTTAGAAATTTATTGCCCTAACGAATTCGAGCTTAAAGAAAATCTGGAATTTCCCATCATTAGAAAAGCAAGTACCCTTTTTCTAACCCCTCTAGATCCGATACAAAAAAAAGGGGAGGGCGCCGCCTTGATGCGTGCTACCCTCCAATTTTACTAGATTATCTTGATTTTTCTATTCAACGAGCTATACGTCCTTAGGCTCTACTCCATAAATGGCTTTCCTTCCCTTTTGAGAAAGCTGTTTTTTAAGGGGATCGGCCTTGGCCTTTAGGGTCATTTGAGCATCTTTTATTCCTTTTTTAAGATCCTCTTTAAATCTTTTGTTTGCAGGACCCTCTAAAAGTGGCCTTGTGCCCCCCTCAGATAATAAATCCGATTCCAAATTTAGTACTTTATCTAGTTTAATCCAGGTAGGTTTAACAAACGGTAACTCCAACCATTTCGTAATTGGAAAAAAGACAAGTTGGATTAGGAGAATGAAGCATTGTTTTGCATAATTTTCAATTTTTTGGATTAAAGAGAACTGTTTTAGCCCAGCCTCTGGGATCAAGGGGATGAAACCGTGCGCTTGGACTTCCGGTTCCCAGTGCCACATAAACCCTGGAAGAACCCTTTTTGTGTTTAATTCCCCTAACGGATCAACGGCTGAACGAAGATCTGCGGAAACGCTTAACTGGCTTTGAAGCCCTTTATGAAACAGATTTTTGTATTTTTCTGAGCTGACGATATCTTCAAATTTCCCTGTAAACTGTGGTGTTTGGGATATAAGATCTTCGTAGACAATCTGGTTAGCCACCGATACAGCCCCAGCTCCTGAGGTTCTGTCTACAACACTTTTACAGTGGTGTACTATGGGGACCTCGAGGATTTTAGCCAACATGTCCACCATGGCAAGGCGAATATGCACAGGTACACTAGTGCTGTTTTTTCCATCACCAAGTTTAGCTACAATTTCATCCCCGATTGCTTCAAGATTTTTGTTAAATGTTCCCTTCCTTTTTTCAAAAAGGGCTTTGAGTTGGGTGTAGGAATCAGAATTAATGCTGTTCTCAAGCGCTTTTCCCGTGTCATTAAAGGTATTATAGGTTCCCATACAGCTGACAGTATTATGGGTGTGCATCGGGCGTAAAAGAATGGAATATTTAGTTCCCTCATATACGATTTCTATGGGTTCGTTGGAACTTCTTAAATTTTTTAAAGCTTCCATTTCCCATTCAAGCGATTTTCTCTCATCGAGAGCCTGGCCGGCCCCTAGTTTTTTTCTCCATTCAGATAGACCATCGGTGGGGTTTGTGAGAGAATCGACAACATAATGGAGCTCTATTGTTTGATTTTCTAAATGGTTAAAACCCTTATACCTGCCAGTCCTAAGTTCGTTCAAGAAGATGTCTATACCCTGAATTTTTGCTCTTTGTTCGGTATCAGGTCTTCCAGCGTAAAAAATGGATTCCTTTGTTTCAGTCTCTGTTAGACGCCAGGAGGGGATTTCATGATCGGTCCTATCCCAGCAGGACGAACAGGCATTTTTGATCTCAATAGTTTTCCCTTCTTGTACGTAGGAGCTGCCATTGAATAGGCTGTTTCGGAAATAGCGATTAAACAGTGTGAATTTAGGCTGGCCATTAGTTTTCTCAGTTGGGATGGAAACACTATAGTCGTTTACGGGGGCTAGAGAGAAGCCGATATGCTCTTTTTTAATTTTCATACCGCCACTTACGTTACTTCCCGTTGAGTGTTGTTCTCTTAAAGTAACAGCAGTTTGCAGAAGCTTTTCTTTTGTTTCATGAGTCTCGTTTAATCGAGAAAATAACTGTTGTAGCTTATTGCGCTCTGGATTTATTCCCTTAAGTTCATCTAGGGGAGAATCAGTACACCGTTCAACCAATACACCATTTTCGAAGGAGTATCGATCTCCAAACAAATCGCTAAGATGTTGAACATGAGTTGGTAAATTTGAATAATCTCCGATCATACGAACCGCCCTTTAATAATCTATTATATTATAATATTTTTTTTAATAAAAATAAACTAAATTATAACATATTACAATTAAGCGTGATGCGATTGGGATCGTTGGGAAACTCCCAAAAAAAGGGTCTAACGGCTCAATTTTACCGGGATCTAAGATCGCATAATCTTGAAATGTGCAACTTTATTAGGGTCTAAGGGGATAGATATAACTACATCAAATTGCCCTATTCCTTGAGGTATTCCGCTAGAATGAAAGGTATCAACAATAGGATGACATGATTTAACTTCAACCGTTTTTTTCTCTTTGATCAAGCTTATGGAGAGATTTTCAGAGTTTTTAAGAATATAAGGATCTACTAGTGGTTGCATCGCAATAATAAATATATTAGGAATAGTTTGTGAAAAGATATTTAAAGTTCTGTCAAAAAGAGCTGGAGTAACTTCAGGGAAAATATCCTGCAATAATTTTCTAAGAATTTCTTTTGCGTTTTCTCCTTCAAGTTTTTTTCCATCAATAAATTTATCCAATCGATCTAGGTCCAAATCAAACTGATACTCGCCAGTAGAAACTTCACAGCCTCTTTCTTGAAAACTTAAAAGATCATCAATATTTATATAAAAATCTACCGTTGAGTGGGGGGTTAGAGGTGCTGCTGCGTGTGTAAAAATTTCATTGGCATAGTCTTTTCTGTCATCTTCTGACAGACCCAAGAGATGGGTTTCCTGCCTGTCAGGATTTTTGGCTAGAAAAGCTAGAAAATCTAGATGCCAACGCTTTGTTTCGGTAGTTGCTATCTCTTTTTTTCTTATAAAATATTTATCATCTACTTGAAAAGGGCTTTCCGATTTCTTTCTAGGTCTTCGTGGCATTGTACCCTCTTTTATGAGAAAATCTTGGGTATCTGAATTTGGACGTAAAAGAGAAAATCTCTTAACACTATCAATTCTATTCGTTATTATCTTTTTATCTCTGTGGCTTAGCTTTTCGAATTTGGGGTTTTTCGCAAATTCCTTTAGCTCATCTAGTGTTGCCCTATTGATAAGCTCATGGTCAAGTTCGTCTTTAGAATTTGTAATTTTGGACCAAGTTGCATTGAAACGTTGTTCTAGTAAAAGGGTATTTAAACTTTTTTGTCCACCGGGGCTTATTTTTTTAAACGCGGCATTTTCTATCAATTCTTGTAGTTCATCTTTTGAGATTTTGGAAAATGTCCTTTCATTGATTTTGAAATCGATTTTGTTGATTTCGGACCACGTACGTCCGTTTTTTGAGAAGAATTCTTTTACAAAAGTAGCTACTTTCTCTATGAGAGAGATTTTCTCAAGGTATTTTTTTTCAACAGGGAGGTTTTCAGTGCTCTTGCCCCTGTTACTAAAAATTGCGTTGCATCCATTGACCATTGCCCAAGTTTCTAAACCGTTAATCTTTACCCCCCTGAT
>Ga0194129_10001174_pt1 | contig 44537 bp, 43 predicted proteins | sample TA2KigCa35mmetaG_FD_150862 | JGI IMG/M metagenome (GOLD analysis project Ga0194129, IMG submission 150862) | Freshwater microbial communities from Lake Tanganyika, Tanzania - TA2015038 Kigoma Deep Cast 35m | ecosystem: Environmental > Aquatic > Freshwater > Lake | place: Tanzania: Lake...
GTCCACTTCATCCTCGCCATAAAAAGATACAAATTTTAGTGTTTCATCCTCGTTAATCATACCAAAAGAAACACACACAATTCTGGAATATTCTGGCTCAAGACCCGCTTTCTGTAAATAAATTTCATCGCTTGTGGCATTTTGAAATTCGGGATAGGATCTATAGTATTTAACTCTCCTTTCCCATAGTTTTGCCAATCTTGGATTTTCTTCACGGAGACAATCCAAATCTGGACACCAACCAGCAGTTTCGACGTCGAAAAACAAACAATTTTTCAAGGTATTAATTGGAATCATGGTTTAGATTTTAAATCCATTTAGGGTCGAACCAAAAAGTTCTCCCGTTTTTATCGGTTATTTTAGACATAGATCTATTTCCGTAGCACAACATAAATTCATCCCAGTTTGTGGGAGTTTGCCCGTCTGGATTTTTCCAATCTTTAAATCTACCCCCACCTAACCCATATGCTACAATTGGTAAATCTCGACAGAGCAACAAAACTTCCGGATGTCGAAGAATGAATTCTCTGGCTGGTAAGAAAGGGCTGCAGTCAATTCTATATAAAATTTCAGCCCTCAAATAATTGCCAATCCCATTGAAATAATCTTGATTCATTAAAACCTCGTGGATAGGACGTTCGAATGATTTAGATTTTAAATTGGAATAAACGTGAGCCAAAAAGGATTCGTGCTCTTGAGTCGGATCTGGACCTCTTTTAGGATTCCAGGTACCAAACGCCCATCTTCCAAATCTTCTTACATCCACAAAACAGAGTTGTCCTAAGTTAGAGATAAAACTCAAATGTGTATGTTTTGGTTTTTCGTTCTCCTTTCCTATCCACCTAAAATGACCAGACATTCCCATAGTCATCATAAGATGCATTGTTTCATTTATCCCGAAAGAGTCAGTAAAAGAATTTTGGGCGGGTTTGAAAATCAACATCATTTCTTTGCCTCTCGCCACCGAGCTCAAATTGTAAGAATATGGAATTTCAAAGGAATTACCCTTGTGATTTGGGTTTTTCCAAACGGAGTGAAAATTTTTTTTTTCACAAACTCTGTGGACATATTCGGAAGTTAATCTTACCTCGGCTAGTTCTGGCATAATGTAAAAATAATGAAAATATTCCTTTATAAATCAAATTTTCGGTATTACTAATGGGATTAATGATTTATGTTCCGATAAATATTGGACACAAGTTTTGAATGAATCGGAAGATTCTATAACCACATCTACGTCTAACCCGAAGGTTGGAATCCTGTGGGTTAAACGTGAAGTTGGAGAAGATGAAAGTGAAATTCCCTTCTCGTCTATCATCGAACTTTCACCGTGAAAATAAATTGGTTTGTGTGGGGATTCCCAGGTAGAACAGGATAAAAATAAAGCCTCTCTAAAATTCAAACCACCCGTATTGAACTGATGTGGCAAAGATCGAAAACAAATTGGAATTTTTGCCGGATAAAAAACTCCAGATAGCAAATCTGTAACCGAAAATAAACTTGGCTTATCATCATTCGTCACGGCCAACATGTTTCGGATTGTGATTGGAAATTTGAAAATCTCCTCACAAAATCTTTGGGCGGTTTCCCTTCGGTTTCCATAGGCGCTTCCAACCCGGAGCAAAATACAAGGTTCGGCAATGCCAAGACCTTCAACCAGAGAAGCCAGCTTGCCAATCATCGTGTGTGTTTGTTGGACCGAATCTGGTAATCTTGATCCCAAGAAGAAATACGATGACAGGAAAAATAAAATCCTATGTCCTTTAATTCTAATTGATTGACTCAATTCGTCCAGAGAAACGAGATCCGGATGTTCCTCTTCTAAGGAGGAAAAATCCGGAAAATTCAAATCGGATTCTGACAATTGAAAACAGGTAACATCTATTCCATTCTTCACGTGTGTTTCAACCGTTTTTGAGATGTATTTTATGAATTCATCGGCATGAATTTCTCCAGATTTTGGAAAATTCATGCTGGAAGCAATAGAACCTAATTTGTGTGGGGTTTTGCTTAAAATCATCCTGTGCTTTACAGGAAGAACAGGTAAAAGTTTCTCAACCTCCGACTGCTTCGATCCCTAAACCAGGATTGTTATAAACAGTTTTAGAATTGTAGGCATCACCCGTAATATCATTGAATTTGTACTGAGAAACAACCTGACGGTGGCCTTTGTCCCCCATGTCTACAAACTCAACCGTGTCAGGCTTAAGTTCTAGAACTTTTTGATCCTTTTTACCTTTGGTATGGATCTGAACAAAAAAACGATATGATTTGTGATCTGGGGCCAGGATATTTTTAACAACCATACCTGCCACCTTCTTATCATCATTGATGGGTTCTCCAATAACAATATCACCAACCTGAAATTTAGAACCAGGAATGTTTCTAGGAACTCTGGGATCAGGTCCAACGGAAACAGAAAGATCCTTGTATGGCTTATATTGGACCTTGAAAATTCCGTTTGCCCCGCCATATCCATAGGTGTCACCGAAAACCCCGGTGTCGAAAAATTCATTCAAAGTAAGGATGTACTTCAAGAGACAACTTTTTTTATATGTATCTTAAATCTCTTCCGGTTTTTGGGACATCTTTAGAATGTCCTGGATCTTTTGTGCCATCTCGTAATTTTCCTCGGCCAAGGCATTTTCCAACATCATCTTTAGGGTATCGGTATCTGAAGTAGTTGCTGGATTAGATCCTTCGCCCGTATCCATCGTAATACAAATTCTTTGTGGAGCATAAATCACCTCAAGCTTGGTGTTGGGCATTTCAATTTCAAATTCTGTTTCCTCGTCGTCTTGGCTCAGTGTTTCAATCACGGTTTCATCGTTCCATTGTTGATTGTACCACGTGACGATCCAATTGCCATAGGTGAAAGATTGGTAATCGTTTTCCACTACATACTTCAAAATTATTTTCAATTCGTGTTTCAAATCCTTCACACTTAGGTTTTGATCGTAATTTTTTCTTTTTAAACCGGGTATTACCTCGCTACCCTGACCGGTACCATGTTTAAATGCCTGGTGAATTAGAAGGATAGAATTCCAATCCAAACTCTGAACTAACTTATCAACAATTTTTTGAATACCTTTCTCCATGACTTTAAAATTATTTTCTGTCTTATATATCCTATTTCTGATTTTCCTTGCCCATCTGCTGGGATAGGGATTTCATCCAATCATGATATGACGTAGGAAAAAATTGTTTCAATTCTAGAAGTTGTCTTTTGCTAAGTTGATTTCTTTCCCTGATGAAATCTTCTACCTCCTGGAAATTTGGAATCTTTTGGTTCGATTTATTTTGTTCTTTTTTTCCAGTGGAAGTGAAAACCCACTTTGGTGTTTTTGCAAATTTTGGGCCCAAGGCAGAATGCCACCAATCCAAAACCAAATTCGGGACGACCTTAGTGTGGTTGAACTCGTGGGCCTGAACCGGGAATTGGATGGACATGAACCTATTGACCATGAAAAAATTTCGAGACTTGTCTGCCTTGCCCACAGATTCCCACTTTTTATCTGATCCAAAAAGAGAATTTACAACATCGAAAAGTTCCATTTCTATTCGGAAAAAGGATTGTACATCTTAGGTACAGCAGTAGATGTTACCCACTCTGTACCCTCTAAAATTTTAATTCTATCGAGGGTGATTGACCTTCTTTCAAGATTAATTCCTCTTCTAATTTCTGCCACAGAATTCGTAATTACCCAAGAGGGCATAACCATTTTATCCAACCACATCAGTTGATAATTTCTTTTTAAATTTTCGGATGCCTTCTGCCTATTTTCTTTGGAATCTATGTCTTTCATTAATCTCAAAATGTAACCTCCGGCCCAATCAAGAAATTCTGTGTCCTGTAGTAAATCACCAAAAGAACTTCCTGACCATTTAGATTGCTGAAGTGATTCCAAAAGTTGTTCTGCCTTTTTTGGAGTCATTCTTGACATCTTACCAGGGGTTGCCTCAAAGTTCCAGACCCCCGGAACAGCATCCCCTTCGTCTCCAATCAGCATTTTTGTGAAAATGAAACTTTCTGGTTTGATTTCATTTACGGTTAGATTTTGTATCCATTTTTTTAATTTTTCTTTGTCGGTTTGATTCAAATCCGGCATATCAAAAATTGAAACTTGTGGTTGGTGGTCTAGCCACCTTTCTTTCCATCCAACTGGACATGAAACAACATTGTTTTTGGAATTATTTGACCAAACTAAAGTCCAATTGTCTCCCTTCCATCTTGAAAGCTGATGTAGATCTTTGTCGCCGGAAACGATGATACAATCTTGGGATTTGGCTGTGAAATAGTCTGCCCAAAAATACAACAAATCATCTCCCTCGGCCCCGTCAGCCCGAGAGTGCACGAATCCCATTTTTTCAAGTTGTTTTCCAAAAGAGTCAAGTAAATTAAAAAAAATTGACCAGTCTACAGATTCGTCTTTAATACGGTTAGACTTGTAACCTCCGCCTTCAATAACCACGTCCTTTCTCCAGCTTCTTGAGTCAGCCGTGAAAATTAATCTTCCTCCGGTAGGAAGCTCCCTAAGGGCGGCACAAAGATCAGTGGCTATCTTCCGAATAAACATGGCCTGCTCATTTTTAGTTTTTAGCACTTCTCCTGGATCTTTTGATCCATAACCTCCGAAGATTCCAAAAGTTTTGTGGAAAATATAATTTCCGTCGATGAGAATGTTAATCATGGTAATACTTTAAATCAAACCAAATTTCTGAACCCACAACAAAATTGGGATCGGTTATTTTGAAATCAAAATCAGTAAAATTAGAAAAATCTTCCTCGTCTGTTCGAAGTCTTCTGTCCACAGAATCCGCATCTTTTCTTAAAGACAATCTGGATTTTCTAGTTTTTGGGTCTATATCTAAGAAAATAATGAAAGACTCTTCTCTGTCGTCCGGTTTAAGGTTAGCAATACCAGAAGGTGTTAGAATCATTAAATCGCTCGAATTGAATTCCTGAATAGAAGTACCATAAATCCATCCGGCGAAAAGATTCACCTCGTAAAATTCTTTCCTTTCGAACATTCCTTTGAGAATTTCAAAATCTTCCAAATTTTTAACGAAGAAGTAGTCTTTGCCTTCCTGTTCTTTGGTTCGACGAGGTCGTGTTGTGTGAGACACACAGTACTTGAAACCTTTTTCTTCTAAAAGTTGACGGAGGTGATCCTTTCCCGCTCCACCCTTACCACACAGGATTATTCTTTTTATTTTTTTGGAGTAAAACAAACTACTGGCATACAGCCACCCATCAGATCGGTTGGGGTTGAAATCTATATGGATTTTTGGATCTGGATTTCTATTCTCCATCTTCGTAACCCCTGTGATTTAAACCTTGTTCTAATTGGTTGAAAATAAATTCTGCCTTTTCCTGACTGGAAGGAGCCCATGCCCATTTACCAAAATCCTCATTTCCAGGAAAGATTTCTCTTTCTCCTAATTTAACCCCGAAAACCTCTTTTGGTGGGTCAATTTTTCTTTTGAACACTTCCCAGGCGATTACCCTTTCGGCATCCGTACAAAATTGTTCATACATCATAGCCCTTTCTCCCCTCTTAACAAGTCGGTAGATAAAGGTGTTCTTTTTTATTTCATTAGGCAAAAGATCCATTAGGCTTGAATTTGTTTTTGAATTTTAAATACGAGGGCGAGCAAAGAAACTATGGGATCTATGACCAACATTCTCTGTGCCTGGTGTTCGGCAACCATCACGATTATTCCGGGAATTATTTTGGCGAGTTCTGGTCGGTTGTGCTGGATCCAACTTACAAATTCATCACCCATAGCCAACATCACGCTGTCAACTTTACCGGCATATTGTGACACGACAAACTGATAATTTTCAACGGGATTTTTTCCGTCACAGATTAAAAGGTAAAGATCCTCGTGGGAATAAGAGGAATCTTTAACTTTTTTGGCGTCTACATTTTGAATTCCCTCAATTGACCATGCTTGGATTTTGTTCAAAGCAGATCTTAAATCTGGAAAAAAATCCCTTTCGAAAACATCCAAAGCTTCAGAATCTATTGAGATGGAAAGTTTTCCCAAAATCAAAGTGATCCTTCTTCTCCATTCTTCCTTCAATTCCTGTTCTTCTTCGTAATTTACTGGGTCGAAATTGATAACTTCAAATCTGGACTGAATTGCCTCTGGCACCTTGGCAATCCAATTACACGTTGCTACAAATCTGGCATTTCTAGCGAATTTCTCAATTGTTCCCCTTAAAGCCTTGTAAAATTGATCCGAAGCACCGTCAAACTCGTCTAATATTACCACCTTCAAGGCAGATTTACCATCCATAATGCTTAATGTTGAACAGAAATCGTTAATCTTTGTTCGAATAACATCAACCGAGCTTTCATCTGAAACATTGATAAACAGGTGGGGAGAACCAGTGGCTAAAATTTTTGCTAGGGTTGTTTTGCCACAACCGGGTGATCCTGCCAACAAAACATTCTGTGCCAATGGCTTGCCGTCAAAGAGATTCCGTATACGATCCGGCAAAATCATATGTTTTAGATCCCGGGGCCTAAGCTTTTCAGTCAACAATTGATTAACCATAATTCCTCTTTCAAATTTTATGAAAATTCAAATAAAGGTTTCCCCTTACTTGAAAAAAGAGGTCATGTCGTCTGCCTGATTTTTGTCCGACCTAACCTCAATGAAGCGGGGAAGAAATAGGCTTCTATTTCCGAATTTGTCAGTGATAGGCTCGTTAAATTGAACGGCAGCTACCTGACCAATCCACTGATCAGGATTGGCACTAAGAGTTTTCAGATCGGCATCTGTAAATCCAGATCCTATCTTCACTTCCAAAGTTCTAGAGGCATCAGTACAAATGAAACCCCCTATGAATCCTTCTCTCTTACCCTCGCCTGGATACCATCCAGTGATTTCCAAATCACAATCTTGAACCTGCTTCAATTTGACCCAACTTTTACTGCGTTTACACTCGTACACGTGGTGCCCTGGTTTGAGAATTACCCCCTCTCCTCCCAGAGAAATAATTAGTCCATAAATCTTTTGGGTTTCTTCCATGGAATCTACCACCCATTGGCGGGCTAGTTTAACTTGGGAGTTTGAAGGCAAGAACGAGGTCAAAACCTCTAGTTCTTTTCTTCTTTCAATGAATGGAGTGGTTCCGTGTCCAACCTTCAGAACCGAAGACTTTTCCAAATCGAAAACATTGAACATAAATTCCTTGTCGATTCCCTTAGGAGCTGTACCCTTCAGAATTTGGGTTACCTTTCCAGAAACAGACTTTCGGTTGAGATCTGTTAGTTCACCGTCAAAAAATACTTCTTCTACAATGTTGGAATTGTGGAGAATCTGAACTAGGTCTCGCTCTATAGAGGAAAGTCTGGTTTTGTCCAGCTCGTTAAAGGCCCTGGTGTAAAATTGAAAACCTTTTTCTTTGTATCCTACAGCAATTACCCTAACACCGTCGTATTTCTCCTCACAGTAGATCTTATCCCAACCCAAAACTTCTTTTTGATCGTCGGTGGCCAACATTAAAGAGGGGTCCGGAATTAATTCCTTGCCCAAGGCCTTGTTAATGAGCTTGGCACCAATCCCCGAATTCATTCTCTTCGTGAAAATTTTCATTAGAATATCCCGAAGTTGTCTGTCTTCGATTGAATCCTCAGAAAGACGAGAATTGATGAGTGCTGTGGCCTGACCCCTAAGGTTATCGTTGGCAGCCGGAGCTGATTTCAGGGATTCCATAACGGACTTGAAGATTTCGAATCCAGGAAACTCCCCGGTGGGGGTTGGTTGTAGGTCCAACTTATGTAACTTGGTCGTTACAAAAGGATTGAAGCACACGTCCAGAAGGTAGGACATCACTTCGGTGAGATTTTCTGAGAGCAGTCTTTGCTTCTCTTTTTGGGACCCGTTACCTGTTAACGATTCGAGTGCCGATAGGATTTTTAGTTCGTTTATCATGATGTAAATGTAGAACTAAACCTCGCAAAAAAAAAATTAAATCAGTAAAAAATTGGGTTTTTTTCGAATAATTCTTCAGCATCAACAGAAACCGCTCCCGGGTGCCTACACACTAAAGATCCTGCCAAATTAGCGAGTTTTGCCACACCAATTAAATCATCATTGGATGTAACCCCGTTCTCCCCAGAAAAGAATCCCAATCCAAATACGGCAGAAACGGTATCCCCTGCCCCAGAGACATCGGCAACATCCACACTAATTCCAGGGATATGATGAGAAAAATGTCTTCCAACCAATAACATGCCATTTTCTGATAAAGTAATTAGGAAATATTGGTAGTCGAATTCTTCCATCACCAATTGGGCATAATTTACAATCTGGTCAATTTCTAAATCTTCTTCAGATTTGATATTCACCATAGCCTTAAATTCACTCAGATTTGGCTTGATCAGATCGATTCCTTGATATCGCCCAAGATCTGCCACTTTAGGATCTACCAAAATCTTTTTCGAGTATTTTTTCGCTATTTCAATTAGAGACGCTAAAACATAATTCGTTAGTAATCCTTTCCCATAATCTTGAAAAATAACTCCATCGTGAAATTGAATCTGTTCGTCGAAAATTTCAATAATTTTTGAAGTTGAGTTTTCTAATAAATCACAAGTTGTTTCAACATCAATTCTAACGATTTGATGTTTGTTCCCTATTACTCTGGTTTTTTTTGTTGTTGGTCTGGATTCTTCTTCGATAAAAATAGGATTGATTTTTTTCTCGATACATTTTTCAAACAAAATTTTTCCATCTTCATCATCACCAACCAAAGATAACAGGGTACAATTGGCTCCGAATGTCGTGATGTTCTGTGCTACATTTGCCGCCCCGCCCAGGAAAAATTCTTCCCTGTTCTTAAGAACAACCGGAACTGGTGCTTCTGGAGATACCCTGTGAACTTTTCCATACACATAGTGATCCAAAATGGAATCACCCACAACAAGAATTTTTTGTGTTGAAAATAATTCTTTGAAATTCATTTATTGAAATTTAAAGAGTGAAATCTGGTGCATCTGCTGATTCCCCACCTTCCCCTTTATCCTTTTTGGCCTTGTCCGCTTGTTTCTTTTCGTCTTTTTTGAATTTTTCGTTCTCTCTATATTCGTCCATACTCAAACCAAGCCATCTTTTTATTAACCACTCCTTATCGAAATATGGAACTTCCTCTTCTCCGATTTTTTGTTTCATATCTCCCAATGCGGTGATAAATGTCGTTCTTTTCGTGTAGTTAGATAAAACAATTAGTTGTTCGAAAACATTTTCTTTAACGAAGTTCAAACCCAAATTTACTTTAAATGATCTGTCTTCAGACAAGGCAGGAAAATCCAAACAAGTTTGGATATAAAGAGGTTTAACCAAAAGTTCTTGGAAAATAGATCTCAAACGGGTAACAAATTTTTCGTATCTAATTTCGTCTCTTTCTAACTGGTCGATTGATATTTGATAGGTGGCAGGACCACTTCTCCCAGCAAACCTAGCATATGGAATTTTGGAGTCTAATTTTAGCTTGTTGTAAAAATAAACAACATTTTCCATCACGTTAAAATCGGGACCATTTGGATTTAAAGTGTTAATGTCTGGCGATTCCCCGTCTTTTTCCGGAAAGAGATAATTTTTGTAAAACTGTACTCTGGGGGCACCATTGACAGTCAATTCCCCGGAAGTATCATTAATTTGAATTTCTTCTTTATACTGAGACATCAGCTGTCCCAGGGTTTGCATAGCTTTTTGTCCGGATTGTGTTCCAACAGGAATAACGAATTTCAAACGATACGAAGCGTTCATGACATTCCAAATTACCCGAGTATTTTCCATGATTCTCAGAATGTTATAAGATCTGATCAGCCTTTCAGTGTAGCTGACTCTGGAAACGGAATTACCCTTGGCATAGGAAAGATAAATGACCTGCTCTGCCTTTAATTTTCTGGTCATTCTAGGATCACCCGGATATTGAATCCAGATTTGTTGAAATTCTTTGTTGGGCTGTTGTTCAGTTGCAGGTTGAAGAGAGGTGGCATCTAATTCTTTGAAACCAACAATTTTTTTTCCATCTGTCGAGTACACAATTTCAAAAGCCAAAAAACCATCAATTAGAAATTGACGAAAATACTGCCAGGCAAGAGTACTTTGTTGAAAACCAAACAGCATGTACAAAGTTCTGAAATTTTCTTCTACCTTAGAACGGACTTCGGGTTTTAAATCAACATTTAATAAAGATGGATACCCGAAGAAATTTTTGTCGTCGTAGTTGATAGCATCGTCTGATAAAGTATCCAGAATGAAATCAATTTCTCCGTTTAAAGCAAATTTTCTTAAGAATTCTCTTTTCCCGAGATAATCCTTGTCGAAATAGGCTATGTATTTTCTTACTCTAGTATCTTGATAACCTAAAGTCCAGAAGAAAGCGTCATTCTCGGTAAATCCAGTTCCTTCATTGTTGAAAAAGGTAGATTCGGTTGCCCCTATAGCCTGAGAATTCCGGATAACCATATCCTCGTACTGCATACCAAACCTTCCAATTTTAGATAGGTTTCGGTACAGATTTCCTAAAAAGGAACGCTGTTGACTGTTATCATCGTTAAATCCTGCCATAATTATGCCGGTGTTTCTGTTTCTGGCGGGGATCCTTCTGGTTCAGTTCCTGCTTCTGAATCACCACCTTCAGCGCCTTCTCCACCTTCTGGAGTTTCTTTTGATTTTTTATTCTTGGTCTTCTCTTTAGCTTCTTCATTGGCTTTGATATCATCCTCAGTCATTCCTAGAAAATTTTCAATTAGATAACCCAAAGAAAAGAAAGGCTGTCCTTCTCCGTCCACCAATCCATACATGGCATCTATGGATTCTTTCCTTTTGTTCATCGTTTCTATTTCCTGATTCACTCTGAATGGATTATCCGAAACAAAAGTTAATCCAAGTTGACTTCTGAACATATAATCTTTCTCCAATTGCGGAAAATCTCTACACAATTGAATCCACAAAGGTTTTATAAGAATGTCCTGGAAAACGGATCTTAATCTCATGATAAACTTTGCGAATCTAATTTCCTCTTTATCCAATCCTTCGGCTGCATTGGCATATTTACCAATCGATCCACCATCTGGTCCTTGGAATCTAGAAAATGGAATTTTAGATTCTTGAACCAACTTGTCGAAAAAATAAGCCAAAGGAGCTGGATCATTCAAATTTGGTCCGGCGGTGTTAAGGGGTTCAATATTTGGAGTACCTAAAGCTCCCTTAGGCATAAGATAATTTTTGTAAAATTGAATTTTTGGCTGACCATTTACCGAAAGTTCCCCACTTTCATCGTTGAATTGAATATCTTCTTTGTATATGGACATCAACTCGCCAAGGGTTTGCATAGCCTTTTGTTGCGATCTGGACCCCACTGGGACTGTCATTTTTAGACGGAATGATGCATTCATCACAGACCAAATAACACGGGTGTATTCAATGATCCTGAGAACATTGTACGGACGAATCAATCTTTCTGAATAACTTACTCTTGAAACAGTATTGCCTTTGGCATAAGAAAGATAAATGATTTGGGAATCGTAAAGCATTCTCCTTTTTCTTTCGTCCTTAGGATATTGATACCAAACATTTAAAAAGGTTCCATCTTTTTGCTTTTCTACGGAAGGCATAAGGGTGGTTGCGTCTAGTTCTTTGAAACCAATAATATTTTTCCCCCTGTCATCGTATACGATTTCGAAAGCAACGAAACCATCAACAAGGAGTTGTCTGAAATATTGCCATGCAGAAATATCGTCATTGAAACCAAACATGTCGTACAATTTTTTGTACGTCGAATCAATTTTATCTGAAACATCTTTTTTAATTCCAATAATGTTTAAGAAGGCTGGATATGCGAAAAAATTAAATCCATCATAGGAAATTGCCTCGTCGCAGACCGTATCCAAAATGTATTCAATCTCAGGATTTAAAGAAAATTTTCTTAGATAATCTCTTTTTCCTGCATAGTCTTTATCAAAATATGAAATATACTGTCTGGTAGTCGTATCTTGTCTACCTAAAGAGAAAAGTGTAGTTTCATCTTCAATCGGACCTTTCTTTAAAAATTCTGCTTCTGTGGTACCAATTGCCTGTGAATTTTTGACCACCATGTCTCCATATCTCAATCCGAAATTGCTCAGATTTTTGATCGAGTCCCTAATTCTTTGGAATACAGGGTTGGTGTTTGGGTTCTCATTAAATCCTGCCATGAAGTCAGAAATTTGGTTTTATAGACAAAATCAAATTTTTATTTTCGATTTATATTCTTTATATATCTGATCCAAAGAGAGACCCTCTAAAGTTGCTTGGCTAAAATATGGAATTTTTACCCAATCTGAATAATCTACTATTTTCATTCCTCGCAAATTTTCCTTTTCGAATCCAAAAATTGCGAATTCATATCCAGTTCCTTTAAATATTTTTTGTAAATTTTCCCCTTTTAGATTCAATGGCATCTGAGATTCGGAAATGTTTCTCACATTTTCTTCAAGTATTTCCGAAAAAGTCGTGGTCAAACGTGTTAAAATTTCTGCGAGATTATCGGGTGGGATAATTGTTAAATCCATAACTTTACAAATTATCCTATTTCCAATTCTTTCTTCGGATAAAAAAAGAAAACAAGGGTATCTATTCACAAAAGAATTTTTTTCTCCTGTTTTTGATTTTGTGGTATGCAATCCAAAATAAATTTTTCCACTTTTGAAGGCTGTGAATTTTTCACCGGTATTTTTCGAGTCGGGACCATACTTCTCCGAGAATTCTTGGTTTACGGAGGAATTAAGTTCAGATAAAGAGGAAAATTGACTTCTCAATTTTTTAGCCTGTTCAGGAAAGTCTATCATTTGCTTTGAAATAGGAATTTCTCGTTGACAACTCCGAATTTCATACCCCTGCTTTCTGCCCAGTGTTTTGCAGCTTTGAATTTTGCTTGATTTGTAATCCAAATTTGCATTTTGTGATTGTAAGATTTTAATTTTTCTACTGTGTATGTTCCTTCGTATATTGGCTTTTGGTGTTGTTTTTCTGGCTTCACCTCGACCAACCATTCCTGCTCATTTCCATCATCTTGAAGAACTTTCAAGTAAAAATCAACGTTGTAATTGTGATCTTTTTTATCTAGTGGATTGTAATAAGGAATTGCCGCTGGTTCAGAACTCCATTTTAAAATTTTTTCGTTGTTGTCACAATATTTGCAAAATCTGAATTCCCAGCTTGATCTACAAATAATGTTGTGAATATCCCCAACATATTTTTCTGGATTAACGGGTACATACAAACCAGATTTGTAGTCACCGTTGGGTTTTATTTTCTTGATGTCAGTCATTTAAATATTATAGGAATTGTCTTCTCCTGTAATATAAGAAAATGGAATGGTTTTGGGTGATTTTGGGGGATGTATTTTTTTCCAGCCCTTTGCAAATCCGTTTTTAGCTATTTGTGTATAATATGCAAATGGATTATTTGATTTAGTAGGGTCGAATCTGTTCCAATATTTACAAAGATCCTCCATGGCAAAAGCCATACAATCAGCTTTGTCGTCTGGATCTTTGTAAGCCATTTTCTTGGAAATTCCAGCAATCATTAAATTGAACATTTCAATGGCCTCTACAGTCAGCTGTCCATTTTTTTTAGATTCTAAAATAGCATCCATTAAACTGGAGTTGGTAACGTAAACTTTCGTCATTAAATGTTAAAAAATTGCTAACTTAGAATCTTAGTTTTAACCTCGGGGTTAGTTTCATTTAAAACTTATTTTCCTCTGGTGAATCATCAGAAAGTTTGTTGTCTTCAGATTTTCCAGTCGGAGCAAAACTCATTCCTTTTTTGTAGTCATCTACAAAAGGTTTTGGTTTTTTATCCTGATCCGGATCAGATGGTGCAAAAGCCCAAACCCTGCTAAGGATTTTTTTTAGTTTTTTTTTGACTCTTCGCTTTCGTCGATATTGTAACCCATTTCACTGTTTGACTTATAATCAAGTTTACCGTCTGCTCCTTTAGAGGGTGCAACCGAAAAATTAGGATCTGTTTTTTGTACCTGCGGACTGTGTGATTTACCTTTGATGGTTTTTACTCCATACCCGGCATCTCCCTCAGCCTTACCCGGGGCAACAGCAAAATTTTGATTTATTTTTCCTAGTCCAGTTTTTTCATCAACATTGTAACCCATTTCATCGTCTACTTTGTAATGGGGTTGTTTTCCCTTTTCATTTCCGGGGGCAGAAGCAAAATTCGGATCTGTCTTCATGACTTGTGGATTTTTTGCTTTGTATCTAATTCCTTTTACATCATAATCTGCATCTCCTTCTTCGGATCCGGGGGTTTCTGCCAATCTCATGAGTTTAACATCAGATTTGCTAAATGTTGTATCTTCGGACAAATTATAACCTGCACCTTTATTTGCCTTATATTTGGTGTGTTTTTCATTTCCTTCTGGAGCTTCTTCTAAATTAGCATCCTTCAAATTTTCGAAATCTTTTTGACCAGACTTATCGTTATCCTTTCCCTTGGGAGCAGTTTCGGTATTTTTTCTCATCGTGTTTGCTGGTGTTGAATCTTTCTTTTCTTTCGAAGATTTTCCAGGGGCAATTGCCATTTGCTGCGAAGCTTCTTTTAATTCCTCTTGTGATTCTGAATCTGCTTCGTTCTCATCCCCTGCTCTGGATAAAGCATCATCTAAATTTTCAATCTCATCGATTTTAAAATCCCCGGTTCTGCCGTTATCCATCAAAACAGTGTAGGACCCAGAGGTGCTGTCAATAGAAATAATTTTTCCCGTATTACCGTTCTCTAAAACTTTAACATATTCTCCCACATTGAATTTATCATCCTCGAAAACTTCCTCGAAAGCAAGAGCTTGGTTTTCAATTTTATCCAGTTCGCTGTTAACAGCAGACCATTTTTTGCGCAACGAAGAAAGTTCTTTTTCTAACAAATTTTGTGCTCTTTGAAGTTCGTCCGAATTAGCAAACAAAGGATTTAAACCCATTTGAGATTCAACTTTTCGAAGCTGTCCTTCTAAAACTGTGATATTTTCCATCAGTTTTTTTCTATCATTAATCATAATAGATTTGATTCTAGATTCTCCCTCTAAGAATTCTGTTAAACCTTCTGAAATGTCATACTTTAGGAATTCCTTAACCATATTAGTTGCCTGTGTTCCGTTAACTTCGAATACGGAATTATCTGACATTGACTCGTTGATTCGATTTAGGAAAATTTTGTTTTCCCACTTGATCAAATTAACAGAAGCACCTTCGTAAACTTTAGATTCGATTCTCTTTGCAAAATCAAGTTCTACGATAGAAAAGAAGTTTTCATACAAATTCAGAATGTCATAAACAATTTTATTTTCATTCATTCCCAGTGATCCAGAAATTTCTAATCCGATTGCTTTTGAAAGATTGATTTTATCTTGAAATCTCATCGATTTTCCATTGAAAAGAACCGATACGCCTTCCCCTTCTTCGACCAATGAGAATTTATTTTTACCTACAAAAACATTTAAACCATGCTCATCAGCTTTCACATAAGGAGCATAAAAAGATTCCAAAATAGAAAGATAATTTTTAGGCAAAACAGCAACTTGGCCACGATTCAACCTCTTCAATCCTTGATTAGATCCTTCGAAAACATTTGACCCTATAGTAAATATTGTTTTACCTCCTTCAACGAGAACAGGTGAGAAAACTCTTCTCACCGAAGAATTACCAGAATGAATTGGAATATTTAATTTGGACGAATCGCTCTCCATCAGAGAAAGATTATTCAATAAATTTCTCACGATTGGATTAAATTGCCATCTTGAAATTTCCTTCGACAAAAGAGAAATTGATTTATTTTCGGAAACCAACCAATTGTTCAAGGATTCAGTTACTGGCGAGTAAAAGTCGGATCCGGCATTGCTAGAAATTGCATACAATGCTTTTGAAACTTCAATTTCGGGTCTAAGATCATTTAAAAGGTCTTCTATAGATTCGGTAATTTCCTGAACTCTTTCATCCCAATCGAAATTCTTCATTTCTTGTAGAAATCCTTCTGCAACAAGAAATTCTGGCATGTTTTTGGTTTTGAGCAAATGATAATATTTTTCGCAAATAATTTTGATAGAAGGATGCTCGAAAATGCCAGAATTACGAATAATATTAATACCTTCTAAAACACCTAGATTGTGTACTTCTTCGGATTTCATGAAAGCTTCTACCCCTTTGTCGTGTGAAGAAAGAGCGGCTAAATTTTCGTTCAAACTAGAATAGTCTACTTTAGACGTTTGCGACTTTTCGCTTTCAACATAGCTTCCTGAGTTTTTGGATAATCCGTTTCCAACACCACCCCAAGATTCCATGATTCTACTAGCTGAGTTTCTCGATCTAGCCAATTCTTGTTCTCTTATCAACTGAAAGGGATCTTGTGCTGGTGTATTCACAGTTTCAATATTTTGAATAGATTCCATAATCAGATCGGTGTTGATATTAGAATCCCCCCTTTCTATCTTTTGAATGTTTGATTCGCAGATAGCTTTTACCTCAGGAGAGGTTGTTGTATTTCTTAGTGTTTTGAGTTTATTCAGTAAATCCATTTTGTTTTGAATTTTTTTACGTTCTATATATCATTCAGAAATTTCGTTTTCCGAATTTTTTTATTTAGCAACAAGAACTTGTAGCTTAACATCAAAGTCGGGGTGGGGATTAGTAAAAGTGATTCCCCCACCAGAATAAAGTAAATCATATTCGCTCAAATTCCATCCAGTTACATCGGAATCGGTAGATCCGAGGGGGTTTCCGCTCAACACCATAAGTTCTCCTAGGTTGTAATTTTTTCCTTGATAGCTCCAATGAATGTATTTTTGAATTTGAGGTGTACCGTTAGTAGGGGTTGGAACGCCGGGAATAATTGGAGTTTGTGAAGCGAATAATATTGGATTTTTAGGAGCTGGATATTGAACTTTGACTGCTATCCATCTCACAAATCCTTCAGTTCCAATATCGGTTTGACTTAGTTTTATTGATTTAGTTCTTTTGAGTGTGATCATCAATCTTGAGTAATCCTCAACATCAAAGAATAAATCTTTGAAATTAAAAAAAGTTGTATAGTTGAAATCTTCCTCCAACACGAATTGGTTTTTGAAGAAAATCCAACCATTGGGAGGAATTGGAGGGCAGAGTATAGGTCTGGTAGCCATTTTAACTTGCGGTTAGAACCGTTAATTTTACATTATACTCGGTTGGATTTGAAAATACAAACCCCCCGGTTGCAGCTCCGGTGTATCCTATCTCTGAACTAACATCATTGCTTGTTTGCCACCCCTTCCAAATTCTACCATTTTTTACCTGCCCGGTCAACATCATAAAATCAGCCATAATGAATCTTGAACCTTTGTATTCCCAGTAAAGCATTCTTTGATCTGGTGTAGCATCTGCATAAAATTGTGCTCTTGCCATAAATAAACCAATTTCACCCAAGGTTGTGTCAAAGTCACCCTGATCTAGATTAACCGATGTATAAGGAGCTATAACAAAAGTCTGCTGTTGATACCCAGAGAAATCTCTCACCGGATAGAAAAAATCAACCAGATCCAACTTTTGTTCTGTAACGTCTTGCCACGCAACATTCATAGATGTATTATAGAACCTGATTTTTTTAGGGTCATTGAAATTCGAAAAAGTCAAATTAACTCTTTCTAAACCACCAGGATTTAAAGCAATCAAAGTGTACCTAGTATCGAAATTAGCCGATGGTCCTGGGTCCAATCCTATCTGTGAAGACCCTTCACCAAAATATGTTCCACCCGTTATCGCAGGAGAACTTCCTCCATAAATATCAAGATCCCCGCCGGTTATTGAATTATTCCCATTGGACATTTTTATAATGTGGTCGGATCGACCCAAGGTTTCTTTGGAGGATCACTTATTTTTGGTCTATTGGAATTTGTATAAAGAATTTGCTGGTTTGAAAAATCAATATTGCTTTCTAAATTTTTTTCTTGTTCTGTTTCGGATTTTTCTAATTCCAAAATTTCTTGGTTAGAATTTTCTTCAGAGGATAGATTTTGTATTTCATCAGGGTTAAAGTGTTCATTTTCCGGATTTACTTTATCATCAACAGATTTAACAAGAATTCCTCCACCATCAATAATCACTTCATCTTGATTAGAGTAATCGTGAGTAAATGAAATATTCTGAAAAGTTTTGGTCTCAGGTTGTTCGAATTTTTGATCTTCTTCAATTTTTTCGGTCGGTTTAAGATAATCAACAAGGGATTTTATAAATCCGAGAGCGACCAAGGGTAAAATAGCTCCAGAAATTAGACTTAGAACTCTTTTTTGAAAAATTAACTCTTCCCCTTCTAATCCAAAAAGTTGACTCCATGATTCGAAATTTTCCAAATTAACAAATGCATAATAGGTGTTTCCCATTGATTGCATGAAAGTCAAAACAAAAAATAAGAGCCAAATCAAATTTTTGTTCATCTTTTCCAAAGTTATAATTGAAGCCAAAGAAGCTGCTGCTCCTATCTCAAAGGCGATAGCCAAAAAAATTGCCAACCATTCTGGATTAGACAACTTAAAAAACTCAATTACGTGGATGGTTGAGATCACACTAACCACAACATAAAGAGAAACAAAGGTTGAAATAATAAACCAATGCAACTTTTTACTGTTCATGTTTCAACAATTTTATTTTGGTTTCCAAATCCTTTTTTCCCGGCAATATATGTTCTTTTTGAAATTGCATCATTTGCTGACTTCTATCCTTTTTAGAAATTTCATCATTTAGATAATTATATAATTCTAATTTTGATTCAATCTTAATTTTTTCAAGATTTTCCCGAGAAATGACCAAATTACTTAAACTGTCCCGCTGGCCGGTACAATTCGTTTTTTCTTTGTTTAATTTTCTTATTTCACTGTTCTTTGAACAATTATGAATGAACATGAGAAAAAACATCATCACAAAAACCAAAAACCCGTGTTTAGAGAAAAAAACTTTTATCCTTTCCATAATTTCAATTTTTCTTCAAGTATATATCTTTAAAAACTAAAATCTTTTACTGGATGAAATCACAATCCTAGATTTTTCTAGACTATATCTATACCTTGCTGTGCAGCGGCTAATTCTTTTTCTAAGTTAGCAATAATTTGTGCATCCTGTTTAGAAATTTCTAATCCAATTCCGAAGGGTCTAAGAACAGAAACAAAATTTTCGGCATCTTTCAAACCTTTTCCTGTTTTTTTAGATAGGAAATAATAAATAGCATCCAAAGGGGTTGCCTCAATGAATAAGGTATTTTCTTTTATCTTTTCCTTCTTAAATTTTGTAATCAATTTATTAATTTCGATAATTCCAACCGCTTCTCTTTCTTTCCATTCGGCTTCTTCCAACATGTAATTATAGAAAATCTGAATGTGTTCCGATTTTTCGAATTTGATTGCATACAATTTACTGGAAAATTTTTCTTTTGCTTCCTGTAATCTTTTTTCACATTCTTGTATTCTTTTTTGATCCAATTGGAATGGAACATCTAATCCTTCAAAATCGTTTGAATTAACTGGAAGAACCTGAGTGACAACTTCCGAATTTTTTGTTGAAATCTTTTTTCCCATGATAAAATTTTTTATTGATCTTACATGAGATTTTAAATTTGTTTCAACAATTAGACCTTAAAAACATCGAAATCTTCCCGATTTTGTTGTAAATAAATTTTTAGCCTTTCCCTCAGATCTTTTACTGGGTAAATTTTGGCATCGGATTCCGGTCCAATGTGAACTAAAAAACCTCCATGAGTTTCTATCCCCAGTTCTTCCTCTAAAATCAAACGGTACAAGCTAATTTGAATCGAATACTCGTTGTGTGAATTTTCGTATAAATCAACAAATGGATGAAGAAGTTTTTTGTATCTTCCTTTAGGGTGGTGGTCATCCTTGAACTCTTTGTTGGTTTTCCAGTCACCGATAAGAAACAAAAGCTTGTTTTGTTTCTCGTCCCACATTAAAAAAGGTTGGTCGATAGTTCCAGCCAATTTCCATTTTTTAGAAAAAATTTTTAGCTCTGATTTCAAAGGCTTCAATTTTTTCAATCTTGATTCGTATAAATTCAGAAAAGACTGAACTCTCCGGATATCCTCTTCTTTCTCAGGCATTTCTGGATTATCGCCAGACCAAAAATCTTCGATCCATTTGTGAACACGGGTTCCAAGTGAAGCTGCAGTAACTGCTTTTTGTGTCCAATCATTTTCTATTACAGAAGGATCAACACCTGCTTCTGAAGCTTTTCTTTTGATCCAATAATCACGATCGAAGGGAATTTTGAATCTCCTTAGAAAAGTTGTTACTGAATCGTATGTTATCCCTCGGTAAGAATAGGAGTGGCTGTTTTCTTCAAAAATAAAATATGGATCTTTGAAAAAATCCAATTTTTTTTGATATTCATTTAATACTTCTTCCCAATTTACCACGATATGAATGAATTTACAAATTGCATGATCTGTTCCCAATTCCTAATCACATAACCAAGAGCTACCATTTCTAAACAGAATCTTAGCAACCAAATCCAACTCAATTCCCTATATACAAAATAATAAATAACCAAAAATGAATCACCGCCAGTTTCTTTGATAGGCTGCAACCAAGGAGCAATTATTTCGTGCAAATTAAGGCGGGTTAGGTATTCGTTGATAGGTCTGATTTCTTCGAAAACAAAAGCTGGCCTGGCATCGTCGGGGAAATCTCTGGATTGTGTTACCTCTGGCGGAAGATTTACCACCGTGTAAATTCTACCAAACCAATCTTTTCTCAATCTTAGTTTGCTCCACTGAGGAGAACTCAATGACTCTTTTTTAATAATCGTGAGATAATCTGAATATAATTTCAGGTCCTTGAGAACATCCCATAATCGAAGGGTAACTATGATTCTACCTAAAAAGTCAATCATTTTTTTGAATTTTTTTTCGTCAAGGTCTCGATTTTCTTACGAATTTTTGTTCTGGCCCTTCTTATTCTTGTAGCGATGGACCTTTTCTTAATTCCATACTTGTCAGCTATGTCCTTGTACTTCATACCATAGATCTCTCTATCAATCATGATATCCCTATAAAGTTCCGGGAGATCTCTAATTTCATCTACAACCTGCTCATAAACTTCATCAATATCAGATCCGCCTGATAGGAAACTCCAGATAGGATCTTCTTCCACCGAATAAACCACTGAGTCTGAGTCCATCTTGGTTGAATCCAATTCGATTTCTTCTGTGGTTTTTGTTACGAGCCTTTTTCTACTTTTTTGTAAAAGTAAAGATTCGTTTTTGGCTATATTGTAGCACCAAGTTGAAAAATTTCCCTTCTCCGCATCATATTGATCTATTTTTTGCCAGACCTTGGACATAGAATTTAAAAAAGCATCCTCTGCTAATTCCATGTCGTTGAGGATGGTGAAACAGTGGTTCAAGACCCCCGGTTTTAACCTTTCAAATAAAAATTTAAAAGACATATCGTCTTTACCTTGAATAAAATTTTCTGCTAATACCTGAATGTTTTTCTCCTTTGCCATTTTTTTGTTCCCTAGATTTTTTTTCCCAATTTTACAATTTCTAAACCTGCCTCCAATAAGAAAGACAGGGGCTCAGGTTTTCTGTAGACCTTGCCGAAAACTACTTTTTTGATTCCCGATTGAATGATCAATTTAGAACATTCAAAACAAGGAGAAACGGTTACATACATAGTTGATCCTTCTGAACTTTGTGTGCTCTTGGCAAGTTTGGTGATTGCATTAGCTTCGGCATGTAGCACATAGCTCAAAGTCACAAAATTTTCATCTTCGCACTCATTTGGAAATCCCGTAGGAGATCCATTATAACCATCGGATATAATTGATTTATCTTTTACAATTAGACTACCTACCTTCATTCTTCTGCAATGTGAATTTTGTGCCCAGATTTCAGCCATGGCCAAATATACAGGATCAGTTTTAATATCTTTTGGTTTATAAAAGGTTTCGTCTTTTAAATTTTCAATTTCACTAAAAATAAAAACATTTCTCAGGTTAGGTTTTGCCACCCAGGAAAATTCTTCATATGAGCCCAAATCCTGAAAAAACTCATCCACAGGTATTTCTTTGAATTTAAATTTATTGGTGCTCATAAGGAATTCGGTTTGAAAAGTTCAAATATAGCCAACTTCTTTGACAAATAAAAATTTAACCTGATTTTTCAAATTATATTAGAACTTGGTCTGAATGGCGTGTCATTTGCTATCCTTAAAGGACCCGATAAAGATTTATAAATTCCTGCCAAAAGTCCTTTTATCTCTTTAATGTCTGAAGAGGATAAAGTTTCGCCTTCTTTTGTTCCTTTAGGGGTTTTATTTGTTTTTGTTGGAGCTTGTGGGGGTGTGTTTTCTACTTTATCGGGGGTTGATGTGCTTGGTGATGGTTCAGCTTGTTGGGGTGAAGATGCGGATGGACTTTTTTCGTCTGACTTTTTTAAAGTTGGAGTTTCTTTATTTAGTTTGGATGAATCCAATTTTTCAACTAAGTTTCCCGCTTGTTTGGAAAAATAATCCATCGTTGGGTCCCCACTTTCTGGAGTTTTTTGGGATAAAGATTGTTGGTAATCTTTGATTCCTTTAGTCAAATTTTCCTTGAATTTTGAACCAAATTCTTTTCCCTTGGCCTTTAATGATTCCAAAAGTTTAGGCTTAGTCGGGGAAATTACAGATTCTTGATTTTTCTTATTTTCTTTTTTAGATTTAATTTTTGAATCTGTTTCTGGTTTCATTCCGTCCGTAAGCCCTGGTATTTTTTGCCCTTGTTCTTTCTGTGTAGGTATTTTTTGCCCTTGTTCTTTCTGTGTGAGAGATGATAAAACAGAGATTGGTTGGGTTTCGGTTGGTTCGGGTGCTTCATTATAGGACTCTATAAAATAATCTAGGTCCTCTTGAAGATCTTCTGGATATTTGGTGTAGTAATCTAGATCGGATTTCAAAAGATCTTCTCTTTCTTTTTGAATAGCAGCTTTTGGGACTTTAACACCAAATTTATTTTCTATGAACCCTTCTAGTGTAGGCATTTGGGTAACAATATCCTGCAGAAAATTAGAATTTTTTTCAGACGAAACTTCATTTATTTGGGATTTTGCTGTGTTTATTTCTTTTTGTTTTGTTTTTTTTATGTCTGCCAATCTTTGCTGAGGGGCAACCACAGACAAATCCTGTTTTTCTGGATTAGCTCGTCTTTTTCTGTCTTCCTCCATTTCTTCTAGAGCGGATTTATAAAGTTCATCTTGATTGATAACTTTCTGGTCTTTTTTCAACTTTACAATTTCTGGTCCTGCTTCGCCTACAATAGCCATCCCATCCTTTTCAATTTGTCCTCCGTCTTTTAGTTTGGGTAACTTATCCAAACCTAACTTATCCAAACCTAACTTATCCAAACCTAAATTACCCAAACCTAACTTATCCAAACCTAACTTATCCAAACCTAAATTACCCAAACCTAAAATTTTAGTCAAATCCAAATTTGGAATATTTGGTTTCACTTCTGCTGGCTTCGTCTGATTTTTTGCGATGGATTCTTTCATTTCTTTCAATAAATCAGATACGTTAGATTTAGAACCTACGCCATCGGATTTATTAGAATTTGCTGTCTTCGAATTTTTCTCTGCCTGCTTCCCTAAAGTTTTTTCTAATTCTTTAGAGAAAGATCCAACCATTTTTTCAAACTTTTTTGGATCTTCCTTTTCTTCGGTGGAATTTTGTGACCCAGATTTGTTTTCCTGCTTTAATTCATTGACAAGTTGGTTCGTATTTTTGTTGGTTTCTGCAGAAATTTTATTTTGTTCTTTGAGCTCCCGAGCTAAAGAATCTAAATTGTTGGAAAGAGAAGATAGCTCCTTCAAAATGCTAGCTGTGTCCTGTGCCATAATAAAACTAATTTATATATCTAATTGTTGCAAAATGGAAATCATTTCGAAAAATTAAAAACCTCAGATTGGCCAGAATCCTCCATATTTTCTTTGTTTTGTTTTTCTACAGACTTGTTAATTTTATCCAACCAAATTTGGAACTCGTAATATGGAATTTTTTCTATCCATTCCGGATCTAATTTGTGTTCGTTCCAAAGGCGAAACTTCAAATCAAAGTAGTTCTCCAAAGATATCTGAAATAACGAAAAGAGATCTGATCCCTCCGGGAAAGGAAATTGGGGCGGTGACCTCCTGAGCACCGCACTTAGAACAAGGTAAATTCACCTCCAACTTCGTACCTATCTTAAGTAAGTCTGCTACTTGAAATAAAATAGAAAATTCCTCCTTGGACCAAGAATTTGATGCCTCTTCAAGTTCGGCCAATCGGTTTTCATCTAAACCTCTCCAATCTTCGTAGAGATGCGGTGCTATTTTGATGAAACTTTCGTCTACATCCATCCCCTTTCTAATCCTATTTCGAACATAAGTAGAGATTGCATCTACAACACCTATTGAAGGAACTGTTAATTTGATGGTTCTAGATAACTTTGAAATATTCAGAACGAACTTTCTATCCGATTTGGAATAATAGGACATCAATTTCTCGTCTATAGCATATTTGGATAAAACCCCAGTCCTTAGCTCAACACCATTTTGAAACGGACAATCCCCAGTTACACAATTAGTTTTAGGTTTTAAAACAATCATATTTTCTCCCCGTACAAAGGTTAAATCTCTGATCGTCATAAGGATAAAAAAGCGATCCTCCTGTTTAATTTCTTTGTAGGACACAACTCCGTATTGTGGAAACTTGATTACACAGCATCTTTCGAGAATCAAATTTAATTTGGCATCAATGTCGAGCATATCTGTTTCATCGATGGTTGAAAAGTGTCTTATTTCCTTTACCTCTGCAGGACGTATAGCGATCTGAACTCCTTCCGGGTAAAATAGTCCGCCAGAGGGAAGAAGTGAAGGAGGTAAATTTTTCCAACCCAAATCAGAAGGTCCGAAATCCCTTGGGATGGAATTTTCTGGACTTGTGGTGAGAATAGGCTCAGATTTTATTTGCTCAGCCAATCTCGTCTGAGATGGGCCTTCGGTTTTTTCTTGTGCCTGTTGGAATAAGGCATTGGCTTCTTTCTCTGCCCTTTCCTCTAAAGGATTGATTGGGTTTAGATCGGCTACGCCATCATCAAAAGAAATTCCGCCAAGTTTTTCTTTTTCTTGTAAAATTTTTTCTGGTGATAAATTTTTTGGATCCATATAATTCAAATTAGGTCACACATAAATGTGCTCCTTATATATGTGTGACAGAAAAAAAACTAAAATTATAGGAATTGGTCTTGCCAGTAATCAGATTTCCAGGTAGTATCTAGAATGTATAAAGCATCCCCAGAATCATAACTTAATGCCATTGTGGTCAAAGGTTCGATCAAAAAGCAGTTGTTTAAAGTTAATCTGCGAAAAACATCGCCTTGTTTGTTGTAGATTGAAACAACAATTTGTCCAGTGTAATCTTTTTTCAATCCCATAGCACCAGTCAGAGGATTGTAAATCAGATCTGACCATTGACGCAAGATTTTAAAAATGGTCATTGAATTATTCTCGTTTAAGTTCACCTCAAAAGAAATCGAAAATTGAACATCGGAAGTTGAAGGTTCACCACCTGCATATCTTCTTTCGGCAAATTTATAATACTGAGTTACTGGGGCAGCAGGTTGAATATCAACTGCAAGAGATCCGGTTACGCTTTTGACCTGCTGCGTCATAATAGATTCCCCATTGAATCTCACATTACCTAATGTCACTCCTGCCGGAGGTGTAATCAGAACTTCGAATTGGTTAAGAAAAACTGGTTCGAAGTTGTTGCGAGCCGCTAGAGAATTATTGAAGTGTGGTAAACCTGCCATTTATTTTTTTAATTTTTAAGTAAATAGATCATCCCAATAATCAACCGCCCATGTCATGGTGATTTCATACAAAGTAGTTCCATTCACATAATCCAACTCCATCGGATCAATAGCTTTCATAGGGAAACAGTCTTTGCAGGTAATTCTCCTGAAAACATCTCCGTTTTTGTTGAAAATAGAAATGATAACCGTTCCAGTGTAATCCCTTTTGATCCCCATAGCTCCCGTGAGTGGATTGTAAATCAAATCGGTCCACTGTCTTAGGGTTTTAAACGTGTACATCGAATTATCGTCATTCAAATTAACCGTAAATTTCACGCTCAAATCCAAACTGGTTTTATCTGGTTTACCCCCCGCATAGTTTCTTTTGGCAAACTTGTATTTCTGAAAAATAAAAGATGGGTTTTTATCCACGTCCATTCCTTGTACACTCATAACCTGTTGTAACAAAATTTGACCCCCTAGAACAGCTGCAGGGGGAATTACCGTTACCTCAAATTGATTGAGATAAACTGGTTCGTATTTATTGATCGAATACAATGAATTTTGGTAATGTGGTAAACCGGCCATTAATTGTTTTTCTTTTTTTTATTTATCTTACCTTCTAAAATTCACAAAATATGTTATACAAAGTTGATGAAACCACCAGATGCAATACCACCAGTTTTAGTAACCGTGATTCTATTGATGAATTTCTGAATTCCTCGAGCAGGCTCTATGATGATATCAATAATACCCATATTCATGTCGATAACAGAAGGAGGATTGTTTGATGCGTCCATAATTACTTGATAGGCATAAATACCTCCACCTGCTCTCACTCCATCTAAATAGGTATCGACCAGAGTTTTGATTTCAAGACGGATAGAATCCTCGTTGAAATCGAACAAATAGTTTGATAGTATTTCTTCCACGTCATTCTCCAGACTAATCAATAAATCTCTGACGTGAAGCAACCCAAAGGCGGAATTAACAGTCTGGTAAGCAGTTTGATTACCAAAGATAACTACACCAAAACCTCTTTTCTTAATAATAGGATTCAATCCAAAGGGTTCTAGCCATCCGCGATCTTCGTTGGTGAAATCATATTCAACTCCGACGATATTACCTCCGGAAATCGTACCTCTTTTTTGACCTGCTATGATGTTGTAGGGTTCTCCGTTTGCGAATTTTCTTACGAAATTGTTAGAGACATAAGCAGCTGGTGGAACATTCGCGTTTCTGTTATTTTCCCTAACAGTAATATAAGGAGTGAAATAACCAGCAAAAGAAGCTCCCAAATCTTGGGTAGGAAGGCTGAATGTGTAAGCTGGATTCAAAGATAAATTTCCACCCTCTGCAATGTATTGTGCTTCTAGGGGAGGGAACGGATCTACAGCTGTTGGAGCATTAGTAAATCTTGGATCCGTGCTGGCTCTAAACTGAGCCATAGAAGGAGCATTGATAAATGCCAAAGCCTTCTGTCTCATCATAGCAAGCTTTGAAAGTTGGTATTTAGAATTCGGTTGAATCGTTCCGCTGAAAGTATCTACGATATAACGGAATGAAATAACGTCCTTAGTAGCCAAGGTTGCAGCCAAATTTGTGTCATACAAAACGTTTAAAATTTCATCCACTCTCAAATCTGTTCCATTAGGTCTTTGAGCATCTCTCATTGTGTAACCACCCAAATAAATGAAATCGAATGATCTGGTGAATTGGGGAATTGATTTAAACTTTTGAACTTGAATTGGGGATCCAGAATAAAAGAAAATAGGCCTAGCGCAAACAACTCTAACAACTCCAGAAGTAGTGGTTCGTGCCACTGCGGTTACTTTAGTCAATCTAGATTGTCTGTTGGCTCCTACGGTTTCACACAATTCTAGGTCAGTGGAAACTAAATAATCTCCCACGGAAATTATTTTATTGTTAATCTGATCAGGAACGAACGTAAAACTGTTTGGACCAGTTGTGCCCAATACATCTAAGAATTGGTTGATAGATGCAACACTCGAAACAATGTCCGTCTGGTTTGACCCAACGGGGAATCCGATATTATCAGAGGCATAAACATCTCCAAAAGGTGGATAGGCAACCAGATCAGATGGGCTTTGTCTAGCAATATTATTAAAAGCTCTGACAAAAGAAACATTAAATTGGTCTCTGTCGACCGTATTCTGTGTGTCCAGATATAAAATGTCTGTTCCGTCTTCGTCCAGCCAAACTGTGTCCCCGTCTTCTATTTCTCGGTATAAAATATTTTGATATAATCTGGTAGAAATTTGACCAGTTAGAGCATTAGAACTAGCTGTCCCACCTGTTATTGAAGCAACATTAACAATGTCTAAATAATCGGAAGCACCGAATTGTTGATAATATCCAGCAACTACACTAGAAGTACTTTCGGTAAATGAAGTTGGTCTTACTTCAATTCCCTGTGAAGCATAAACTGGTGAATCCAAAGGATGAGTAAATGTAATGGTCAAATTTCCGGCAATTTCTCTAACACCGGAGATTTTTAGTTTTACTAAATCACCGGTTGTAAATTGATTTATGATATTTCCCGAAGCTCCCGCTGGAATTGTAACTGTTCCAACAATGAATGGGCTGTATGAAGAAGTGGGGGTAACAAAATCCTTCAGCCTCAATTTTTCTGCAGAGGTAAGAGAAGGTTCAGTTAAGATATCTGCAGAAGCCGCTGCTCCCGTACCACCTCCACCCCCCGAGATGGATACTGATGGGTTGGACGTATATCCAGATCCACCATCTATTAAAACAATGCTAGATACAGCACCCGAGGTTAAGACCGCAGTGGCAGCAGCACCAGTTCCAGACCCGGAGAAAGATACCGTTGGTGCACTTATGTAACCAGAACCGCCGTTGGTAATATAAACATTTACAACTGCACCCCCAGTAACACCAGAATTGGTACGGAGATAATGAAGACCACCAAATGTTAAACTTGGGTTATAGGGTTCCAATGCGGATGCGGGAACTCCAGCAGTGGGTCCGGTCGGACCGCCTAGATTGAACAAAGTTCCAACATTTAATTGGTTATAATCAACACCCGCTGTTCCTCCCGTTACCCCCGATGCTCCAGTTATTCCGATCGAATTTTGCGTATAAAGATAATCCTGAATCAACTGTTGATCGTAACTTAAAAAATTCAAAGTAGGATCTTGAAGGTCTCTATCTGAAGTGAGCTCATCGATCAAAAAGTTACCGACCAAATCTACTTTGAATCTATTCTGGCATAGATATTCCAATCCTTCTGCATCTACTGCACAAAATAGTCCAGAGGAAGGAGTGTTGTTGTTAACCAGAGTTTCAATGAATTGATTGTTACCGTTTAGATCGACAAAATCAACAATCAAACACCCAGTTATTTGGGTGACGATGTTCACGTTTTGTTGGCTCAGAAAATTATTGATTTGACTTTTTATGAATCCATTTGGGGTGAAGAAAGCAGACCATTCTGGATCTTTAGATAGAGCCTGGTAATCCGTCCAATCCCCCGAAACCGCAATAATATCAATAAACCAATCGGAAATGTAGTCATATGGGTGTACATAACTGGGTACATTATTTGCACCATACCAATCAATCGCGAATACGTCGTATCCCTGAAGAGGGGGTGTAGCATCAGTGGATTTTCTAACAATGACAGACATAGACTGTTGTCCTAAATTCACCAAATTGAAAATTCTTCCCTGATCCACCACAGACATTGTGGCGAGAAAATAATCGACATCGGCAAACCAAAATCTTTCTTTGTTGTAAAAAGACGAGTACAAACGGGAAGTTAGAACTCCATTGGGCTCATCGGTAGCAACAGAGAAACCAAAATAGTCTACTTTGTCTGCAGTTGGTGAATCAACATCGTTGTTGAGTCGAAGCAAATTCAAGGCAAAAACTGGTCCTGTTGAAAGACAGGTTAAAATTGATCTCTGAAAATACGATCCCTGTGATTCTAGATTTTTATCAATGTCACCAAAAATTGCAACTGCAGTTGTGACGTCTGGGATATAAACCGGAGCATTGAAAGGACCCTTATTCGAAAAACCAACCACCAGACGAATTGTTTGGGAGGTTAGAATGATGTTTTCAGAGGCATCAAATTCCAACGTATAAACGCCGGAAGCTTTGAATTGTGATAAATCGAGTTTGATTTTCTTAGCCATTATCGTTTTAAAGATATTTTTTCCTAGTATATATCAAAATGAATTACCACAAATGAGGATATTACTAGGGTTCCATCCTATATATCTTTAATCAATTATGACATTAGCTTGCTAAATGAATCATAGAAGCTTCCTTCTTTAGTTTTTCCGTCGGTTTCCTTGTCATTTAATTTGGTTTCAATCAATTTTCTATAGTCCTCGTCCATTCGATCGTAGAGATCCCCAATCAAATCGTAGAAAGCTGTTGTTTCAAAAAGTGCAGACAAATTCACCAAAGTCATGGCGACATCGTCGTGTCCAGATTGTGATGAATATGTTCCGCTATTGTTTAATCCAAAAGAAAAAATTTCTGGAATTGTCCATGCTTTTTCGTTGATAATGACTCTGTTTTGTCTGAACGATGCCCTCAACATTTCACAGTACTTCATTTTGTTTTTTTCGTTGTACTTGATGCCAGGTTTTGCAGTTCGTGCAGACTCCGTGTGTTTGGTGTGTAAAAACATATCCAGAGAAATCTCATCGTTGGAAATCAATTTGTCTAATAGGAGCTCCCCTCTAAAATTCATTTCGAGTAAAACAGTCAATCTTTCTTTATTGAATATATTTAAAATCAAGGCCTCAATCATTTTTTTAATATCTTCAATTTGAATACCATTGTCTCTGAAAACCCCAACCTGGAGTAAACTAAAAAAATCACCTTCGTCCTTGAAATCATCTATGCTTTCAATTAATTTTTTGGGTAAAGGAACAACTCTAAAAATATTGATAACCGTAAAATCTCCTCTGCCCCCTCCTGCAAGATCGACAGATAAAACAAAATTTTTATCATCTAAAGATGCCGAATCTAAAGAAAATTTTGGATGCCATCTAAAATTTTCATAGAAAATTCCTAGATCACTTAGAACATCTATTTCTCTCCACTCATATTCAGATTCATTTGATTTTATTTTCTTCAGCTCATTCGATCCGAGCAACAAGGAGGTTGAACTTAGAAATTGGTTTCCGTATTCCTGATTGAAAAGCTCTTCGCTGCCAAGATTGGCGATTTCCTGTTTTTTCCATTCTTCGTCTCTACCTGGAACTTGCCACCAATCAACTCGAACAGGATTGAATGAATTTTCTCCTGTCAGTGCTCCTTGATAAATGTCATAAAATTTATTCATTCCATTTGGGGTAGAAGTAATGATAATCCTCGAGACCTTAGATGATGAAACAGTGGGATAAGAAGAGCGGAAGAAAGACTCAATAAAATTCGGATGAATGTGTGCAAACTCATCCATGTACAAAAAGTGAATTGTAAAACCAATCGCGGTTGTTTTCGTTGTGGTTTTGGCTATAGCCCTACATCCGTTATCGAATTTCATGGACATAACGTTGTTCACAATCATACCTGGCTTCAAAAACCAAGGCAAACCTTTCACAATAGCCTTGATTTTATCCATGAGTTCTTCGGCAGTTGATCCAACGTTAGCCAAAATCATTGCGTTTTTATCGTGATTGAAAAGCAAATACCACACCAAAATAATTGATGAAGTGATGGATTTTCCAACTTGACGGGGTGCAAGAAAAATATTAAAACGATTATTTTGATATTCTCTCAATACAGATTCTTGGTAATCTCGTAATGTGATGTATTGGAGACCATCATCGGTCATAACCTGACAGTACTGGGCAAAGTGTACCACATCTAAGGCACATTTTTGCATTTCTTGTAATTCCTCTGGTGTATACTCCCAAAGCAAATTTGATCTTTTTAAAGAAGGGTCACCTTCGTGAAATGGATTATCAACAGATTTGTAATCTAAACCTTCATCCTCAACCTTCCTCATAAGGTCGTCTACCCTTTTGGTAGACCAATAATTGGAATCTAGGGGGTCATCTTCATGTTTGCTCATTGGAATAAATCATCGTCGATTTCGAAAGTTCCTTCGCTTTCGGGACTTATATTTTTAGAGGCATCTTGACTTGCTTTTTGTCTGGCATTAACCACCGCATTTTCATTCACTTCTTCGACTTTCACATCCTGAATTTCAGCACCCAAAATGTCTCTGAGTCCTTCCATTAGACTTTTAGTTCCTCTAACCTTCAATGCAGAGTTTATTCCTTGGGCAGGTGGAGGGGGACTGGGAGAAAAAGAAGTATCCGAACCTTGATTTTGTTGCATGGGAACATAACCCGATGAAGCTTTCATCTCCAATTCTTTTCTTATATTCTTGTAGCTGGCTTCCGTCTTTTCGAGATAGGTCTGGTGATCCTTGGACATTTGCATAATTTGTCCCTGTAATTGTGCAAGAACCTCGAACATTCGAGCAGAAGCACTTCCTAAATCAATTTCTTCTACCAATTTTGTGATGGCGTGTTGTGCAGTTTTTATTTGAAGCATCATCGATCCAACGTTCATGGCATCTATTTTCTTCTTGTATTCAAGGAATTCTGATTCATCAATTAGATTTTGATCCACATAAAATTTAACCAATGACTCTAGCAGATCCCTAGAGTCTGTACCGGTAGACTGGATTTGAACCTGAAAATCCATAACCTCTGTAGTTTTCATACGGGGAAGGTTGTCTACAGTCAACGATTCAATTTCCAAATTTTCTTCCATTAGAATGGAATCTAAATTTGCCTTGATTCTCTCCTGGACAACCTTCTCTGGCTTTGGTTTACGTCTTGGCATAACTCATTTTTTTAACCCTTTCTGGGAATTTTAGGAATTGCCAAAGTTGGTTTGGCGTTGTCGATTATGTGAGCCAGTTGTGCATCCCTCACGATGTTTTGGTTCAACACAATCGATTGTTTGTTTATATCTATCATCGATTTGAAAATTCGAATATTGGAAAGCAAAACGGGCGAAGTATATATCCTATAGGCATTGTTGTCTGTTCCATATAGGGGGTTGGCTGGATTAGTAACAATATCTTTAGGTAAGTCGAAAGTATATGTTTGGGACAAAGTTCTAAAATCTTCATGGACCGGGATTAGATTAGAAGATTGTTCCTGTGGGTTATTCACATCGTAACTCATCTTCCACATATTGACACCCATCTGGTGATATTTATTAGAAATATTTACAACCAATCCATACCATTCCCCTATTTCTGGTATGAATTGTAGCTTCGAATTGAAAACAAAATCATTCAAATTTATTTGAATGCTGCCCTCCTGAAGAAAATTCGTGTTGTTGTATTCTTGTGAACCAGAATAAATTAAATCTACTCTAAGACCTTGTGGTCCATCATTTGGGTCCAAATAATCTCCTGCAATCAAATTTCTAGCCTGTGCTTTTTGCATCTTAAGGGTAGGGGTATCTAATGAAAAAGGTAAATTAGGATTGACGACGGAAAATTTGAATTGGTCAATCACAGAAGCCACCTGAAATCCACCGGAGTGATTTAAATCTGATTTTATTGCAACATATCCATCTGGATTTTCAGCATAGCCAAGCCACGGAGAAAGTCCATGTTTATAAGGAGTAGTGTTGTAAACAATTCTTGTTGGGGTTACCGTTTCCTGAGCCATCGGGACAGGGGGATAAGGTTTTTTAGTTAGAGAATTTTCGTTTACATAATTTTTAATTGAAAACCAGCATGTAAAAGCTATTTCTCCATCAGAATCTAATTTAGGGGTAGTTAAATATCTCACCCCATTTCTATATTTATTCGGTTCAAATACAAATTCTGGATTAGATTGGAAAGCATCATATAAATCATAATAATTGTTAAACACAATAGTCCAGTTGTTGTTCAAATCGTAACTTACAATGGGAAGTTTTTCGTACACGTACGATCGGGTGGGGTCGTTCCCTCGGTCGATCGTGGTCGTTTCGTATTGCTGGGGTTTGGTGATTAATTCCTCCTGAGCCTCGGTTTCCGCACCAAACAATTTTTGAGAATTTAAAGCTATTCCGTCTAGTTCTTCTTTGTAGGCAGGATCTCTGAAGTAAGTGTTAGATTTCGGATTATATTTTTTCAATTCAATTTTGAAATAAATCGGGGAATACATGAAGTCTCTGAACAAATAGGTAGAATTGATTTCATAAATTCTATTGGTGAGAGGAAAATAAAGGATATCCCTTTTACGGGGTTGTGAACCACGACCAAAAAGACTTTCAAAATATACCTTGTCAATGTGTATTTCGAATGGCTCTTCGAAAGAAATGCCAAACGGGTCATAGTTGGGTTTATTGTCAGGAAATTGGTTTTGCGGAACCAGCACTTTAACGCATCTTTCTTCCACCACGTCATACAAAGTCCATTCTTTGAGTACCACGTCTTTTGATCTGGACTGAGGTTGAACAGAATAGTAATTGGTTTCAAATCCAAACATTTTGTTGACAATCAAACTTAGATCCTTGTAAAGATTGATTGCCTTATTGATGTTATAAGGATTGAATGTGAAAGGTCCACACTCGTTAAATACCACAGGGCGATTTGATTGTTCAGGAGAACATTGAGGAACTGGGTTTCTAATAACTAAATTATCAGGGCCAGTCGGCACATTAGCATCATAAGTTAAATTCAAATCGAAATTAACAATGACTACATTTGGACTGATTGGTTCTTCTGATTGATAGGCTATACTCCCGTCCGGATTTACGACAACGGACGTGAATCTAAACTCGGGGTAAAATGGCTTGCTTGGATCCAATTGTATCGTAAACACTTCTGCTCCTTCACCTGACTCATAAGAATTTTGTAATCCCGTTGTTGCAAACCCCATATTTACCCAAAGAGACCAAGTTTCACCATCGACGGAATATCTAAAATCAATTGCAATACCATTGGAGACATTTGCGTTCGATACGGAATTTAAATTCACACTATATCCCTCTAAAGATGAAGCTGAATCAATAATCCATCCATTGAAAGAACTAACATAATAAAAAGGTTGATCATAACTTAGAACTCTGTAGTTTCCTATATAGGTAAAATTCAGGGCAGAGTCTAACTGGGTCAACCTTTCAATTAGCCATTCCTGCGATTGACAAGGAGCATAATAATACGTTCCGTTTGAAGCCAAAACCGTATGATAACCATTGCAACCTATTTGAATTGCTCTGGCCAAAGCAGCACCGGTTGTTCCGTAAAGATTATCCGTGCTTGTCTCTTGAACCTTGGCAGTATTAGGTAAATCGTCCTGATATCTATATCTAGGATCCGATAAATTTCTCTGTTGACCATTCCCATTATATACGGGAAGTCCAGTAAAGATAGCTTTGTTAGGGGGAATGGCTGACATGTAAGGCGATTACTTCGAAAAGGAGGGCTTTTCTTGTATATATCACCAAATATCTAACAGAGGTTACAATTTCTGTTCGGACATTAAATTTTGGATTTTTGAAATTACCATATCGGGGGTGATTTGTGTTGTACACTCAAACATTCTTTCTGTGTTCTTGAGTCTAGGACACCAATTCCAATCTCCACGATCGAATTTGTGTCTAACGTCGTTGAAACACCCATGGCACACATCGAAATTAATTACTCTATAATTCAAATGAGAAAATTCACAATGGGGAGAAGAAAATCCAGAAATCATTACCACTGGTTTTCTCAAAGCCCAAGCCAGCCAAGATAAACCGGATCCAATACCGACGAAAAAATCTGCATGATATAAATCTATCATTCGGTCGGTCATGTCTATAGTTCCGGTTTTATCAACAACTCCATCCAAAGTATTTTGTTGGCTGTGAATCACCACCACTTCATATCCAATTGATTCGAGATGATCAACCAAAGTTTGCCAACCTCCTGGATAGTGCCAATGTTTTGCATTTGCCGTGGACTCGGTGGCAATACAAACATATTTTCCTTCAAACCTCGATTTAGTTGTCTCCAGCCATCCCGGAATTTGAGAAGGTAAAATATCCGAATTTACTTCGACACCAATTAAGTCACCTGCAACTTGTTGCAAAGAAATTGATCTCGGATCACGCCGGTGTATGTTCCTATCGTCTTCTTCATACCATCCTACCCCAAACACCACATTGGCAGCTGGATCCCTAAATCCAGGGGGTGAAAATTTAATTTGGGGGAAAAAGTGTGACATAATTTCATTCCAAAATGTTGTAACGATTAATTGTGCCTTGTATTTTTTTCTTAGTTGATCAATCACAGGTAACCATGCAATTGTGTCTCCTAATGAAGAAGAATCTATTGATATCAAAATTTTTCCCCCAAACAAAGTAGACTCGAAATCTAAAGACCAAACCTTATTTTCACGATCATAACCTTCCACTAACCAGGGGGTAAACCATCTTCGAAAAAGGGAGGTAAAATGACCAGGCTTCAAAGTACTTTCGTGGACACACTCCGAAGTGGTTGGATCAATGAATTTTATATTTCTTTCACTCTTTGGATCATTTCCCTTCAAATCTATTTTTGGAGAATAATCATAAGAAAATTGAAATTGGATTTGTTCAGGAACGTGTACGTTTTTATTTTTGTTGATATTTCTGTAAATTTCTATCCCACTTTTTTTCATGATGGTAAATTCAAAATTTTTCGAATTAGTTCAACATTGTATTCATGATCAGTCACAGGCTCTTGGTTTGAATAAAAATGAACTAAGGGGGTTTCGTCGTAGTCGTCCATGTAAGAAGGCAATCTCCTCATTAGTATGGGTAAATTCCAAGAAAGAGATTCCTTTATAACAATCGGGTTCAATTCCCAAATCGAGGAGAAAACAAACAAATCGGATGCTTCATAAAATAGGTCAGTATCGTGTCTTTCCCCCCAAATTCTGCAATTTCTTGGAACATTCTTCATCAGAGGCTCCCAATATTCTTGAAAGTTACCCGCCAAATTACCAATGAAATGAAATTCTATTTGTTCATTTTCTAGTAGTCTGGCGTATTCCATGAGTTCCCCTTGATTTTTACCTGGGGTGAAAAGACCGATGTTAATAACATGTTTTTTGTTTGGGTCTAAACCAAGTTGTTCCCTGGCACTTTCTTTTCCAATCCCGATAAAATCTTCTATGGGATATTCCAAGATATCCAATTCGAAACCAGAACTTTTAAAAACTTCGGTCATCCATTTATTTACCATCACCAATTTATCAGGAGCCCAGAATTTGTCCAAAATTTTAACATTTGAAGAGTGACACGTTTCAAAAATAAACCAAGGTCTGTCTGGGGAGAATATTTTTCGACAAATATCATCACCAACGAAGAATTCCACAAAGTCTTGGAAGTGGATGACGTCTGGGCAAACCCTTTCCACAATTTCTAGAAATTCACTTTTGTCTTCTGTGTCTATTCTAAAATAATTTTCCCCCAATAAATTTTGTATTCTTTGTCTTTGAACTACAAATTCGTCCGATAGGTTATTGTATTCTACACAATAGATTTCTCCTTCTGGCAAAAGTTTCTCGATGCACTTATAAAGATACTGAGGCATCCCCCCAGTTGAAAGGTGCGGAGCAACAAAAAGAATTCTGGGTTTATTTCCAGATTCTTCGAGGATAGAATTTTCAACAGAACTTAAAATTCTATGAAGGTGATATTTTGTTCTTCGCAGGGTATCAGTTGGGCTTTTCATCTTGGTTTTGGGAATAAATTCCGGTGTTGAAATCCAATTGCCCTTCACCGTATTTAGATACAATATTGTTCACCAATTCTTGTTCTCTTTTTTTGATATCCGACGTTTCTCCATATAAAGACTGAAGTTGTTCTTCAACAAATCTGATTTCCTCGGTCAGAAAATGATGTTGGATGTTCATGCGACCTATTTTGTCAACGTTTTCACGAGCCTCGTTTCTTAGAGATTGAACCTTTTCTAGTTCTTCTGAACTTAATTTAATTTGATTTTCCATAGCAAATTCTTTTATTTTGAAATTGGGTAATTATTTCATCCCTCTTTTGAAATTTTTATTTTTCAAATTCATAAAAGTTCAAATGGAAGAATGAAAAAAAGAATTTTAAGTTTAATTCCAGATAGATTGGAAAAACCTATGGGAGGATTAGGCTATCAATATTTAGCCTTACACGATGAATTGAGTTCCGAATTTGAATTACACACCATTTGCTTTCCCCATCTTTCTTCTGGTTTTGAATTTCCAAATACCAAACAAATTTTTCCGAGTTTTGTTCCAACAAACGGTGGAAATATAAACCCTTTGGTTTTCAATTTGGCACATCAAATTAATTTCTTTGTCACATCATTGGGTATGCCAAAACCAGATTTGGTGCACGCGTACGACTGGCCGGTATACATGCCCGGTGGACATTTGTCTAATCACTTCAATGTTCCTTTGGTGTGCTCTTTAAATTTGGCAATAAGAGGGCAGATCCATAGGAATTTGAATATTGCCCTTGATCCAACAACAAAAGACGGGAAAACAATTCAAGAAACTTTATTGGAAATGGAAACTGGATTTTTGAGATGGTCCGATCGAATTATCACCATATCTAAATTTTATCTCGATATATTTCCAGAATTTTCGTCCAAGATGTCCTTGGTCCCAAATGGAATTGACCTTAAAAAATGGAAATCAAACAACCCAAATCCCAAAAAGAAAAAAAATAAAATTGTTTATATCGGACGGTTTTGCGAGATGAAGGGAGTGGATAAATTATTGGAAGCCAATATCCCAGACGGCATTGAACTTTGGATCATTGGTTCTCCCGATGGGGGAGATTTATTGTGCAATAAACTTTTGGATCAAAAACTTCAGGAGGGAAAAAAGAACATGTTTTATTTGGGTCCAAAACACGGTTCAGAAAAAATTCATGTCTTGAACGATGCCGATGGAGTTATTATGCCATCTGTTCACGAACCATTTGGACTGGTTGCCTTGGAGGCGATGGCCTCTAATTGCGTTTTACTTTCTTCCAGAAGAGACGGGTTATCAGATTTCGTTAATTCAGAAAATTCTATTTTTGTTGATCCCACGGTAGAAGGGATCGAACAAGGATTTTTAGAATTCTTGAATTTGTCGGAAGAAAGAAAAGATTATTTCAGAGAGCAGGGAAGAAAAACATGCCAGAAATATACATGGTTTTCGGCTGGAGAAAAAATGGCAGAAGTTTACCGTGAACTCCTGAATTAAAATTGATGTCTTTAATTTCTAGGAGTGAGAATTCCTGTTTCTATATCCAAATTAACGTTTCCGTACTTGTAATCCATCATTCCCATGAAGTTCTTTTCCTCGATTTTGAATTTCATGAATTTATCCTCTAAATCTTTTTTTCTTTGAGATAGAACCAACATCTCCAATTCCAAAGATCCAAACTCAATTATAAATTTTTCACCGGTGGATTTCAAATCCTGAATTTTATTTAATTCTTCGGAGGTAATTGTTTGCTGTGTGGAATCTGTTGTATTCATACCCTGCTGAAAGTAGAAGTGGAGTTGATAGAATTTGAAGATTGTAGTTCCGTTATAAGAAAAGTTTCCAATCCGTTTATCAACCGATCATAAGGATCAGAAATATTGACGTCGAAAGTTAATGTCTCTCTGTTTAAATCGGGGTAAACCACTGTATCCCTACAAATTCCATCAGATGAGGTAACAAAAAGATCCACCATTAAATCTCCTTTATAAGAAAGATGTGCATTTATTTTCAACAAAGGAGACTCGTGAATGAGAAGCGATGTTGGACTTTTAAAAAGTCCTGTAACTTGAATTGCCATATTTTTATATTTTTTTATATTATGTTTTTCTTTTCTCTCGAATTCCAATAATCTTCACCCCCGTAATAAATACATATCTCTTTTCCTATTTCTATATCTTCCAAAGCAAAGAAATTGAAAGCTTTATATTCGGGATGGTCTATCCAATCAGCATTTGGTGAATTGGAATGATTATAAATACATCCATATCCAAGTGGAATAACATACTCGGAGAGTGTTCTTTTTGGATAAAGATATCTATAATCAGTGAGAAGATCACCTTCTTTTGGTATTTTTAATAGATAGCAAGTTTCAATTATTTCTCCCTTTGAAATTTTTTGAGTTGCAAAAACTCCCATTCCCTTTCCTTCTGATATCTTAATTTCTATTTTTGTTGGTACATTTATTTGTGGAGGAGGTTCTGATCTTAATTGTGAAATTTTTTCTTTTGACACAAAGACATTTTCAGGCAATGTGTAATTTTCACCTAGGTGGTGATATCCCTTTATTTTCTTTTTAAAATCTTCTAAGTCAACTGTTATAACCATAGCTCCGCTATTTTTGATTTTTTGAATTATTTGAGGATCAGTTATCATAAATTAACCTGGCCTGTAACAAGGGATTAAAACTACAGCACCACCTTTACCAGCTGAATCAAGTATAACTTCCATCCAAACATCTGGTTCTTTGAGATACATTTCAGCGCTACCATCACTACCTATAGCATATTCTGGCGGAACTACCTGATTTACGGGCGGTGTATTACTATATCGCGTGGCATCAAATCTTATCCATTTAGAGGATGATGGTGTTGATGATATATGTACCCATGCACTTGGTGACGTTTGAATTCCATAACCTGTGTTATTAATAATACCTCTACTGGTACCATTTGTTGAAAATCCAATCGAATCAGCTGCCGGAAAGTAAATTCCGGTGTTGGTGTCTGAAGAATTTAAACCAGCGTTAAGAACTGGTGCGGTGGCAGATCCTGCAACCAACTGGATATTGGCGTTGGTCGTTGTATTCAATCTGAGAGTCTCGGTACCACCAGCCACAAGACCCATATTGTCGGCTGAGGGAAAGTAAATTCCGGTGTTGGTGTCTGTAGAATTTAGACCAGCGTTTAAGATCGGATTAGCAGCAGACCCTGCCAGAAGATTAATTCTTCCATTAGAATCTATCCTCATCGCTTCTACGCCACCTTCAACAAATCCAATTGTGTCGGCAGCCGGAAAGTAAATTCCGGTGTTGGTGTCTGAAGAATTTGCTAAACCAGCAGAGATAGAAGGCAATGAAACACTTCCTGCCGTTAATTGAATTTGTCCATTTCCTTGAATCCTAAATAATTCTGTTGTTCCCCCGTAGAAAGCATGAACAAAAGAAGAGGTTGCCTGTGGAACAGAATACCAAAGTCTTCCAGTGAGGGGATATGTACCAAAGGCGTAGTTTACATTAGAAGCATTAATACCAGACCACAATGTTATCTTTTCTCCGGTGGAAACATTAGTGGGAGTAGGACCAGCATTCCCCGCCGATGCATTAGGATAAGGAGAAAACTCTATTCTATTTGATGTTGTATTTGAAAGATGAATTTGACCGCCACCTAAAGCATTTGTTGGGGTTCCAAGAAGATTTAAAGTCGGGGAAGAAAAAGTTATATTCGATTCAACAGATACATTAGGAGAAGAACCATTTAGGGTTAAAACACCATTGTCAGTTGTTCCAGATAAGGTGACAGAACCAGATGTTCCCGAAGATCCTGATGATCCAGAAGAACCAGAAGAACCGGACGATCCAGAAGAACCGGATGATCCAGAAGAACCTGATGATCCTGAAGAACCTGATGATCCAGAAGAACCTGATGATCCAGAAGTACCTCTTGTTCCCGAAGAACCAGAAGTTCCTGATGATCCGGAAGAACCAGAAGAACCTGATGATCCGGAAGAACCAGATGATCCAGAAGATCCAGAAGAACCAGATGATCCAGAAGATCCAGAAGAACCGGATGATCCAGAAGAACCCGATGATCCTGAAGATCCTGAAGAACCGGATGATCCAGAAGAACCCGATGATCCTGAAGATCCTGAAGAACCGGATGATCCAGAAGAACCTGATGATCCAGAAGAACCAGATGTTCCCGATGAGCCAGATGTTCCAGAGGATCCAGAAGAACCGGATGATCCAGAAGAACCTGATGATCCTGAAGAACCTGATGATCCTGAAGAACCGGATGATCCAGAAGAACCAGAGGTTCCTCTAGTACCGGAAGATCCAGAAGAACCTGATGTTCCAGAAGAACCTGATGTTCCAGAAGAACCTGATGATCCTGAAGAACCTGAAGAACCTGAAGAACCAGAAGTTCCAGAAGAACCTGATGATCCAGATGATCCTGAAGAACCTGAAGAACCTGATGATCCTGAAGAACCTGATGATCCTGAAGAACCGGATGATCCAGAAGAACCAGAGGTTCCTCTAGTACCGGAAGATCCAGAAGAACCAGATGTTCCAGAAGAACCTGATGTTCCAGAAGAACCCGATGAACCTGAGCTTCCTGAACTTCCTGAACTTCCGCTTGACCCGGAAGTGCCAGAAGATCCGGCAATCCCAAAATCTAAACAAGCTTGATCTCCTGCGGTGGGAAAATTATTTGAAGCGTTAGCTGAAATAAAAGAAACACCAAAAACGTGATATGTTCCCTGGTCGGTGTTGGAAGTAACCTGGTATCTGTATTGCTTCCCGTTGATTAAAACTCGCATTACAGAGCCAACCGTAACACTATCCAGAAAGGCATCTACATTATTACTGTTTGAATCTGTATCGCTTATAGAAAAAGATGTAACGTTCGATCCGATTTCACCATTAGTCCCAAATATTTGGCCGGATGAAACAGCCTCACTTGAACCCCAACTCCAACATCCGTCGGAAGGGGTTTCGCCAGAAGTTCCTGAAGTACCTCTTGTTCCGCTAGATCCAGAAGAACCTGATGAGCCTGAAGTTCCGGAAGATCCTGAAGAACCTGATGATCCTGAAGAACCTGATGATCCTGAAGAACCGGATGATCCAGAAGAACCAGAGGTTCCTCTAGTACCGGAAGATCCAGAAGAACCAGATGTTCCAGAAGAACCTGATGTTCCAGAAGAACCTGATGATCCAGAAGAACCTGATGATCCTGAAGAACCTGAAGAACCTGAAGAACCAGAAGTTCCAGAAGAACCTGATGATCCAGATGATCCTGAAGAACCTGAAGAACCTGATGATCCAGAAGAACCTGATGATCCTGAAGAACCTGATGATCCAGAAGAACCCGATGATCCTGAAGATCCTGAAGAACCGGATGATCCAGAAGTTCCTGAAGATCCAGAAGTTCCTGAAGATCCAGAAGAACCTGATGATCCTGAAGAACCAGATGACCCAGAAGAACCGGATGATCCAGAAGAACCGGATGATCCAGAAGAACCTGATGATCCTGAAGAACCTGATGATCCAGAAGAACCCGATGATCCTGAAGATCCTGAAGAACCGGATGATCCAGAAGTTCCTGAAGATCCAGAAGTTCCTGAAGATCCAGAAGAACCTGATGATCCTGAAGAACCAGATGATCCTGAAGAACCTGATGATCCTGAAGAACCTGATGATCCAGAAGAACCTGACGATCCTGAAGAACCCGATGAACCAGATGTTCCAGAAGAACCAGAAGTTCCAGATGTTCCTCTAGTACCGGAAGATCCAGATGAACCGGAAGAACCTGATGTTCCGGATGCCCCATTAGCTACCCAAGATATAGTATAAGTAGAACCTTGACTTAATGAACCACTAGCTACTAAGTTACTTAAACCTAGAGTCCAATAAGTTTGGTTATCTTGAACCTCTCCGATTTGCCAAAGACCAATTCTATCATTTGAACCTACTAGGGTTATTTGAAGATACGCTGCTTGGTTATTAGTTACACGTAATGTATATAAAGCACTAAACCAAGTGTTGTAATCAATACTATTAATATTTAAATCGCTGATATTTACTGATGTAATACTCGAAATAGTATTACTGTTTGCTGTGAATTCTGTATTATTAGGTTGACCTCCTCCCGTAGCATATTGCCACCTGCCCGAATTGGAGCCATCGTTACCGGATTGCCCTGAAGAACCGGATGATCCAGAAGAACCAGAGGTTCCTCTAGTACCGGAAGATCCAGAAGAACCAGATGTTCCAGAAGAACCTGATGTTCCAGAAGAACCTGATGATCCAGAAGAACCTGATGATCCTGAAGAACCTGAAGAACCTGAAGAACCTGACGATCCAGAAGAACCTGATGATCCTGAAGAACCTGATGATCCTGAAGAACCTGATGATCCTGAAGAACCTGAAGAACCTGAAGAACCTGATGATCCAGAAGAACCTGATGATCCTGAAGAACCTGATGATCCTGAAGAACCTGATGATCCTGAAGAACCTGACGATCCTGAAGAACCTGACGATCCTGAAGAACCCGATGAACCAGATGTTCCGGAAGAACCAGAAGTTCCAGAAGAACCAGAAGTTCCAGAAGAACCAGAAGTTCCAGAAGAACCTGATGATCCTGAAGAACCTGATGATCCTGAAGAACCTGATGATCCTGAAGAACCTGATGATCCTGAAGAACCTGATGATCCTGAAGAACCTGACGATCCTGAAGAACCCGATGAACCAGATGTTCCGGAAGAACCAGAAGTTCCAGAAGAACCAGAAGTTCCAGAAGAACCTGATGATCCTGAAGAACCTGACGATCCTGAAGAACCTGATGATCCTGAAGAACCTGACGATCCTGAAGAACCTGACGATCCTGAAGAACCTGATGATCCTGAAGAACCTGACGATCCTGAAGAACCCGACGATCCTGAAGAACCCGATG
>Ga0194129_10001176_pt1 | contig 44524 bp, 38 predicted proteins | sample TA2KigCa35mmetaG_FD_150862 | JGI IMG/M metagenome (GOLD analysis project Ga0194129, IMG submission 150862) | Freshwater microbial communities from Lake Tanganyika, Tanzania - TA2015038 Kigoma Deep Cast 35m | ecosystem: Environmental > Aquatic > Freshwater > Lake | place: Tanzania: Lake...
TGACCGTCACCCGGAACTCGCGCCCATGGTATCGACACGAAAACGTCCGAGCAGGATTGCCGAACTGGCCATGCGGGAGCTCGCGCACGTCCGTCACGACGCGGCACAGCTGCTCCACGATCCCCTACTGGATGTCGCTGCTGAACCGCACGGGAAAGTGATACGGCCGAGGCGGCGCGAGGGAAATCGGTCGGCAAGAGCGGACCATGCCGAGGAAGGCGTGAGCTCGCAGAGCGCCGAAGCGCTCGAGCCATGCCATTCGAACGAGGCGCGAATGGTCCGTCCTTCAGGCCTCGAGACGCGCTAAGATTGAGCGATGTCAATTGAATGTCCGTCGGATCGCTTCGTTTCGTCGGCGCTCGCCGGCGCGTTCGTCGCCCTCTGGGCCAGCGCGTCCCACGCGGAGGGGAAACACCTCGTCGTCAGCATCCCTCCGATGTTCGAGGACGCGGCTGACTTCTCAGACGGGCTCGCGGCCGCCCGCGAGTCGGGCAAGTGGGGGTTCGTCGACACGAGCGGGAACTGGAAGATTCGACCGAAGTACGAGGTGGCAGCGCCCTTTCGAGATGGGCTCGCGCTCGTCAAGCAGGACGGTCGCTACGGCTACGTCGACAAGCGAGGCACCCCGGTCGTCCCGCTCTCCTACGACGACGCGTCTCACTTCGCGGAGGGTCTCGCGGCCGTGAAGAAGGACGACAAGTGGGGCTTCATCGACACCAAGGGCAAGGTCGTGATCTCCATTTCGCTCACCGAGGTCGGGAGCTTCGCCGACGGGCTCGCCCGGGTGAAGCAGGGCGAGTCCTGGGGCTACATCGACAAGACCGGGCAGGAGGTGGTCCCGACGCAGTACAAGAGCGCCGATGACTTCAGCGAAGGGCTCGCGAGGGTTCAAGACGCGACGAGCGAGCTCTTCGGCTACATCGACACCAAGGGAAAAGTCATCATCGCGCCTCAGTTCGGGTCGGCCTTTTCTTTCGCGGGCGGCCGAGCCGTGGTCTCGAAGGAGGCGGACCCGACCGCGGGAGATGGGAGCCTGCGCGGCCTCGCCAGGGCTGCTGTTCTCACGTCTGCCCTGTTCGAGGGCTCATGCCCGACGAACGTGGCGTGGGCGCGCCAGTCGAGCCCACGCCGATTTGGAGCAATCGACCGCGACGGCAAGGAGGTGGTCGCCATGAGCCACGACTACCTGCACGCCTACCCAGGCGGCTTCGTCGTCCGAGAGTTTGGGACTGGCGACGGCCTGCTCGGCCCCAGCGGCGCAACCGTCATGGCGCCCAAGTGGTCCAACATCGCTCCCCCATCCAGCGGTTACATCGCCTTCCTCGAGAACGCCAAGGTGGGCTACGCGACCACCGACGGACACGTCGTGCTCGCTGCGACCTACGATTGGCCGACGGCGAAGGCGCTCGGCGGACTTGCAGGTGAAGAAGCCGACTACCTTCCTCGCAGCGTGGGCAGCGTCGTCAACGGGTTCGCTTGGTACTCGACCGGCGGAAAGTATGGCTGGCTGCGCACCTCCGACCGACCGCTCACCCCGGCCGAGGAGTCCAAGCTCCAGGCGCGTGCCAACGCCGCAGCAAAGGTCGCGGAGGCCGCTCAAAAGGCCGCCGAGCTGAAGGCACAGCGCGAGCGGGAGCTCGCTGAGAAGAAGGCTGCCGCCGAGCGTGCCGCGCAAGAGAAACGCCTCGAAGCCGAGCGAGCAAAGCGAAGAGCGCGCTACGAGAAGCTCCCGAAGTACCTGCGGACCGAATACCCCTGCACCCTCGACAACGTCTACGCAGCTGCGCAAAACCGCCTCGACTGCCAGGAGTTGCACTGCACCGGCTCATGTCTTGTCGCCAAGGGACGTGGACGGACGGTCGACCTCGACCTCTCGAGGGGCGGCGACCTGGATAGCTACATGCAAGTCAGTCAGCGATGTCAGAGCGAGTGCGAGTCCAGCGAAGCGCGCGAGTGGCGCAAGGACAACATCGCGGGCTACCCGGAGGTCTTCTGCCGACACCCCTACAGCGGCGAATGGCTTTGTCCATGAGGGGGCGGCTCCGACGGCCTCGATGAGACCGATCCGACCCGTGTCCTCTGCTTCGATTGTGGTGGGTCCACAGGGACTCGAACCCTGGACCTACGGATTAAAAGTCCGCAGCTCTACCGACTGAGCTATAGACCCAACGAACGCGCCCGACATTAGCAGAATGGCGGCGCTTCGCTAGGTCTGGCGCGACCGCAAACGCGCAGCGGACGCACCCCCCTCGAGAGACGCCCGCCGCGCTCGTCATCGCCCCGACAACCGCCGGGACGCTGCGGTCAGAGCCTGCTTCGACGGCGCCGCCAAACGAAGGCCGCGAGCCCCGCGAGCGCCGCGAGCCCCCCCGACGGGGCAGAGGAGCCCGGCACGGCGCAGCCGCAACCTGCGTCCTCCTGAATGGGAGGCAGCGGGGCCGGAGTCGGCTCCGCCCCACCCGCACCACCCGCTCCGCCGGTGCCGACCATCTCGACGACGTAGGCGACCGAGGTGCCCTCGGGCTTGTGGGTGTCGTTGACGGGCTTCGCGCCGAGGCAGACCACGAACGTGTGATCCCACTCGGGCGCGATCGTGAACGACTGGCCGTTCTCGGGCGGAGCGACCACCTCGAAGCGCATCTTGACGGTGTGCGACTCACCGACGCCAAGCTGACCGACCGGCGCACCGACGGCGAGCTGCTTGCCATCGACCGACGTCCCGTTTTGGTCACCAGGCTTGCCGTTGGTCTGGAAGTCCACGAGCTCGAGGCCTTCGATCGGCGCCATCCGGAAGAGCACCGCAGCGGCCGTGGCCTCGCCTACGTTCGAGAGCTTCGCGGTGACCTCGACCTGATCGCCGAGCTTGACCTCGGGCTTGTCGGCGTTGGTGTCGGACGAGGTGAAGTCCGGCGACTCGACATCAAGCTCGAGCGCGACCATCGTCGGCATGTACGAGTCGTCCGTCGTGATGGTTCGAATGACGGCAGAGGTTTGGTCGTTCTTGAGATGACCGAGCTTGTCGCTCAGCGGGATCGTCGTCAGGTCCCACCCCTGGCGTCCACCGGAGACGTTCGTGGCCGCGAACGGATCGTGGTTCACGTCCCCGAACGAGCCGCTGACGTCGAGCTTGCCGTCGATGCCGTTGACTTGGGAGCAGAAGAAATTGTTCTCGGGGTTATTGACGCCCGCGAGCTTGACGAAGTCTCCCATCGTCGTCGAGCCGATGAGCAGCTGGTCCCCTTTGAGGTCGGCATCTCCCTCGAGCGCGCTCACCGTCACGCGCCCCTCGACGGGACCCGAGTTCGGCGCGCAGAAGCCGTCGAGGACGTAGTCTTGCTGCGCGTCCTCGTCGACGAAGGAGCCGCCGACGAAAATCGAGAGGTTTCGCAGCACGGGGAGCTTGCTGTAGCGATACGCCACCACCAGCTGCCACCCCGCAGCGTTCAGCGAGTTGACGTTGGTCGCCTCGGTGGCGGGCACGCCCGAGACGCCGTACGTCGCATTGCGGTGCTTCTGAACGAAGTCGGTGACGATGCCGGAGCGCAGGTAGTAGTTCGCCGCAAAGTTCGCAGACGACTGCTCTGCGACGGTCTTCGCTGTCATCGCGTCGGGGTCGACGGAGACCGAGTCACCGTTCGCGCTGAGCGTCACAGGCGTCTCGAGCTTGTCGGTCAGGTTGAGGCCGCCGTAGTTGAAACTCCCCGCCCAGATGAGCTCCGCGTAGAGGACCTCGGCCTCGGCCGGGATGTCGAGCACGCCCGTCGAGCCGTTCTTCGTCCAGTCTGACGTCGTGCCCTTGCCCCACGGCATGCCCTTCGCCGCCGGCGTCGTGTCGACGCTGTCAGGATCGAGCGAGATGAACGTGCCGATCGAGTTCTTCGAGCCGGGACCGTTGTCGTTGTCGGCCTTGCTCAAGCCGAGCGTATTGCCGGTGCTGACGATCGCGCCCGCCGCGGTCTTCGAGAAGCGCAGCACCTGGGCGTTGGCCGAGGGGGCAGCGAAGAGCGACGTGACGGCGAGCGAGGCAGCGAAGAGCGAGTTCAGGCAGCGAGACGTGCGGCGAAGCGACATGCAAACCTCCGAGAAGTCGAGGAACGCTGGGACCGTAGCGCCGACCACACGGCGCCGTCAAAGGCTACTTCCTGACATGTGGGGAAACATCCGCCGGCGCACTCCGCACAGAAATTCGCTCGTACGGAGCGACGGCTGCGCCCGTGAACCGAGGCCGCCTCGTCAGAGCGTGTAGACCTGTCGGTAGCCGTCTTCGAGATCCGAGATCGTGACGGTGACGACGCCTGCCGCATCCACCTCGTAGCGCTCCTCGATGCGCGGGCCGAGCTCGCCGAGGCGCGTGATGGGAGGCAGCCCCACGTCACCGCCACGGAGGCCGCGCTCGTAAGGGTAGTGCACGGTCGCATGCGGCGTGATGTCGCCGGTCGGCTCGTCCTCGCGTCCGAGCGCGGCGCACTCGATGAAGCGCAGCTGACCTACGGTGTGGGCGGCACGATAAGTCCGGACCGCGACGAGCGGCCCCTCACCGACGCGGGGCATCGGCGTGCCGCTCTCGAAGATGCGGTCGAAAATCTTGGTGCGGCCGGCGTCGCTCTCGCGGAACACGCCGAGGTGGCGGGTCAGGCGCTCACCGAGCTCGGTGGCGCGCTCCGTGTCGGCGGCGATGGCGAGGCCAATCGCAATCGCGCCCGCAGGGTGCGGCGAGCGATGGACACGACGACCGAAGCGCTCGCGCAGGTGCCGCGCGACGAGCGGGAGCGCGCTCGCGCCGCCGACCACGTACACACCCGCGAGCCCCGCCTCGGTGGCCGCGTTCTCGAGGTCGAGGGCGCCGGTCGACTCGGCAGAGAGCACCTCACCGAGCGCCTCGAGGCTGCGCTCCACGAGGGGTCGTACGCGCTCGTAATAATCCGCAACTTGAAGCACGATGGGCTCGCTCGGGGCGCTCTCGCCGAGGGCCTCGAGGCCGAGCGTCACGCGCCGCGTGCTCGCGCCGATCGACTCCTTGGCGGCGCGGCACTCCGCGAGCAGCGCGGGCCACGACGAGTCGGGGACGCGAGTCCCATCGAGGCCGAGCCGCTCGAGCGCGAGCACGGCCAGCGCGCGATCGAAGTCGTCCCCTCCGAGCTCCTGCACGCCGGCCGTCGATACCACCTCATATCCGTCCTCGGCGAGCCTGACGAGCGCCGCATCGAACGTCCCTCCGCCGAGGTCGTACACGGCGACGTGCTCGCGTCGGCTCGTGATGCTGCTCGCGTGCCGATGGGCAAACTCGATGCCGGCCGCGCTCGGCTCGTTGACGAGGCGGGTCACCTCGAACCCTGCGCGGCGATACGCTTCGAGCGTGGCCCAGCGCTGGCCGGAGTGCGCGTTCGCGGGCACCGAGACCACGGCGCCGAGTGCCGCGCCGCGCTCCCGGGCATCGTTCGGCGAGACCTCCAGAATCCTCTCGCGCAGCGCCGTCAAGAACCCGGTCATCAGCTCGAAGAGGCTGACCTCGACGGCGCCAATCCTAACGCGATGGTCAGGACCATGGCGACCGAGGAGCCGCTTCCAGGAGCGCAGATGCGGCGCTCCCTCCTGCGCGGCCGCGAACGCGTCCCAACCGTGAACGAGACGCCCCGCGCAGGCGGCGCTCAGCGTCGGGACGTGATCGACGGCATCTCCGTCGGGCCCCTCGAAGGAGAGGACGGGGTAATTGCCGCGGTCGCACGCTGCGACGAGCGTGCGGGTCGTCCCGAGATCGATGCCGAAGCGCATGGCGGGCGCACCCTAGTCTTCGACGGTGCGGCGAGGCAACAGCGCGCTCTCACGAGAGCGTCACTTGCAGGGCGCGTCGAGCGTCCCTGGCGCGACCACCCTCGCGACGCCCGTCTCGAGCTCCGTGGCGAGGAAGCACCCAAACTGGTGACGCACGCGGTCGTCGTAGCTGTAGAGGGCGTGCGGATCGAAGCCCGTCACGTTGTACGAGACGGCGACTGCGGTGACCTTCTCGCCGGACTCGGACGTGAGGTTCAGGGCAACCGGGTACGCGAGCGACTCGCCGCGTCCATCGAGCGCGAGGGCCTCTGCAAGCCCGGCCCACGCGGGCTCGCCGGCGAGGTTCACCCCGTACGCGAGTTCGACGGCTTCGAACGTGGCGTTCGAGAAGTAGCTGTCTCCCTGCCCGACCGGTGTGTAGATGGCGTGAGGCGGGACGCCGTCCAATGGCCTCAGCGCGATGCGCGGCTGGCCGGTGATCGGGTCGGCCGGCTCGAGCGTCGCTTCGGCGAGCGCGGCCGCCGGGTGGAAGAAGTCGAGCTTGTCGTAGAGCCCGAAGAGGATCGGCCCGACCGCCTTCGATACGGCCGCGATCGTCGACTGCTCGGGCCCGGTCGTGGTGAGGAACAGAGTGAGGTAGCCTCCCGCCCCGGTGGGGACCACCGCGCGCATTCGCGGCTCGAGGGGCGCGATGAGGTTCGTGTACCAGGCGCCCATCGACTGCCCCGCACCGACGAGTTTCTCCGCGTCGAAGCGGAACGCCGTGGCGCCAGATGGGAGCGTCGCACCGACGCACCCGTCGAGGAGCGTGGCCGGGAGCTCCAGCTCCAGCAGGGCATCGATGAAGAGCATTTGCTCCATCACCCCTTGTCGGAAGATGTCGCGCGTCGCCGGGATGTTGTTCGGGTTGACGTAGGCCGTCGCCGCGGCGCCCGGGAGGCGCTCCGGGTTCACCGGCATCGCGCTCCCCGCGGTGGCGATCCCGTGTCGCGCGAGGACGTGGGCAGGCCCTGCCCCCTTGCGCGGCTTGTCGTCGTCACCGCGCGGCGAGATCAGCGCCTGGCTGTAGCCGCCGGAGCCGTGCACGAACACCTCGAGCGGGAAGCCCTTCGCGGGCATCGCGCGCTTCGGGATCGCGATGACGACTGGCGCGCGTTCGACGCGCTGCTTGATGGGGAGCCCGTCGGCCCCGAGCTCGAACAGTCCCTCGGTGTTGAACGGCGGCATTCCACGCTGGAACTGGGGATAGTCGACGTGACCGCGCAGCACACATAGATCGGGCGTCTCGTCGTCCGGTGCGAGCGCCAGCGACTCGAGCGTCACCGAGTGCGCGTCGCGGACCTTCTTCCCGAGCTCATGGTTCTCGCGGACCACGTCGCCGGTCTTGAACACCGTCGCGGCGGCGACCTCGGTCGCTGGGATCCCGAGGCTCGCGAGCGTCTCCCACAAGGGGGCATAGACCTCCTTCGCCTTGGCGCCACGCTCGCCATCGAGGGCGCCGCCGGACGCGAGCGTCGCGAGGGAGGTCGGGACGCCGAGGGGCTTGCCCGCTGCGTCGCTCAGGCTGCGCCGCACGACCACCGCGTAGCGCTCATCGCCGCGCAAGACGAAGCCGGGACGCGCGGCCACCGCGAGCACGTTCTCGGGGACGTAGACGTCTGGAGCGAGCACCCGCGCCACGACGGGGATCAGGCGCCCGCGGTCGGGCGAGTTGGGCTCGAGGCCGACGAGGAGGATCGGCGCGTCCTTCGTCCCCCTTACGACAGCCGCGGGGTCACGCTCCGCGAGAGGCGCGTCGAACTGAAAGTACGCGACCGGGAGCACCGAGACGCCGCGGCGGTCGGCGACCGCGGCCTTCAAGAGGTCGATCGTCGGCAACACCTTCGGGTTCGGAAACCCAGCAAAATCAGGCGCGCCATTCGCATCGAGGCGAAGGTCCGAGGGCTGCGGGAAGGCGAAGAACTGCCCCTCTTCGGCGAAGTCGGCCTCGAGCTCGAAGCGGGCCGTCGTCCCCTGCCCCTCGCCGCTCGGAGGCGACGACGACGAGCATCCGAGCGTGAGGGTGGCAGAGACGACGAGGAGCGCAGCGAGCCGGATCATGTCGAGGAGGCTACACCAAACCTGAGCTAAGAGGCCGCGGAGCCCGACGGCCCGCCTCAGCGTGACTGCTTCCAACGAGCGGGGTCGTACGCCTCGAGGTCGCCCGTCGCGCGCACCAAAGCGAGCGCAGCTTCGTCGATGTCAATCGGCGTCTTGGCGCGGAGTGCCGCGATGGACGCATCGCGCGCCGCTTCGAAGCGCTCTTCCGCGATGCGACGTCGAATGTTGCCATCCTCCCGCGTAAGCGGGCGCGTTTCGGACGCGGTCCTCCCCTCGAGGCGAACGAGCCACACGCGACCTCCAGCCTCCACCGGCGGCGAAACCGCGCCGACGACCTCGAGCGCGAGACCTGCTCGCGCGAGCGCGTCGGGGATCTCCGTGCCCGGCGGCATGATCCGGACGATCGCGCCGTCTCGAATCGCGACCTCCCCGAGGTCGGCGAAGTCGGCGGCTTCGGGGGAGCGGCGCGCAGCCACGGCCCGTGCGCGATCGACGAACGCTACAGCGGACAGCCTGCGCAGCTCCGGGGACGAAAACAACTCGGGATGTTCGGCGTGATAGCGGGAGATCTCGGCCGCCGGAATGGCGTCGACCGCGGGCAGGTGCCCCGCGAGCGCGCTCAGCGTCGCCTCGGCCAACGCCGCACTGCGCGCGCCGCGAGCCTCGGGTGAGGTCTCGAACCGTCGTCGGCGCGCCTCGGCGGCGAGTACCTCGAGATCGACGAGCTCTGTGAGGATGCGCTCGAGCCCGGCCCGGTCGCGGGGACGCTGCGATTCAGGAAGCGACGCGACGCGGGCCGCGACATCCCCGACCGTAAGGGGATGGCCGTCGACGACCGCGACGACTCGGGCGACCGACCGCGGGCGCAGCGCCGCCTCGTCGCACGCCACCACACCGGTCAAGACCGCGACGACCGAACCCCCGAGAACGAGGTGCCGCACGAGGTGGTCGTATACAGTCACGGATTAGAACGCTAGCCTGGAAGCAGCCTGCCGGAGAACTTGCATGAAAATGCGCACGCTTTGGTTGTCGGTCGGGGTCGCACTCATCACCGCGCTCACCATGGGACAGGGCTGCGCTGCCGGGAGGGGCAACGAACTCACCGGCTCGGGGAGCACGGGCTCCGCAAGTGGCCCCAGCGGCAGCGGAGGCGATTGTCTGCTGTGCGGGACGGGAGGCGGCGGCGGAGACGACCAGCAAGGCGTCATCGTGATCTCACCCGCCACCGCCGCGCTGGCGGTGGGCAACGGCAACGTCCCCACCCAGCAGTTTTCCGCGACGATAAACGGCACCGATGTGACGTCGGCGGTCACCTGGGTCGTCGAGAAGCCCGACACCGGGTCGATCTCGAAGGGCGGGCTCCTCACGCCGACCGGGAAGGTCGGCGGTGTCACCAAGATCTTGGCGCTCTACAACCAGACCAAGGGCGAGGCGCTCGCCACGATCTCCGTCTCGCTCGTCGCGAACACCGCGAACCTGAGCTCAAGCGACCAGCAGCTGCTCGACGCGGCGCAGCCGACGAACGACCCGGGCTTTCGAGTCACCTACCCGCTCGACGGCGTCGTGGTCCCGCTCCGAATGCTCTCACCCGAGATCATGTGGAACAGCGCGAAGAGCGCGACGGCCTACCGCCTGCGGCTCACGTCGAAGTACATCGATTACATCGAGTACTTCACGTCGCAGAACCCAGGCATCAAGGCGCTCTCTCAGCAGCAGTGGGAAGACATTCAGTTCTCCGGCACCGGCCCGGTCAGCGACCCACTCAAGGTCGAGCTCGCGCGGCTCTCGGGTGGCGTCGCCGAGGCCACCACACCCATCTCGATCGGGATCGCTCAAGGCATCGTCTACGGCAGCGTCTACTATTGGCAGCTGCCTTACCAGGGCGGAAGCAACGGGAAGATCCTCCGCATCAAGCCGAGCTCCGAGATCGCCGACGAGTTCTTCCCGAGCTCGGATTGCTGGGGCTGCCACAGCGTGAGCCGAGACGGCACCAAGATGATGGCGACGTTCGAGCTGGGGGGCTTCAACGGCTTCCCACAGCAGCTCATCGACCTCTCCAAGATGCCAGCCCAGCTCGGCACCATCCAGGCCGGGACCGGCATCACCGGCGTGTTCTCGACCTTCAACAACGACGGCACGAAGGTCGCCTATTCGAACAACTTTGGGGGCGGCATGGGCGCGAACGTCTCCGCCGTGCACATCGTCGACGCGGTGACCGGCCAGCAAGTCCTGCAGAACGCGCTGCCGCCTGGCTGCGGCGAGCCGAGCTGGTCTCCCGACGGGACGATGCTCGCGGGGATCTGCGGCATGGACGGCGGAGGATGGACCTTCGACTCGTTTAGCGGTGACTTGACGATCGCCCACCTAAACGCGCAGCAGAACCAGGTCACCTCGATGACCACGGTCGTCCCTCAGGGCAATCTGACGGGGCGGCCTGCCTACCCGACCTTCACCCCCGACTCGAAGCATATCGTGTACGGGCGCCCCGACGCCGGCTCGCGCTCGAGCGGCAACGGGACGCTCTGGATGACGACTGTGGGTGGCCAGAACGTCGTGAAGCTCGTGAAGGCGAGCAACGACGACCGCAGCTTCAACCCGGTCTTCGCACCGAAGTCGGCGGGCGGCTACACCTGGCTCGTCTTCATCTCGAAGCGCGACTACGGGCACAAGCTCGTCAACTCGGGCCGTCAGCAGCTCTGGATGGTCGCGATCGACGACCCGCCTGTTCCGGGCAAGGATCCCTCGCACCCTCCCTTCTACCTGCGCGGCCAGGTCCCGAGCGAGCTCAGCGAGAACGCCTACTACGCGCTCGACCCCTGCAGGAAGGACGGCGAGTCCTGCGAGCACGGGATCGAGTGCTGCAACAAGAGCTGCCTCTACGACGAGGGGCAGATGAAATACATCTGCAAACCCGCCGAGGGCGGCGAGTGCATCCCGACCGGCAGCGGCCCCTGCGCCTCCGATACCGACTGCTGCGACTTCAAGGACGACGTCGTTTGCCTGAACGGCTTCTGCGAGCCGAAGGCACCGAAGTGACTCGAGCGCTCTTGCAGCGCGCTGAATCACTCGGAGGCAGTCCGTCTCGCGCTGAGGCGAAACTGCGTTCGACGAGCGGTCTCTGCCGCCTCGACGACACGCGTGCGTAACGAATTCGTTCGCCCGCTCTCTGCATCGATGGGGAGCGGCATCGGGCCCGCGGAGAGTCGCACGGTCGAACGGGGGGACGTCCGTGCGCGCGCTCTGCGGGCCCGTGCCTCCTTTTTGGAGCACCGCGTCGTCCACGCGTGACGGGCTCCCGTCTGCCGCCTCTTCGTCAGTCGGCGAAGAGCTTGGACGCGACGCTGAAGACGTCAACGTAGCTGATGATCCCGATCACCTCGCGCGTATGCAGATCGACCACCGGCAGCGCGCTTACCTTTTCGTCGAGCATCCGCTCGATCACCTCGCGCACGTCGATCAAGCGCTCGACGCCCTGTACGTCGGCGCTCATCACTCGCGACCTGCGGAGCGCTTGAAGGATGCGCCCGGGCATGGCGCCGACGTAGGTGCGGCGGTGACCGCGAAGCTCGGCCTCCTCGTGAACGCCGCCGAGGCTCATTCGCTCGAAGCCCCTACCAAGCGCGCGCGATCGACTGTCCGAGCGAGGTCTTGCCGACACCGGGCGGGCCGACAAGGCACCTGATCGGAGCCTTTGCTTCGGGGTTCAGGGAGGTGAGTACGAGCTCCTCGACAACCCGCTGCTTCACGTCCGCGAGCCTGTCGTGATCTTCGTCAAGGATGGCGCGCGCCCTCGCGAGATCCACCCGCGTGTCGCTCTCGCGCTCGCCTGGGACGACCGAGCCCAGCGCGACTCGCTCGATGCCGTGGCTCAGCACGGTGGTCGAGTCGGCACCCGCTGAAGGCTGCGGATGTGCTTACGCACGCCCACCGCGTGGAGGTCTGCGAGCGTACGCGGCTCGTTGTCGGCCACGCGCTGACCGCAGACGACGAGGTCCTTGTCCTCACGCGCGAGGGCAGTCTCAACCGCCGCGAGCGAGCTCTCGCGCTCGACCACGAAGGGCGCGCCGACACCCGGGAAGAGCACGCCGTTGCGTAGGGGGAGCACCGGCAGATTGTCCGCAGCACCTCGAGCCATGGTCGATGCTCGAGCGAACGCAAGATCGGGGGCAGCCCAATCGCAGAGAGAGCCCGATCACGACGCCTTACAAGACGACTCGCACGGCAACGTGGCCGTCGCGAGGAGCGGCACGTCGCACATCGCGAAGTACGGCGAGGCCGCCGCGCTCTCGGGAGCGCAAGCCGTCGCGGCTCCTTTGCCGTAGACCTTGCGACAGACGAACTGCCACATGTCGCGCCGCTCCGCGTAGCTCCCCTTCTCACAGCCGGCGCTCTTTCGGGGCGCGCAGGTCCTCGCCTCGGTGCCCGCGGTGCAGCCGCTGGGACACGCGAGCTTCATGCCGTCGAGGTAACGATACGAGGCGGCGCAGCCGTCGGTCGTCGCGCGCTCCATCGCCTGGCGCTCGGCTTCTTCGGGCGACGACGCGACGCCGTAGCCGTTGGCCTTCCAGTCCCAGGTCCCGGTCTTGGGCGCGCACGCGCGGCATGGCTTCTCTTCGGCACCGCTCGAGGCGGGCAGCGACGCGACGCTAAGAAGCACCGCAGCCAAGACGACTCCAACACGCAACCCGGCCATGTCGGGGATCCTGCCTCAGCCACGCGCGAATCGACCAGCATTCGGCGCCATGGATCCGCCGCCGCTCAGGTCGCGGCGTCGCCGAACATCGGGAGCCCGGTGATCTCGGCGAGCTCGGCGGCCGCACGTCGAGCCTCATCGGGCGCGTCGAATTCACGCACGGGCACCGCATCGCCCGAGGCCATGACAAGCGACACCACGGTGCTCGCGGCCTCACCGACCTGCTCGAATACCTCGGTCCGCACCGCATGAAAGTCCTCGAGCTTCGCCTCCTCGACCCGAGGCCCCGCGAGCTGCCAAGGCCGAAAGGTCAGCATGCGGAAGGCGCGCGCACCAGGCACGAACCAGAGCTCTCGCCGACACCGAACGAGCACGAGCGCGCCGAGAAAGAATGGAAACGAGGCGAAGAAGTAGCCGCGGGCAGCCGCCCAAATCGCGGCCGCCGACACGGCGCCGACCACCGACGACAGGACGCCGAGGAGGACGGTCCCACCGCCAAAGCCGAAGGCCAGCACCGCCGCGATGGTGCGCCCAGTGCGCCGAAACACGAGGTAAGGTTCGTGGCTCACGGTCGGGTTGTAGCATGGCGCGCATGGCCTCGAAACCAGACCGCCCGAGCGGTGCCCTCCGCGACGAATGTCCTTCGGCCGTTGACGACGAGGAATTAGCATCCGGGAGACGAGCATGGCTGCGGCTCCCGTGACGACCACCCCTCCCGACGAGCCCGCTCGCGGCCTCGTGCAGGGCGCGGGCTCCGCCGCGCTCGCCGTGAGCCAAGCCATCGGCGCGATGGGTCTGCTCGCGAGCCGCATTTTCTCGCGGATCGCGAAGCTCGAGCTCGACCGCGACGAGCTCGTCCGAAACCTCTACCGGATGGGCTTCCAGTCGATGCCGATCGTGATCGTGACGGCCCTCTTCACCGGCGGGATCATGGTGGTTCAGGCGGCGCCGCTCGTGAATCGCATCGGCGCGCACGGCCTCCTCGGCTGGGCGGCGGGCTTCGGCACGCTCCGCGAAATCGCGCCCCTACTCACGGCGCTCATGATCAACGGCCGCGTCGGAGCGAACAACACGGCCGAGCTCGGGACGATGGTGGTGACCGAGCAGATCGACGCGATGCGCGTGCTCGCGATCGATCCGGTGTCGTTCCTCGTCGCGCCGCGCTTCATCGCGATCACCGCGACGCTCTTCATTTCGACGGTGTTCGCGGACGTCCTCGCGTTGCTCGGCGCGTCGATGATGGGTGACGCACTCCTCGGCGTCGCCCCGGTGACCTTTTACAACGGGCTCACGAGCGGGCTCCTCGGCGTCGGGGACATCGCGAGTGGGCTCGTCAAATCCGTCCTCTTTGGGGTGCTCATCGGCCTGTCGAGCTGCCAGTTCGGACTCGGCGTGACCGGCGGTGCGCCCGGCGTCGGACGCGCCGTGAACGCCACCGTTGTCGCGTCGGCCGCGGGCGTCTTTGTGATCGACTACTTCGTATCTTTCACGCTGTGAGCAAGCCGCGCATGACACCCTCGCTGCCGACGAGCTCCGCCGAATCGCTCATGCCCGCGCGGGAGCGTGGCTTTGTCGAGGACCTCGGGGCGGTCGGGCTCGAGCTCCTCCGCACCGGCCGTGAGCTCTACTCGCTGTTCCTTCGCACCATCTACTACTCGCTGCGCGGACGCCGTGAGCCTGGCGCGCTCGGGCAAGCGATGTTCGAGATCGGCAACCGCTCGCTGTTCTTCCTCACCGTGGTGATGGGGTTCATCGGGATGATCATGGTCTATCAGGGCGGCGCACAGACGAAGCGCGTGCTCCCCGATCTGACGCTGCTCGGCGCGACCTACCTCGAGCTCCTGATCCGAGATCTCGCGGCGTCGATCGGAGCGCTCATGCTGGCGACTCGGGTCGGGGCCGGGATCGCGGCCGAGATCGGATCGATGGTGGTGACCGAGCAGGTCGATGCGCTCCGCATGTGCGCGGCCGATCCCGTCGACTACCTCGTGAAGCCGCGCTTCATCGCGTGCATCGTCATGATGACGGTGCTCGGGATCTGGAGCGCGACCGTCGCGTACCTCACCGGCATGCTGACCGCGTACGTCTGGTTCGACGTGAGCCCGCTCACCTTCTCGAACCTCGCGCTCGTCGACGTGGTCGATCTCGGGACTGGGCTCGCTAAGTGCATCGCCTATGGGGCCGCGATCCCGGTCGTCTCGGGGCACGCCGGGCTCGCGACCTTCGGCGGCTCCGAGGGGGTCGGCTCGGCGACGACGCGCGCCGTGGTCAACAGCTCGCTCGCCGTGATCATGCTGAATTTGCTGATCTCGGCGACGAGCTTCGTGCTGTTCGGTTGACGGTCACGCGAGGCCGCACCCGACCATCCAACCGACCGTCTTCGGGAGCCCTCGCGCGAGGGAGCTCGAGGTCAAGCGCGCTGCCGACGGATCTCGTAGAGCGCGACCGCCGCCGCGACCGAGGCGTTCAGCGAGTCGAGCCGCCCGCTCATCGGAAGGCGCGCGCGGGCCGAGCAGCTTCGACGTACGGCACGACCGACCCCCTTGTCCTCGGCGCCGATCACCACCGCGGAAGGGCCGCGCAGGTCGACCTCCGCGAGCGAGGCCTCGGCGTCCGCCTCGAGCGATACGACCGCGACGCCGCGCGCGACCAACTCCTCGACCGCGCCGCGCAGCGAGGGGACGCGACACAGGCGCGCGTGCTCGACGGCCCCGGCCGAAGCGCGGAACGTCGTCGGCGTGAGGGGCGCCGCTTGGTTCTCACCGAACACCACACCACCGGAGCCGAGCGCGACCGCGCCTCGGATCACCGCCCCAAAGTTGTGAGGGTCGGTCACTCCGTCGAGGAGGACGAGCGCCGCGTCGGGAGCGAGGAGCTGTGCGAGAGGCGTGAGCCCGATGGCGGGCGCGAGCGCGACGACGCCCTGGTGGTGCACTCCGCGCGCCAGGTCATCGAGCTCACGGCGCGCCACGATCGTGACCTCCACCCCGAGGTCGCGAGCAAACCGGGCGAGCGCCGCGAGGCGTGGGTTCTCGGAGCGCTCGAAGAGCGCGCGCTCGACCCCGACCCCGTGGACTCGGAGCGCCTCTCGTACCGGCTGGAGACCGAGCACGATGCGGCTCATCGACGTCCTCCTTCAAGCGCGTCCTCGATCGACGCGACGATGGCGCGAGCCGCCGCGGCGCGATCGAGCGCGTCGCGGATCGGACGCCCCACGACCAACCGATCGGCGCCGGCCCGAATCGCGCTCTCGGGCGTGCTCACGCGCTTCTGGTCGCCAACCGTCGCTCCGGCGGGGCGGATCCCGGGCGTGAGGAGCGTCGCCTCCGGGCCGAGCTTCGACCGCAGCAGCGCGACCTCGGCGGCTGAGCACACGAACGCCCGAACCCCTTCCCCCCAGGCGAGCTCGGCGAGCGCGACCGCGTGCTCGGCGGGCACGCGGTCGACCCCGAGCGAGGCGAGGTCATCGCCGTCGAGCGAGGTGAGCACCGTGACCGCGACGAGCTCGAGCAACGCCCCAGACGAGCGCGCCGCTTGCGCACGTCGCTCGGCCTCGCGCAACATCGCGCGCCCACCGCTCGCGTGCACTGTGAGGTACCGAGCACCGAGCCCAGCGACCCGCTCGACCGCGCGCGCGACCGTCTCGGGGATGTCGTGGAGCTTCAGGTCGAGGAACAGCTCGAGCCCGTTCGAGCGCGCGAGCGACGCAACTTCCGGGCCGTGCGCGCAGTAGAGCTCGAGCCCGACCTTCAGCATGCCCACCGCGCCCGCCAGCGACGAGGCGAGGCCCCGAGCCTCTTCGAGGTCTGCGACGTCGAGCGCGAAGATCAGCCGCTCACGCGCGCCGAGCGGCGAGAGCGACCGGTCCACGGGTCAGATGTCCGAGCAGAGTGGATCGCCCTTCTTGCACTTCTTGCCGCCGCCACCTGCCGAAGGTGGCGGCGGAGCCGCCGCGCCGCCAGCCGGTCGAGCGCCTGCCCCCGCGCCCTTGTCGGCGCTGAGCTCGGCGAGCTTCGCCTTGAGGCGCGCGTTCTCTTCCGGCGAGGTGGCCTTGGCGATCTGCTCCTCGAGGGCCTTCTTGTCCTCCTCGAACTGAGCGAGCTTCTTCTTCGTGGCCTCGGCCTCTTCCTCGAGCCTACGCTGGCGGTCGAGCGCTTCAATCCGCTCACGGTCGGCCTGCTGTTGCTTCGGCGCGACGACGCCGAAGTAGACGCCGACGGCCGCGCCGATCAGCAGCACGCCGCCTACCGACACGCCGATGAGCTGGTTGCGCAGCTTTCGCTTGCCCTCGTCCTGCTGGAGCGCGGTGAGCTGGCGCTCATGCTCCTGCTGGCGAGCGATCTCCTCCATGCGCGCCCGCTGCTCGGCCTCGGCACGCGCCTTCTCAATCTCGCCATGGCGGATCGCCTCGAGGCGCGCCGCCTCTTCACGGGCTCGCTGCTCTTCCTGACGACGACGCTCTTCCTCGGCCCGCAGCCGCGCTTCCTCGGACTCACGCGCTCGCTGCTCGGCCTCGAGGCGGGCCCGCTCGGCCTCCTGCTGGACGCGAACGCGGTCCTCCTCTTCGGACTTGATGCGGTCCTCCTCAAGGTTCATCAACTCCTTGAGAGAGAACATCACCGAGCTTTCTTCTTTTTCGGCCATCGTCAAAAGAGCTCCTGTCTCAGCGTCGTGCGGCCCGAGCGGCGGTCGCTGACGGGTCGAGTAGTCTAGTACGAAAACGTCCGTCGACGTAAACCTCTCCGGACGCTTTCTGATCGGCCGACGCTGTACTAGCGTTCTCGGTCATGACGATCGAGGTGCGCGCGCACATCACGGGGACGGTCTGGAAGATCGAGGTCAAGCCGGGGGACGAGGTGGAGGCGGGGGACACCGTGGCCATCCTCGAGTCGATGAAGATGGAGATGCCCGTCGAGACGGATGACGAAGGAGTCGTCGAAACGATCCACGTCGCCGAGGGGCAAGCGGTCAAAGAGGGTGACCTGCTCGTCACCCTGAAGGAGCCCTGACTCACTCTTTCCAAAAGAACTTCCAGGGGTTGTGCTTCAGGTCGCGGGCAAGCTCCTGGAGATCGTCGAAGAGCTGCTCGTCCATCACGAGCGCGCCGACGCTCCCCTTGCCCTTCTTGATGTGAGCCGCGATGACCTGCGCGTCGGCCGCTGCGGTCTTCGCGGAGGCGGCCGTCGCGTCGACGTTGGCGAGGATCGACTTCATCCGCGCGACTTCCTCGGGCGTCGACAGCGCGCTCACGATCCGATCCACGCCGTCCGCGACCCCGGTGGCCTTCGAGACCAAGGCCGGCACGTCCTTGTCGAGGAGGGGCGGCACCGCGCGGGCGCCCGCGGCCGAGACGGTCTCGACGTTCTGAAGGACGCGATCGATCTGAGGATTGTCGACGTACTTCGCCTTCGCGCCCTGGACGAGGCCGACGCCCTCCTCGCTCATCTTCACGGCGTTGTCTGCGAGCTGGTCGAGTTTGTCCTGGTTTCGATCGAAGAACACGCCCGTCCCGTGGAGGGTCTTGGCGAGCCCATCGAAGACGCTCTTCAGCTGCGGTTTGTGCTCGCGGAGCCCGCTCACCATCGTGTGGAGCAGGTCGTAGCTCTCGGCGATCAGGCGGTCGAGGCGCGGTGGGTCGAGCCCTCGCACCGAGGCCCCCGTGTCGAGCGTCGGGCGGTCGTTCGAGCCAGGGTCGATCGCCAGGAACTGCTCGCCGAGAACGCCCTGGGTCGTGATGTAGAAGGTCGCGTTGTCGTGGATGGCCGGCTGGAACCGGCGCTCGAGGGAGACGCGCGCAACGACGAGCGGCATCGCCTCACCGGTCTTCGGATCGCGCTGCCCACCGACGAAGTCGATCTGCTTCACCTTGCCGACCTTGACGCCGGCGATCTTCACCGGCGCGCCCGCCTGCAAGCCGCCGGGGTTGTCGAAGCCGACCGCGAGCTCGTAGGTGGGCTGGAAGTTGATGCCCCCCATCACGAGGATGAACGCACCGAGGAGGACGACCGCCGCAAGGATCAAGAGGCCGACTTTGACTTCGAGCGAGCGGGCGCTTGCCATATGCTGCTCGCATCATAGACGCTGATCGTCCGGACAGTCGCTGGTGATTTCGTTCCGCAACCTCAAGAAGTCCTTCGGGCCGAAGCCCATCCTTCGAGGGGTGTCGTTCGACGTCACCGACGGCGAGGTCTTCTTCATCATCGGGCAGAGCGGCGCCGGCAAGAGCGTGATGATCAAGCACCTCGTCGGGCTGCTCGCGCCGGACGAAGGCGAAATCTGGCTCGATGGTGAGGAGATCAGCCGCTTCGACGAGGAGCGGATGTACGGCGTCCGCAAGAAGTGCGCGATGGTGTTTCAGCACTCGACGCTGTTCGACTCGATGTCCTGCCTCGACAACGTCGCGCTACCGCTCCGCAAACACCGAGGGATGTCCCACGCCGAAGCGCGTGACGCCGCGCGCACTCGCCTTGTCCAAGTGCACATGGAGGCGTTCGCGGAGCGCCTCCCGACCGAGCTTGGGGACGGCATGCGCAAGCGCGTCGCGATCGCCCGCGCGTTGACGCTCGAGCCGCGCTACGTGCTCTTCGACGAGCCGACGACGAGCCTCGACCCGGTAAGCGCTCGCCGGGTGGACAAGCTGATCCGGGAGCTCAGCGACACCCTTGGAGTCACCAGCATCGTCGTGAGCCATGACCTCACGAGCATCTTCACGATCGCCGATCGAATCGTGATGCTCTATCAGGGCGAGGTGCGGCTGCTCGGGACTCCCGACGAGTTCAAGGCCTCGAGCGACCCGATCATCGACCAGTTCATCCATGGGCGAGCCGAAGGCCCGATCGAGTGACGGGGCGCTCTGCCTGGCCCGACGCCTTAGCGCGCGCTCGCGATCTTCGACTCAGCCGACGACACGGCGCGCACGGCGAGCGCCCCTAGAGCTTCTGGACGCGTGAGCGGCAATCGACAGCGGCCCGCGAGCTCGACGAGCTTTGGCCCGACCGACTCGACCGCCACGCCGTCAGGCACGAGCATGATCTCGAGCGCCGCGACGCGCCCGAACTGGGTAAGCCGCTGCAAGAGGGAGTGGCTTGCCGCGTCTTCGTCCGCGTAGTGGCTCCGGACGGCCGCGCAGATGTGAGGCGGGAGCTGGTTCCGTTCGAGCAGCCGCCCGCCGATCCGCCAGCTCGCGGCCCCGTAGCGTCGCTGCTCCAGCTCGGCGCGCTTCTCCCAATCGAGGTTGGCCTCGTCGTAGAGCGCCGTGAAGCGCTCACCGTCGATCGCCACGCACGCCATCGCCCCGACCTCGCTCAGCAACCCGGAAAGGAACGCGGCGCCAGCGTCGCCCTTCAGCTCGGGGGCGAGCATGCCCGCGAGGGTGCCGGCGAGGACGCTCGAGGTGTGAAAATGGACGGAGCGCTCTTGCTCGCTCGAGAAGGCGGCCATCATCGCGAGTGCGGACGCCATGTCACGCACCTGAGTCAAGCCGAGCGTGACGATCGCTTGCCCGAGCGTGTCGACCGGCTTGCCGCGGCGGTAGAGCGCGCTGTTGGCGACCTTCATCGCCTCGGCCGCGAGGGCCGGATCGCCGGCGATCGCCTCGGCGACCTTGCGGATGTCGCAGTTCGCGTCGGACGTCAGCTGCAGGACGCGCTGCGCCGCGGCCGGAACGGGGCATACGTCCTGGACGGCCTCGAGCAGCGCCGCGACCTTCCTCTCGTCGTCGGCGCGAGGCGGCGCGGCCACGGGCGGGGGCGTCGGGCTCGTCGCGGAACGCGCCCCTGACGCGTCGGTCACGGCGGGAGCGGCCTTCGTCGGAACGGATGAGGGAACTGGCGGCTTTGGCGGTGCCGCAGGCGGCCTCGGTGGCGGAGCTTCCATCATGGTCGATTCGTTCCCTCCACGCACGGTCCTGCCACCGCCACCCGTATGCATCAAGCCTTCCCCCAAAAACGGCGCGCTGCCGCACGGCGCCACGCCATTCGATGCTCGTGTCGCCCGGGCATCGCCAGCCGTGAGCTCGGTCGAGGCACCCCTGCGAGCTCACGATGGAAGCATGCGTTCAGTAGGTTGCGACGAAATCGCTCCATTCAATGGAGCGACCAAGTCCACACCGTCACAGGCCGACAACGTCAATTAAATGAACCCCTTAGAAACCAATTTCTCACGCAAAAAATCATCCATGGAAACCTCCCTTCAAGTGGATTCGAGGAGGCTCCGGCGCTCGAAGATGCGCTCCAACGCCCCGAGCGCAGAGGCCACCTCGGCCTCGGTCGTCTCCTCGCCGAACGAGAAGCGAACGGCGGTGTCCGCGCGCCCAGCGCCCGTCATCGCGCCCACCACGGGCGAAGGCGCTGCGGTTCCGGCGCTGCACGCGGCGCCGCTCGAGACCGCGACGCCTTCGAGGTCCAGCGCCGCCGCGAGCTCGGGGGAGCGCCACCCGAGGAACGACAGGTTGCTCACATGCGGGGCCCGCGAGGCCTCGCCGTTCCGCAGGACCTGGACGCCGAAGCGAACGCCGAGCGCCGTGGCCGCCGCCTCGAAGCGATCGCGAAGCGGCTCGAGCCGACCGTACCGCTCGTGCCCGTCGAGGGCGCGCTCCGCCGCGCACCGCAGCCCAACCGCCAGGCTCGCATCCTGGGTCCCCGGCCGAAGACCGCGCTCCTGGTCTCCACCGCGGAGGACCGCGCGAAGCGTGAGGCCAGGCCGCGTCACCAGGGCGCCGATGCCCTTCGGGCCCCGTAGCTTGTGAGCCGCAACCGTGACCGAATCGGCTCCACTCCAGCTGTCCGCACCGAGCCGACCGACGGCCTGCACGGCGTCGCAGTGCAGCAAGGCTCCGGCCCGATGAGCGAGGTCGGCGGCGAGCGCAACGGGCTGAAGAACACCGGTCTCGTGGTTCACGGCCTGGACGCAGACGAGTCCCCCGCCCGGGCTCGTGTCGACGAGGAGACCCGCGAGGTGGTCCGCGTCGAGGCGTCCGTCGGAGCGCACGTCGATCCAATGGATCGCGCGCCCCTCCTCGCGAAGGCGCTCCGCCACCCGCACCACGGAGGGGTGCTCGAGGCGGCTCAGGTAAAGGGGCCCCTCGACGCTTCGGAGCGCGAGGTTGTTCGCCTCCGTCCCCCCGCCGGTGAGGAGGACGTCTCGCGGGTGAAAGCCAACCAGCTCCGCGACCGCACGGCGCGCGCGATCGAGCTCGGCGCGAGCCCGCTGCCCCGGCCGATGAACGCTCGCCGGGTTGGCCCACGTCGTCATGGCCGCGTCTCGCATCGCCTCGAGGATCTCGGGCAGCGGCGGTGTCGTGGCGTTCCAGTCGAGGTAAACGTGCCGCATCGCCACGCGCCTCAGGTCGAGAGCCGCTCGGCATCGAGCTGGACCGGCGCCACCGAAGCCACGCTGAGCGCGAAGGACACCCCCCGGAACGCGCCCCCGCCAAGGCTCACGTCGCACGGCGACGCGACCGTGAGCTCACCGCCGAGGCCGCGCGCGATGCGGCGCGCAATCGCGAGGCCAACTCCGGTGCCGCCGTGCTCGCGCGTGACGGAAGAGTCGACCTGGTAGAAGGCGTCGAAGATGCGGGCCTGCCGCTCCTCGGGGATGCCCGCTCCGGTGTCGGCCACGGTGACCCGGTATCCCCCGTCGGTCGCGTCGAGCCGGACACCGACCCGACCACCGCTCGCGACGAACTTCGTCGCGTTGTCGAGGAGCTGAGCCACCGCGCGTTGGAAGCGCTCGGCGTCCCCGACCGCCGGCGCGTCGCGTTCAGGGATGTCGGTGACGAGCTCGAGGCCCGCGATTGCGAGAGCACCGCGGTACCGGTCGAGCGCCCGTACGAGCGAGGCGCGAACGTCGTAGCTCGTGTGCGAGAACCGCATGCGCCCCGTCTCGAGGGCCGTAACATCGAGCAAATTGTCAATGATCTGACGCAGCCTCGTGACGCAGTCCTGCACCGAGCCGAGCGCTCGCTTCTGCTGAGGCTCGAGCGGCCCGAGCTCCTCGTCGTGCAAGAGCTTCACGTACCCCACGATCGGCGTCATGGGCGTCGCGAGCTCGTGCGTCACGTTCCGATAAAAAGCCGTACGAGCCGCGTCGACATCCCGCAGGCGAGCATTGACGCGCGACAATTCGGAGACCTTCTCCTCGAGGTGACTCACGATCCGCTGACTCTGCTCGCGGAGCCGCTGGTTGCGGTGAGGGGGGGGCTCCTCGCGCTCGCCTCGGAGGTACCGCGCGAGCGTCTCGGCGAAGGTGCGGGCGTCGATCGGCTTCTGCAAGAAGCCGTCGCAGCCGACCGAGAGGCTGGTGTCGCGGTCGCCCTCGGCCGTGATCGCGACAATCGGCACCCCCTCGAGCGACTTCTCCCCGCGAAGTCGGAGCGCGACCTCGTAGCCATCGAGGCCCGGGATGTTGAGGTCGACGAGGACGAGGTCGGGGCGCGACGAGACGGCGAGACGGACGCCCTCGAGCCCGTCCTCGGCGTCGAGCACGTCGTGGCCTGCGCGCGCGAGCAGCTTGCGCACGAGCAGGCGATTCGCGGGGTCATCCTCGATGTGAACGATGCGAGCCATGAGCCGCGGTTCATGTTACTTACCGCGGGCGAGCATGAGCGACGAGCAAGAAACGCCCGTGACCGGGGGCGCCGCTCCCGCACCCGCTACCGCCGACGTCGTCGATGACGCGCGCACCGACTCCGCGCCGAGCGATGTCGACGCCGCACCCGCCGAACCCGGAGCCACCGGGCCCTCGACGGCGAGCGGCTCGAACGCGGCCGAGGTCGACTCAGGCGCCCTCGCGACCGGCGCGACGATGCCACCCGCGACGATCTACCCCCCGCGCGTGGCCTACGCCCTCGGGGTCCTCGGCGGCGTGCTCGTCGCGATGTCGTTCGCCGGCGTCGGACTCTGGTTTCTATCGTTCGTCGCTTGGATCCCGACCATCCTGGCCATCCGTGGCCAGACGCCGCGCCGAGCGCTGGGCATCGGTCTCCTCGGCGGCTTCGTCGAGATCGCCATCGGCTTCTACTGGCTCACGCCGATGCTGCAGACCTTCAGCGGTTTCCCGCTGCCGCTCTGCGTCCTCTTCGCAGCGCTCCTCACCGCCTATCAGGGCGGCCGGATCGCGCTCCTCACCTGGTGCGCCGCGCGCGTCGAGAGCCGCGGCTGGAACGCGGACCTCGCCTTCGCAGGCGGCTTCGCGCTCTCGGAGCTCGTCTATCCCCTGCTCTTCCCGTGGTACTTCGGAGCATCGTTCCACGAGCACCCGCTGTTCCTGCAGACGGCCGAGCTCGGCGGCCCGATCCTGGTGAGCCTCGTCTTCGTGAGCCTGAACCTCGCCCTCGCCTCGCTGGTTCGCGCTCGACTGCTCGGCGCTCCGGTCGCGCGAGCGACGGTCGCGGTGGGCGTCGGGGTGACGGCGCTCGCGCTCGTCTTCGGTGACGTGCGCATGCGGTCGATCGACGCGCTCATCGCGCGCAGCCAGCCGGTGCGAGTCGGCCTCGTGCAATCGAACATCGATCTCCACGAGCGCCGCGCCGCGCTCCCGGAGAGCCTCCGTCTCACCAAGCTTGCGAAGGATCAAGGCGCGGAGCTCGTCGTGTGGAGCGAGGCGACCATCCCTCAGCCGTTCGACGCCAAGAACTACCCGAACGCGCTTCGCCAGACCCTCGGCCGGAAGCTCGGTGTGCCTGCGGTCGTCGGCGGCGTCCTCTACGAGCGAATTCCAGGCGCCCTACCAAACAACCGGCGGCTCGCGCGCTACTTCAACTCGGCCTTCACGGTCGACGACAAGGGTGAGGTCACGGGCCGCTACGACAAGCAGTTCCTGCTGATGTTTGGGGAGTACCTGCCGTTCGGCGAGATGTTCCCGTCGCTCTACGAGGTGTCGCCGAACTCGGGCGCCTTCACGCCGGGCCAGTCGTTCGAGCCGCTCCGCCTCGGCGAGCATCGGCTCGCGACCATGATTTGCTACGAAGACATCATCCCGAGCTTCGTCAACAAACTCGTCCGCGCCGGCGACCCTGACCTGCTCGTCAACCTGACCAACGATCGCTGGTTCCAGAACCCACGCGCCGGACACGCCGGAGAGCGAGATACGTTCGAGCCCATTCAGCACTTGGCGCTCGCGAAGCTGCGCTCGATCGAGCATCGGATGTACCTGGCGCGCGTCAGCAACAGCGGCCTGTCGGCGCTCGTCGACGCGAACGGTCGCGTGGTCGTGCAGACCCAGGCGATGCGGCCCGAGGTCCAGGTCGGCGAGGCGCGCTACATGCGCGTGCCGACGCTCTATTCGATCGTCGGGGATGTGCCCTGGTGGGTCATCTCGGGGCTCACGCTGGCGGCCTGCTTCCTCCGGCGCCCCTCGCGCGGCGCCGCGGCTACTGTGCCGGGACCTTCAGCGACTTCTTGAAGCGCTTCGCGTCCGCGAACATGTCGACGTTGGTGAAAACGTAGGTGGCGTTCTCGTGCTTGGCGCCGGACGCGATCTCGCTGAGCTTCTCGATCGCAGGGTCCTCGTAGCGCGACTTGTGCCCGGCAGGCCCATGCAGCCGATAGTACGCAACGTCGCGTGACGAGAGACCGGCCTGGAGCGGATCGCGCGCGATCACGGCGCCTACGTCTTCGGCGATCGCATCGCAGTCGTCGAGATCCCAGCCCTCGCTCGGCTCGAACACGACCATGTCGAAGCGCTGCTTCACCTCGGCGAGGAACTGCTTCAAGACCGCCTTGTTGGCGCGGTTCGAGGCGAACTCGGGCGGCCCGACGAACACCGCAGTGCGCGCCTCGAGCTGCGCCGCGATGTCCTCGATCGCGTCGAGCGCCGTCTCGGTCACCTTGCCGACGCGGAAGCCCTCCTGCCCCACGTTGCGAGGGCCGAGCAGCGCGAAGCGGAAGCCGCTCGGGGCCTCGCGACGCCAGCGTCGGATCGTGCCGCGCCCCGGGATGGACAGGTGGGTCTCCTGGACCTCGACGAACGAGAATTCCTTGAAATAACGGGTCGCCGGGACGGGGAAACCAGCGCAGCCGACGGTGATCATCGGGCGAGACGGTAGCCCAGCAGTGTCGCGGAAGCTACCGTTGGCTGCGCCGGAGCTTACGCAGCAAGCGGGCCCGCCGGAGCGCGCTATCCGCGGGCACCTCGCTCGTCCCCCGCTCGACCTGCTCGAGGGCCCGGGCTGGATCGCGCAGGTGGTGCTCGTAATGCTTGGCGAGCGCGAGGCGCGCGTCGGGGTCCTCGGCCCGAGCAAGCAGCGCCTCGAGATCGGCGACCGAGCCCCGACGATCACCGCGCGATCGGGCGATCGCGGCGCGCGTTCGAAGCGCCTCCGACGCGTCATCCTCCGCCGTGGTCGATAGAAGCACCACCCGGTGGCGCTCGGCCTCCTCGCTCGAGACGGCGCGCTCCACCGCGCGGTCGGCGAACGCCTTTGCCCACTCGAGATCACCGGCGCGCTTCATGACGCGCGCGATTCGGCTGAGGTCGCTCGTGTTCGTCGGCCGCTCGCCCTCGAGCGCGTCGACCTCGCGCCCGTAGTGCGCCAGGAGCGCGATCAAGCTCCTGACATCGTGGCGATTGTGGACGAGGACCTCGCCGAGCGGCCCTTCGTCACCCGAGAACAGGTAACCCGCGTAGCGCAGCGCGACCTCCTCCCCCGAGATGTCAGGCCCTCGCTCGTGCGCGAGCACGCGACGCTCGACCACTCCGAGCGACATCCGAAAGCGCTTCCGATCATGCACGCGCCGCGCGACGTGGAGGAGGTCGAGGTGCGGGCGCGACGGCCAGGGTCCCACCCGCGCGAGCACCGAACGAGCCGCGAGGAGCGGCAGATCGAACGACTTGCCGTTGTAGCTCACGAGGAACCGCGCGGCCTCGATGCGCCTGCGGACGTGCTCGAGCATCGCCGGCTCGTCGTCGAGATCGCGGAGCAGCAGCTGCTCGACGACGAAGCCGCGGCGGGACGGGTCGTAGTAGGCGAGGCCGACCAGGAAGGCACGGTTCGCCGCGGCGCCGCCGAGACCGCTCGTCTCGGTGTCGAGGTAGAGCGCGCCGTCGCCCGCGAGCGTCTCGAACGACGTGTCGAGCGCGAGGCGCGAGACGAGCCGCATGTCGGCGTCGAGCGCGCTGCCAAGCCGCACCTGTCCGACGCACTCGTCGAGCGACGCGACCTCGACCGAGAGGTGGGTCGCCCCAAGCGCACCGACGTCGGTCACGAGCGAGAGGCTGCCGCTCGCGTCGCCCCAGGAGGGCGCTGGTACGTCGACGCGCGGCGGCGCGGTCACGATGGCGTCCGCGAGACCGTTCGCGGCGAAGACCGCCTCGCGGCGCCTCAGCTTGCCGAGCAGCGTGCTCATGACCCCTCGGAGCTCGCACGACGCGCGTCGTTCGGGGTCGGCGGGGCGTCGCGACGCAGGTCGGCAACCAGCCGGTCCACGGCCGCCATGAGGTCCTCCACCGTGCCCTCGTTGTCGAGCACGATGTCCGCCGCCGCCACCTTCGCCTCGAGCGGGAGCTGCGCGTCGACCCGCCGATCCGCCTCATCCGCGTCGATGAGCTCGCGCCTCATCAACCGACGCCGCTGCGCAGCTCTCGAGAGCGCGACCACGACCAATGGACGAAACGCTCGCTGCAGCCCGTTCTCGACGAGCAACGCCGCGTCATAGCAAGCAAGCTCGACACCGCGCGCCTCGAGCTCGCCGATCCGTCGCGCCGTCTCGGCCGCGATGCGCGGGTGCAGGATCGCCTCGAGGCGACGGCGAGCCGCAACATCGGCGAAGACCCGCGCGCCGAGGCGCTTGCGATCGAGCGAGCCGTCGAAGGCGAGGACGTCGCCGAACTCGGCTACGACCGCGGCGAGCCCCTCGGAGCCCGGGAGCACGACGTCCCGCGCGACCTCGTCGGCGTCGATCACCGGCACGCCGAGGGCAGAGATGCGACGCGCGACCGTGCTCTTGCCCGAAGCGACGCCACCCGTGAGACCGAACACCCGGATCGTCATGCTCGGACGTTCAGTCTTACCCAAACGTTCGCGAAAAACCTAGCGATTTGGTACCTCCATCGCATGTGTCGGCTCTTCGGGTTCCGGAGCGTCATCCCAAGCCAGGTCCACCGCTCGCTCCTCGCCGCGGACAACGCGCTCGGCGTTCAGAGCAACGCCCACCCCGACGGCTGGGGCGTCGCGCACTACGTCGACGGCGCGCCGCACGTCACGCGCGCGCCCTCGACCGCGATGAACGACGCGATCTTTCAACGGCTGAGCGGCATCGTGGCATCCGAGACGTTGCTCGCTCATGTAAGGAAGGCGACCGTCGGACCAAAGACGGTCCTCAACTGCCACCCGTTCCAATACGGCAAGTGGGTTTTCGCACACAACGGCGAGGTCCGACGCTTCGAGTCGAAGCGAGGGGACCTGCTCGCCGAAGTAGCCCCCCGTCTACGCCGCTACATCCTCGGTGACACCGACAGCGAGGTGCTCTTCTTCATCCTGCTCACCGAGCTCTCCGCGCACGGGCAGCTCTCGAGCCGGCTCGGAGTCGACGAGCTCTCCGCGGCGATCCGGACGACCGTGAAGAAGGTGCGCGCTCACTGCGACACGCCGGAGGACCCGTCGCTCCTCACGTTCATCATCACCGATGGCGTCTCGATGGCGGCGACACAGGGCGGCAAGGAGCTCTTCTTTTCGACCCACAAGTCCCGCTGCGCCGACCGGGACACCTGCCCCCACCTCGCGCCCGAGTGCGAGTCGGCGACGGCGACCGGTCACGTGAACCACCTGGTGTTCTCGAGCGAGGTCATCCGGGGCGACAACGTCTGGACGGAGCTCGGCGCGGGCGACATCGTCGCCATCGACTGGCGCATGCGGCTCACGCGCGCGCACGTCGAGCGACGCACGCTGCCGGTCGATTGAGACTTATCAAGTGGTGACCTGGGCACGCACCTCGCTTACGAGGGAAGCGAGCGCGGTCGACGGCGTCACGACCACGAAAGGCTCGTCCGTTGCCTCGAGGCGATGAAGCCTCTCCGGGAGCGCGAGGAGTGAGCGCCTGGCGTGAGCGCGGAGCTCTTCGAGCCGAGGCCGAGGTGCGAGCCGAACGCCACCCTCGAGCCTGGGCGACAGGAGCCCCTCGGCGCCGTCGGGCACGGGCTCGGTCGCGAGGGCGAGGACGTCTTCGAGCTCACCGTCGCGCCGCGTCCGGCGATACACCTGATGCGCGCCCGGATAGGTCGCCTTCCCCTCGGCGAACTTCGCGATCGAACGACGCAAGCCTCCGCGCGTCCACTCCACGACCTTGTACACGCCACCGAGGGACGGAGCGTCCTTCGAGCAGACGAGCTCGGTCCCGACTCCGTAGCTGTCGAACGGCGCCCCGGCGGCTCGAAGCTCCGCGATGGAGTGCTCGTTCAGGTCGCCCGAGGCGAGGATCTTGGTGTGCGTCAAGCCATGCCGATCGAGGATCGCGCGCACGTCCTTGCTGACGGAGGCGAGATCTCCCGAGTCAATCCGAACGCCCTTCAGCTTCTCTCCGACGACGCGCGCCGCGCGCTCGGCACCTCGCCGCGTGTCGTACGTGTCGATGAGGAGGATCGTGCTGTCGGGGAAGGTGGCGGCATAATTCGCGAAGGCCTGCTCCTCGTCGTCGTGCGCCATTGTCCAGCTGTGCGCGGCCGTGCCAAGGACGGGGATGCCATAGCGTCGCCCGGCCTCGACGTTCGACGTCCCGACGAAGCCGACGAGGTACGCCGCACGCGCGGCGGTGAGCGCGGCGTCGGGGTGCGTTCGACGAGTGCCGAACTCGAGCACGCCTGCATCCCCGGCGGCACGTACGACGCGCGCAGCCTTCGAGGCGATCATGGTCGCGTGGTTGACCGCGCTGAGGAGGAAGGTCTCGACGAGCTGCGCCTCGACGATCGAGCCGCTCACCTGAATCATCGGCTCGCCGCCGAACACGACCGTGCCCTCCGAGACGGCGCTCACCGAGCCGCGGAACCGGAAGGTTCGCAGGTAGTCGACGAACGCGGGCGTCATCGCGGCCTTCAGCGCCGGGAGCTCGCGCAAGAAAGCGATGTCGTCGTCCTCGAAGCGCAGCGCCTCGAGGTAGTCGAGCGCCTCTTCGATCCCGCACGCGACGAGGTAGCGCCGCGCCTTCGGGAGCTTTCGAACGAACAGCTCGAAGGTCGCAGAGGTGTCGGCGAGGCCGCGGTGAAAGTACCCCGCGGCCATCGTGAGCTGGTAGAGGTCGGTCGCAAGGGCCCGCATGCCCCGTGCTATACCCCGTCGCGTGGCACGGATCATCGACGGCAAGGCCCTCGCGGCGACGACGCGTGCGCGGGTCGCAGAGGAGGCGGCGGCGTTCACACGCGAGCATGGTCGCGCACCGGGGCTCGAGGTCGTCCTCGTCGGAGAAGACCCCGCGAGCGTCGTGTACACCCGCAACAAGGAGAAAGCGGCCGCCGAGGTTGGGATCCGCGGCGCGCTGCACCGGCTGCCCGCCTCGGCGTCGCAGCGCGAGCTCCTCGAGTTCGTCGCGCGCCTCAACGCTGACGACGCGGTCGACGGGATCCTCGTCCAGCTGCCGCTGCCGAAGGGCCTCGACGCCGACGCGATCCTCGACGCCATCGATCCGGCCAAGGACGTCGACGGCTTCCACCCGCTAAACGCCGGCCTGCTCGCCGTCGGTCGCGGCGGACTTGTGCCCTGCACTCCGAAGGGCTGCCTCGCGCTGCTCGACCACGACCTCGCGACTGAGGGCGAGCCCCTCGATCTCGCGGGCAAGCACGCGGTCGTCATCGGCCGGAGCAACATCGTCGGCAAGCCGATGGCGCAGCTCCTCCTGGCGCGAAACGCGACCGTCACCATCGCGCACTCGCGCACGCGCGATTTGCCTGCGCTCTGCCGCGAGGCCGACATCCTCGTCGCGGCGGTCGGGCGCGCCCGCATGGTGCGCGGCGGCTGGCTCAAGGCCGGCGCTATCGTCCTCGACGTGGGCATCAACCGCGACGCTGACGGGAAGCTCTGCGGCGACGTCGACACGACCGAAGCGCTCTCGCACGCGGCAGCGGTCACGCCGGTCCCGGGCGGAGTCGGTCCGATGACGATCGCCATGTTGCTCTCGAACACGCTTCTGGCGGCGCGGGCGAGGCTCGCGGCGAGCGCGGCCCCCTGAGCGACGGCGAACGGGAGGACGGCGAACGGGAGCGTCAGCCGGCGGGCTGCGACGCGACCGACAGCTTCGCGCGATGGACGAGCGCGGCTGCGCCGATGAGGGCGAGGCTGATGAGCTGCGAGGTCGAGAGCCCACCGGCGCCGCCGCGATCGTCGGCGCGCACGAACTCGAGCGCGAAGCGCGCCGCGCCGTAGAGGCCGAGAAACCAAAGAAAGACCTCACCGTCGTAGCGCTTGCGGCTCTGGAACCAGCCGACGCACACCGCCGCGATCGCGAACGACGCGAGCGACTCGTAGACCTGCGCTGGATGGACCGGGAGTGACGGGAGGCTTGGGTGCGCGAGGAGCTTCGCCTTCGCTTGAGCCTCGCTCGCGGGGCTATGTCGCGGAAACGCGAGCGCGAGCGCGCCGCCGCTGGGCGAGCCAAAACAGCAGCCCGCGAGGAGGCAGCCGATTCGACCGAAGCCGAGCCCGAGCGCAATGCCCGGCCCGGACAGATCCGCCGCCTTCCACACATCGAACCGGTCGCGGCGCAGAAGCCACACCGCGCCTGCGGTCGCGAACACGAGGCCGCCGTAATACACGAGCCCACCCGCCCAGAACTCGGCCCAGCGGAAGCACATCCGCTCCGACGGGTGACAGACCCCCTTGGCCGCATCCCAGACGCCGCGGTAGCGCTCGGACGCGCACGCGGCCTTGCCGATCGGCCAATCGACCTTCGACGGGTCCGTGCAGAGGTGCACGTAGTCCCAGAAATATCCGTCGAAAAGCACGTGGAACACGCGCCCGCCGATGACGCCGAGCAGCAGCGACGCGAGCGAGAGGTCGACGATCACGTCGGGGTTCAGCCCGAGGCGGCGCGCGTGGATCACCGCGACCGCGGTCGCGAAGGTGAAGCCGGTGACGAGGAGGACGAAGTACGCCGGAAACGAGACGTCGAGGAGGTTGAACAGCTCAGGACGCATCGGCTCAGCGGTCGCCGCCCAGCGAGGGAGTTCCCTCCGAGGTAGCCGCCGGGGGCGCGGCGGCGTCGACCGGTGGGCCCGCAACCAGCGCAGCGGCATCGCGCGGCGCGGCGCTCTTCGGAGGTGCCGCCGGCGGCTTCGCCGCGACCTCGCGGGACGTGAACATGTCGACCGCCATGAGCCCGACGCCGACGCAGATCGCGATGTCGGCGACGTTGAACGTGGGCCAGTGCTTCTCGTCGGCGCCGACTTTCGTGTAGCAGTCGATGAAATCGATGACCCAACCGTAGAGGATACGGTCGACGAGGTTGCCGAGCGCGCCGCCGAGGACCAGCGGGAGCCCCCACTTCAGGGCGCGCTGCCCGGGGGTGAGCTTTCGGTACAGCGAAAGAATGAACACGATCGCCGCGACCGAGACGACGAGGAAGAACGGCCGCCGCAGGGACTCCGCCTCTCCCTGAAGAATGCCCCACGCTCCGCCCTTGTTGGTCGCGAAGATGAGGTTCACGTAGTTCGGAATCACCTCGATCTTCCGCTCCGCGCGCAGACCGAACCCCGCCTCGAAGTGGTGCTTGATCCACTGCTTGGACGCGACGTCGGCCACCAGATTGACGACCGTCACGACGACGAGGAACCCATAGGAGGGCTTCCACGACGGTGCCACAGGCGCCTCGGTCGTGGCGGGCGGCGCCAGTTGAGCCGAAGCCTCAAGGTCCGTCGTCGCCCCGTCGCTCTGCACTTCGTCGGTCATGAAAGCGCCTACCAGTACGACATCGCGGGCATCGGGGCAAAGGCACAATCTTGCCAAGCACTGAACATCCGTATATCGAACAGGCATGCCCGCTCCACCCTGGGAGATCCGCACCGGGCTCGGCGCCGTCTTGCAGGACTGGCTCGACGGTCCGGTCGGTCGACAGCTCGTGGCCGACCGATCGTTTCCCGCCGAGGAGGCCGAGTACGGAGACATTCCCCTCGATCTCCACGGGGGGCTCCGCGAAGCCCTCGCGCGCCGTGGCATCGAGCGCCTCTACCAACACCAGCTCGAGGCGCTCGCCAGCGCGCGCGGACGCCGTCACACCGTCGTTGCGACACCGACCGCGAGTGGCAAGAGCCTCTGCTTCAACCTGCCCGTCCTCGACGCTGTCGCGAACGAGCCCGGAGCGACGGCCATCTATCTCTACCCGACGAAGGCCCTGAGCCGGGACCAAGAGGCCTCGCTCCACGGCCTCTCGCGAGACGCAGGCCTCAGCGTCGCTGCCACCGTCTACGACGGGGATACGCCCGGCGACGCACGCCGCGCCGCGCGCCAGAGCTCGCGCATCGTGATGACGAACCCCGACATGCTGCACTCGGGCATCCTGCCGCAGCACGCGAGCTGGTCGCGGGTGATGCAGAACCTGCGCTACGTGGTGCTCGACGAGCTGCACACCTACCGCGGCGTCTTCGGGTCGCACGTTGCGCACGTGCTCGGACGACTCAAGCGGATCGCAGAGTTTCACGGCGCGTCACCGACGTTCATCGGCGCGACCGCGACGATTGGAAATCCGGGCGAGCATGCCGCGAGGCTCCTCGGCGTGCCCGCGTCGGAGGTCTCGGTGGTGGCCCGTTCGACGGCGCCTCGTGGCGAGCGGCGCGTGCTCGTCTACAACCCCCCCGTCGTCAACGCCGAGCTCGGGATGCGCGCGAGCTATCTGAAGAGCGCGGTCAGGCTCGTCGGCGATCTCGTCGCGGCCCGCGTTCGTACGCTGCTCTTCGGGCAATCCCGCAACGCGATCGAGATCATGGTGAAATACCTGCGCGATCGCTTCGCGTCGCAGCCGACGTTGGCCGAAGCGATCGTGTCGTATCGAGGCGGATACCTGCCCGACACACGCCGTCGCGTTGAACGAGGCCTGAGGAGCGGTGAGCTCCTCTGCGTCGTCGCGACCAACGCGCTCGAGCTCGGCATCGACGTCGGAGAGCTCGACGCCGTGGTGTGCGCCGGCTACCCCGGCTCGGTCGCCGAGACCTGGCAACGCTTCGGTCGTGCTGGGCGCCGCGGTGAGCCGAGCCTCGCGGTGATGATCGCGTCGAGCGCACCGCTCGATCAGTACCTCGCGTCGCACTCACGACATCTCGTCGGACAGGCGAAGGCCGACGACGCCGCCACTCCAGGGCGCGTCGGGGCCTTCGAGCACGCGCGGATCGAGCCAGAAAATACAGAGGTTTTGCTCCAGCACCTGAAGTGCGCCGCCTTCGAGCTGCCCTTCCGAAACGACGAGCCGTACGTCGCGCTCGACACCGACGAGACGAACTCGGCGCTGGGCTACCTCGCCGACAACGGCGTCCTCCATCGTGGCCGTGACCGCTTTCACTGGGCGTCGACCGACGCCTTCCCCGCCAACCACGTGTCGCTTCGGCGCATCGGCTGGGACAACTTCGTCATCATCGACGTGGCCACTGGCCTCGCCCTCGCCGAGCTCGACTGGCACTCGACCCCGACGATGCTGCACGAGCAGGCGATTTATCAGCACGAGGGCGAGCAGTACCAGGTCGAGCGCCTCGACTACGAGAACCACAAGGCCTACGTGCGCAAGGTCGTCCCCGACTACTTCACGACGGCGATGCGCCACCAGAAGATCCGCGTGCTCGAGGAGCGGGCGCAGCTGCCCCTCACCACCGACGAAGGCGAGCACCGCGCGAGCGCGGGCTGGGGCGAGGTCAGCCTCGTCGAGAAGGTCGTCGGCTACAAGAAGGTGAAGTTTCACACCCACGAGAACGCGGGCTACGGCGACGTTCGGTTGCCGGAGCACGAGATGCACACCACGAGCTTCTGGCTCACGCTGTCAGAAGAGCTCTGTCGCTCGCTCGGCCGCGCGGTCGCGGTCGAGGGGCTGACCGGCCTCTCCCACGCGCTCGAGCTCGTCTCGACCCTCGCGCTCATGTGCGATCCACACGACCTCGGGCGGACGCTCGGGGACGCCTCGCCCGAGGAGGGGAGCCCCTCGTTCGAGGCCACCGCCTATCTCTACGACAACGTCCCGTGCGGCGTGGGGCTCGCGCAGCGCATCCACGAGCGAGCAGGAGAGCTCCTCGCGCGCGCGGCCGAGCTCGTCACCGGGTGTGCGTGCGATCTCGGGTGCCCGTCGTGCGTTGGCGCGACCGCGCTCGCATCGAGCGCTTCGCCCGTCGCGGTGCATGTCGCGGCCCCCTCCCCTGTCGTGGACCGCAAGAGCGCCGCGCTGCGGCTGGTGCTGCAGCTGGGCCTCCTCCGCCGGGAAGGCGAGGCTGGACGCTCGCAGGAATGATCGTATTCTCTGCTCATGCGAGGCCTTGGTCTCCGCGCCACCTTCGTCGCTCTGCTCGCGTCGCTGGGCGCGTGCATCGCGTCGGCTCCAACGGGCATCCGGCGACAGACGGACGGCGACGGAGGCAGCGGCGGGGGCTTCCTCGCGACGACGGCGGACGGCGCCTCGGAGACGGCCCCTTCGGCGGGCGCGGGCTCGAGCGAGCCGCACGCGGTCCTCGGCGTCACGCCTCCGCACGGGCCGTTCGTTGGCGGACAGACCGTGCTGGTGTCCGGCAAGGGGTTCACCCCCGAGGTTCGCGTGTTCTTCGGTGAGGTCGAAGCGACCGGCGCCGTCACCATCGACCCCACGAAGGCGCAGGTCGTCGCGCCGCCGCATCCTCCGGGGCCGGTCGATGTCACGACGCAGAACGGCGACGACGAGTCGACGCGACGAACGCTCCCTGGTGCGTACACCTACGACCCGCTGACCGTCGACCCCGACACGGGCCCGGTCGCGGGCGGGACGGTCGTCACCATCAAGGGTTTAGGAAATCATTGGGATCAGGAGGCGAGCGTCGAGGCGTCCATCGACGGAAAGCTTTGCCTGACGACGACCGTGGTCGGCCCCGACGCGGTGACGTGCACCGCACCTAAAGGAACACCCGGTTCGAAGACCGTGAGCGTCGTCGCGACGAGCGCCACGGTGTCGTCTTTTGACGCGTTCACCTACCAAGACAGCGCCGATGGCTTCAAGGGAGGCCTAAGCGGCAAGACGCTCGCCGGCAAGCTCACGGTCCTCGCCTTCGACAACTTCACCGGCGATGCGCTCGTCGGAGCGCACGTCATCGTCGGCGACGATGCGACCACCGGCCTCTACCAACAAGCAAACGCGAACGGCGTCGCGACCTTCAAGAGCTCGAAGCTCGACGGCAAGGCGACGGTCACCGTCGCGGCTTACTGCCACGCACCGATCACGTTCGTCGACGTCTCCGTGGACACGGTCACCGTCTACCTCGACCCCACGCTGACGCCGGCGTGCGCCGGGAGCGGTGATCCGCCCCCGGTCGGCGGGAAACCCGTCCTGACTGGGACCGTACAGGGCGAGCTCGTCTGGCCCAAGGCGGGCGAGTTCAAGAAGGGCGAGTGGACGAACGTCCCCCCTCCTGCGAACGCCGATGAGGAGCGCGTCGCGTTTCTTTTCTTCGCGACCCGCGACCGTGCCCGCAAGTTTCAGCTTCCGAGCGAGTCGAACGCGGTCTTCGAGTCCTCTCCCGGGGACATCGGCTATGGCTTCAAGGTCTCGAGCGTGCCGGGATATCAGGCGATGTACGCGCTCGCCGGCATCCGTAACAAGGTCACCCAGAAGTTTGTCGCGTATTCGTTTGGCGCCACGAAAGGCGTGGCCGTTTTTCCGGGCAAGACGACGGAGTCGGTCGTGATCACGATGGGCCACGCGCTCGACCAGAAGCTCGTGCTCGCGCCGTCACCGCCTGCGTCGAACGCAAAAGGGCCGGACCGCTTCCACGGCAAGGTGGTGATTGAAATCGCGCAGTCGTACTTCGCGCTGCTGCCCGACGCCGAGAAGACGCCGCTCCTGCCGCTCGCCGGGCCGGTCGCGTTCGTCGGAATGCCTCCGCTCGACGGGGACCTCACGGGCATGCGCTACCTCGCACTTGCCGAAGCCGTCACGGGGCCACAGCTCGGAGCGCCTCTCAGCGCGGTGCGCTCGCTCTCTGCGACCTCGACGAGCGCGCCCATCAACGTCGACGGCTTCGTGCGGCTCCCGGTCCTCACCACGCCGCTCGAGGGAACGAAGTTCGACGGCCGACACCTCGCAGCGAGCTACCCGACCGGGGGCTTCCCGGCGGACCTCACGATCTACGAGGTCCTCAGCGCGGGCAGCGCGTGGCAGGTCGTGGTCCCAGGCGCCGACAACGCGGTCTCGCTCCCAGACCTCACGCCGTACGAGCAGGCAGGTTTGCCAACGGGGCCGCTGACGATCGTGGTCCGAGGCGGCCGCGTGCTCGACTTCGACTACGGCAAGCTCACCTACCGACAGCTCCAGCCAGTGGGGATGACCGCGTACGCGCTCGACCTCTTCAACTCGTTCCTGTGAGCGCTCCTTCACCCGATCCCGTGAGCTCGCGCGAGCTTCGTCCCGTTCGTCCGGTGCCGCGTCGCGCGCTCGTGCGCGGCCTGCTCGCCTGCTACCTGGCGCTCGTCGCCGCGAGCTGCAGCTTCGACCGCGCGACCCGCTGGTACCCCCCTCCGCCCAAGCCGCCCCCTCCCCCCCTCTGCGAGGTCGGCGTCCGTCGCTGCACGAGCTCGCTCGAGGAGTGTGTCCTCGGAAGCGACGGCGCGGCGACGTGGAGCGTCGTGGAGGCGTGCGCCGAGGCGGGCCTCCTCTGCTCGGGCAAGCTCCTCGCGTGCGTCGCGTGTGAGCCGGACGAGACGTTTTGTGCGGGCAAGGAGGTTCGGCGCTGCGACGCACAAGGCTCCACCAGCGCGCTCGAAGAGACGTGCGACGCCGCGATCGGGAGCGCCTGTCGAGGTGGCAGCTGTAGGCAGCTATGCCTGGTCGCGAGCGAAGAGAAGAGCAATGTCGGCTGCGAATACTGGGGCGTCGATCTCGACAACGCGCGCGTCGACGAGAGCCACAACGCCGCCGCGCAGCAGTTCGCCATCGTGGTGTCGAACCCGCAACCCGACGTCGCCGCACGCGTGCGCGTGTTCCAGGACGACGGTCAGCCGGGCGACGCGCCCGCCCCCGAGCTCGTGACCGAGGCGTTGATCCCTCCGCTCAACCTGCGCGTCTTCAAGCTCGGCCCACGTGAGGTCGACGGGAGTCCGGAGGGCGAATACGACGCCGGGACACACACCGCTCTGACGCGCCACGCATATAAGATCACGAGTGATTTCCCGGTCGTCGCGTATCAATTCAACCCGCTCGAGAACGCCAACGTCTTCTCGAACGACGCGTCGCTCCTCAAGCCTCGTGAGGCGCTCACCTACGACGGCGACTCGGTGACGCTGGCCTACGTCGTCGCGGCCTGGCCTCAGACGATCGCGTGGACGGGCGACTCGAACACCAACTTCAACCCTTCGAGCCCCACGAACCTGCGCGCGTTCCTCACCCTCGTCGGCACCACGGAGAAGACCCGCGTCGTCATCCAACCGACAACCGCGATCCGAGAAGGTGGCGCGATCCCGTACACCCCGCCCGGTGGCGTCCTCGAGCTCGAGATCGGCGCCTTCGACGTCGTGAACCTCGAGACCCCCGACTTCGACTCGTTCGACGCCGACTTCACCGGCACCCGCATCTCCTCCGACAAGCCCGTCGCGGTGTTCAGCGGTAGCGAGGCCTCGGACGCGCCGCGCTTCGACTCGCTCAGCGAACGTCGCTGCTGCGCCGACCACCTCGAGGAGCAGCTCGACCCGGTGCGCACCGCCGGCAAGCGCTTCGCCTTCGCCCACTCGCCGAGCCGGACGCGTGCCGTCGTCGAGGCCGGAGGGGTCGTCGAGGAGGCGCCCGAGCCCGAAATCTTCCGCTTTGTCGCGACCGTCGATCCCATGACGACGATCAAGACCACGCTTCCGCCCCCGCACGACGTGCTGAAGCTCTTCAAGACCGGTGACCATGTCGACGTCGCCGTCGAGCACGACTTCATCGCCGTCGCCGACCAACCCATTCATGCCGCCCAGCTCATGACGAGCCAGGACGCCGCAAACGTGCCGCGTGGCCTCCCCGGCGGCGACCCGAGCCTGCTCATCGTCCCCCCTCAGGAGCAATTCCGAGCGGATTACGTGTTCCTCACACCGGACAAGTACGCGTTCGACTTCATCACGGTCGTCGCGCCCGTCGGAGCGAAGGTCTACCTCGACGGAGAGCTCGTCGGCGCACAGCTGTGCCGAACGAGCGCGACCGATGGGCTCACCGCGGACGAGCGCGGCAAGCCTCAGGAGTACGTCACGTACACGTGCCAGCTGAGCTTCCCGCTCATCGACCCCGAGACCGGGGTCCTCTTGCCGGGCATGCAGAACGACGGCGTTCACCGCGTCGATGCGAGCCAGCCGGTCGGTGTCATGGTGTGGGGCTTCGACTCGTACGTGAGCTACGCCTACGCTGCCGGTACCGAGCTTCGCGAGATCGCAGCTCCGCTTTGAGCGAGGCTCGTCAGCGCGACGCGCGCTCGCTGACGAAGCGTCCGTCACGCAGCACGAAGCGCGTCCCGCCTGCGACGCGAGGCTCGTCGACCTCATGGAGCGGATCGCCTGGGATCACGAGCATCACCGGGTCTCCCTCGACGACTCGGGGCTGGATCGGCAAGAGCGACTGACTCTGCGCGAGCGCGAAGGCCTCGGCCACGTCTCCCACGTCGGCGAGGAGCTCGAGCGCACGCAGCGTCGGGGGCGCGAGGAACACGTCCCCTCGATGAAACGCGTCGAGCATCGGCTGCGGCGCCGACCACATCGCCTCCACCGTCTCATGGTGATCGACCTCGCCCGTCTGTCCCTCAGGGGCACGCGCGAGGAAAAAACGCGCGTCGAAGCGTCGAGCCTCGGCCTCGGGCGTCACCCAGCGGGCGAACGGCTCGAGGGCCCCGAGGTCGAGCTGCACGCCGGACGACTCGCCGCGAAGCACGTCGTCGAAGGAAACACCCGAGGCGAGGGCCGCGCGCATGATCGCCACCCGAGGCTCCGTGACGAGCGGGACTCCGAGGAGGATTCCCGCCTCTTCGAGCGCCTCGCGGCAGGCACACACCGCGAGCGCGACGAGGTGCGCCCGCTCGGCCGCGAAGCTCGACGCTTCGAGCCCACGCCGCGGCAGTCCGACGTGGCTCGTCGTTAACCGATCGGCTGCGTCGACCTTCCCACCAGGGAACACGACCGCTCCCCCGAGGAACGGTGAGGACGCGTGCCGCCGAACGAGGAGGAGTTCGACGCCCCGCGGCTCGACGGCGCGCACGAGGAGCACGGTTGCAGCATCGGAAGGGGCGCTCGGCGCGCGCGCGGGGTCGAAGGTCAACATCGCTCGTTTGTTCAAGGCCGTTGTTCACGGTCGCAGAAGCGGAAACGACGCGGAGCGCGGAAAGGATGGTGCTTGACGAGGAGGGGGCGGCTATCGTTAATTCTCCGCCCTCGGACCCTTGCGGAGGTCGAATCGAGCCATGCCTAACACGATGAACAAGACGCAGCTGAAGAAGTTCCGCACGCTCCTCGAAGAGAAGCGTGACGAGATCGTGAAGCGCGCTCAGCAGACCTTGACCGAGGACATGGCCCTCGACGCGAACGAGCTCCCCGACGAGATGGACCTCGCGTCGACCGAATACCTCCAGTCGTTCACCTTCCGCCTGCGCGGCCGCGAGAAGTCGTTCCTCTCCAAGATCCAGAAGGCGATCGAGAAGATCGACCAGGGAGACTTCGGGAACTGCGAGGAGTGCGGCGAAGAGATCTCGCTGAAGCGTCTCGAGGCTCGCCCCGAGACCTCGCTCTGCATCCGCTGCAAGGAAGCACAAGAGCGCGAGGAGAAGGACTTCGCCTGAGAGCGCGGTGTCGCTCGCGCAGGCGCGTTCGGTCGAGACTCGCGCGGAGGCGCTGAGCTCGGCCTGCGCTGTGGGGGTCCGAGGAACGCTTGGCCGAGTGGAGCTGCGCCCCTCCTAGGAGCGCCGAGCTTCCCAGCTTGGATGCGAGTTGGATGCGAGGCGCCCTGACGGTTCGTCGCTCCGCTCAGCGAGCCGTGCCGAGCCCGTCGCGATAGGCTCGGATGGCGTTGACGATCGCGTCCGCCAGCTTTTGACGATAGTCCGCCGTTCCGAGGCGCGCCTCGTCGGTCGGATTCGAGATGAACGAGGTCTCGAACAAGGTGGCTGGCATCTCGGCGCCGACGAGGACGAAGAACGCCGCGGTCTTCACGCCGTGATCCGTGACCTTCCCGTAGCGGGCAAGCGACGACATGGCCGAGGTCTGTAGGAGCTTCGCGAAGGTCCTCGAGTGGATGGTGGTGTCGGCGACGTTGAGACCTGCCGCGATCGACGCCATCTGAGCGTCGAGCATCTTTGGATCGAGCGCCTTGGCGCGTGCGCGCTCCTTCGCGTTGTGGTTCTCGCGAGCCACCGCACGCACCGTCGTCGCGTCCATCTGGCGCGTCGGATCGAGCATGTAGATCTCGATGCCGTCGGCGTGGCCGTCCTCGGTCGCGTTGCAGTGAACCGATACGAAGAGGTCCGAGTGAAACGCGTTCGCGCGCGCCGTTCGCTCCTCGAGGGGAACGAAGACGTCGGTGTCGCGCGTGAGCATGGTCTCGATGCCGAGCTCGGACGCGAGCGCTGGGGCTGCGCGGTGGGCGACGTCGAGCGCGACGTCCTTCTCACGGAGCCCCGTCGGCCCAGTGGCGCCCGCATCCCAGCCCCCATGGCCAGGGTCGAGGGTGACTCGGGTCACGCGCTTGCGCCCCGTCTTCGGTTGCTCGATCGCAGCGGTTTCACGGGTCGAGAGGTCGATGACCACGCGAAAGGGCTCGGGCAGGTAGAACACGCGATGATGCGCCTGCTCGCGAAGATCGATGACGACCCGCGTCCCTTCGTCGCGCTTTCCGAGGCGGACCGCGCTGACGACACCGTCCGCGGTAAACTCGAGCTTTCCACCTCGTGGCTTGGCCCCCGCGAGGTCGAGGAACACGCGATGTCCTCGCGCGGCGTTCGAATCGGGCGCGAGCACGCCGACGTCGTACTTGACCGGCCCGCTCAGCGAGAGGACGACGCGACCTCCGCCCGGCCAGCTGTACGGCTTGACCTCGCGGAGCTCGACCGTGCGCGAACGGATCATCGCGTCGTCTGGTCGGATGACCACGTCACCGAGCGGAGGTGTGGGCGGCGTCGACTCCGCCGACGTTGGTGGCGGGTCCATGAGCTCGGGCGCGGGCGACGATGCGCCCGCGCGGGCGACCGGAAGCGGAGCCGACGAGACGGCGCTCTCGGCTTCGCGGCGAGCTTGCTCCTGCAGGTCCATCCACGCCTGGCCCGTCGGACGGAATGCAGACGCTCCCTCGACGAGTCCCTTGAGCCGCTCGACGCAGGGAGAGTTCGGCGCGGAGACGGCGCCCTGGCGCTCGAAGGCGACGTACAAATCGCGAAACGCGGCAGCCCCATCCTGCTCGACCTCGCCCGCAAGGAGTGCGCGACGGAGCTCTGCGTCGCACGACACGGCGCGGTCCGGCGCGCGGTCGGCCGCAGCGGTGTAGAGCTCGAGGGCCTCGCGGGCGTCCGAGGCGACGTGGTCGACGCGCCAGGCGCGCTCGCGAAGCTGGGCCGCAAGCCATGCGCTTTCGGCGGCGCGAGGCGACCGCCCGTCCTTTGTCGATGCAATCGCGAGGCGGTCGGTGAGAGCCACCACCTCGGCGCGGACCGGCAGGCGGCTCGCCGCCAGCCACTCGCGCGCTAGGGCGACATCATCGGGGACCGGGGTCGCGCTCGACGTCGCAGGGGCCGACTCTTGCGCGGGCGGAGCCGAGCGGCAGGCGGCCAGGAGACCGAGGGCGAGCGCGACCCGACGCATGCCGCGGAATCTGCCACAGGTAGGCGACAGAACCCCACAAACCCATGCTTGGCAAAAGCGCGACGGGCCCGCGCGTTGCACCACTCGAAAAGTCGGTGCTAGCCTCTGGGATCTGACGATGGCACAAGCCTCAACGTTCCCCCGAGTCCCCGAGCGCGGAGCCGCCCAGCTCCCGCCGACGCTCACGCTTGCAGAGGCGAACCGCCTCGCCGACGTGCTCCGCCCTTCCTGGGATGAAGCGTTCGGCTCCGAGCTCGTGCGCTCGTCCCGCGTCGACGTCGCGACCGAACGAGCGAGCGTCAGACCCAGCGCCGCGCAGCTCGACGAAGCGCCGGTCCGTCCGAGCGCGAGACCGCTGCCACCGCCTCAACAAGAGACCGACGTCCGCGCACGCAGGAACATCCCGTCTCCGGTGGTCGACACCGAGGCGGATGACGACGCCCCCATCCTTGCCGGTGCGCCTTCCTCTGGCTCGTCGACGACGAAGATCGCCGTCGGTGTCGCCGTGCTCGCCGTCGCTGGCATCGCGGCGTTCATCGCGACGCGAGGCAGGCCGGGCGCGCCGCCTTCCGCCACCACGGCGGCTGCGACCGCTGCGACGACCGCAGCTGTCACCGCGACCGCGAAGGAGATCTCCCCGCCTCCTCCAGAGGTGCCTGCACCGAAGCCTGAGGCCCCGGCCACGACCGCCGCGACCTCGGCCCCTGCCAGCGCGACGGCCGAGCCTTCGCCCGCCGCTCCCCCTCCTGCGGCGGAACCCCCGAAGCCCGCCGCTCCCCCTCCTGCGGCTGCGGCTCAGCCAGCACAGAAGCCCGTCGCCGCACAGCCTCCCCCTGCAGCCGCTCAGCCCCCGAAAACGAAGACGAATTCGGGCGGTGGTGGCATAGTGCGGGACGCGCCGTTCTGACACTTCACGGACCGGCCGAAGGTTGACGCATGCGCACATCCATTCGTCGAGGGACCCAAGCCGCTGCGCTCATCGCCGCGTTTTCGTTGGCCTCCGGAGCATCCGCCCCCGTCGCGTTCGCCCAGCAAGACAAGGTCACGGAGGTTGCTCGCGCCAAGTTCATGGAGGGCGTGGCGGCGTTCGACGCGAAGCGCTACGTCGAGGCGCGCGACCTCTTCATGCAGGCCTACGCGATGAAGCGTCACCCGGCCGTCTTGCTGAACCTAGGCCTCTGCGAGGTTCGTCTCGGAGAGGCCGACCAAGGCGCCAATCACCTGCAGCAATTCCTGCGGGAGTTCGAACAGGCGACCCCGCAGCAGAAGCAAAACGCGCGGGACGGCATCAACGAAGCGAAGAAGACGGCCGCGTACGTCATCGCGATCGTTGACACGGACGGCGCCACGGTGCTGGTCGATGGCGAAGCCATCGGCCCGAGCCCCCTCGCCGATCCGATCTTCGTGAAGCCGGGCGACCACGATGTCGAAGCGCGCGCGGAGGGCAAGGTGATCCGTACCAAGGTCCAGGCCAAGGTCGGGCTCATGGCGTCCGCGCAGCTCAATCTGCGCTCCGGCGCTGCCGAATCACTCCCGGCCGGCACCAAGAAGACGCCTCGCCCCGCCTCCGGTGGCGACGCCGCCAGCGGTGACGAAGCCAAGCCGGACGAGTCGAACCGTTGGTCCAATGACCTGCCGCCGACCGAGAGCGGTCCTTACGCGGGCGGCGTCGATCCGAACGTCAAGGGCGGCCCGCCGTCGGGCGTTCGGGAGGTCGAGACCAGGCAGGTCACCAACCGTAAAGACTTCCTCCCGTGGATGGCGGAAAACACCGGCGCGATGGTGCTCGCGGGAGTCGGCGGCGCTGGGTTCCTCACGAGCCTGATCGCTGGAATCGCGGCGGGCGTGGCCAAGGGCGACGTGAACTCGGTCACCGAGCAGATCCTCGCCGAGGCTCGCTCCGGCAACCCTGGCTCCTCAGTCCCGGTGAACTACCGCTTGAACGGAAACCCCATCCCCTGCGGCCGCCTGGACACCCCGGAGTCGAGCCTGCCTCACTACCGGAACGCGTGTGACCA